>Ga0182024_10006956_pt1 | contig 24611 bp, 19 predicted proteins | sample P32metaG_FD_120480 | JGI IMG/M metagenome (GOLD analysis project Ga0182024, IMG submission 120480) | Permafrost microbial communities from Stordalen Mire, Sweden - P3-2 metaG (Illumina Assembly) | ecosystem: Environmental > Terrestrial > Soil > Wetlands > Permafrost | place: Sweden: Stordalen...
CAGGAACGCATCATGACCATAGGCCGTTTGTCGTCCTCCATCGTCCACGACTTGCGAAATCCCTTGGCGGCGATTTACGGCGGCGCGGAAATGCTGGTCGATGGAGAACTGACTGCTCCGCAAGTGCAGCGATTAGCCGGAAATATATATCGAGCCTCGCGTCACGTTCAGGAATTGCTGCAGGAACTGGTAGAAGTAGGCCGCGGCAAAAGCATCCCCTCGGAAGTATGCCGCTTAAAAGATATCGTGACCGCCGCCTGCGAAGCCTACGCCACCACCGCCGAAGCGCAGCAGGTTTCAGTCAGCGTCGACGTACCCGACAAAATCGAATTGCCTCTGGAACGAGCCCGCATGGAGCGTGTGTTTCTCAACCTGATCGACAACGCATTAGACGCCATGCCCAGCGGCGGCTCGCTGCACATCTCCGCCGCAACCGACGCGACCGCGGTCGTAGTCAGCGTAGAAGATTCCGGCCCCGGCATCTCACCGCAAGTGCGCCCGAGATTATTCCAACCCTTCGCGACAGTAGGCAAGAAAAACGGAGTAGGCCTGGGCCTGGCGCTCTCGCAACAAGCAGTCCTGGACCACGGCGGCGAACTATGGGCCGACGCCGCCACAACCAAAGGCGCCCGCTTCCTCCTAAAACTCCCCCTGTAAATCGCCGAATCCCCGCACTCACGTGACGGGGTTATAACCCCTGGCGTGAGCCAGGGGATTCGACCACTAATTTGAGAGCATTTAAGGTCATTTAACACTCCCAACGTTTGCACTTATGGTCATTTATGGCACTTTAACGACCCTTACTTCCCGCTGAATCAACCCCCACAACCTCTCCACATGCTCCCTCTCCGTAGGAATCGACCCGATCGAAACCCGCACCATCCACCGCCCATCGAGAATCGCCGGAGTCAAATAAGCGCCCCCCGACCGGTTCACCCGATCCGCCCAAGCTTGTGTATGCCGATCCAGCGCTTCGCCCTCCAAGCCCTCCGGTTTGTGCAAAATACAAAGCGTTTGCAAAGGCACCGGAGCCACCACCGACCAATTCTCAGTCTCGCGCACCCGCTCAGCCAGCCACTGAGCACTCTCCAGGTCCCGGCGGAGCCGCTTCTGAAGTCCGCTAACTCCTTGTTCCCGAACGGCAAACCAGATTTTTAGCGCCCGAAAGCGCCGTCCCAGCGGAATTCCCCAATCGCGCAGATTTTTGACTTGCGTATCGGCCGAAGACTGCAGATAGCTCGGATTGGTAGACATCACGCGAATCAGATGCTCCGGATCGCGGACATAATAAAGCGAACAATCAAAAGCAATTCCCAGCCACTTGTGCGGATTGAGCACCAGCGAATCGGCCTCTTCGATCCCCCTCCACATCCAACGGCATTCCGGCAGCACCATGGCCGAACCAGCCATGGCGGCATCGACATGCAGCCAGATTCCAAACTTCTTGGAGACTTGTACAATCGATTCAATAGGATCGAGCGCCGTCGACGTAGTGGTGCCCGTAGTCGCGACCACCGCGCAAGGTTCCAGACCCGCGGCTCTGTCACGAACAATATTCGCTTCAAGATCGTCCGCCCGCATTGCGAAGTCCTTGTCATGCTGGACGATGCGAACATTTTCCCGCTTGAATCCGGCAAGCATCGCCGCCTTGTTCACGGAACTGTGGCTGTGCGCCGAAACATAAACAACATTCCCGCCTTTCTCGCGAGCGCAGATCAGCGCTAACAGCGTGCAAGTAGAGGCGGTATCCTGAATAACCCCCGACCAGGCGCCGGAAAGCCCCACCATCTGGCGCATCCAATCCGTGGTCACTTCTTCCAGTTCCGTAAGCGCGGGACTCGATTGCCACGACAGACCAAGCACGCCCAATCCGGTGCTGGCGTAATCGCCTAAGACGCTCGAAAGCAATCCGTTAGATGGAAAATACCCAAAGAAATTCGGAGACTGCCAGTGCGATAACCCCGGCAGAATGATCTTTTCCAAATCGCCCAATATCGCGTCAAAAGATTCTGGATTATCAGGAGGTGCCGCCGGCAATTGCGCCCGAATTTCGCCCGGCGCAGTGCGAGCCATCACATTGAAATCAGCGACGTTAGTGCGGTAATCCGCAATCCAGTCGATAAGCCGATGGCCCGCCTCGCGAAATTCGTCAGGAGTCATCGGCCAACGACTACGATTTGGAAACTATCCGGAAGCGCCGTTGGGCGGCCTTTTTCCGGTGCGGGACCGTATTCAGCAGCAGGCAGATAAAGCTTGTGAGCTTTTTGATCGGACGCAATCGTACGCGCGCTACGCTGTGTCGGAATCGTCGCAACCACTTGAAACTTATCATCGACCATCGTGATATTTGAATCGTTACCGTTGGCGCTGAAGGCGTAGCCGTCGTCGAACGCGACGCCGTCTACCCCGGATCCGATGGCCGGTGTTGCGAGCACCTGGCCGGTGGCGGGATTGCTGACGATCATCATTTTATTGCCGCAAACTGAATACAGTAGCAGTTTTTTTGGATCGATGGCGAGACCGCTGGGGCCGTCGCACGGGGCGATCGAATAACGCTTGGAAACGAGAGCGTTTTTCGCATCGATCTCGATGATTTCATTCTTATCTTCAATGTTGGCGTAAACGTGGCCTTTGCCGTCGACTTGCGCGAACTCAGGCTTGCCTCCGACGGGAATCGACGCGGTGATTACTTGGCCGGTTTTTGCATCGATCGCGGTCGAATCGCTGCTGCGTCCATTAAAAGTAAACACGCGGTGCGTGACCGGCTCATAGATGATGGAGTCGGGGTTCTGGCCGGTTTTTACTTTACTTAAAACCTTCAAAGTCTTGATATCGAACACAGTGACGTCGTTATCTCCGCCATCGCTGGTGAAGCCTTTGCCAAGATCGTTCGCGATAGCGATTCCGTGCACGCCCTTCGTATCGGGAATGGTGCCGACCAGTTTATCGGTGGTGGTGTCGATCACTTCCGTCTGGGTTGCATGAGAAACGTAGAGACGATGATTGGTGCTATCGAGATAGGCGTAGTCCCAGCGGGTGGCGCCTCCGAGTTTGATCCTGGTGATCACTTTATAAGCGGGCGGCGCGGCGAGCGCAATCGCGGAGGCCATCACGAGAAGGAACTTTTTCATGGCACTGATGATATAGGCGCAAGCTGAAGATTGGCTGAAGAGCTAACCGCGTGGTTTCGCGAGCACTTCCCTTACTTTCTCCAGCAACTCGGCGCGGTGATATGGCTTGGGGAAAACTTCAAATCCTGCGAGCGATTCGCGAAGCTCCAGGCGGTCGTCCTCCATCAGTCCTCCGACGATTAAAACCCTCATTTTCACGCATTTCGTGCGCAGATAGATCGCCGCGTCGTGGCCCGGTAAACCCTCAACGTACGTTCTTGTGATCAACAGATCAGGTTCGATTTCCTTCAACCGGTCCACTGCGTTACCGAGGTCGCCGGTTGCAACGACTGTGTAACCCGCGTACTCCAGCGCCTCCTTCATAACGGAACGTACGACCGGATCCGAAACCAAAAGGAGAATTGTGGACTTCATCAGCGGGCTGTATTCCATCGTGTTTACATTATGAGCTTAATAAAGCGCCGGAGCAGGCGCACCAGGGGATGCCGGGCTTCTCTTTCGAGGCGCTCCGCTCGCGAGGTTTGCTCTGCGAGTTCCTCTTTCACGCGTAGAGCCCACAGGGTTCGCTCCTCGACTTGCTCTTCGAGCGTCTCCACTTGCTGCTTCAGATCCAGGGCCCACGCGGTGCGCTTCTCTACGTCGGACTGAAGACTCAACGTCCAAGCGGTTCGATCCTCAAGTTCCCGCTCAACGCGAAGAGCCCAGGCGGTGCGGGCTTGCACATCTTTTTCGAGACTCAGCGCCCATGCAGTTCGCTCTTCAAGCTCGTTCCCGAGACCGAGGGCCCACTCGGTCCTTTGTTTGATTTCACGGCCGGTTTCGGCCAGCCGGCGGCAGGCGATTTCCAGTTCGTTTTGAGGATTGTGCGGCCAGGAATTCCAGAGGTAAGGGGTCAGATCATGGACTCGGATTTTTTGCGGTGTGGTGCGGCGGACACAGGCCTTCGGCGAAAAATTCCCGGAAAACATCGAGCACGGCTCGTTAGCCAGGACGGCCATCATGTGCGTTGGTTTGAGGCGGCCGGAGGCTAACTCATCCTCATCGCGCTGGTGCACCCGATCGATAAAATGCCGGTCCCATTCGACCGCCGGGTCGAAGTGGCCGCCGAATGCGCGATCGATGAAGGGATCGATTACATTGCCATAGGCGACAAACAGGTGGAAGTGGAATTGTTCGAGAAGCAGAGGAAGAATGTCCTGAGAGCGGACGCCCTCGAAGCCCTCGACCGAACAATCCCAGCTTTGATACATCTCCTCGTAGTAGCCGACCAGTTGATTGAAGCGGTAGGAGGGCGGAAGCTTTTGCCAGAACTCGTGAATTACATCGAGAGCTTCCGGCCAGCGCTGGTGGCCGTTGCGTCCGATCATATCGGAAATAAGAAATTGGCCGCCGGGACGCAGGGATCGCTTCACTTGGTCAAAAAGGCCCTCGAGGTTGACGACATGATGCAGGGATTGACTGGCGATTACGGCGTCATATTCGGCGTCTGCGGTCCAGGCGTTCAGGTCGGCGGGCATGAAGTTCAGGTGCGAAGAGAGACCCGCGTTTTGGGCGGACTGGCGACCGCGTTCCAGCATGGCGGGGTTTAGATCGACGCAATCGATCATGAAATCGCCTTTTAAACTCCGAGCAAGATCGATTTCCAGGTCGCAGTTGCCGGCGCCCAGGCTTAGAAACCGGACAGGTCGGGGACCTGTGCTACTGATGAGGTGCTTCGCGAACATGCCGGTGGGGCTGCTGAATCCGAAGGATTGTAGTTTCGGGAGAAGGTGGCGGTGTGACCAATAATGAAAAATCGGGGGCAGGTTGTGAACGTCTTCGCAGTTTTCGTAAATCTTTTTCTCCTTCGCGAGAGAGTCCCGATACGAACGGAATGATTCGGGGCAGGATGGGACAGGCTTGACCTGGCTTGCCCGTGCTGCCCCGAGATCCATGCTACTGAACCGTCACGGCAACCGTTCCCAGGGTGTTCGCGGCGGTGAGTGGCAAGCCACCAGTTACATTCTGGAGGTAGAAGGTCAGGCCGTTGGAAACCCAATTGCCTGTAGGGGCGGACCCGGTTGGTCCGCCGTCGGCGAATACCGGCCCAGTCGGACTGCCAATGGTGATCATGACCGCGGTTACTCCGCTGGGAGCGTTCCACGAGATGGTGGTCATGGCGTCGCCGTTGGCGGTGTGGGTGGCCGGATTCGGACTGGCGCTGATTACGCCGCCGCCGGTGGAAGTCCCGCTGTTATTGTCACTGGTGGCGGCCGTTGCGGCGGACATGTTGAACAGACCGTTCACGCCGGAGGGAAAGAATCCGCCGGAAGACATGTTGGCGCCGCCGTAAGCCAGATAAAGAACCTGCTGCGGCGTGCGCACTTCGGAGAGTGCGTTGTTATCGGTCGGGAAGTACATCGAACCGGAGGGCGGCGGGATGTGGTCCGCGCCATCGAGGGCCGTGGTCTGAATGGTGTTCTGTGCGATCTGGAGACGGATGTTTCCAGCGTGATAGGCTTCCACGGCCAGAATGCGGGCGGCATAGCCGAGGACCACTTTGCTCGAAATCAACGGGGCTGCGCCGCCGTACGCGGTAACGCCGATATCTTCGAAAGCGCGGGCAAGCGTCAGGAAAGAGTTTGCGGAACTGAAGCCGATACCGAGAGCGGCCAGGTTAATGGCGGGTTTGGCGATAGAGGTACCGCCCAGAGAGGCGATGGCTGTCTGAATGAACTTGACATGGGTTTGCTCGTCCTTGGCGATTTCCTGGGCGATCGCCAGAGTGGCGCCGGTGAGCCCGGGGACTTGCGATCCGCCGGTTGTCGCGCCCGAGGCGCCCGAGCCGGTAACGGTCATGCCGATTTGAGAGAGGGTCTGGCCAGTGGTGGCGACGGTGTAAAATTCCGCTTCCAGGTATTCCAGGTTGAGCGCAAAATTCAGAATGTCAAAATCGGTGAAGCCGGATTGCGCTTTCGCGGTACCTTCGACCGCGGCGGCAGCGCCTGCCATGGCGCTGGCGATGCCGAGCGTTTTGAAGAATTTTCTCCGGTTGGGCGCTTGAACGAGCAGGTCTTGAATGATTGAGCGATGCTCTAATTGTTCCGAGGAGGAGCTCCCCTCCGTGAGATTATTTATGTCGATTACTTTATTGTCATGCACGCGATTACCAACTTTCTGCAAATTAGACATACGGCTTAACTGTTGTCAGCCGCCCCATAGAGCACGGGCGGTAGTTTGTTGTTTCCAATAATTTAAGAGAGGATTCTCCGTCGATTGCGGTCATTTAAATATCTACATAACCGGCGGGAAAACGGATGTCCGGCGACGCGGAGACATGACGATATTTAGTCATATGACAATTAGAGATCGCCTTTATTTAATATATGCCCTTGATTGACAGCATTTAGTCATATGGCAATTAGAAACGCGGAGTGTCGCTACGCCAAGCCCGTGGGCTGCGTCAATAAGAGTGCGTTATTCCGCTGTGGCGCAGGCCTTCAGCGTGCGTGCAAATGTGCTCACTCATCCAAACTTCAAACATTTTTGGTCTCGTCTCGCGGTGCCCGGGGGCCCGCCGGCCATCGCACGATTGAGTGCAGCTCCGCTGAAGAACGGTCCCCTCCCTGACGGTCGGGGCTCGGTTGGCTGCGTCAGGCCGCATGTCGTCCCCATCTCGTCGGTCTTCATCCACTTGGATGGGCCGCAGGCCCATGGGCACTCCGTTGAAGAACGAGGCCCGTCACTGGGTCCCCTCCCTGACGGGCCCCGACTGTAAAGGGCTCGTCCCATCTCGCCAGTCTTCATCCACTTGGATGGGCCGCAGGCCCATGGGACGCTCCCTGCGTCCGGTCAGGCAACGTCTATCGAAGCGTTCGGAGGATCTGGGGCAAAGTCGCGTGAGATCCCGAGCTTCCTCATTCGAGCGTGTAAGGTCGTTCGAGCAAGTCCAAGAGTCCGGGCGGCGACCGTCACCGAGGCGCGACTCTCCCGAAGCACGCGGATGATGTGTGCCCGCTCCAGGTCCTCGAGTGTGACGCTGCCTTCGGATGCCGGGGCACCCTGCTGTATTTCGCCGAACGGAGCGCGAAGGATGGGACCTCTCGAAAGGATCACCGACCGCTCAATAAAGTTCTCGAGTTCCCGCACGTTCCCCGGCCAGCGCCAGATCGTCAGCGCCCGCATGGTTTCCGCCGGAATCCTTTCGATCCTGCGACCCATTTTCGCGGCGTATTTGGCGGTGAAATACCGCGCCAGCACCGGTATGTCCTCGGGACGATCGCGCAACGCCGGCGTCGTGATCGGAAAGACTTTCAACCGGTAGTACAAATCGCTTCGAAACGATTTATCCTTCATCATCTGGGTGAGGTTTCTGTTGGTCGCCGCTACCAAACGCACGTCGATGGGAATCGTCCTGGTGCCGCCCAGCCTCTCAAACGACTTCTCCTGAAGCGCCCGCAGCAACTTCGGCTGGAGGTCCAAAGGGATATCTCCCACTTCATCCAGAAAAAGGGTTCCCCGATGGGCCATCTCGAATCGCCCGATCTTCTGGGATAAAGCGCCGGTAAAGGCGCCTTTCTCGTAACCGAACAGCTCGCTTTCAAGAAGCCCGGTGGGAATGGCTGCACAGTTCAGGGTGATGAAAGGGCAATTGCTCCGGGAGCTCATTTTATGAATGGCACGCGCGACCAGTTCCTTCCCGGTCCCGGTCTCGCCCAAAATCAAAACCGTCGCATCGGTGGGCGCAACCACTTCCACTTTTTGCAGGACCTGCTGCACGCCCAGGCTGGTTCCAATAATTTCCTCAAAGCTGTGGTTGACCGCAACGACGTCCACATCGACGGTCTCGAGGCGTTCGGGTTCCCGCTGCGAATCTCCGTAGGATTGCCGTAGTTGTTCTTCAGCGATCTTGCGAACTGTAATGTCTTCAATACCCAGCAGGATCAGCTTGGTTGGGTTCTTCTCGCGCCAAAGTTTGCGGGCATTCAGCAACATCGTCCGTCGCCCGAGCAAAGGAAAATCCTTGGTCACCTCAAAGGCTTCAATCACGCTTTCGTTGGGCAGGAGATCTTCCAAGAGCGTTCGCAGCGCCGGGATATCCCACTCCCCGTCTCCAAGTTCGTAGAGAAGGCGACCTTCCGTAGCACTTTGTGTTACTTGAAAAGTATTGCAAAAGGACCGGCTTGCGGTTTGGACGCGAAGGGCGCCGTCCAGGACCAGAAGAGGCTCCCGGATGGTAGCGACAATGCTCTTCAAGGCAAGCGTACCCGACAATGCCTGATATGCGCCGGCAGCGAATTCTCCCAGCGTGGTCATCACTCTTGCGTCTTCGGCGTCAAATTTCAACGTCTGGTCGTGAGCGATCACCCAGATCGTTCCCACCGCTTCGCCACCCACATGAAAAGGAATGAGCAGGGCTTCGGCGATGCGAGGCTCCACTTGAGCGAAGTAGGAAAAATGGCGGTCGAGACGCGACATCAACAGGACCGAGTCCGTATCCAAGACGGTTCCACAGGGGCTAAACTCGCGGGGCGTCGTGCCCCAAAGATGAGGCGCGTACTCGCCTGCCACGCCGTGCCAGCGAAAAATCTTCTGGCCATTTTCCTCCTCCAGCAGGCTGATTCCGGCGGACTGGGCGCGGCATAGCTCCAAAGCCGTTTCGACCAGTCGTTGGAGAATTTGGTCGGGCGAATCCGCCAGCGTCCGAGCTAACTTTACCATCGCATTCGTGAGGGCTTCGAAATTTGGCTTCCGCGCCGGGCGGAGATTCAGTTGCCGGGTACAGATGACGGACTCTAAAGGAACCGGCAAGGCCGGCTCAGCTTCAACGGACCCCATGAAAACCTCGATTTCATTTTGCCACGAGTCAGAGGATGCTGCGTACTCTGCCACTGCCAACCAGCGGGAGACATTTCCTGTTCGACTGTGGAAAGCACAACGATCAGTATGCCACTTCTGAGGTCCGTGAGATCAGGGGAGAGAGACGACGCGGTCGCGGCCTTGGCCTTTCGCCATATAAAGCGCGTTATCGGCGACGCGGATCAGGGCTTCGGAGGAAGGGTCCATTCCAGGACACCAGCAGGTTGCGCCGAAGCTGCAGGTGACCTGATGGGGCTTGTCGTTAATCGACATGGCCTCATTGGCGAGCGAGGCCCGCATGCGTTCGGCTTGATTCGCGGTGCAGGTGGGATCGCATCCGGGAAGGATGATGAGAAACTCTTCGCCGCCGTAACGGCCGACTGCGTCGTAGGGGCGGGTGACGCCTTGCATGCGGCGGGCGAACTCGCGCAGAACGGCGTCGCCGGCGAAGTGGCCATACGTGTCGTTGACCATTTTGAAGTGATCGAGGTCGGCGAGCACTACGCCGACCGAACGATTTTCGCGGGCGCCGCGAGAAAGCTCGCGCTGAAAGACGTCGAGGATCGAGGAGCGGTTCCAGATGCGCGTGAGAAAATCCTTCGTGGCCTGCTCGCGCAGAGCTTCGCGCGCGGCAACCAGCTCGCGTTGCAGATCGATGATGCGGGTACCGGCGCGAAGGCGGACCTTGAGTTCATGCTGGTCGAAGGGCTTGGTGAGATAGTCGTCCGCGCCCGATTCCATTCCTTCGATCAGATCTTCGCGGAGGCCTTTGGAGGTCAACAAGAGGATATAGGTGTAGGATTCCTTGTCCTGCGCGTGTTCCCGGACGCGGCGGCAAACCTCCGGACCGGTGAGCCCGGGCATAACCCAGTCAAGAATTGCGAGCTTGGGTGCGTTTTCGGCTTGAAGATAATTCCAGGCTTCCATGCCGTCGCAGGCCACGAAGACTTCATACCCCCACTTGCGGAGAGTGGCGTCAAGCAAGTGCCGCGAGACAATACTGTCATCGGCAATCAGAATGCGCATGTCTCCCCAATTGACACTGTTTATGATTATACCGGGACAACGGTCTACTCGCTTCCTTGGTCGCGGCTCGGTTGAGTTATCGGCTCGTTTGGGCGAATCCTTAATGCAACAGATGATAAAGTGGCGGAATGGCGGTTCTGGTGCTGCGGCACGAGCCTTTTGAACATCTCGGACACTTCGCGGCGGTTCTTGAGGAGAATCATGTCGAGTATCGTTATCATGACCTGGGTCAGCCGATTGTCAAAGAACAACATGGCGGTTTGATAATTATGGGCGGTCCTATGTCCGCTAATGACAATTTGCCGGGATTGACTAATGAACTGGGGCTGATTGAGAGGGCGCTTAATAATGATGTGCCTGTGCTGGGGATCTGTCTCGGGTCGCAGTTGATTGCGCGAGCATTGGGAGCGCGCGTGTATAAGAATGCTCAGCTCGAAATCGGATGGGAGCCGGTGTGGTTCACCGATGCCGCCAAGGACGATGCGCTGTTTGGAAAGATGCGATCGCCCGAAACATTTTTCCATTGGCACGGGGAGACGTTCGATTTGCCTGACGGCGCGGAGTGGCTGGCTTACTCGGAGAAATGCCGGCATCAGGCTTATCGATATGGGCGGAAGGTTTATGGGGTGCAATTTCATCCGGAGATTACGCCGGAGATGATTACGGATTGGTGCGCGCAGCCGGTGAATTGCGGGGATGTGGGGACGCTGGAGGGGCCGATTGATCCTGTTGCGTTTGATGCGCGGGAGGGTGCAAAGAGGATTATTGAGTCATGGGTCAGGTTGGCGTGAGGGGGACAGAGCTGTCTGCGCTGTTGGTCGCTTTTTAGGTGCTGTCGATTCTGACTGTCCACTTCGTCCACTTCGTCACTTCGTCGTCCACTTCGTCGGCGTTAAGAAATTAAGGGACGGTCTCGTCCGTCACGACTTTCCAGTCTCAACTTCAATTTTCCAGAGATGGCAAACAACAGGCGGAGTTGATAGCCACGATTCGTGCCTATGCAGTCCTGCATGGCGTGAAAATGATTGCGGCCGTGGTGACGCTCTTCTGGTCGGGCTTCCAGAAATCACCCGACGTACCCGGCCCTTCCGTTGTCTTCCTTTGCTGGCGGGCATTGCGGTCACGTTTCTGGCCATGTTCGCGTCAGTCTTCACGCCGGGGCAGGGGATTTTCCTGCATATCGTCGCGGCCCTGTCCGTCGCCGCGGCAGCCTTGGACATCTGGAGGGCAGACGACAATTCCGAACCACCAGACGCTGTAATCTGCCGGTGATCGTGCTGTGGTTTGTCTATTACGCCGTCTGCCTGCGGCGCCGCGTAAAGACCTTGACGGGAACTGCCGATGAACGCCTATGAAGTGCTTCGCACCTTGCGCCGCGAACAATAAGCGGTCGGTCCTGCAACCTGCTATCAGTAGCCCTACCGCAGCGCAGGACACCATCCACCCGCGAACCACACACACAAAAGGAAGTGAACCCAAATGAGACACCTGACGTTCGCGGCGTTGGCCCTGGCCGCTGCGGGATGCTTGCCCATCTACGCGAGTACAGAGTTCAGCAACGCTGGCATCCCCATCCCGGCAGGACTCGTGGAAGGCGACACGTTCCAGTTGGTATTCGTCACGGGCATGGCCACCGCGGCCTTGTCGACGGACATCAATTATTACAATTCGTTCGTGAACACCGACGCCAACTCAGCAGCGGGATCGCTCGTTGCAGGGTTGGGAATCACATGGTCGGCACTTGGCTCCACGGCGTCGGTGAATGTTCTAAGTAACATCGTCAACACAAGCCCGAGCACGCCGGGGTTCGGAGGGATATTTGACTTGCTCGGAAATTCCATAGCCGACGGGACCGAGACCACCGGCATCGGGCTCTATTCGGGAGCCCTCCAAAACCCAATAAGCTATAACGAAGCAGGGGCCTACTATAACAACACCGTTTGGACGGGGACTGACGCAAACGGTGGAACTTATGCTCCCCTGGGGTCCGGTGACGTGTCGGTCGGGTATTCCGCAGCGACGAACTACCAATGGACCTCAAACTACGTTAGCCTAGGCGGGTTCCCCTTGGTTCCCTTATACGCGATAAGCGGTCTCCTGGAGTTGGGCCCTAACGATACGCTAGAAAATGCCACGCCGGAGCCGGGAACGGTCGGGATGATGCTCTTTGGTTTGGCGGCTTGCTATCTCGCCACGAGACGGAAGCGAATGGTTGTTTCGCCCAAAGCCACGACCGCATCCCGCTAATCACTCCACAGCTTCCGGCGTGGAATGTACAACTCAACCTCTCGCGGGGCGCTTTACTGATAACCAGAGCGGGCGGTACAGAATCGACGGACCCGTAAATCCGTAATGAGGAAAGCCGTGACGAGACCGTCCCTAACTTCTTAACGCCAAAAACGGAGACACTCCCCCGCGACGCCCACCTACAATCGAAACTCGGGGATCGAAGGGGACAGACAGAATCGGTGCTTGTCAAGATTTGTTGAACCACGCAGGCAGCTCCGTCCCCTTAACCATTTTAGCCCGCCGATGCCGCTTTTTCGAAGCTCCAGCGCCGCCAACTCCGCTGAAAATAATCTTCCAGTCGGGCAATGAACTCTTCCTCTCCGAACGGGCCTCCGGCATAGGTCGAAGGGATCGAAACTGCTGTCCCCAAATTTTCGCGCTCTCGAACCGCGTGACCCACGCCGGTGGATCGTGGGACAATCTAGGTGATTAGGAGAAAATCATGCAGAGTTCGGTTCTTGTGCCCATGGTGGTGGAGCAGACGTCGCGCGGAGAACGTGCGTTTGACATTTATTCGCGCCTGCTCAAAGAGAACATTATTTTTCTGGGCACGCCGATTGACGATAACGTCGCGAATCTGATTATTGCGCAGATGCTGTTCCTGGCCGCGGAGGATCCGGAGAAGGATATTTCGATTTATATCAATTCGCCGGGCGGTTCGATTACCGCGGGGTTGGCAATTCTGGACACGATGCGCCTGGTGGAGCCGGAGATCGTGACCTATTGCATCGGACAGGCGGCTTCGATGGCGGCGGTTCTGCTGGCCTGCGGCAGCAAAGGCAAGCGGTTCAGCTTGCCGCATTCGCGGATTTTGATTCATCAGCCGTCGATGAGCGGCCTTGCCGGCCAGGCGACCGATATCGATATTTATGCGCGGGAGATTCTGCGCATGCGCGAAACGCTGAACGACATTCTGGCCAATGCCACGGGGCAGCCCGTGGACAAGATCGCACGCGATGTGGATCGCGATTATATTCTGGAACCGGATCAGGCGCTGGAATATGGACTGATCGACCGCATTATCGATAGCCGGAAGCTGGTGCCGGTCGCGAAGTAACGGGGGTATATGAAAGCGGTCATGTTCGTTTTCACTAGCGTTCTTGCGGTATCGGCGGAGATTCCGAAGGATACGCATGTGCTGCTGAAGATGGTCAACTCGATCAGCACGCGAACGGCGCAGGAGGGCGCGCAGGTGTATATGCAGACTGCGTCGCCCATCTCCGATGGTCACAGTATCATTGTGCCCGTGGGGTCCTATGTGCAGGGAACCGTCTTTCTTGCGAAACGCAGCGGGAAGGTGGCGGGGCGCGCGCAACTGGCGATTCGCCTCGAGGTCCTGACACTGCCGGGCGGGAAGACGCTGAAGTTTTCGCCTCACGTGAGTTCGGTCGACGACGGCGAGAGCACGCAGAAGGTCGTCAATAATGAGGGAAAGATCGAGCAAGGCTCGAGTGTCGGGAAAGATGCGGAACGGATCGCGATACTCGCGGGGTCGAGTGCGGGAATCGGCGGAGTGGCGGATCGAAGCTGGACGGGCGCGGGAATCGGAGGCGCTGCGGGCGGAGCGGTCGGCATCGCGACCACGCTATTGACGCGAGGCAGAGAGGTGGAGCTGCGGCAAGGGTCGAGCCTGGATGTGGTGTTCGATCGGGCGTTGTTGGTGGACTAGCCGATCCAGAATCCCCGGACTTACGTCCGGGGTTATAACCCCATGCGTGAGCGTGGGGACATACGGATAGGACTAGGCCTTGCCTAAGACCCAGCCTTTGCGGAAGGCGGGCTTGATCAGCTTGTTGGCTTCCGCGTTGTTGGTCCTCATTTTTTCGCTGTCCCATTCGAGCTTGCCTTCGAAACGCAGGGCCAGCGTTCCGAGCAGGATCCATTCGGTAAACGGGCCGGCAATCGCGAAGTTGGAGTCGGCTGGTTCGCCGGTTTTGGCGGCGTGAATCCAATCGGCGTGATGGCCGGCTTCGCTGCTAGCCGGGGCTCGCTTGAGAATGGCGGGCGGCATTTTGTAATCCTTCATGCGCTCGGCCGGCACTAATCGGGTTCCTTCTCCGTAGGTCCCGGTGGTGATGAATCCTTTATCGCCCACGAAGAGACTGCCGTTATAGGAAATGCGGCCTTTGCGTTCAGGCGCGGGCTGGCCTTCGCGAGGAGCGCGCGGAAGGTCGCCCAAAATTTCATCCTGCGAGAGGCCGTCCGGAGCGGTTATCGGCTCGGTCATGCCGTCGTGCCAGAAAATTTTCACGGGAGGCATGTTGCCGCGCTGCGGGAAATCGAAGCGGATGATCGATTTCTTGGGGAACATGAAGGTGCTCTTGCCTTCCTGCATGATGCATTCGACGCTCGATGGCGCGCCCAGCATCAGCGCCATATTCGGCGCTCCCAGAATGTGGCACGCCATGTCGCCCAGGGCGCCGCATCCGTAATCGTAAAACCCACGCCAGTTGAACGGCGCGATCGCCTTGCTATACGGGCGTCCGGCGGTGGAGATGCCGGTCCAGGCATCCCAATCCATGGTCGATGGAACGGGTTCGGCGGCGGGCTCCTCGGTCAGGCCCTGGGGCCAGATGGGACGATTGGTCCAGGCGTGCACTTCGCCCACATTGCCGATGGCTCCGTCCCAAATCATTTCGGCGCACTGGCGGGTGCCCTCGTTGGAATATCCCTGATTGCCCATCTGCGTCGCGACCTTATATTTCGCCGCGAGGTGGGTCAGCAGGCGCGCTTCCCAGATCGTTCTTGTGAGAGGCTTCTGACAATAGACATGCTTGCCGCGCTCCATCGCCCAGGTGGAGCAGATGGCGTGCATGAAGTCCGGCGTGGCGACGATGACCGCGTCGATGTTCTTGCCTTCTTTATCGAACATCTGGCGGAAGTCGGTATACTTGGGCGCCTTGTCGAACTTTTCGAACATCTGCTTGGCACTGGCGGCGTCGGGATCGCACAGGGCGACGATGTTTTCCTTGGCATGGTCGCAAATCATGATGCTGCTGCGGGCCTTGCCGCCCGCGCCGATGGAGGCGATGTTCAGTTTTTCATTTGGCGATTTGAAGCCGAGCATCTTGAGGTTCGGCGAGCTGCCGAATCCCGCGGCGGGGACGGCGCCGGCGAGCAGGGAGCCGAAGAAAAAGTGTCGTCTGTTGAAAGTGTGGTTTGCCATAGCGTACGGGGCCGAGAGGCTTCTCCTGGGTCGAAGTTTAGCAGAATGGGAAAAAACTTTTGTCACGCTAAGGCGCGAAGCTCGCAAAGAAGAAGAGGAGGTCGAAGGTTACAATGACGGGTCACGTTTGGATTTGTCGCCGGATCTGGGACCTTAGCGTCACGCTCTTCGACCCCCTTCCGTGCGGTCGGGGTTCGGTGTCTGTTTGTTGAAGACTAGTTGTTCAACCTCACTCGACAATTTGTGAATCTCGTCCGGGTCGGCGGAACTCTTGAGGCGATCGAGAAGATCCGCGAGGGCTTGATCGGAAGTATTGAGCATAGAGTGGTGGGCGCGCAGGGACTCGAACCCCGGACCCCCTCGGTGTAAACGAGGTGCTCTAACCAACTGAGCTACGCGCCCGCAAACTTCAGTTTATCAGTTACCCGCGGAGCCTTCTTCGGCTGGATAATTTTTCGAATACCAATCGGCATTCATATTGGTGGGGATGTTCAGCACGCGGACGTGCGTGAATCCCATTTCCTTGAGCACCTTATAGGATGGGCGGATATTCGGACACTTCACCATGGGGCAGCAGCCGCAGTAGATCACCAGGTCGGCATCCTTGGGGAGATTCGCGACCGCTTTTTTCAGCATCTCGATGCCCTCGGGCTTCGAGCCGGGGCCGGCGAAGCTCGCGTGCGAGATGTGCTTCAGTTTATAGAGGACGGGGAACGCTACGCACAGAACGGTCGGCGGCTTCGAGTCGTTGACTAAATTCGCGAGGACGGAGGGTTCGAGGACTTCGGACTTGGTCCAGGGGTCCGAGGCGTCCTGGCAGAGACAGAGAGTGGCGACGAAGGCGATTAACGAGAACTTCCGCATGACGGTAGGATACAACGCTTCGGACGTGGCGCCGAAGAGCCGCCTCGAAAAGCGGCTGCAGCCAGGAATGGCCGCCCTACAAGACCTTGCGATAAAGGCAGTACTGCACCGCTAAAGTGTTATGATGCTTTGGTTATGAACAATCGATTCACCCGGCGCGCCGCGATGCAGGCGATTGGTGCGACCGCTAGCTTCGTTCCTCTTTCCGCTCAGCAACTGAACGCTCCTCCGGTGCTTCCGGGGCCTGCCGGAGGACCGACTACCTCGACCGTCGAGGATCGCGATCGTCGCCTCGAATGGTGGCGCCAGGCTCGCTTCGGGATGTTCGTTCACTGGGGTCTCTATAGCGTTTTCGGCCGCCACGAATGGGTGATGGAAAATGAAGGCATCCCCGTCGCCGAGTACGAACTCGCCGCGAAGCGCTTCAAGCCCGAGCCGAACGCGGCGCGCACGTGGGCGAAGCTCGCGAAAAAGGCCGGCATGAAGTACATGGTGATGACCACCAAGCATCACGAGGGATTCTGTCACTTCGATTCGAAGCTGACCAACTACACCGCTCCCAAAACCGCGTGCGGGCGCGACCTGGTGCGCGAATTCGTCGATGCGGCGCGCGCGGAAGATATGCGCGTCGGCTTTTATTATTCACTCATGGACTGGCACCATCCCGATGGAGCGTTGTGCGCCATCGACGAGGACGCCCGGCGGCGTTTCATCGATTATATTCACGGGCAGGTGCGCGAGCTGTGTACTAATTACGAAAAGCTCGACATTCTCTGGTACGACGTGAACTGGCCTCTGAAGGCCGAGGGATGGGAGGCGGTGAAGCTCAACACCATGGTGCGCGAGCTACAGCCCGACATTCTGATCAACAACCGAACCGGCATCCCGGAGGATTTTACGACGCCAGAACAGACCATCCGCTCCTATCCCGAGCCGTGGGAAGCCTGCATGACGATGAACGACAGTTGGGGCTACCAGAAGGCGGACGACAATTGGAAAACGCCGAAGAATATCGTGCGCAACCTGATCCGCTGCACCCGCGACAATGGGAATTATCTGCTGAATATCGGTCCCAAGGCCGACGGCAGCATTCCGGCCGAGTCAGTGAATATTTTGACCGAGGTCGGGCGGTGGATGGATAAGCATGGCGAGCTGATTCACGAAGCGGTCGGCACGTCCAAAGTGAAGCGCGGCCAGTTTTCCGATTACATCGAGCGCGGAAACAAGCTGTACATCATGGTTCAGTTCTGGCCGGGCAGCGAGATCTCGATTGGCGGGTTGATGACCAAGGCGATCTCAGCCAAGATTTATGCCACCTCGACGCCGGTGAAATTCGAGCAGACCGATTTTCGTCTGCGCTTTACAGGATTGCCCGCGACGGCTCCCGATCCGTTGGTTTCGGTACTGGAAGTCGAGTTCGCGGAGCCGCCGATACAAGATAACATCGCGGTGCGGCGGAATCGGATGCGGGGAACGGTCGGGGTGTAGAACTGATTCATTTCTGCTAGCCTGAATTCTCTCATGCTCACATCGCGACGCGATCTGATCGCCCTCGCTGTTCTCGCCGCGATCACGATCGCTCAGGGATTCTACGCCTCTAAACTGAATGTCGATTTTTATAAAGAGCACACGCCGTTTTTCGATTCCTGTTCCTACACCAAGCAGCTCGCGATTGTCGCCTCCAAAACGCGGACGCTGGGCTTCGGCGATGGTATCCGAGAAAGCCTTTCGGGAAATGTCGCGCTACCGTTCCTCGAAGCCACTCTGATCTCGAAGTTCGTAAAGCCGACCCGGGTCATGGCCGTGTGGCTGCAGGCCGTATGGATGATCGCGCTGGCGCTTTCCCTTTACTGGTATTTCGCGCACTACCGGGAAATGGATCGTTGGCTGGCGATCCTGTTGGCGCTGCCCTTCGTTTCCTTCGCGCGCGTCTACGATTGGGACGGCGGCCTTCCCGACTTCCGCATGGACCTCTCGCTTTACATTTTTGTGTCCCTGACCGCGGTATGGTATCTGGCGACGTATGAGACGGAATCGCGAGTGCCGTGGCTGCTGGCGGGCGTTTCGGCGATGCTCGCTTGCCTTGCGCGCGCTACGGCGCCGGTCTATCTGCTGCTGATGCTCGGTCCTCTGTGGCTGGTGCGCCTCGCGACGGCGGGCGGCAAATGGCGGGCGCTGCTGATGAACACGATGTGGATGTGTTTGCCGGTGCTGATCTCCGCCGGCGCATTCCTCGCGTATAACTTCAAGTACCTCTATTTTTACTATGTGACCTGGAATCCGGACGCCAACCAGCATTTGCCGTGGCGCGAGAGCTCACGGCACTTCGATACAGCGAAATCGCATGTGGGAACGGTTTTGATGTGGTGCGCGCTGGCGGCGGTCGCGATCAATATTATTTGCATTCGAAAGCTTCCGAGACCCGATTGGAAGCCGGTCTGGCTGGCGCTGATTGTTCCTTTCTTCCTGGCGTATCGGGGCGCGGGATTGAATCCTTTTGTATCGATGCCCGCAGTTTTTGGATTTCTGCTGTTCGCCTGCGTCCCGTTCGAGGGCATCCAGCCGGCGGCCCGCTATTTATGGGCTCGCGCGTCGGTCGGCATGTTATTGGCGGGAGGCGCAATCGCGTGCGCCGCCGCTGCGGGCCAGCCTCAAATGTTCAGTGGTCCCAATTTGACCAGCATGCAAGGAGTGCGCGCGATGCTCGACCGAGTCAGTCAAGACGCACTCGCCAGAGGATTGCACCGGATCGAGTTCATCACGCCGGAGCTTGGCGACTGCCATTCGTGCATGATCACCAATGTCCTGATCTTCGAATACGGAGCGGTTCCGGGCGATGGCAAAGCGCTGTACGTGCCAGGCGGATTGACATACCACTTTCCGGAGGAGCTGACGTTCACGGCCTCCGACGAACTGTTCTGGAAAATGAAAGTGCCCGGCGATTCCGAGCGGGAAAGATTGGGAAACGTCGTATCGATGATGGCGGCTGCAAGTCCGGACTATCTGCTGCTGCCCGACGAAAAGACGCTCGAATGGCTGGAACACGATCGCGGATATTACTTTATCAATCGCCAGACGCGCGAGTTGATGTCGCGCCTACTGGCGCTGAATAAATGGGTGAGCCTCGGCGACCCGATCCAGGTGGATGCCAATGAGCGGATCGGAGTTTATGCGCCGCGCGAAACTCGATGAAGTTCCAATTTCGTTTTGTTGAGGATGTAATAGGGCGCGTCGCGCTGCGCGACGAAGCCCGGAGAGCTTCGGCGGCCCGCGATCAGAAACGCGAATAGCATGGCGAAGGCAAGCGATTGCAGGGCAAGTCCGATCATCCATCCAGTGGCGTAGCCGGTCCATCCCGGTATCATTTTCCCGAACCACGGACTGCACAGCGCAATTAACGCGAAGAATGCGGAGGCGGTTACCAATCGCGCGCTCACCTGCTCGCTATGGACGCAGATTGCCGAAAGCCCATGCATCAACAGGCTGACGAAATTCATCTTGGAGTGTCCGGAAAGGCGAGCCCCGCGCGCCAGAGGCACCAGCGTTTTCGGCAATCGCGCCCGATACACCGATGCCGAATAGTGGTTCCACAAGTCGGGCGACGCCATCAGACGGGAGAGCGCGGCGCGCGGCATCACGCTGAAATTTCCAACGCGCACTTCGACTCCGGTGAGCGCGCGATGCACCACCTGATAGGCGCGATAAAAAGACTGAAACGCGAAGCTCTCCATGCGCCGCGTGCGGGCCGCGAAAATCACTTCGCCATCGTGATGCGAGTATTGGTCAAGCAGCGCGGGAATGTCCTGCGGGCGATCCTCGCCGTCCCCATCCATCACCAGGACCAGATCCACTTCCGTAAATTCGTATAGGTGAAATAACCCTAGCGCGATCGCGCGCTGATGGCCGAGGTTGCATCGCAGGTGCAGAATATCGATGGAATCGAGCGCGGTAAATTCGCAACCGGGAAAATTCTCGGGGCATGGATCGGTGGCCGCGTCGTCGACGATCAACACCGAAGCGCGCCGCCGGGCTTCTGTCAGAACGCGATCGACCAGAGGCAGAAGCATTCCAAGCGCCTCCCAGTCGTTGAACGCCGGGATGAGGATCGTCAAGGATTCCATGAGTGTAAGAACTATCCCACCACAACATCGGAGGCTTCTGCCGGGCCTTCTGCCGCGCAATGCTTGGCCACTTGTGACAAACTAAGTAGGTTCGGGAGGCCTTCAGCAGTGGAGCTCGTTGGGCGGGTCGTTTCTCATTACCAGTTTCTGGAAAAGTTGGGCGCGGGCGGGATGGGCGATATTTACAAGGCCCACGACGCGCGCCTGAATCGATTCGTCGCCGTGAAAGTGCTCTCCTCCATCAATGCGGGCGACCCGGAACGGCGCCGCCGCTTTATTCAGGAAGCACAAGCCGCCTCCGGCCTGAACCATCCCAACATCATCACCATTCACGACATCGTGAATGAGCCCGAAGGCGATTACATGGTGATGGAGTTCGTCTCCGGCAAAACGCTGGTAGATATGATTCCGAAAGGCGGCCTTCGTCCGCCGCAAGCGCTGAAATATGGCGTCCAGATGGCGGATGCACTCAGCGTCGCGCACGCCGCGGGCATCGTCCATCGCGATTTGAAGCCCGGCAACGTGATGGTCACCGATTCGGGTCTGGTCAAGGTGCTCGATTTCGGACTCGCGAAGCTGACGGACCGCGGTCCCGCGAGCAACATGGGCGATAACACGCAGACCATCGCCGACGCTCCGTTGACTGTCGAAGGCTCCATCATCGGAACAGTCAGTTACATGTCGCCGGAGCAGGCGCAGGGCAAAAAAGTGGACACGCGATCCGACATTTTTTCGTTCGGCGTAGTGTTTTACGAGATGCTCACCGGCAGCCGGGCGTTCAACGGCGACTCGGCATTATCGACGCTCTCCGCGATTCTGCGCGACGAGCATAGGCCGATGGTCGAGCTGGTGTCCGACGTTCCGCCGCAGCTCGAAATGCTGATCACGCGCTGTCTGCGGAAGAATCCGGACGAGCGCTGGCAGTCGATGAAAGACGTCCTTGCCGCGCTTGGCGCACTGAAGCATGAGTCGGATTCGGGCCAGCTTTACCGGTCGAGAATTCAGGCGGTAGAGATGAGCCCGCGTCCCCCGGCGCAAAAGAAAAAATCGTCTCTCCCCCTGGTCGTGGGGCTGTTGGGATTGCTCCTCCTGATCGCGAGCGGTACTGCCGGCTGGTGGTGGATGAAGCACCGCGCGGCTCCAGCGCCCGCTCCCGTGCCTGCTCCGGTTGCTGTCGAAGTGCCGGTGCCTCCTGTTGCGGTGCCGACGCCTGTCGAGGCTCCGCCCGCCGAAGCGGTTCTGAACAACGACAGCATCATTGAAATGGTCACCTCAAAGGTGCCGGTCAGCGTGATCCTAAGCCAGATGCGCGCAACGAAAACCGATTTCGTGCTCACTTCGGCGGAGGTGATCCGCTTGAGCAAGGCCGGTGTTCCCGGACCTGTGATTGAGGCGATGCGCGATCCGAAGAAGATTCCAGCAACACCCGCCGATATTAAAAAGACCACGGCGGTCTCCTCCGCGAAGCCGGCCGTGACGCCGCCGCCGGTCGCGCTGACGCCTCCTGTTTCGCAGCCCGTAAACAACGCGAAGATGACCACCGCGCCGCCGGTGCCGGTTTCCGCAAAGGCTCCTGCGCCTGTGAGCGTTCCCGTCAATGTAGCGGATGCGATGCCGTTCAGTATCAAACTGGCGGAGGATGTTCCGGCCGATGCGGAAGAAGGTCATGCATTGCACTTCACCGCGATCGACGGCTTGAAGGTCGGCGACGCGGTGGTGATCGCAAAGGGCGCGGCGGTCACCGGATCGGTCCTCGAGGCCGGCAAGAGAAAGACTTTCGGCGGCAACAAGATGACGTTCCGCCTCCTCCAGGTGGAGGCGGTCGACGGCAAGAAACTCAGCATACGTTCAGAGCCGTCACGCGGTAAAGACGGCCCCGCCAAGCGTCCCATCGACGGCGGTGCGAAAGGAAAAACGAAGGAAATCGCCGCCGCCGCGGGCAGCCAATATGTCGCCTACATCGAAGGCGATCAAACAGTCTCCGTGCGCAAGTGATCCAAAAACTCCTTCGCCTCTGGAATCCTCGACACTCCCAGCGATAGAACGATCGCGCGCTTCATATCCGCGTTCCGTTCGATCCGCCATCTCGCAATCAGCGTCTCGACCGCGAGAAGATCCGGGCATTCTCCCAGTGCCGCGGCTGCCTCGAAACATAAATCTTCATTCGTCGACGTCAGGAATCGCGCAACGAAAGGAATCGAAGCCCTCGCGTCGATTCCAAGCAGCGAGAGAAAACATTGTCCGATGACGGCGGGCTCTTTATCGCCAGCCTGCGCCTTCACGCGCAGCATCAATATGCTGTCCTGACCCGGAAGTTGCGCGATCGCCCTCGCCGCATCGCTCCGCACCCGCAGTTCCGGGTCCGCCAGAACATCGGCGAGATGCAGCAGGATGGTGTCGCGAGGCAGTGAACACGCAACCAGCGCCAGCGCACACGCACCGCGAAGTGAGCCAGCCGAATCCGCGCTTCCTCCCCACACCGGCTCCATTTGCACGTGCGCGATCCCTCGAAGATAAACCGCCGCATCGTCGTGCCCCAGATCCTTCAGCGCCTTGACGATCGCATTTTTCGCCCAACATTTCGGATCGGCCTTGACGGGATCCTTTAGAAACCTCTCAAACGCCGCAAGCAGATCGGGAATCAACTCGCGCAGCAGCAAATCCCCGGCCACCGCCGCCGCTTTCGAGCACACAAAATTATTTCGATCCCGAAGTGCTTTCCGCAGCGGTTCGACGGCGCTCGCAGAAGATCGCAGTGCTTCGATCGCGGCAACCTTCTCTTCGACCGCGTCCTTATTCACGGCTATTTCGCAAAAACGAAATGGAGCCCGGTAGTAAACAGAATATCGTTCGTCTTGCGCCCCGGCAGCGGATCGCTCAAGTAACGATCGCTCGCCGATATCTGGAACGACATCCATTTCTTAATCGCCGCCGCCGCCGAAATATCGAAATTCATGCGGAAATTCCCGACGCTGCTGACGTTCGGAAACATCACCAGATTTTCATGCATCGATACAGTCTTGCTGAACTTGTGAGTAAACTCCTCGCCGATCAGAATCTCGGCATAGGTTTTATTCAAGCCCTGCGACCCTGCGGGCGTCGTCGGCGTCGCCGAGAAAAACTCTTTGTCCATGGAAACGCCCACCGACAAATCGAGAATCGTATTCGGCCTCTTGATCGCGTGATAACCCACGCCACCCGCCGGAGCAAAACGCAAATCCAGGCTCTGGAACTGGTCGTTCTCCAGATCCACCAATCCAAAAATGAACATCTTCGGCTCGACATTCAAGTTGTACGCGAGCCCTCCGCGTTTCGCGTTCGCCGTCGTCAGGTTCGGCCCGGAGGCGTTGCTGCTCGAATAAATCTGCGTGTAATTTACAATGATCTTGTCCCGCGACGTCGCGCGAACCGCATTCGCCCCCAGCGTAAATGTCTCCGTCTCCGTGTTGCCCGCCGTCTGCGTGAATCCCAGATCGAACGTCCCCGTCCACAAATCGATCAGCCGTGGATTCTTGTAGCGCTCGATCTCCGTGTCGTAAGCCTTCTGCTCCGGCTCCGACCGGATCGCCTGCACCGATTCGCGCGCCGCCGTCACGCTGCCGGTCTCCTTCGTGACCACCTGAAACTTCGTTCCATCCGTCGTCACCACGCCGACGATTCTCTGCCCGTCCTTCAGCGTGATCGCCAGCGGTTGCGTCGACGTCACGGCCGTAACGTTTTCCCAGGGAATCGCGACCTCGCCCGCCAGGTCCGATTTCAGAACCAGATTCTTCCCGTCATACTTAATAATGTTGCCGGAAAGCCGGTCGCCGTTCTTGAGCGTCACCTGGTCGGCCAGCAATACTTGCGTCAGGAAAAAAGCGGTAATAATGAGTCTTTGCATGATTCAAACCCTGATTGTCCTACTATTCTTTCTCCTCGTGCCAGTCGCGGCACAGCCCACACCAGCCGATCCTCTCGGCCGATCCAACCCGCGCGGAACCGTTGTCGGTTTCCTCACCGCCGCCCACCAAGGCGACTGGCGCACCGCGAGCCAATACATCGAGAGCACCAAGGGCGAGGACCCTGCCGAGCTCTCGACGCAACTCAGCGTCGTGCTCGACCAGGGCTTGCCCGCCAACCTCGACCACCTCAGCGACAAGCCGGAAGGTGATTTAAACGACAACTTGCCCCCCA
>Ga0182024_10006957_pt1 | contig 24610 bp, 23 predicted proteins | sample P32metaG_FD_120480 | JGI IMG/M metagenome (GOLD analysis project Ga0182024, IMG submission 120480) | Permafrost microbial communities from Stordalen Mire, Sweden - P3-2 metaG (Illumina Assembly) | ecosystem: Environmental > Terrestrial > Soil > Wetlands > Permafrost | place: Sweden: Stordalen...
ACATGGGCGGACGGTTCTTCTGGTCGACCACCTCCGATTACATCGGGCGCAAGGCGACGTACGCCGCCTTCTTCATTCTGGGAGTCGTCCTGTACGCACTCGTGCCTTCGACGGGCGCTGAGCATTGGAACAGCGTGATCCTCTTCGTACTGATCTGCGGGGTGCTGCTAAGCATGTATGGCGGCGGGTTCTCGACGATGCCCGCGTATGTCCGCGATCTCTTCGGCCCACGTGACTTGAGCCAGATCTATGGCCGGCTACTGACCGCGTGGGGCGTTGCCGGCGTTCTTGGGCCGGTTCTCGTGAATTACATTAGCCGCTATCAGCTTCACCGCGGCGTTCCCGCGGCGGGCGCGTATGCGACGGTCCTCTACGTTATGTCAGGCCTTTTGTTCCTTGGCCTGATCTGCGACTTGCTTATTCGCCGAGTGAGCCAGGGGCACTACGTGACCGAACCGGCTCCTCAGCCGGCCGCGCCCATCTCGCAGACCCAAGCGCCTTCGAGGATCGAGCCCACGAGGAGCATCCATGACAACTGAATCCTCCAATTCCGGTGCCCCGCCGCGCCCCGGCTCGCGGCTGCTGGTCGTGCTGGCTTGGGCAGTCGTCGGAATTCCCGCCCTATGGGGCATCTCCATGACCGCCCGCACGGCGATGAAATTGTTCCATCCCACGCCGGCGCAAACGACTGCTGCTCGGGCATTGTCGGGACCGACAACGGCGAGGTGATTCGTTTTCAGTGTCTCTTACCCCGAGCATGCCATGAGCACTTCACAAACCACCGATCGGACAACATGCGTCCTCTGCGGCCGCCCCATCGCCCCCGGCCGGCTCCAAGCCCTTCCGGGCGTCACCAGCTGCATCCAATGCGCCAAGCACAATCCGCCCAAAAAGCTGCTGGATCGCGACGTGGATTTGAGCCAGTCCAGCCCCATCAACCGCAACGGCTTCGCGCCGAGCGATTGAGGGGAAGAGGACGGGGAGACACGGAGACGCGGAGACGCGGAGAAATGCCAAACGCGATCCTTTCCCTGTCTCCGCGTCCCCGTGTCTCCGCGTCTCCCCGTCTCCGCGTCTCCGCGTCTCCCCGTCCCCGCGTCCCCGTGTCTCCGCGTCCCCGCGTCTCCGCGTCCCCGTGTCCCCGTGTCCCCGCGTCTCTTCTCCCCCTCGATCGCAAGACAAACGGAAGGCTCTCGCCTATAACCGGCTGGCGTGTCGCAGGAGAACTTGGAACAGACGCTGACGGACCTTCCCCGGATCGGGACGCTGGTGAAGGAGCGGCCTTACCGCCAGGTCTGGCGGTTCGAGCACGACGGCAAGCCGTTCTATCTCAAGTTCTATCCGCGCGAGGGGGTGAAGGAGCGCTTCCATCATCTGCGCGATTGGTTCCGCAGGCTGGGCCGGGGGAGCCCGGCGGTGCTGGAGTTCACCCGGCTGCAAATGCTGCAGAAGGCGCAGATCCCCGCCCCGCGGGCGGTGGCCGTGCTGATGGGGTTTAAGCTCAACGGACAATCGGGGGATGCCGTCATCATGGAGGCCATCGAGCCGTCCGTGCAGCTCGATCAATATTTCAGCGGGCTGACGCTTCGCGGCGAGCGCGCGCCCGATCACCGCGAAATCTCCCGGCAGGTGCGCGAACTGATCAAGCAACTGGCAGTTGCCAAGCTGGGGCATGACGACCTGCATTTGGGGAACTTTCTTCTCAAGGAAGGCAAGGTGTATCTGCTGGACGGCTATGCCGTGCGCCGCGGGATGCGTTCGCGCGATCTTTATCGGCTGGCGCACAGCGTCAGGCCGTTTGCGACATTGACCGACCTCGTGCGCGGGTGGGAACTGCTGGTCGGCGGATTTCCGCCCGACCGCAATCCGATCAGCCCCGAACTTCGCCAGGAATTCCTCAAGCGCATCGGCGGAGACAACCAATATTTCGGCCGGCTCGACCTGGGCGAATGGACCGGCGTCTTCTTCCGGCAAACCAAATTCGCCAAGCGATGGTCGAAGGCCAGCACGCTGCGGATCGAGCGCCAGCAATGGGAGAAGATCTGGCCCGAACTCTGGCGCGAAGTGGAGGCCGACAAGCTTCGCGTGCTGAAACGCAGCCGCAGCGGAGACGTGGTGGCCACAGAGCTGCAACTGGGTGGAACCGCGCTGCAGGTCGTGATCAAGCGGCCCTACAAGCGGCACTGGTATCGGTATCTCAACGAGATCCCGAGGCGGTCGCGCTCATGGCGCGGCTGGATGAAGGGATGGAACCTGATCGCCCGCAACCTGCCGACGGCGTGGCCGCTGCTGGTGATGGAACGCCGGCGGTTCGGGTATGTCACCGACCACATCAGCATCTTCGAGCGCGTGCCGGGACCGACGCTGTGGCGAACGAATCTGGACGATCTCTCGTGGGAACAGCGCGACATGCTGTTCCGCCGGATCGGTCACATCCTGCGGACGATCGACGAAACCGGGCTGTCGCATTTCGATGCCAAAGCGCCGAACTGGATCGTGCTGGAGGACGAAAAGCTCGGCCCGTATCCGGTGCTGATCGACACCGACGCGGTGCGATTCCGAAGGTGGGCGGCTTTGGGAATCGAGAGACTGCTGCGGAGCATGAAGGGGCACGCGCAGTACACGCCGGACGACTCGTTGTCGCTGTGCCTGGGGTATGCGCCTTATTCACCGCCTAAGCCGGAGACAGTGAACGCCAAGCCCTCGATCGACGCGACGGAACCCGGCACGGATGCCGGCGCGGTGGGGCCGGAACAGGCGCGGGACGCCATGAGATAGGGATCGTCCCTGCTGTGTGCCGACACTCGGACGTGGCACGGGACTTCGACGAGCTCCCTTCGGGTCTGGGCCTCAGGGTCGAAAACAGTCGAGTCGCGTCCCGCCCGTGCGGAACATTGTCCAAGTAAGAAACCGCACGATTTGCAGTTGTACTTCGGTCGTGCGCCACTCGCACGGCCGAGACGGCCGTGCCACAGGCAGGCGTCTAGACGAAGCAGGTCGTTCTCGATTATCGGACGTTGTGGCGGGCCACGGTTCATGGACAACCGCGCGGGCCGCCATTACGCTGCTCGGCGTGGGTTTGGGCGGCATTTCTCTCACGTGCCGCCATATGCGGGAGCACCCGGATCTGCTATCGACGGAGGAGCCGTGAAGATTGTGTCGCGCCGCCGCAAGGCATTGAACTGCGCCGTTGAGCCGCTGGAAGCGCGGCGGTTGCTCAGCGTTTCGCTCCAGCCTCTGACGAATCTGCTGCTCCCCCAGGGATCAGATGCCCAGACGGTGGATTTGAGCCAAATCTTTACCGATAACGCTACCGGCGCATCCGACCTGGTTTTCACGGCCAAGTCGGACAACACCGCGCTGGCGCAGGCAACGCTGAGCGGAAGCGTGCTAAGCCTGAACTTTGCGCCGACGGCGTCGGGATTCGCCCATATTTCGATCCAGGGAACCGCCCCCGACGGAAGCTCGGCGTCCCAGACGCTTCGCCTGCAGATCACCGCATCAGCGGATCGCACACTGACCGTCCCGCTGGGAACAGCCGGCCACGGCACATTTCGCTTCGTCGAGGCGAACCACACCATCGGACAAATCACCCTGACGGGCCCGGGCAGCGGCACGATCACCCTGGGCGGCGATAACCTTTCCCTGGCCGGGACGCAGGCCCGCGGGGCGAACCAGGAACTCGAGAGCATCGCCCTTACGGGAACCACTTCGGCCAGCCGCCTCACGATCGGCGGCGTGTCCGCAATGCGCGGACGGCTCTATGCGAATATCGGAAACATCACCAGCGACGGTTCGCTTGGGTCGATCCGAATGCAGAAGGTCAATCTGGTCGGCGACATCACCCTGGATGGCGGCGTCTCCTCAATCAATATCGCCGGCGCCCAAAGCAGCAGTTTGGCATTCGGTCAGTCGATAGGCCCGATCGCCCTGACGGTCGGTAATTTCAACGACGTGAATCTCGCCACCCCGGCTCCATTTGGGCTGATCCGCGGCGGCGATTGGGTGAGCACCGATTCGGTTCCCGAGTCGTTCCACGCGGCCTACATCAGCCGCGTCTACATGACGGGAAATTTCGACGTGGGCGTTCAGTTGACCGGAACGGGCGCGCCGGGCCGGACGCTCGGCAAGCTGACTGTCGGCGGCGCCATCGGCGGCACTTGGAACATCCCCGGTTCCAGCGCGCCGTTCCTGATCGGCGGCACCACCAGCGACTGGAACGCGACCCTCGCCAGCGTTCCCTACATCGACGACCTGGGAAGCATGGGCGGATCGCTGACGATTCCCTCCCTGCCGTGGCTAAAAGTGCATGGCAACATGATTGGCACCCTGCTCAATTTCACGGGGACCAGCGGTACGGACCTGAGATCGATGCACGTCTACGGCGTGATCCGGAGCAGCGCGATCGAGTCGGGGGCAAATCTAGGGCCCATTCTTGCCGAAGCGTTGCAGGCCACGCTTGTGTATGCGGGCGTTGCGCCGCTGCCGCAGGGCCAGGTCCTGCCCGCTTCCGCGACCGACCTGAGCGCCAGCGCTACGATCGAGTCGATCACCCTTCGACCGCGCGGCAAGGTGAAGATAGGCTTCCAGGCCTCCGACATTGCCGCCGCTTCGCTGGGCAATCTGGCGCTGGCCACGACGGAGGTCAACAACAACGGCGTCGCCTTCGGCCTGGCCGCCGAAACGATCGGGCACGTATCGGTGCGCGACCTGACTCACCATCGCCAACTGAACCTCAACAACGTGCGAGATACCGCGACTCTCGCCGCCCAAATCGCGGCCTCGGGTTTCACCCAGCAGGATCTCAGCCTCACTATCCTCTCGTAGGACAATGGCGGCGGCTCAAGGCAAAGCACCTGGGAGGGCAAGGCTCCGATCTATTGCTCGCGGGCGAAGTACTCAGCCTCCAGGGCTTCGAGCTGTTTCGCGAGGGACTCGTATTCCGACTGGAGCTTCTGACCGCGCGTCGGGTCTTTGAATGAGCCAGAGTCGCCGAACGATTCCTGGCACTCGGCAATGGCGATCTCGCTATCGGTGATCTGCTGTTCCAGCTCGGCCAGTGTCAATCGCCCGAAGGGGCGCGCGTAGGGGTTGTCCTTTTTCTTCCCGGGCTCGCGCGGGGCTGTCGCGGTTTTCGGTTTTGGCTTCGAGGCCGGCTCGAGCTGTTTTTCCTGCTCGTCCGCGTCCAGTTTGCGAACCCACTGGCTATACCCGCCGGCAAAGTCCGTCACGTTCGGCGGATCCAGGACAAACAGGCGATGCGCAACCTTGTCGAGAAAATATCGATCGTGGCTTATGCACAGAATCGTTCCCTCGAACCCGGCCAACGTGGCTTCCAGAGCCTCTCGCGAGGGAATGTCCAGATGATTGGTCGGCTCGTCGAGCACCAGCACGTTGGGCTTATCGAGCAGCAGTTGGCTCAAGCGCACGCGGGCGCGCTCGCCGCCGCTGAGAAGGGCCACCCGCTTGTGGACGTCATCCCCGCGAAACAACATGGTGGCCAATACGTCTCGCACCTGCTGCTCCTTCACATCGCGATCCTCCCAGGCCGTTTCAAGTACCGTGGATTCCGGATCGAAGTCGTCCAGTCGCTGGTCGTAGTAGCCGATGTTCAGGTTCGCGCCCCAGCGGATCTCGCCCGCGTCGGCGTCGGTCTGGCCGAGCAGCGTGGAAAGCAGAGTCGTCTTGCCGGACCCATTGGGCCCGATGATCCCGATCCGCTCGCCCCGGCGAACGTGGAACTTCACGTCGCTCCAAAGCTTCTTCCCGTCGTACGCTTTGGACAGTCCCCGAACATCCAGCACCTGATCGCCCGCACGCTGATCGGTGCCCAGTGAGAGATGGATGTTTCTCCCGGCTTGCACCGCCCCAACCATCTGTTCGCTTTTAAGCAGCCGATCGAGACGCTTCCCGCGACCCTTGGCCTCCTTGCTGCGCTGGCCGGCGCCGAATCGGCGGATGAATTCTTTCTGCTTCTCGATATCGCCCTGCTGCTGCTCGTAGGCGCGCTGCTGGCTCAGCTCCTGAAGTTCCCGCTGCTGGACGAACGCCGAATAATTGCCCGGATAGCTTCGGATCCGGCAGTCGGTCAGCCAGACGATCCGCGTGGCCAGCCGGTCGAGCAGATATCGGTCGTGGCTGATGAGAATCACCGCCCCGCCGAAGGTGAGCAGATATTTCTCCAGCCACTCGATGGCGGCCAGGTCGAGATGATTGGTCGGCTCGTCGAGCAGCAGCAGATCAGGGTCGCTGATCAGCAGTTTGGCCAGCGCCAGCCGGGAGCGCTGGCCGCCGGAGAGCGTCTGCACATTCTGTTCCCACGTCTCGCGGCCCAAGCCGACGCCGAGCAGGGTCGCCTCGAGCTTATGCCGCCACGCATATCCCCCAGCCAGGTCGAACGCGTGCTGGGCCTGTTGATATTGCCGCAGGACTTTCTCCAGCGCCTCGCCCGCATGGAGCGCCATTTCATGCTCGATATCGCGAAGTTTGTGCGACAGCTCGTGCAGCTCGGCAAAAGCCAGCTCTGCTTCATCGACCACCGAGTTGGCCGGGTCGAACGCCGGGTCCTGCGTCAGGTGCCCGATTTTGGTCCCCTTGGAAATCGCGACGATCCCCGCATCAGGAATGACCTGCCCGGTGAGGACTTTGAAAACCGTCGTCTTGCCCGATCCATTGGTCCCAATGAATCCAAGCCGCTCGCCTTGCTCGATGTTGAGATCGAGCTTGTCGAACAGCACGCGCTTGCCGAAGGTCTTCTCGATTTTGGAAAGGGTGGCGACGGACATTGCGGGGAGCATTCAAAACGAAAGGATGAATGACTGGCCGGGGCCGTCGTAGATCACCAGGCAATCAAGGCAGGTGGACTTGGCACCGGTATCGAGCAACAGTCTCACACGGATCGGATTAGGAACTGGTTTGGCGTCCTTCCTAAGCGCCTCCGCATATGGCGCGCTGACCGTGACCCACAGATCGAGGACCGGATCGCCTTGGGAATGCGGTCGCGTCAGATGTGGCATGGGCGAATATCACGGCTAAACCACTGCACTTCTTCCACCGCCTGAATTCGTTTGACGAGGAATGGTTGCAGCCCCCTCTTCTCATAGCCGGCCTGCAAAGCATCGTGATAGGTGTCATACGCCCCGATGACATCTTCTCCCCCAATCACTGCGAACCGCCCCTCCTGCGCCAATAGCTTAGGCAGTTCGCGCTGATACGTCGCGAGTTCGGTTTCGAGTGCCATCGGTGTTGCTCCTACACGATTGTATCGACCTTCGGAGAACAATGACAAACGATCATTGTGCTTTTGCGTCAATCAGATCGACGCAAACCAGCTTGTCCTTGCTCCTCGCGTAATACAACCCATCCGCCAGCGCCGGATAGGCGCGGGAGTTGAACGGCAGGATTTGGGCATGGGCGATCGGCTTGAATCCGTCCGGGCCGGCGGGAGCCATGATGAGTTCACCTTTTTCCGTGAGCACCAGCAGCCGGGCCCCGGCAAGCATCAGAGTGCCAGCGCCGAAGTTGTCTTGCGACCAGCGAACCTTCCCGCTCTTGGCATCCACACAGCGCAGGTTCGGTCCGCTCTCCTGGCGTCCGTCGAAGCCGTAAAGAAATCCGTCGTGGTAGACGCTCGTGGCGTAGTGATTGGAGAGGATCTCGTCGCCGGACCAGATCTTCTCGGGGCCGGCTTCGTGGAATCGCAGAAGCGCGGCGCCGGTTCCATAACTGGCGGAGATGAAGATCTCATCGCCGATGACCAGCGGCGTGGCCGCATTCACCGATTCCCGCGTGCGCGAGCGCCAGGGGAAATTAAAGAAGACTTTGCCGCTGATCGGATCGAGTGCAACCAATCCCTCGCGATTGAAGACAAGGAGATATCGTTTCCCATTGAAGGTGGCCGCGACCGGCGACGAATAGCTGGCCTCGTCGTCGGTCGCCTTCCAGAGCAGTTTGCCGGAGGCTTTCTCGAACGCGACGATCCCGGCACCTTTGCCGCCGCCAATGTTGAGGATGACCGCGTTTCCTTCCACCAGTGGCGAGCACGCCAGCCCGAAGAAGCCCTTGGCGGCGGTGAACTGGTCCTTGGTGTCGACCTGCCACAGCCGCTTGCCGGTGGCAAAGTCCCAGCAGCTCAGCATTCCTTCGGCGCCGAAGGTATAGACTCCTCCGTCGGCGATCGTCGGAGTGGCGCGCGGGCCCTCGTCGAAGCCGAAATCGTCCTGGTAATGGGTCGGGTAATCGGAGATCCAGACGCGGGCGCCCGTGCGGGCGTCGAGGCACTCGACGGTTTCTTTGTCGCCCAGGCGGTGGAAGAGGATCAGCTTGCCCGAAGCGACGACGGGGCCGCTGAAGCCTTGGCCGACGTCTTTTTTCCAGACGAGCTTGGGGCCGCCGGGGGGGTAATGGTCGGGCAGATCGGTCTTCGGGGAGACGCCGTTGCGCGTGGGGCCGAGGAATTGGGGCCAATCGGCAGCGCGAAGCGACGTACTGATTATGGCAATCACTGACAATGCAATCGGAATACGGAATCGGGTCATGAGACGGCCTCGTACGAACATCGCATCCTTCCCTCGCGCCAACCGGCAAGCGATGAGGATAGCCGCGCGGCAGCATTACCGCTTGCCGGTTCGCGGGTTCGTCGGGCGCGCTACCGGCGCGAGATCGAGCCCGCTTTCCGACTCGATCCCCAGGAGTCGATTATATTTTGCAAGCCTTTCGGACCGCGTGATCGACCCGACCTTGATGTAATCGCCCGCCCATCCCACGGCCAGGTCCGCCAGCCAATCGTCTTCGGTCTCCCCGCTGCGGGCGCTGACGGTGACGGCCCAACCCGCCGAGCGGGCCAGCATGCACGACTCGGCGGCCTCGGTGAGGGTGCCGATCTGATTGACCTTCAGCAACAGCGCGTCGGCCGCTCCCGAATCGATCGCCCGCCGGATGCGCGACGGTTTGGTGCAAAGCAGGTCGTCGCCCATCACGATCGCCCTCCCGGCGATGGCCTCGCGCAGCAGCGGCCAGTTCTCCCAATCGTCCTCGGCCAAGCCGTCTTCGACGCTGACGATCGGATAGCGATCCGCCCATTGGACGAGCTGGTCGATCATCCGCCGGCTCGTGAGCGGAACGTCAGCCAGATGATAATGACCGTCAGTGTAAAAATGACTCGACGCGACATCAATTGCGATCGCAACATCCCGGCCCGGCTCGAAGCGCGCCGCACGAATCGCATCAACACAAAGTTTCAGCATTGCCTCGGCATCCTCGAATGGAGGAGCCAGGCCGCCCTCGTCGGCGACCAGCGGCCGGGAATGATATCGCTGCCGCGAGAGCTTGATCGCGGCTTGGTAGACGGCGTAGGTCGTCGCGAGCGATTCGTCGATCGTTCTGGCCGCGACGGGCACCACAAGCACGTCCTGAATCTGAACCTGCCCGCCGGCGTGCTTGCCGCCGCTGAAGAGGTTCACCGTCAGCCGGGGGAGACGCGGAGGACGCTCGATCAGGTCGGAGAAATGTTGGTAGAGGGGGAGCCCCTTCTGTCGGGCGACCGCCCGGGCGAACGCAATCGAGACGGCCAATATTGCATTGGCGCCGAGTCGAGATTTGCTTTCCGTGCCGTCGAGTTTCAGCAGCGCCCCGTCCAGATCCGCTTGACTGACAAAGTCCCGGCCCGCGAGGCTGTGGTTTATCTCCTTGTTGACATTGTCCACCGCCCGCCGGCAACCCAGCCCGTCGTAGCGCGAGGTGTCCCGGTCTCGCATTTCGAGTGCCTCGGCCTTTCCCGTGGACGCGCCAGACGGCACCGATGCCCACGCCGACGCGCCGCCGGCCAGCGTGCATGTGGCTCCGATGGTCGGCCGGCCGCGGCTGTCAAGGATTTCCCGCGCGGCGAGGGTTTCGATGATGGGCATCTGTTTCTCCCGACTCCCGACGCCGGGCGAACACGAGGTTCGCCCCTACGTGATCCACCGCATGAATTCGTCCACCAGATCGGGCACAGATGCTGGAGGCGATTCCATCATGAGCGACGCGGAGTTGGCTTGGGCCGCGGCGGCGTCGGGCTTGAGGTATTCCAGCGGCGACCTGCCGATGCACCGCGCCAGCAGGCATGCCAGCGTGTGCCGGCAGGCCCGCTCCTCCATCCCGGCGGCCCAAGGCGCGCCATCGACCGCCCGGCGATACGTCCACCAAAACGACTTGGCCGCATTCGCGAAGTCGCCTCGTCGCTGGCGCAGATGGTTGGCTTTGCTGAGCAGATGGGTCAAGCCGAAGCCCAGATCGAACGCGCCGTCGCCGAAATGGATGACCTCATGATCGAGCAAAACGAGCCGGTCATCATGGACGAGAATATTCTTCGGACTGAAGTCCCCGTGAACGAGGGTGTAGCGGTTCGCCCGGGTGTCAGCGATGAGCCGTTCCAGGAACGGCGCTGCGAACGGCATCCGCTGGGCCGAGTAGGCATAGTACGGTTCGAGACGAAGCGACTCGAAGAAGCTCCGATCTTCAAACTCCCGCGCAAACTGCCCTCGCCGATCGAAACCCGCTCGGTGAACCGCCGCCAGCAGCTCGGCAAACTGCCGGGTATGTCCGGGCTCCAACCGCCCGGCAAGCAGCATCGATTTCCAGTTTTCGTGCGGCTCGGGGACCGCCCGCATCGCAAGCACGTGATGGGGCGCGTCCAGAAAGATCAGCGGCGTGATCGTGCCGGCCGGCGCGATCTCGGCAAGTCGTTCGATGCCCAGGGCCTCGCGCTCGATGCGGCGCGGGTCGCATCGCCAATCCACCTGCACCCGCAACCGCTCCAGCGCCTGCTTGAGCACCCACGATTCGCCCGATTCACGGCGTACGAGCACGGTTCGATTCGACACCCCACCGGCCAGGTTCCGAACGAGCGGCGTTTCGCCAGGCGCGATCCGGCCCGTCTGGCGGAGGTACTCGATTAGCGCTGCCGAATCCTCAATGTCGAGCGGGCCATTCATGCGTGGCGACGATGCTACTTCCCTGATGTGTTCGGCACCATCAGTCGAAGTCACGGAAGTCGGCATCCCCCTGCATTTTGAAGGATAGCCGTTTGCTCATCTTGCCGCAGCTTGAAGAATCTTACCCACGCGGTAGACTATGCGGTTCCAAGGCGGTGAGTTCGACCGGACGGGAGGCTCTTCCGTCGCCGGTCTTTTTATCTATTTGCGATGCGGCACTTGAAAGGATGACTGGATGATTAAGGTGAAGTCGCGCGGCAATGAGACCGCCGAGCAGATGATCCGGCGGTTTAAAAAGGCGTGCGAGAAGGAAGGCCTGACGAAAGACATCAAGCGCATCGCCTATTATGAGAAGCCCAGCGAGAAGCGCCGCCGACGGCTCCGGAGTCAGCCGAAGAAGAAGATCTTGCGATAGGTTCTTTCTTGATCGGAACGCTCCCGCGGCGGAGCCGTCGGGCTCTCTAAAGCTGGGTTCCGTTCATGGCGGATCGGAACCCCCTTTGCAATCAGCCTATGACCCAGGCCGACAACCACGCGGTACGAATCGATCACTTGTCCAAGGTGTACAAGGATTTTTGGGGCCGGGACAAGGTGCGCGCACTCGATGACCTGACCCTTACCATCGAGAAGGGTGAAGTGTTCGGGCTCCTGGGGCCGAATGGCTCGGGCAAAAGTACGACGATCAAGCTCCTCCTGGGCCTGATTTTTCCCACGGCCGGCTCGGCCTCGATTCTGGGCTACCCTGCGGGAAACACTCTCATCAACGAGAAGATTGGCTTCCTGCCCGAAGAGTCTTACCTCTACCGGTTCCTCAACGGCGAAGAGACGCTCAAGTTCTATGGCCGGCTGTTTAAGATCCCCCGCCGGGAGTTGAATCGGCGCGTGCCGGAATTGCTCGATATCGTTGGTTTGGACGCCAAGGCGCGCAAGCGAAAGCTTCGCGAGTATTCCAAGGGAATGGCCCGCCGCATCGGGCTGGCGCAGGCGCTGATCAACAATCCGGATCTGATTCTGCTCGATGAGCCGACGACCGGGCTCGACCCGATCGGCACCCGCGAGATGAAGGACCTGATCCTGTCGCTCAAGTCGCGCGGCAAGACGGTGCTGCTGTGCAGCCACTTGCTATACGACGTGCAGGATGTCTGCGACCGCATCACGATCCTTTTCAAAGGCAAGATGCAGACGCTCGGCGACGTGCGCGACCTGCTCCAGGTGAAGGACATCACCCAGTTCCAGATCAAGGGATTGACCGAGCCGCAAATCGCGGAGATGCGCCAGTACCTTTCGCGGATGGGAATCGAAAATCCCACCGTCACCCACCCCACCACCTCGCTGGAAGACCTCTTCATGCGCGTCGTCCAGGAGAACACCGGTGGCAACGGACGGATTCAAGCTGGGGCATGAGAAAAGGGGTCAGGGGCCAGGGGTCAGGGGCCAGAAAGAAAGACAGTCGGTGGCCGTTTTGTCTGACCCCTGACCCCTGATCCCTTTGTTTTGCGTCGGAGCTGAGAATGGTGCGGATCCCCCTGTCACTGGCGTTTACGCTTCCGGCCCCAATCGCGGATTACCTTCATTGGTGGATTGCCGGGCTCATTGTCGTCGGTGGGCTGCTGTTTTTCGGATTGAACGACCTGATGCGGCTGCGATTCAGCCGGGTGTGGGCAATATCGGATGTGAGTTTTGCCGAATCGATCCGCCGGCGCGTGCTGTGGGTTACGCCACTGGCCATTCTGGGCGTGATGGCGGTTGCGGTCCTGCAGCATCCGGTGGATCAGCAGGAATCCATCCGCCAGACCATCAAATTCTGTTTGTTCGCCTCGGGCACGCTCGTCACGATTACGGCAATCATCCTGGCCTGCACGAACCTGCCGCGGGAAATCGAAAACCGCGTCATCTTCACCATCGTCACCAAGCCGACGACCCGGCTGGAGATCGTCCTGGGAAAAGTGCTCGGATTCATCCGGGTTTCCGGGCTGATCGTGGTGATCATGGGTGTGTTCACCTTCGTTTTTTTGGAGTGGCAGAACTGGAAGCTCAGTGGGCAGGTCGCCGAGCGCTTGCAGAATGAGATCGACCCCGGGACCAGGCGCGCCCTGCAGGGATATCACGATGCGGGGCTGCTTAGCACCAAGAGCCTCGAGCAGCCGGCGGACTTCCAGATTTACAATCATCTGTGGAAGGGCGACTGGCCGCAGCCGATCACCGGCGGGCAGGGCTATTCGTACATGGTTCCCTTCGAGCCGGACCGGCAGCAGGCGGCGCTGCTCGACGCCGCGGCCGAGGATCCGCCTCGGGCACAGGTGCTGGTCATCAACACGCTGCGCCTGGATCGCCATACGCCCTCAAAAGAGGATTTGAACGACATCAATTCGCGGCGGCTTCCCATGGAGCGGCAGCTTTTTGGCCCGGCTTCACCCGGGCAGGAAATCCAGGCCAAGCCGATTCCGCAGCTCGCAATTGAGCTCCTCGACGCGCGGCGTTTGCCGCTGGTCCCGCAGGCTCAGATCAATGGCGGGAAGTACACCGACGCCCTCCAGCCCAACGCCGACGGCTCATCTTCCATCGCCACGCCGCTCAAGCCCGAGGACGTCCGTCCGCTATTGGACGCCCAAAAATTCTACGTCTCGACGCTGCCTCAGACTCCATCCGTTGAATACATGGTGTCGGCAACGCCGACGGTGCTTTTGGTAATCGACTCGCAACAAAAGCAGCACGTGATTTCCGCCTCCGGGCCGCCGCGATTTATCAGCCATGCCGGCAAGTATGGGGAACAGATTGTGGGCAGCCCCAAGGGCGACGGGTCGGCGGCGGATTTCCGGTTCGACCACGTATCGATTCCCGCCGACTCCAAATCCATCGAGATGCGTTTCCGCGCCGGCATCCAGCGCGGCGGAGATTACGACCCGAGCCAGCCCTGGTCGCTGGTGCGGATGATCGTCTACAACCGCGACACCAAACAGACTTCCCCGCCGATCGATTTCCACCCGGAAACAAACCGCGACATTCCCGTCCCGGTGCCGGCGGAATATGTCGCGGGCGGAAACTTCGACGTGTTCGTGCAGGGAATGGACAGCGGACAGTGGATCGGCATGAGCTCCACTTCCGTCCAGCTCATCTCCGCCGAACACAGCTTCGTGCTGAATCTCTTCAAGAGCCTGCTGTTGCTGTGGCTCTTCTCGGTTCTGGTCGTGGTGGTGGCGATTTTTGCCAGCACGTTCCTCTCCTGGCCGATCGCAATCGTGCTGACGCTGGTGATTCTGCTCGGCCATTGGGGGGTTGAACAACTGGGCGATGCGCTGAACCCGGGCGTCGGCCGAAGCGTGGCGACCGACCTGGGCTTTGGTCGCGACGCGGCCCAGTCGACCGTCATCAGCACGTCGGTCGACTCGCTGGCCAAGATGCTGACGGCGGTCTCCACCGTGCTGCCGGACCTCTCGAAGTTCCCGGTGATGGACGACATCACCCGCGGCGTGAGCATTCCGCCGCGCAACGTGCTGGAATCGCTGGCGGTGCTGCTTTACTACGGCTTGCCCATGCTGGTGCTGAGTTTCATTATCCTGAAGAACAAGGAGGTGGCGCCGTGACGCAAGTGGCCGACCCGGCCCTCCGCCGGACTTCATCTCCGACTCCGCCGGGTCCTGCGGCCAGGCGCGCCGGCCGCTGGCCGGTGGTGATCGTGATGATTGCCGCATTGGCCTGTTGCGGGCTGTGTGGAAACTGGGCGACGGATTGGAAGATCGACCACGGCGGCCCCCGCCCCGCCGCCGCGGCGCGCGGGGCGCTGGGCGGGATGAACAGCTACTCCCTGGCGCTCATGCTCGGCGGCCTCCGTGGGCCGCTGGTCATGGTCCTCTGGTCGAAAGTCGAAAATCAGAAAATCGATCGCGATCTGGAAGACGTGGACACCATGATCGAGTGGATCCGGCTGCTTCAGCCGGAGTTCGACACCGTCCACATCTTTCAGATCTGGAACAAGGCCTACAACATCAGCGCGCTGATGGTGAGCACGGCCAGCAAATACACCACCATCCTCGACGCCATCGACTACGCCCGCCGGGTGGACGCCGAAAAACCCAACGACCTGAACATCCTCGACCAGCTTGCCCGCGTGTTCGGCGAAAAGTTGGGCGGGCCCAACGTGCAGGAACGCGGCTTCTATCGCAAGCAATTCATGGAGGACACGCTCACCGATGCCAGCCGTCGCAAGGCGTATCCCGAGGACGATGCCACCTATCGCCGCATGGGCGTCAAGTTCTTTGACAGCAAGAACGGCCCGTTGCTGACCGATGACAATGACCTCGATCCGCGGCTCCTGGTTCAGCGGTCGCCCCGGCCCGCCAGCGCCACCGGTGAATGGAACACCGGGGCCGAATTGCAATATCTCGCGCCCTATCAGCCGTTCCCGCTTGGCATTCCCGCGATGGCGATGGGATTCAATTATGCCAAGCGCGCGCAGGTTTCGATGACCGTCGGCGGCCAGAAGCCGCTGCAGCTCAGCGACACGGTGATCGACACCTATCCGGCCATTCTGCTCAAGCAGTGGGTCGAGTTCGAGGAGATTCGCGCCACCGGGTATGAAGGCCTCGCCTTCGGAATACCCGGCGACAAGCCGATCCCCGGCCCGGTCGCGGCGTCCGCCAGCCCTCCTGGCGCGCCAGTGGCCAATCGCCGAATGCTTGATGATGCAATCTACGGCTACGGCATGGCCGCCCGACTTTCTGCCGACTCGCTGGCCGAATACCGACGCCATCTGACTAACCCGCAATACGTCAATCCCTACATGTCGTATACCTCGACGATGATTGAAATCGAGGCCCAGCATGCATTGACGGCCGGGGATTACGCGTATCTCAGCGCCTTCGTCCCGGGCGCAAACCGAGCCGCGCTCCTATCGCAGGCCCGCACGCTCTATCGGGAGGCGCTCACGCGCTATGAGCGGATCGTGCTGACTTACTATGTCGAGCCGCGCATTCGCACTCAGTTGCTCGCCAACGGCTCGTTGGATCTCGAGAAGCTGTCCGGTGCGCAAATGGATCAATTGTTTCTGGCCTACCTGAAGGCGGCAGCCGCCCTGCCGCCGGAGAACCACGAGTTCGATGACAGTCGAACCGAATACAGTCAGTTCATCGGGCGCGCCGGGCTGCGCTGGCAGCAACTGGCAGTCGCGGCCCCGCGGTCCATCATGCAGCAATAATCATCGGGCTGGAGAGCCGACGGACCGCTAATGGGCGCTGCAATCGCGCACCCTCCTTCTCCCTCTCCCTCCGGGAGAGGGCCGGGGTGAGGGGAAGTCGGAGTAGACATCGGATCAGCAAGGGAAGGCACTGGCCGTTTATCAACTTAACGGTCAGTTCCCGTAACGCCCCGGTGCCCGTAATCAGACCACCTCGGTCTTCGGTTCGTGCGCGGACGCGGCCAATGGGTCGGGTTCCCCAATTGAGGCGGCCAGCTTCCGCAAGGCCTGCCGAAGTGCGGCCACTTCGCTTTCCAAAGCGTCGACCCGCGTCGAAAGATCGTCGGCATGCGACGGACCTGCGACGACATCAAGGGCGGTTGGACTCTCAGCCGCGTGCGACTCGGGAGCCAGAAGCTGGACGTAACGCTCGGCCCGGCTCCCGTGAGACGGCGGTAGCTGGCGGACCAACGGCTCCTCGCGGCCCATCAGCGCGGCCAGCATCTGCTTCACCGCCTCGACCGATTCAAACGGCTGCATCCGCGACGCCCTGCCCCGCAATTCGCCGAGCGTCTGCGGCCCGCGCAGCAGCAGTTCCGCAAGGATCGCCACCTCGCCCGGCCGCGCGTGCAGGGTTTCACCCGCCTGATGGCGGAACTTGTTCACGCGGCTGCCCGCCATGTCGGCGCGGACCACCAGCTTCTTTTCGCGCAGCCCTTCGAGCGCATCGAACGCCCTGCCGTCATCGATTGTGAGCACCGGATCGCGGTTGTTCTTCTGGTTTGATCCGTTCACCACTGCGTTCAGCGTCAGCGGATACTGATCGGGAGTCGTGAAGGCTTTTTCGATGAGCACCCCGAGCACGCGAGCTTCGTCGGCAGTCAGTTCGATCATGGAGGAGATTGTACTCGCTCAGTTTGGTTACGCCGCTTGCGGCTTCGCGAACGAGGGGACGGGCTTTGTAGGGATCCGGTCCAGAGCACGTCCCTTCGTTCGCGAAGCCGCAAGCGGCGTAACCATCAACCTTTAATTCCGCGATAACACACGCAAACTCCGAACGTCATCGCAAACTGCTGGACTTCCGTGAACCCCGCTTCCTTCATCATCTCCATCATTTGCTCGCGCCCGATGAACGTATTCACCGACTCGGGTAGATATTTATACGCCCCCGTTTTGTCCCCGCTGATCAGCGTCGCCGTGCGGGGAAGGATCTTGCGGAAGTAAAAGTTGTACATTGCCCGCAAGACAGGATTGGTCGGGAGCGAGAATTCGAGAATGATCACCCGCCCGCCGGGCCGCAGGACGCGAAAGAACTCGCGGATCGCCGCCGCCGGGTCGGCGACGTTGCGGATGCCGAAGGCGATGGAGACGACATCGCAACATGCATCGGGAAGGGGAAGCGATTGGGCATCGCCGTTCAGCCAATGAACTCGCGTCAGGCATGGCCGGCGCTGGTGCTTCGCGCGGGCGATCGGGAGCATTTCGTAGGTAAAGTCGATCCCGATGACGGGCTGCTTGGGGATTCCGATATCGACAAGCGACTCGCATGGCTGGACATCAACAAGCCGTTGAACAAATTGAAGCGTCAGGTCCCCGGTGCCGCAGGCAATGTCGACGATCTGATCAGACATCCGCAGGCTTGCCAGCTTCACCGCCTTCTTCCGCCAATGCTGGTCCATCCAGAGGCTGTGCAGCCGGTTATTCAGGTCGTAGCTTGGCGCAATGGCCGCGAACATCTTCTGCACCCGGCCGCGTTTATCCGCGACCGTATGCGGGTTTTTCAGCAGTCGCTCATCCCAAGCGGTTGTCGTCTGTTCGGTGCTCATGGCCGGGTTGTCGAGTATATGGGCGAATTCCTAACATTGTTGTTTCAAAATCAATGAACCGATGGCATGATAGCCATTCGCTTCGCGTGGGAGGGCGAGGCTCCTGCCGAGCCGGAACCGCATGGCCTAAGAACCGCCTCGGCTCGGCGGGAGCCTCGCTCTCCCAAAAAGCCGCGCATGCTCCGAGCGAATGTTCGAGGTGACTTATGAGTGAATTCATCTGGATCAAAGGCGAAATCGTCCCCATGGACGAGGCCCGCATCAGCGTCGAGGACCGCGGCTATCAGTTCGCCGACGGGGTATACGAAGTAGTCAAGCTGTACGGCGGCAAGCCGTTCACGCTCGAGCCCCACCTGCAGCGCCTCGAGAAGTCCGCCCAAGGGATCGATATCAGCCTGCCGATGGATCGCTCGACGCTCAAGACGGAGATCGCCAAACTCGTCGCCCGAAGCGGTGTGGGAGACGGGATGGTCTATATCCAACTCACCCGCGGCGTCGCGCCGCGCAACCATATTTACGATCCGGGCCAAAAGCCCACGCTCTTGTTCTATGCCCGGCCCTGCGATGACCCCCAACTGCCCGGCGAAGGTGAAGGCGTGCGCCTGCTCACGCAGGAGGACGATCGCTGGAAACGCTGCTGGATCAAATCCATCGCCCTGCTCCCCAATGTGCTGGCCAAGAACAAGGCCGTGCGCGCCGGCGCGGACGAAGCGGTCTTCATCGACAACGGCGTCGTCACCGAATGCTCGGCCACCAATATCTTCGCCGTCATCGGCGGCAAGCTCGTCACCCATCCGGTGGGGTCGAAAGTTCTTCCCGGCATCACCCGCGCCGTGTTGCTCGACTGCGCCGCCGAATTGGACATCCCCGTTGAGGAACGCGGCTTCGTGGAAGAGGAAGCCCTCCGCGCCGGCGAACTGTTCATCACCAGCACCACGCGTGAGCTTTCCTGGGTCGCCCGGTGGAACGATCGCTACATCGGCCAGGCCCGCTGCGGGCCGATCACGCTCGCGCTCCATCGCGCCCTGCGCAAGCGCGTCCTGTCGGAAACCGCCGATTAAAGCGGTTTTCATTTTTCTGGATCGCCGGCGAATCGGTTGCGACTCCGCGTCTTATCCCCTCTCCCTCCGGGGGAGGGTTAGGGTGAGGGGAAACCGGTGGCGCGTTTCCCTTGCCAATCAATGTCTACCGCGGCTTCCCCTCACCCCGGCCCTCTCCCGGAGGGAGAGGGAGGAAGAGGGAGAGCCGCAGCGAATCCGCGCCGCCTACTTGGGAAACGCCCTAAATCAAAACGCAACCAGCGCAATCGCCCCCACGCCGGGGCACAGCGGCGCGAGGCGCGATGCTCCATTCGCACGCTGTCATCGCCGCGCCGCCCCGGCTTGTCGGCGCGACCGGGCCGCTACCTCAAACGCGCGGATCTTCCGGCCCTTCGAGATCGTCGTCCCCCTTCAAGTCATTCAGAAGATCGACAAAGTCCAGATCGTCAAGCTCAAACCATTCTGGAATTGCCGCCACGGAACAGCCTCGGCGGTCCGCCAGCGCACCGAGGACCTTTGCCTTCAGCTCCGGGTCGAGGATTTCGCGAATGCGGATCATGTCTGAGAAAGCATAGCAGGCGCGATCATCCGCTTCGACGGCGTCCCTTGGCCTCGGGCTGTGCCGTCAGCGGATCCTCGGGCCACGAGTGCTTGGGATACCGGACGCGGAGATCCTTGCGCACTTGAAAATACATCGTTGACCAGAAGCTTCGCAGATCGTCGGTAATCTGCACCGGGCGGTAATTGGGTGCAAGCAGGTGAATGACCACCGCGACGCGCCCGCCCGCGATGCGCGGCGTGTCGGTCCAGCCGAACAATTCCTGCAGCCGGGCGGCGAGCACGGGCCGCTCGCCCTTGGAATAACTCAGACGAATCCGGCTGCCGCTGGGAACCGGCAGCGATTCGGGAGCATGCTCTTCGAACAACCGATCCAGCGGATAGACGAGCCGGCCCTGCAAGAGCGGAATGAGTTGCGATTTTCGCAACTCATCCAAGCTCCGTTTGCCGGATGCGGCTGATGCGAGCAGATCGCCGAGTTCCTCAGCGTCCATCTGCGGCCAGGGCTGATCGGGCATGAACTTCCGCAACAGCGCCAGCCGGGCCAGCCATTCCCGCGCCGGTTCGTCGCCTTCGAATATCTCCAAGGCCATCGGCCGGGCCGCACGGCCCAGAGCCTCGGCGGCTAGCTCGGGATCCGGCCGGGCGTCCTGGTCCTCTCGAACGATCAGATCGCGATAGGACGTCGTGCCGTGGGCGACGACGCGATCGCGCTCGGGATCGTAGACGACCGTGCGCTCGCGGCGGATCGCGTTTGAGAACAGTTCCTCGAGCCACTCGGGCTCGATTCGGCTCGCAACTCTCACCACCGCCTCCCGCGCCGCGCTACGGGTATCGTGCCGGGCATCGAGCGCCAGATAAAACTCCGCCTGCCTGACGATCGATTCCGGCGCCAGCCGAACGCCCCCGCCGCCGACTATCGCGCCCGCGGCCGGATCGCTCTCGCGCCGGCGGACGACGCGATCGGGATACGCATACAACGGCAACTTGAGCAGCGTCTGCTCGTCCGGCTCCCGCCGCGGCCCGCCCGGCAGGCGTCGCGATTGCCGCAGCAAATCATCCCGCAGCCGCGCCACGGTTCGCGCGGCGACGGGATCGATCCCCTCCGATCGCAGATGAGGCGCGAAATTCGACCGCTCGGCGCAATCGAGCATTTCGAGGCGGGTCAGCAGATCGCTGGGTCCCTGCGTCGCTGGGCCGCGATCGCGATAGGGTTTACTTCCATCGATCGCGATGATGTCCTTCTCAGAAAGCAGTGCCGCCAGCGCCGCGCCTTCCCGCAGCGCGCCCGCCTCCGACGCGGCCAGCAACAGCCGGCCGAGCCGCGGGTGCGCTGGGACGGCCATGAGTTGCCGCCCTACTTCGGTGATCGCGCCGTTCTTCAGCGCGCCGAGCATCTCCAGCAATCGCTCGGCCGCCGCCAGCGCCTCTTCCGAAGGCGGCTCATACCACCCGAAGCTTCGCGGATCGCTCTTGCCCCACGCGTGAAGCGACAGGACCGTGCCGCACAGATCGACCCGCCGGATCTCGGGAAGCTCAAAGTCCGCCATCGCCTGCTCGTCGCGCTGCGACCAGAGGCGCACGCACCGCCCCGGCCCAGTACGCCCCGCGCGGCCGGCACGCTGCGTCGCGGATGCTTTGCTGATTTGTGACAGTTCGAGTCGATCGAGCCCCCGATCCACGTCATAACCGGCCACCCGCGCCAAGCCGCTGTCGATCACCGTATCCACGCCATCAATGGTGAGCGATGTCTCGGCGATATTCGTCGCGAGGATAATCTTGCGGCGATCCGCCCGCCGCAGCGCCCGCGCCTGCTCCTCAAACGGCAAACTGCCATGCAACGGCAGCACGAGCAGTTCCCGCTCCTGCGCCAGCGTCTCGAGCAGTTTCCCCGCCCTGCGAATCTCTTCCGCCCCCGGCAGAAAGACCAACACATCTCCCCCGTCCGCTCTCGACGTCACCCCGTCCCGCACCGCCCCCGCCACCCGATCCGGTGTCAGCGCGCTCATAGCCCCGGCCGGCAGGCCGCGGTATTCAACCTCAATCGGAAACCCCCGCCCCGCCACCTTCACGATCGGGCAATCCCCCAAAAACCGACTCACCGGCTCCGCATCCAGCGTCGCAGACATCACGATGAGGATCAGATCCTCCCGCACCGTCTGCCGCACTTCGCGCAGCAGCGCGATGGCCATGTCCGTGTGCAGACTCCGCTCATGAAATTCATCAAGGACCACCGCCCCAATCCCTTCCAGAAAGGGATCCTCCAGCAGTTGCCGCGTGAGGATTCCTTCGGTCAGGACGCGCAGCCGGGTTGCATCGGAGATCTTCCGATCGAATCGGACGTGGTAGCCAACTTCGTTCCCCAGGACCCACCCGTTCTCCTGCGCGATTCGTTCCGCCGCCGCCCGCGCCGCCACCCGCCGGGGCTGAAGCATCACCAGATTCGGATGTTCCGAATCAAGAACCTTCGCGCCCAAAATCGCCGGCGGCACCCGCGTCGTCTTCCCCGCCCCCGGCTCCGCCACCAGCACCAGCGCGCGGCTCTCCCGCACCCGTGCCACGATCTCGGGCAAATGCGAATCGATCGGAAGCGGGGTCATTCGAACATGCTATCGCAGATTGGAGGAACAACATCCGTGACATTTCCATTGTGTGGACACGCCCACCGGCATCGGCTTCCACGAAGCGCGCCTCGCCGACCTCACCGGCTCCGGCCGCATCGACCTCCTCGGCAAACCCTACAACTGGGACGCCCCCCGCATCGACGTCTGGCTCCAACAACCGCCGGAGAGGTAAACCGGCCCATTCCGTGACAACGAACAAGGCAGCTTCACGTAGACCGAATCGGGAGGGCGAGGCTCCCGCCGAGCCGATGCGGCAACAGAAATTGGAAGCGTCAGCTATGAGCAGAGCAGTTGTTAAGGCTCCGGTCGCGACAGCGAGTTACGCCGCATTGGTGTCCGAGTTTCCATTGCGGCCGCTTCGCACGAAGTCCGACTTTCGTCGCGCCGCCGCCATGCTGGATCGGCTTGCGACGGCTGACGAGGGATCGCTCTCCCGAGGGGAGCAGGATTATTTCGAGACCCTTACGCTGCTCATTGAGGACTACGATCGCCGCCACCGGCCAATGGAGCTCGAACCCGATCCTATTGCCGTGCTCAAGCACCTCATGGACGAAAACGACATGACGGTTTCCGATTTGGGCCAGCTTCTGGGCAGCAAGGGAAACGCATCGGAAATCCTCAGCGGCAAGCGATCCCTCAGCAAGGCCCACATCGCCACCCTCGCCCGTCGATTTGCGGTAAACGTCAGCCTGTTCTTCCCACGTTCGGAGACGTGAAAAGCCACCGCACGAACGGAATTGGGATGGCGGGCAGAACGACCCAAGACCACTCCCGGCGTTCCTCGTCGCCCCGTCGCCCCATCCGCTCGCCAAGGCGCGACCCCCTGTTTTTGTCGCGCCGAGTCGCGCGGAATGGACCAAACCGAATTCGTAAGTCACGATCTGGTAAGTGACTGGGATTTTTGATCCTTGTTTCGACCCGCGCGACACGTTTGCCCTCATTGAGTCGGCGTCTCTCCACAAACCCTCCCGCCGTTTGACCACTTTGTGTCTCACTGTCTCTTGGGACCCAATACATATTCTCCCCAACTTCTTTTTCTGACTGATCTTGCAAGTTCCATCCCGTCTCCCATTCATGAGACACCCGCCCTGTTTCCCGCCGATTGTCTCACATCGGACCGCCTCGACTGAATTGACATAACTCGTTATATATAAATAATTTATGCAAAATCTTCCAATTGCACCGTCGGGTGCCGCCCGTCCTTTCCGGGCTGGTGTCTCACGAAATGTCTCATTCCGCCCGCGAACGCGCACACGCCCAATTCAAAGTCGCCATGTTAGGGAAATGTTACGGACGCTTGCGGCGACGAATTGTTTGCCAAAAAATAAAAGATTCCGTTGGGATCACGATACCGCGCCAGCGCATTCGATGGATCGAACCCGCCGCTGATCGCGATGCTCAAAAGCTCCGCCGCTGGCTGGTCGGTCGATCGGACAATATGATGGACGATCATGCGAAAGGGAGGCAGTTGATGACCGACACCACAACGCAAGCGCCTCTGCGAGTACTGACCGAGGGCACCGCCGGGCCCTACATCATCGTGCCCCTCGATCAACTCAATGAAGTCACGCGGCTCCTCGACAGCCGTGGCATTCACTACTCGGTAGAGGAAAACGCGATCTCCCTGGACGGCGCTCCATACACAATAGTCATCAACCTTGGGCGCGCGGGCAATGCGGCGGCCGTCCAATCCATCCTCGATAGCGTCCGCTAGCCCGGATCTTCTTCCATGACACTGGCCGCCGATATCCAAGCGCTGCGCGATCGCGTGCTGGCGGACCTCAGCGTCGCCCATGACTACTACACCGACACGAAAATTGCGTGGGACATCGTGCAACGTGCAATCGCCTCCGGTCGCTCGTTCTCGATCAGGAACATGACGACCGGCAGTGTGACGACCCACGCGGATCTTGCCGGCAGAGCGCGAGGCTACATCCTCCAACAACTCACCGAGGCGACCTTCCAGCAGTTCATCTCGATTTTCGAAAACTTCTTTTTCGACCTCATGCGTCTCTGGCTTACCGCCTATCCACAGAGCCTTGGCGGCAGAAAACTCGATTTCCAAACGGTCCTGGATTCGCCGGACAAAGACGCGATCACATCGCTGGTCGTAGACAAGGAAATCAATGAGATCGTCTATGACCGATAGTCACGGACGTCTCGAACGCCGGAATCGCCAAAGCCCCATAAATGACCCGTACTGATAGCTCCATCCTTGGCGCCGCTACAATTCACCCAGGAGTCGAGGACATCAGCCAGATGCTGACACGATCGGATTTGACCCCCGGCGACGCGGATCGACAACTGCCGCAAATGGGCATGAAACATGTCCCGGGTTAGCCGCGACCCGAAGGGGAGCGCTTCCGGAAGCGCTCCCCTTCGGGTCGCGGCTAACCGAAATACGAGGCGTTGGTGG
>Ga0182024_10006958_pt1 | contig 24610 bp, 21 predicted proteins | sample P32metaG_FD_120480 | JGI IMG/M metagenome (GOLD analysis project Ga0182024, IMG submission 120480) | Permafrost microbial communities from Stordalen Mire, Sweden - P3-2 metaG (Illumina Assembly) | ecosystem: Environmental > Terrestrial > Soil > Wetlands > Permafrost | place: Sweden: Stordalen...
GCGATGTAAGTGGGGCCGATGTCCGATAACGCACAGCGGTGGGTTTACGCGAAAGCTGCCCGGGTTCGCGACTCTTTCATGGTGTAGAGGGCGCGGTCGGCGACGTACAACAGCGTGGCGACGCTGTCGGCATCGCTCGGACAACTGGCGATGCCGACGCTAACGGAAAGCGCGGGCAGTTCGGTATCTCTGGCGAGCAACTGGCAAATGCGCCGGGCCACCAAGGTGGCGGCGGGCACGCCGGTCTCGGGGAGGACCACGGCGAACTCGTCGCCCCCCTGGCGGGCCGCAGTATCCACAGAGCGGCAGCAGTCGGTGAGAATTTGCGCCAAGCGGGAGAGTGCGCGATTGCCGGTCAAGTGCCCGAAGCGATCGTTGATTGCTTTCAGTCCATCGAGGTCCAATAACAGCACGGAGAATTCGCGGCCGGTGCGCTTGGAGCGGGCGATCTCTGCGTGCAGCACCTCGAAAAGGCGGCGGTGATTGGCCAGACCCGTCAGGGAATCGCTCAATGCCTGGCGGCGGAGGTTATCGTCCCGTACGTGCGGGTCGGTAAAGTCGACGACAATAATTTCATAGCCTAGAAAAGTTCCGCGTTCGTCCAGGATGCCGCGACCGCTGAGCCTGGCCTTCAGCAGTGAGCCGTCTTTTCTTTTCCAATCGATTTCGACGGGCTCGATTTGCAAGTTCTCGGGATGTCGACCGCCCTTCGGAACAAGGTCAAGTACGAACTGCGCGGCGCGGTTTGCGGCGAGCAGTTCTTCTTTGCTGACGTACCCAAGCATGGCCACGAGGGCCTGGTTAACGTCGAGAAAGTCTCCTCGCGCGTCGCAGCGGCAGATGCCGTAGGCGGGATTTTCCACCAAAGCGCGGTACAGGGATTGCGAATGGCGCAAGGCTTTGTCCGCCTCGGCGAGTTCGGCGCGCAGATTGGTTTCGTTCAAGACGCGGCGCAGGGCCAAGGGCAATTGCGCCAGATGCTCGCGCTCCACGTAATCGAAAGCGCCGTCAGGGGCGAACTGCGCGAAAGATGCGGAACCTTGGGCGTCGATTACGAAAAGAAGCGGCAGGAGTTGCGCAGTTTGCTGGAGCAATTGCGAGAGCTGCGGGCCTTTCCAGCCGGGACTGGGAAATTCGGCAATGACGACATCATAGTCGCGGAGGCGGAGTTGCTCGGTACACTGCGCCAGGCTTAGGACCACATCACTTTGCACGACGAAGCGCGCTTTTTTTAGCTCTTGCAGGCAGTCTGCAACGATTTCGGCCTCGCGGTGCACGAAAAGCGCGCGGACGGAACGATATCTATGAGCAGCCGAGACCACGGTCCGGAAAGCGGTTAGCGGAGAGCGCGAATCGTTGTGAGCCAGGTTCGACATGAAAAGCCCACTTCTGCAGCCACTGTGCCGCGTCCAGATTGCGCTGGAAAGCAGCTGGGAGAGTGACCCCACCAGCTTGGAAGATATCGCTGTCCGCGAGGCGTGTCTGTCCAATTTTGGACACCGGCGGTAGGGAGCCCGTGCCGTTTTGGACACTTGCGAGGTAAGCCCCCCGCAATGCGGGTATGTGCAAAACGAGACAGACATGAAGGGCGACGCAGAACAACCTAAGGGAGAAACGGGAGTTCCCGCAGGAGCATGGTGATGAAGAATTGTTCGCTATGTCACAGTGTAAGAATTCATCAATCGCGGCGCGTCAGTTTTTTGGAGAAAGCGATACTGGCTGTGATTTTCGTGCGGCCTTTCCGCTGCGAGCGATGTGATCACCGATTCTACCGTTGGTCGTTAACGGCGAATCCTAACGCCACCCGCCAAGCAACGACATACTAGATCCAGGGTTGACTCCGCACACTGTTTTTGCGAACCGGAAGCTGCCGAGACTTGCGCGGCAGCGCGGGCGAATTGTACCCACGTTTCAGTTGGAGCGAAGGATGCTGGTGCAATGGCGGGTAGCGTCTTGCCCAACCCGAGTTGCCCAATGCCCGCCATTGCACCGCTCCGCAAAGCATCTTAGAAAAGTCGATCTCGCCGCGCCGTACATTTTGAACAGGTGCCGGCCTCTAACTAAAGGGGGTATTTTTTGCGCCGTACTTTTGCGCGGAACTTTTAAGCCGAACGATCCCTACGAATTTGTTATTCTGCTGCGCGTGCCACGGTCCTTCCTGATTGATACAGACACAGCTTCCGATGACGCGGTGGCGCTGATTATGGCGCTGCGTTCCGCCGAAGTGCGGGTGGTGGGGATCACCACGGTGGCGGGAAATGTGAACGTGCAGCAAGCCACGCGCAACGCGCTGTACACGGCGGAGCTTTGCGATGCGGATGTGCCGGTGTTCAGCGGGGCGGAAAAACCCCTCAAGCGGGCACACTGGAGCGCGGACTGGTTTCACGGGCGCGACGGCTTGGGCGATCACGGTTATGCACCGCCGCGGCGCGCTGCGGAGAAACAGTATGCTCCCGAAGCGATCATTGAAATTATTGAGGCGCATCCGGGATTGGTGCTGGTGACGCTGGGTCCGCTGACGAATATTGCGCTGGCGGTGCAGCAAAAGCCGGCTATTGCGGGAAAGGTCTCTCGCTGCGTGGTGATGGGCGGCGCGCCGTGCTGCGAAGGCAACGTGACGCCAGCAGCGGAGTACAACATCTGGTGTGACCCGGAAGCGGCGCGCGTGGTGGCGAGAAGCGGACTGCCGATTGAACTGGTGGGCTGGCATTTGTGCCGCGGGGAAGCAGCTTTGAATTTGAGCGACATCGAGCACGTTCTAAGTTTTGGCACGGCAGTCGCGAAGTTTGCGATTGAATGCAACAGCCGCGCGCAACAGGCATTTCTGACGCAGACGGGCCAGCACGGAATATCGTTGCCGGATCCGGTGGCTATGGCAGTGGCACTCGAGCCAAACATCGTTACTTCGCGATCGGAACATTTCCTGGACGTCGAAACGGAAAGCGACCTCACGCGAGGAATGACCGTGGTGGATCGCCTGAACGTGGCGGGAGATGAACGCAATCGCGGAGTGTGGGCGGCGGTACTGGCGGAGGGGCATCGCGCGAAGATTGCGTGGACCATTGACAACGCGCGATGGAAGCGGGCGCTGTATACGGCTCTTCAGTAGGGGTGCAACGAAGCAGGGTCGCAGTGGAATCCAGCCGCTCGCTTAGGATGAGTCTCACTGATCGTAAGCGCTGCCTGCGAGGCGCCTTTTCGGTTGAGCGCGGTGATACTAGCCAGAAGCTCTCTTGAGTAGCCCAGCTATTCAAAATACAAGGTGTGCGCATAAGAACAACAGTTGCGCAGTTTGCTTGACGCTTCTGGTTTCACGAAGTTAGTGTAGTGGGCAAATAGAAGTCGAGGTGTGGTGCCGCGTTCGGGTAAGTATCCGTCGAGATTCTGAGGGTTCGATGATTTCCGGAGTGTTCAAGGAGAGTGTGAAAATGAGTTTTATCCGCAGACTGCATGCGGCGGCGTTTGTGTGCTTCGCCGCGCTAATTTTTGTTTTCGGTTACACCGCCAGTGCGCAAACTTTCCGCGGGACGATACTAGGCACAGTGACAGATACGTCTGATGCGGCTATTGCGGGAGCGACGGTGACGGTGAAGAACACGGGGACGGGGCTAACGCGCATTGTTTCGACGGCGGAAGACGGCAGTTACGCGGTTCCCGAATTGCCGATTGGCACATATAGCGTGACCGTGACGATTATGGGATTCAAGAGCGGGGTGGTCAGCGGGCTGCAGGTGGAAGTTTCCAGCGAAGTGCGCGCGGACGTGAAGTTGCAGGCCGGGGATATTGCGCAGCGGATTGAAGTGCAGGGCGACACCTTGCCGCAGGTGGACACCACGGAAAATACGCTGGGCGGGATTATTGAGTCGAGGGTGGTCACCAATCTTCCGGTCAACGGCCGCGATTATCAGAAACTAATCTATTTGGTTCCCGGGGTCACCGGTTCACCGGACCAGATTACGGATTCGCCGGGATCCTTCGGCACCTTTTCGGTGAATGGCGCGCGCGGGCGTTCGAATAATTTTCTGCTTGATGGTACGGACATGAACGACGGGTATCGGAACGATCCGGCGATCAACGAGGCGGGAGTGTTTGGGACGCCGGCGACGATTTTGCCACTCGAAGCTATTGCGGAACTGCGTGTACTTTCGAACTTCGAAGCGGAGTATGGGCGCAGCGCCGGCGGCGTGATCAATATTGTTACGAAGAGTGGGACAAATGATTGGCATGGGTCGGCGTTTGATTATTTCCGAAACACCGCGCTGAACGCGCGCAATTATTTCAACACCGTGAACAACACGACGACTGGCGGATCGAATCCGCAGGATCCTTTCCACGACAATCAATTTGGGGCGGCGCTGGGCGGGGCGTTGATTAAGGACAAGACGTTTTTCTACGTGGACTATGAAGGGGTGCGCGAAAAAGGGTCGGAGAGCAGCCTGGCATGCGTGCCGACGTCGACGGATATAGCGCTCGCGACGCCGGCGGGCGGCGTGAATCCGGTGATTGCCAGCCTGATCAGCGCGGGAAAAGCGTGGCCTGCGCCGAATATCAGCGGTTCGTGCATCGGGGGCGGCGGGCAGAGCGTGGTTCCGGATAACGCTTCCTTGGCCACACCCTTTTCTAACCGCGTGGACAGTGCCATCGTTAAGATCGATCACCAATTGAATGCCAACAACCTCTTGACGGGACGTTATTACATTGGGGACAGCTTGCAGCTATTTCCGCTGGCGCTGACGGGCGGAGGATTGCTGCCGAATTACGACACCTCGACGCCGACGCGCGTGCAACTGATATCGATTTCGTACGTCAGCACGCTTTCGCCGTCGGTGACGAATGAGGTGCGGCTCGGATGGAACCGGTTTGCGGAGGGGTTTTTCCCGCAAGACCGGAGTTTTAATCCCACGACGATTGGTTTGGATAATGTGCAGTTCGGCAGTACGGGTACGTTGGACCCCTACAATTTTGGGTTGCCGACGATTACGGTGGGGCCGTTTGCACAGTTGGGTGCGGATAAGGGAGATCCGCGGCAACGCGTGGACACAAACTGGCACTACATCGACAATATTTCCTGGAAAGCCGGGAAGCACGATATCAAGTTTGGTTATGAGTTTCGCCGCACTTCGGTATCGCAAATCTTTAACCGCACGGCTCGAGGGACATTAAAATTCGCGACGCTCGATGATTTTCTCGCTGGCATACCAGATGGCGGATCGCAGATCGCTGGGAATACGGACCGCAATACGTTTGAGAATTCGCACGCGGGGTACATTCAAGACAGTTATCGATGGAAGAGGAACGTCACAATTAATCTTGGTTTGCGCTACGACTATTTCGGAATTATTCAGGATAAACAGGGAAACTTTACCAACATCGATCCGAATACCGGGAAGATCATCCAGGTTGGACAGGGCCGTCTCTACCAGCCTGACTATAACAATTGGGCGCCGCGCGTCAGCGTGGCTTGGGATATCAGCGGGACCGGCAAGACCGTGGTGCGTGCCGGATACGGCATCTTCTACGACGCCTTCTCGCAAGACCTTTTCGAAGGCCATTTGCCTTTCAACAGCAGCTTTGATCCCGGGCCGGCGTACAACGGGTATGGTCCTAATCCGATTTCGTTCGCGTCGGCGACCGGCGGAGTGCTAACGGCAGGCGTCCCGGTTTACGGTTTTCCGTCGCCGATGGGAGATGCGTTCGGTGTCCAACAAAACATTCGCACGCCATACCTGCAAAATTTCAACTTGAACTGGCAGCAGCAGTTGGGCCGCAAAACCGTGCTGCAAGTCGGGTACGTGGGTTCGAACGGTCACAAATTGCTGCGCTTCCGGGACATCAACCAGCCCACGCAAGCAATGATTCAGCAAACTCCCTATGGGCCCAATAGCATCGCTTTCGATCCGAACTACCCGGCGAATCCAAATGTGCCAGGCTGCTACTGCACGCCGCGCCCGTTCGGCAGCTTTCCGTTCAATTACGTTAACTATGAGGAGAGTTCTGCTAATTCGAACTATAACGCCCTGCAGGCCAGTTTGCGGGTGAACGATTGGCACGGGCTGACATCGAGCTTAAACTACACATGGTCGCATTCGATAGACGATGCGAGTGACGGCGAGGATTATGTGCCGAACGCTTCGCAGCCGGATAACAGTCAGGCCCCCATCGGTTCGAACCGTGGGAATTCTAACTTTGACGTACGTAATCGGCTAACCTGGAATTTCATTTACCTGTTCCCGGATCGCAAGGGAGATTGGAAGCGGCTGACGGACGGCTGGGGGTTAAACGGCATTGTCACCGCGCAATCCGGCCAACCCTTCCAGTTGAACTACAACTTTGAAGACGATTACAACGGGACGGGCGAAGGCTTCGCGAGGCCGGACGTAGTCGCGCCAGTCGTATATAACCAGAACGATCCTGCCAACTACCTGACCCTAAGTTCATTCGCGGTTCCTTGCACGTTGGCAGTCGGAACGGGGGCGGGAAACTGCCAATTAATCAATCCTTCGACCGGAGCGATCTGCGCCACGCAGGTGATTTCACCGACTTGCATCAACTCGCAACACTTCGGCAATGAAGGCCGCAATTCGCTTATTGGACCGCACTTCCGGCAGTTTGATTTTTCCCTATTCAAGGACACGGCGATTACGGAAAAGTTGAAGCTCGAGCTGCGCTTCGAGGCTTACAACCTATTCAATCATCCGAACTTTGCGAACCCTTATTTGCCCTTGTTCATCGCCGACGCCGCACCCAACGGGATTAACGCCAACGGGACCAGTGCGGGCTCGTTGGCGCTGAAGACGACCGGGGACGTGGGCATTGGGTACCCGGTGCTCGGGAGTGGCGGGCCGCGGAGCTTGCAAATTGCAGCTAAATTTACCTTCTAGCGGCTGAGATATCGCGGAACGCACAAAGGGCCTGGTGACGCCGGGCCCTTTTTTTATGCATTGACCCTCGAAAATTCCGCCCGAGAGCTCGTAGCCGACGACACCTTAGGGCGGATCGGCGAACGAGCGCTAGGTTTCTGCTAAAGTGCTGGGCACATGGTACGTTGCGTCGGATTCGGCCGGTGGGCAGGTTACACACGGTCAGGGACGGCTGCGTGTAAGTTTTTCGCTGCCGGTGCGTACTAGTTTATGGACACGCTGAGACCAGGGCGAATGAATGCTCCCGGCATAACGGAACCTACGGATGCGGTGGCGCGGGCGCGGGCTGGGGATGCCGAGGCCTGGGGTCAGCTGTATCACGACTACGCGCCGGCGATTTTCCGGTTTTGCCGGAGGGCGCTGCCAACGCGGGAAGATGCGGAAGACGCGACTATGGAAGTTTTCATGAAATTGCGCGGAGTATTGAACCAATACGACGAGAGCCGTTCTTTCTCCGCGTGGCTGTATAAGATTGCCGCGAACCATTGCTGGGATACTTTGCGGCGGCGCAAAATCCGCCAGGACAAAGAGACGGAAGATCTGGATGCCTTGCCGCTGGAGCATCCGGACGCCAGCCAACTGGAAAAATTGATTGAACAGCGGACGAGCGAAGAGGTGCGCAAGGCGCTGGCCAAGCTGGGCCCGCGCGCGCGCATGGCGCTGGTGATGCGCTACTACTCCGATATGAGTTACGACGAAATTGCCGACGAGCTGGGTGTGCGCCGCGCGTTTGTGGGCGTGGTGCTGCTGCGTGCGCGGCATGAGCTGCGGCAGGCGCTGGACGGCAGCGCCGCGCTCGCTGCGGGAGGGACCCAGTGAGCGAAGAAAATAGAGCAAGCACCGAGCCAGGCGGAACGCTTGAGCATCTGGACGAAATCACCTGCCTCTTGTATATCGAGCGGCAACTGGACCGCTTGCGGGGACAGGAAGTTTCCGCGCACACACAATCGTGTGCTTCCTGCCGAACATTGCTGAAAGCCCTGGAGCGGGAATCGCGGCTTTTGACGCGCGCGCTGCTTGAGGAGGATGAGCCGCTGCCTTCGCGTCTCGCGCAGTTTCAGGAACGTGCGCGGCGGTCCATGCAGTGGATATGGGGGATTGTCATAGGCTTGGCGGCCACCGGGGTGTATGCGCTGTATTCCGGGTATATCGCGCCGTGGCAGCAGCAACTCGAGCAAGCGGGCTTTGGAGGAACGAATTTGGTGGGTCTATTGATTTTTCAAGGCGCTTTCTGGAAAGGGTGGCAATCCGTGATGACACTATTTGAGGTGCTGGCGGTGCTGACGCTGGCGGGCTTTGCCCTGGTGATGTTCCGGCGGCGCGGCCGCCGGGGGTACATCGTGGCGATGCTGCTGGCGTCCTTGGCCACCAGCGGAGCGCTGGCAGGTTCGGCGTCGGCCACGGAATTTCGCAAAGGGCAGCCCACCGAGCGCGTGGCGTCGGATGAAGTGATTCATGGCGATCTGTACATTTGGGCGGACCGCGCGAGCATCGACGGAACGGTCGAAGGGGATGTGTTCGTCTTCGCGCAAGGCGCGGACATTAACGGGCACGTAAAGGGCGATGTGATTGCATTCGCGCGCACCACGCGCATTACCGGTAAGGTGGACGGCAATATCCGGGCGTTTACCAATATGCTGATCGTCACCGGAACGGTGGACCGCAACATAACGGCTTTCGCGTCCAACGTAGATGTGGACCAGACGGGGAAAGTGGGAGGGTCGGTCACCACGTTTGCGAACAACCCGTCTCTCGACGGGCAGATTGGGAGAGATGTGTTAGTCTTCGCGGAAAATTTGTCGGTAAACGGCAGAGTCGCGGGTTCCGTGCAAGCCAAGGGTGAAAGTCTGACAATTGGACCCAAGGCGGAAATTGGCGGTTACACAAAGTTTGAAGGCAACAAGGAGCCGGAAGTTTCCTCGCAGGCCAAACTGGCCTCGCCCGTGGAATTCAAGAAGCAGGTGCATACCCGGGAATACACCGCCACTTCTTATCTGTGGCAGGCGATTTGGGCGGCAGCGCTGGTGCTTTTCGGGCTGGTGCTGTTCCTGTTGATGCCGGCGTTCTCTCACGAGGCGGTGGCCAATGCGGAGCGTTACGGAGCGTCGTTCGGGTTGGGCGTGCTGGTGATGTTTGGCGTGCCTATGGCGGCGATCATTACGTGCATCACGGTGGTTGGATTATTCATTGGAATTTCGACGCTTTTTGTTTGGTACGCGGCGCTGTACTTCGCGCAAGTGGTGGTTGGCGGATTGGTCGGGCAGTTGTTGTTAGGCCGCACGAGTGAAGCATGGCCGGTGATTGGACGGATGATCCTGGGGCTACTGTTGTTGCGGGTCTGCACGGCGGTTCCACATATTGGCGGATGGGTGAAATTCGCGATTATCTTGTGGGGCCTCGGCGCGATTTCGCTGGCTATTTACCGGCGCTTCCAGCCGATGCTAACGCCGAGTGCGCCGGTGCCGACACCTTATGCGCCGCCACCATTGCCGCACAACACCACGGTGGGAGGGATTCAGTCGGCGTAAGCGACGCGGAATTCGCGACCGGAAAACTAGAATTCATCGAATAGGAGCCGATCCGAGACTGCGGATTGGCTCTTTTTTCTGCAGGCCCGAGAATTAGGGATTCTGGCGGACCTTGGCGGCCACGAAGGGGAACGAGTCGAGCTGTCCGAAATAGAGGGCGCGGATGGAATAGGTTTGCCCGCTGGTGATATTCGTGGAGTTGGTGACGCCATCGTAGAAGGTGGTGTTGGTCGTGGGCGGCGTGCCGTTGGTCAACTCAACGAGTTGGTTAGCGGTCGTAAAACCGAAGTAGGGCGGCAGCGAAGTGGTGGAAAGCGAGAAACTGCTGCCATTGCCACCGATCGCTGCAGTGCCCGCGACGCGGGTGAAGCGCAGCTCGACGGCGTCGGCGGTAACTAGAATGCCGCCGGGAAGTCCGCCAGTGAGAGCAAAGTTCGTAATATGCAGGGCCACGGTCTGTCCAGGCAAGAGAGCCGTGGCAGCGAGTGTGCCCTCAAAATTGGTGACGTCCGCGGGGACGTTCAGTCCCTGGGTATCGACGCCAAAAGTCGCGCCGTTCGCGAGGTCCACGGTGATGGGGGAACCGGTGGGAAAAGGCTTCGGCAACAAGCTGCCCGAAGTCGAGACGGATGCGTCGTTGGCGACGATAAAAAATTGCGCCGAGTTGGTGGGAGCGTAACTGACAGTGCCTTCGATCCAATCCGTTTTGGTGGCGTTGGGAACCGGGAAGGGATCGTAGGAAATAAGCTCTAGGGTGCCGTCGAAATTGAGGATGGCATTGATGCTGGCGACTTGGTTGGCTTGGACGCACGCGATCGAGAGAGCCAGCCCCAGAGTCGTACAGTTTGGCGAATAAAAAGTGTTGCTGTCAGCGACGGCGGTGATGGTGCCGTAGTTGGCGGTGATGGTGACGTTGTTGCCGCTGACCGCAACGGTGCCGGTAATGTCATCGAGGTAATCGAGTTGGTTGGCGGCCAGGCTGGAGGGATGAGTCGAGCCTAGCGTAATCGTGGTCAGGACGTTGACGGCGGCGGGACCGAGGTTTACCGCAGTGACCTTTTGATTGGATACGGTGAGGGTGTCCGCCATATTAAAATCGACGGATAAGCCAGCCTGTTCGTTGGAAGTCAGAACCAAACCGCCGTTGGGAAACGTAATGGTGGCAACGGACGGGCCTGAATCGGGCACCGCGGTCACGCTACCGGGAGTACAACCCGGCACCCCTTGGGTGGAGGTGCAGTAGGTTACGGTGGCGGAGTTGAGCGCGACCGTGAGGCTGGTGTAGGTTCCTGCCGGAAGAGTGGTCGAAAACGTTCCGAGGAATCCCGAGTCACTTTGTAGTCGCATAAGGTCAAAAGTCGCGGAACCCGTGATGTGGACGGTGTTGCCGGAAGCTGGGGTCAGAGTGATACCGCCAATGGCCAAGGCGTAGGACAAGATGTTGGTGTTCGGTGGAGGGGCCAGAGGTTTAGCCTGTAGGGTCAAGCTTAGGGTGGCCGTGCCGCCATTTTGCGTGCAATTGGTATGACAGACATTTCCCAAGCCGCTGCAGGCGGTTAAGAACACGGTGGCGAGCAGGAAGCACAGAGTCAGAGCTTTGGAATCGTTCATTGGCAGAATACCCCGCAATCGGTAAGTTGGCGTTACAGCCCTCCGAATAGAAAACGCTTAGGCTCTTTAGCCTGACTGTACGCCCGGAAGACCGCCGACCCAAGCGAAAAGGCCGAAAGTGCTTAAAACCACAATCCCTGAGCGTTCGAACAGGACCCAGTGGCCGAACGGCCGCACGGATTTGCCGGTTCTAGGGACGAGCCAGCTCCCGGAGATGTACCATTCTACTTTGGTTTGGCGGTTGCACAGAGTGCAAATGCCCGCATTCTACAAAATCGATAAAGAGCATAAGCTGGTGATATCCACGGGGTCGGGCGTTTTTGACTTGGCGACGGCGCTGGCCCACCAAGACCGGCTTGTCCGCGATCCCGATTTTGACCCCTGCTATTCCCAGCTGCTCGACCTGACCCAGATCACCAAGGTGGAAATTAGCGCGGAGGACATCCACAAGCTTGCGGAACGCTCGGTGTTCTGGCGTTGCTCCCGGCGAGCCATCCTGGTGGCTAACGACTTAGAGTATGGCTTCGCGAGAATGTTTGAAATGCTACGGGAGAACGCTGGCGAAGAGGGAATCAAAGTGTTCCGCAATCTAGACGACGCACTGGAATGGATTTTTGCGGCGGAAAAAGCGCCGCCAAAAGGTGTCTCCGGATCGTCAGCCGGTTGACGCCAGCGTACAGTTCTCCAGCAATCGGGATTTTCGTCTTCTACTTCGCGGATGGGCTCTCAATCTCGGCTAGTTTTTTCCTCAGTGCGGCAGCATCGGGAGAGTTGGGAGCAGCGGTCAGATAAGCTCTCAGTTGAATGGCCGCACGTGGGGCATCGCGTTCCGTGGCGTATATTTGCGCCAGCAATAGATGGGTTTGTGGCAAGCGATGGAGATGGTCGGCGTCAAGGCTCTCTTGCGCATTTTTCTCCGCAGCCGACAGTTGATTTAGATGAAACTGCGCCATCGCGCAGTAAAAGTGACCGTACACGCCTGCTGTGGGGTCGAGGGTGAGCGCGCGATCCGCCAGTTCGAGAGCGTGTTCCCATCGCTGTTGCTGGCCGGCAACGTCCGCGAGGCATAGATAGGCGGGCGCGTACTCGGCATCCGCGCCCGATGCTTTGGAACAAGCGGTACGGGCTTCCTCCGTGTGATTATTATTTTCGAGAACCTGTCCTAGGAGCACCCAAGCCACGGAATATTTTGGATAATTTGCAACGGCTTTGCGCAGGTGAGTCTCGGCGCTGGCGAATTTCTTGCCGCGTAAGTCGCTGCATCCTTTCTTGAATTCGCTGCGCGCCTTTCGAGGAACCTGCAAAGTTGCAGCTTTGACGGTGGAGTCTGAGGCGGTAACGACCGTCCAGAGCAAGCAGGACTCGTCGCGGTCGGGTAACAGTGCGGTCGCAGGCTGGGGGCCCGCGGCGTCAGGAAGCGCATGATCCGGGGCAGAGCTATGCAAAGGCCAAATGGGGGTGGTGCTGGCGGATGAACTGCGTTGCTGGGCAGGCAGCGAAGGAGTCCACAGCAGAGCGGCGAAACTACAAAGCGCAAAACATTTGCAAAGCAGTGGCGCGAAGAACGAGGGCCGAGACCGCCAGTAGCGAATGTGGATCTCGTGCATCTGGACTTGGCGCGATTGGATTTGGTGCGGACGGCCACTGATCCAGGGGTCCAGAAGCATTGCGATGTGAAGCGGGATGTCCATGGTGGCTCTCCCGCGCTCCCGATTGTACATCTTAACCGTTCCATCTTCGAACGAATGTCGTCGACGCAGGACACTGCGAGCAGGATACGGCCTGCTAGCCGCCAATCAGGAGATTCATCCTACTGGACGTGCGGGACGCAGAGTAGGCGCTCCCGGGAAGGGCAACAAATGGAAAAACAGGAGCCGGGACGAAAGCCCGGCTCTGGGGAATGAATAGCAGTTCGAGCTTATTGTTTGTCGAAAACCTGTACGTCGTGCGTCTTGACGCCGGCAGCGTTGGTGCCGGAGGCGTCGACCGTGGTGACTTTGCCGTCCTTGGAGACCGAGACCTTGGAGCTGCCGATTTCCTTGCCGTCTTTTTTCAAAGTGGCGACGTAGTGATGGGAGTCCGTGCGCGTGCCGGAGATGGTGTCCGCGCCGCTGGGCATCGAACCGGTAATGGGATTGTCTTTGCCGTCAAAATGGACGGTGAAGCCGTAGGCGATGGGTTTACCGTCAGCGGATTCGCCCACGAAGGTGTATTTCACGCCGTCGCCATCGGCAACGATGGTGCGCGTGAGGCTCTTCGGAGAAGGACCGGGATCAAATTTGGATTTAGCGGTGTTGAGCTTCCAGGTGCCGACGAGAGGATTGTCTTGCGCTCGCAGAGTTGAGGAAGCGACGACGGCTAACAAAGTAACGAGAACAAACATCGAAATACGCTTCATTTTTTGCCCTCCTTGGGCGGTTGTTCCGTGGATCAGCTAGTGGTTATTTTATTGCGGAAAATTTACCTGGATTTACTGCTCCGAGGGTCATTGCCTTGTGCGAACGATATGACGATGCGTTAAGCAAGTCAATCAATTTTATGTTCGTGAATGGCTACGAAAAGCTCCACCTTGCGGAACGGGTGCGTCGAGAGCTAGGGCGCGGTTCGCGGTATGTTATCGTTACGTTTCGACGTTGGTTGGTGATTGTCGCGGCATCGCAGTGTTTCGACGGGGATTTTCTGGCTAAACGCAGCGCCAAATCGGCAGTGAAGGATATTCACGAAAATGTGGCGCGTTCGAATGGCGCCGGGCGCCCGGAACGGGAGTACCTGCCGCTCGAAGACGATTCCACCGTGGAGCGGCATTGCGCCCCCGGCGAAGACGCTGGGCGCGAAGAGGGCCAGCGCGCCGGCGAAACTGCGGCGGATGCGGAGGGTGGCAAGCCTTCGATGCGCGACGTGTTTGGCCCTGGGGGATTTTTGGAGCGCTCGATGATTGGCGGTTACGAGCACCGACCGGCGCAACTGGAGATGGCGGAGCGGGTGCAAGACGCGTTCGAAAAACATCATCACGCGATTTTGGAAGCAGGGACGGGAACAGGGAAGACGCTAGCGTATTTGCTGCCGGCGATCTGCAGTGGACGGCGGGTGGTTATTTCGACGGCTACGAAATCACTGCAAGAGCAACTATTCCAGAAGGACGTGCCGTTTTTGCAAAAGCATTTTGCGCCGGAGTTGAAGGTGGCGGTGATGAAGGGGCGCGCGAATTTTTTGTGCCGCAGCAAAGTGCATGCGATGGTCGATCAGCCGTTGCTGAAGGGGATGGAGGAAATCGACGCGTTCCGGCAGATTCGCGATTGGACGAAGCTGACGGAGACGGGGGACCGCGCGGAGCTGACATTTTTGCCGGACGAATCTGATTTGTGGGGGCGGCTGGATGCGCGGCGGGATGCGTGCACGGGGCAGAAGTGCCAGGATTTTAATACTTGTTTTGTAACGGCGATGCATCAGCGGGCGAAAGATGCGGACTTGATCATTGTGAATCATCATTTGTTTTTCGCGGATCTGGCGCTGAAGCAGGACGACTTCGGCAGTATTTTGCCGGAATACTCGGCGGTGGTGTTCGACGAAGCGCACGAAATGGAAGATGTGGCGAGCGATTATTTCGGAAGGCAGCTTTCGAATTACCGGTTTGAAGAGCTGGCACGCGACGCGGACCAGACCTTGCGCTTGCTGAAGCTGGGTTCGCCGTCGCTCTTGCGGAGGACGCAACGCATTCGCGAGCGAAGCCGGGAATTGTTTGAGGTATTTCCGGCGCGGGACGGGCGGTATCCCTTTACGCGAAACGAACGCGAAACGTTTTTGCAGGCGCACCGGGAAGGGTATGACGCGATAGCGACGTCGCTGAAGAGTTTAGAGACGGAATTTGCGGCAATGACGCAAAAGCCGGAAGAGTTGCAGCGCATTGCGCGAAGAAGCTTCGAGATGCGGCAGGAATTGTCGTTTTTGTTTGAGTCGAATGAAAAAAACTATGTTTATTGGTACGAGCGGCGGAACAAAGGCGTGTTTCTGGCCGCCACGCCGATCGACGTGAGCCAGATTTTGCGCGAGCACTTGTTTGAGAAGTTCGACGCCGTGGTGATGACGTCGGCGACGCTGACGGTGGGCGGGCGGTTTGAATATATCAAGCACCGGCTGGGCGTCGATCACGTGAAGGAACGGGCGCTGCCGCCGGAATTTGATTATGGCAAACAGGCGCTGCTGTATCTTCCACGCACCATGCCGGACGTGCGGAACCCGGCGTATCCGGCGGCGGCGGCGGATGAGATTGTACGGTTACTGGAATTAAGCCAAGGGCGCGCATTTTGTTTGTTTACGAGTTATTCGCAGATGAAGGATCTTTTTGAGCGGGTGCGCCCGCGCGTGAATTTTCCGTTGTTGCTGCAAGGGACGGCACCGCGTTCGGTGCTGCTGGAACGATTTAAGAATACGGCGGGCGCGGTGTTGTTTGCGACGTCGAGCTTTTGGCAGGGCGTCGACGTGCCGGGGGAGCAGCTCTCTTGCGTAATTGTGGACCGCTTGCCGTTCGCGGTGCCCAGCGACCCGATCGTGGCGGCGCGGGTGCGCGCGCTGGAAGAAGATGGGCGGAACGCATTCGCGGAATTTCAAGTGCCGCAAGCGGTGTTGGCGTTGAAACAGGGATTTGGACGGCTGATTCGCTCGAAGACGGACCGCGGGGTGCTGGCGCTACTGGATTCGCGGATTCGGCGGATGTCGTATGGTAAAATTTTCTTAGAGTCGCTGCCGGCTTATGGGATTACAGAAGAGCTGGCTACCGTAGAGAAGTTTTTGGAAGCGACGAACTGATTTTCCAGGCCGTGCAAAGTGGGGCGTGGTGCGCCGCGGCGGGCGCTCCTAAAAAGGATTTGTAGTTCTATGTTTCAAGTTAGCGTGGAAGAAACATTTTCGTCGGGACATGCTTTGCGCGGATATCGCGGAAAGTGCGAGAACGTGCATGGACATAATTATCGCGTGCGCGTGACGCTGGAAGGGCGGGAGCTCGATAACATCGGATTGTTGATGGATTTTACGCATTTAAAGAAAGTGCTCCGCGAAGTGAGCGGGACGCTGGATCACCAGTTCATGAATGATCTGGAACCGTTCAAGACGGTGAATCCTTCGGCGGAAAATGTGGCGAAGTATTTTTATGAGCAGGTGAACCGGCAGCTGACGAATTTGCCGCCGGGGGCGCGGATTACGGATGTGATTGTGTGGGAGACGGATACGAGCCGGGCGCAATATCGCCCTGGAGCGTAAGCGCAACATTTAGAATGATTCTGATTGTAATCGCGGCCTCAAGAGACAAGGAAACAGCGGAGCGCTGATGAACAAGGCGATTTTAATCGTGCTAGTCCCCGCGCTGCTGGTGGCCGTGGGTTATGTACTTATCCTGCAGCACATGGGATACCCGCCGGGTTATCCGCGGCTGATCATTGCGATGACGTTGTTTTTCGGAGCGATCTATGGGTTGTCGCGGCGCGCCGCACGCAAAGCGCGATCCAACCAACCTTAGCAAAGTCTTTGGTCGTCATGTTCATCACCGAAATATTCAAATCGATTCAGGGAGAGGGCACGCGCGCAGGATTGCCGTGCATATTTGTGCGGCTGACGGGTTGCAATTTGCGGTGCACGTGGTGCGATACGGCGTATGCATTTCATGGCGGCACGAAGATCACTGTCGCAGAAGTGTTGCAGCGCGTAGACGAACTGGCGGGAAAACGGCAGGGACAGTCGGGCGCGGAGGCTGCGGTGCCGCTGGTGGAGTTAACAGGGGGCGAACCGTTGCTGCAGGAGGAGATTTATCCGCTGGCGCAGCAACTGCTGGCTGCCGGATATACGGTGATGATCGAGACCAGTGGTGAGCGATTTGTGGGACGTTTGCCGCGAGAAGTGATCAAGATTGTGGATGTGAAGTGTCCAGACTCCGGCGAAGCGGACACTTTTGAGATGCGCAATCTGGAAGCGGTGGATAAGAAGGATGAAATAAAGTTTGTGCTGGCAACGCGGCGAGACTACGAGTTTGCACGCGAATTTACCGCGGAGCATCAGCTGGCGCAGCGCGTCCGGCAAGTGCTGTTTTCGCCGAGCTTTCCCGACCCGCTCGGAAAGTGGCCGGGGCTGGAGCCGCGTATGCTGGTGGAGTGGGTCTTGGCGGATGGATTGCCGGTGCGGCTGGGGCTACAGTTGCACAAATTCATCTGGGATCCCGGAACGAAGGGCGTTTGAAATTTTGCAACAGATGCGACGATTGAGCGACGTAACCGATGCGCGCAAAGCGGTGGTGCTGCTGAGTGGCGGTATGGATTCGTGCGTGAGCACGGCGATGGCGCGCGAGCGGCACGGAGCGGCGAATATCGTATTGCTACACGCGGGTTACGGACAGCGAACGCAGAGCCGCGAGCGGCGGGCCTTTGAAGAGATCGCGGATTTTTACGATGTGCGGCAAAGGCTGGTGGTGCAGCTAGAGCATTTTCGCGCTATTGGCGGGTCGGCACTGACTGATCAGAACATGGCGGTACCGGAAAATGCGCTAGATGCGCCAGCGGAAACTGGCGACGCAATACCCGTCACCTACGTTCCGTTTCGCAATGCGCATTTTCTTTCCGTGGCGGTAAGTTGGGCGGAGGCGCTGGGTGCGGGAGCGATCTATATCGGCGCAGTGGCGGAAGATAGCTCTGGGTATCCGGATTGCCGGCCGGAATATTACCGGGTGTTTCAGGAGTTGATTCGCGTGGGGACGCGTCCGGAAACGGAAATTGAAATTATGACCCCGGTGATTAAGCTTAAGAAAAATGAGATTATCCGCGAGGGCTTGGAGTTGGGAGCGCCGCTGCATCTAACGTGGTCGTGTTACCAGAACGACGACGAGGCATGTGGGGTTTGCGACAGTTGTCTGTTGCGGTTGCGGGCGTTCGCAGAGGCGGGCGTGGCAGATCCGGTTCGCTACCGGAAACAGGCCAGACAGGGTGAGGGCGCCGTCGAGGCGGGACGGCGGTAAGTCCGCTGGACTTGGAATCCTGGCGGGATGATGGATAATAGGGCGCACGCCGCTCCGGGGAGAATTGGCATGCGGGGTCGGCGTTCCCAGCCAAAAGAACGATTGAATGAGATTTATGGTTCGGCGTGACCGGTTGCGTGGGCGCGCAGAATGGAAGTTCACCGCAGGGCGGCCAAAGGGATGACCGCGCAGCGGACGGATCAGATGGACCGCTACGCGGTCAACAGGAGAGCATGTATGGAGCGATTCGAAAAGAGCAGTGCGCGCCGATATAGGGTTATTTCGCTGACATTTGTGGCGGTGCTGGCCACGTTGCTCATGGCGGCAGTCACGCCACGCGCAGCCGCGCAGGAAGTGACGGGCACGGTCCTAACGGTCGACGGTAAGCCGTGGGCGGACATGGGCGTGCAACTCGTCAGCGAACAAGGCGCGAAGCAGGACACCAAGACGGACAAAGATGGGAAATTCGCGTTTCACAGCGTGAAGAGCGGAGTGTATAGCGCCTTCGCTCAGTTGCCCCCGCCAAATAAACCGTTCGAGATCAAGTTCCAAGTGCAGTCCGGCACGCCCGCCAAGATCGATTTTAATTTTCAGGAGATCATGGCGAAGCAGGGTGCAGCAACGCAAGAAGCGGTGAAGAAACAGGAAGAACAGAAGAAAGCGGTCGAGACCATGAAGCAGCATTTCACTGCAGGAGGTGCGTTGCTGGATCAGGAGCACGCAGCCAAGGCCGACCTTGCAAAGGCGACGGCAGATCAGCGCGATGCCGCGAAGCAAAAAGTGATGGATTTATCGAACCAGGCGGCGACCGAGTTTCAGGAAGCGCAGAAAGCCGCGGGTGAGAAGGATCCGAATCAGGCGCTTTTCTGGGCGAAGCTGGGCGACGCGTATGACACGGCGGGACGCAACGACGAAGCGATACAAGCCTACCAAAACGCGATTGCCGCGAAGCCGGACATCCCAGGCTATTACAACAATCTAGGCAACGTGCTGGCGCGCGCCGGAAAGATCGATGAGGCCAAGACCGCTTACGAAAAGAGTGCGGCGCTCGATCCGCCGAACGCGGCAAGTGCTTGGCGTAATTTTGGCATCAGCTTGTATAACGCGAATAAATTAGGCGACGCCGTGGAACCATTTCAAAAATCCGCGGCGCTTGATCCAAACAACGCGCAGACCTGGTACCTGCTCGGCGCTTCGCTGGTATACAAGATGACGACCAAACGCGTGGGAGACAAAGACGAGGTAATTCTTGCGCCAGGCACGGTGGAGGCTTATCAGAAGGCCGTGGATCTGGATCCGAACGGACCTTGGGGCGCACAGGCCAAGCAAGGGCTGGAGCAATTGCAGGCGATCGCTCCGGGAATCGACATCAAGGTGAACGTAAAGAAAAAGAAATCGTGAATGAGTTAGTTTGGCAGCTGAGAGGCCGGTCCTCAATGGGGGCCGGCCTTTTTTGCGCCGACCTATCGCTCAACTGTGCGTTAAGGTGCCGTTCATCTTGGTGCGGCGGAGCGCCCAAGAGAATGTGAGGACGGAGATTGGAAGAAGAAACACGGAAAAAAGCAGTAGCACTCCGAGTGGATAGAGGAGCGCAGCGAAATTTGCGTTGCCCAGCAGCGCGATGCGCATGCCGTCGAGAGCGTAGGTTACCGGATTGAGGCGAGCCAGCAATTGCAGCCAGTTCGGCAGAATACTTACGGGAAAGAGCATGCCGCCGGCCACGCTGGAAATACCGAGCACGAACCACTTCGCAGGATTGCCGCGTTTGAAGAGCAGCAGATAGCTGGCAGACAAAATGCCCAAGCCGGAAAAAGCCAGGAGTGTGGCGAGCAACACCGCGAATACGCCAAGCCAATTTGCTGCATTTAGGGGAAAATGAAACAGCAGCACGGCCCAAGCGATGTAAACGGCGATGCGCACCGTGGTGCCGAGGAAAGGGTAGATCGCGGAACCGGCGACCAGCACCGACAGGGAAGTTTGTGTGACGAGCAGATGTTCCAGTGTGCCGCTGTCACGAGCTTCCTCAAGGCTGCGGTCGAAGGTATCCAGCGACACATTGAGATAGTCCAGAAAAATAAATCCGACCAGCGAGAATGCGAAATAGCCTCCGGCTTGCGGCAAGGTGTGTTCGAGCTGCGGGCTGTCGACGAATTTCGCGACATAAAAAAACATGGCCGCGCCGAACAACGATTCAACGGCGTCGAGGACGAAAACGGTGCGGTAGGTGCGCGCAATGAGCAAGTCGCGCCAGAAAAAGAGCCACACCTCGCGGAAAATGCGACTCACGAGGAGACACCGTCTGCGAAAATCATGGGGTCATGCTGCGCAGGAAGCGTATTGCGCGTGAGCCGCAGGAAAACGTCTTCTAACGTTGCGTTTTGCGCTTGCGCTTTCAGCGCTGCCGGAGTGTCGAACGCCAGTAACCGGCCGCGGTCGATCACGGCGATGCGGTCGGCGAGAAGCTCGACTTCCGGCAAAGTGTGAGAAGCGAAGAGCAGTGAAGTGTTGCCGCTCTGCAAGATTTGCGCTTTAAGGAAGCGGCGAAATTCCGCGGCGGCAATGGCGTCGAGGCTGCGCGTCGGCTCATCAAGCAGCAGAACGCGCGGCTGATGCACGAGAGCGCGCGCGAGGCTGAGGCGTTGCACGGTGCCGGTGGAAAGCGTGCGCACCTGACGGTCCAGCGTTTCGTCCAGATGAAATTGCTGAGAGAGGAGGGCAATGCGCTTCGTTGTAGCGCTTGTCGAGAGTTGATTAAGCCGGCCAAAGAAAAGGAGATTTTGCCGGCCGGTGAGACGCGGATAAAATCCATGATCGGTGCCGGCGTGGTAACCAAGTTGTCTGCGAACGGAGCGGGAGTCCAGCGCGGTGTCGTGCCCGGCGACAAACGCGCGGCCCTGTGTGGGGAGCAAGAGAGTCGCCAGAATTTTTAGTAGCGTGGATTTACCCGCACCATTCGCCCCGAGCAGCGCTACCGATTCGCCGTCGCGAACGTTAAAAGTGATTCCCGCGAGCGCCACTGACGTGGGTCGTTCGAAAGGTTGCAGAAAAGTCCGCCAGCCGCTGCGCGTGGGCGGGAACAATTTTTCGAGATGTTCAACGCTGATCGCCGCTGGAGGCACTGGAGATTTATAGCCTGTCTGAGCGGCGAAGACAATGTGTTAAGGCCCGTCTGGCGTTCGAGGTGTATGGGTCTGTGCGCAACATCATGGCGCTGGCCGAGCGCTTATCGATACAATGTATCGGGCAATGCATCAAGCAATTTTTTAGGCGATCCCAGGAAAAGCGGACATGGTGGCGTTTACAAATCGCGCCCAAGTTCCAAAGCACGTACTCGTGCGGGTGCTTGACCGGGAGTCAGTGCTGCTAAACCTTGAGACAGAAAAATACTTTGGTTTGGACGAAACCGGCACGCGAATGTGGCAACTGGCGACTTCGTCGCCAAACATTGATGCCGCGTATCAAGAGTTGTTAGAGGAGTTCGACGTTGCGCCCGAGCTTTTGCAGAACAATTTAAGCGATCTGTTAAATAAGCTTGTGGAGCATGGACTGCTGGAAATGCTTCCCGTTGATACCAGCGCTACGCCCGCCGTCTAATTTTTATCAAAAGGAATCGGTCTCGGAAAATAGCTGCGGCCGCCCGTGAAGGCGGCCACTGTAACATTCAGGGGAAATGCTGCCCTCGCTAGATGTTGGTTTTGTGACTGACAATATGTTTGGCGTGCGGCGTCATGGCCGGAAGGTCGATGGTCAAAGAAATTTCGCTCTTGTTGCGCAGGACGCCCAATTTCACGGTGGTTGGTTTGTCGGCCGCATGAGCGGCGAGACGGCTGCGCAAATCGCCAACCGAGCGGAGGCGGTCGCCGTTCAGGGAAGTGATGACGTCGCCGGCTTTCAGTCCGGCCTTTTCCGCGACGGAGCCGCTGCTCACGTCGCGCACTAGGATGCCTTCGCCTTCGGGCGCTCCGAAAAATGTGCCCAGTTGTCCACTAAGATCTTCCGCATCGATTCCGAGGCGCGGGTGCGGCGACATCACGGCCATACCCTCATAATCCATTTCCGGCAGCGGGGCGACCTCCGGCAGATTAGGCATTTCTGGCATCCGGAATGCGAACGCGCCGGGGGCAACCGCGGACCAGGCGTGGTGTCCTTCTTCGGTCTGACCAAGGGTGACAGAAATTGCTTGCGAGCGGCCGTCACGCCACACCGTCAGTTGCACGACGCGGCCGGCGGGAATCTCGCGAATCATGCGGCGAAACTGTGAAGTGCCTTCGACGCGCTGCCCGTTTATTTCAGTGACTACATCGTTTTCTTTCAGCCCGGACTTGGACGCCGGGCTATTTTCCACAATCTTGCCCAAGACAACGCCACGTTCCGCAGGCAACTTCAATTCCTTCGCTTTGTCCGCGGTTACTTCACTGGTGCCCACGCCAAGCCAACTGCCGCCGTCAGCGATCGAAAACGCAAAGTTCTGCCCGTCAGGATTCACCACGACCCGCTGTTGCTGTTCTTCTTCGGGATTTTGCCGTGGCGCCGAATGACCGGGAAGCGCGACCAATACCAGACCGAGCGCCGCAACGATTCCGGTTGCTGCAAAAAAATTGTTTTTCATTTTTCTCTCCTTACGCATTCTTAGACGCACGAAACGTCAAACCGTTGAGCGCAAGAGTGCGATGCGTATCCCGCCATTCACCGTGCGCAGCCGGATGGGAGCTCCGCCCCGCCCCAGTTTTCCGTGCATCTCCCGAGGCTTCAAGGAGCTTTCCAACGCAACGGGTATTTCAGAAGAAAAGCTGCCATTTAAACAGCGGGTGTCGAGGTCGGCTTGGGTGTCCGAAGGAATGGCCAACAGCACCGAGCCATTGGTGGTTTCCGCCACGGTATTGTCTTGTTCGCGCAGCCGCACGAGCTCGAGATGCACGTTTCCGTTGGTGACATGTGCGTGCACCGCGCCACCGCCTTCGTAAACTTCGATATTGCCGTTCACCGTGCGAAGTTCATCGATCGCTTCCACGCCGGAGATGCGCAGCGTGCCATTCACAGTGATCAGATGCGCGATACGCGCGCCATGCGGAACGTGCACAGTATATTCGACGGCGACCTCCGCTGCCTCGTTTTGCGGGTACCGGGTGGCGACGGAAACGGCACCAGGCTTGGCGTCGACTTCAATGGAAACGCGATTGAGGTCCGCATTATTTTCTTTGGCCGTTTTGACGGCGCTGATTTCCACTTCATTGCGGTCCCAGCCTTCCACTTCCACCGTGCCATTCACGTTTTGCAAATCAAAGGTGCCACCTGCCTGAAGCGGATACGTCTGATGGAAATCGCCGCTGAAAGCGGCGCACGGCAAGACGCAAAGCGCGGATAGCGCTGCGACAAATAGAATTGTTCGCCTCGCCTGGCGCAGAAATTCGCGACTGTGCATCAGTGGTTCGCCGTAGACCTGCTCTGGTAGAAGGTTCATTGCCGCCTCCATGTCGCATTTTTCGCAAACGGGTCCGCTGAAACAGACCGAACATCCGAGTCCCCGGGGATAATCAGCCGTTACTGCAGCTGAAATTTGAATGTCACCGTGGAAATCACTTCCACAGGCTTGCCGTTGATGGAAGCCGGCTTGGCGCGCCACTGCTTCACGGCGGAAATGGCCGCGTCCGCCAGCACCGGCTCGCCCTCGAGAAGTTTCATCACTTCCAGGCGGCCATCGGTCGTAACGCGCACTTGCAATTTAACGGTGCCTTGTACGCCGGCGTTTTGCGCCAACGTTGGATACGAAGGATGTGGCGCGTAGGAGAGCCGCTTTTGAAATTCCGTGGGATCTTCGCGCAAGGCCCCCGTGAGCGCCCGTTCCAGAGATCTCATCCAACTGTCGAACCAATCGGGTTTGTTCTCTTGCGCCGATGCGTCGGGAGGCGGCACGGAAGGAACAGCGCCATTGGGAAATGTATTGGGAAAATTGGTTTCGAAGCTAATGCCGAATGCTACTGGCAGCCGCGCCTCTTGCTCGCGAATCAACGACTCACGCAACGCCGTTTGCGAATCGAGGAAATGCAGGCGAATCGTTCCGGAGGCCGTCTTCAATTTCAGCGGAGCGCCGCCGCCGTTCAGCGTTGCCAGCGCATGCACGGACGCCAAGCCGCTGTTCTGGGTCGCCTGCACGGCGAGATGAATCGCAGGATCAGCTTCGATATGAGTGGAATCGCCGGACGTAACGATCGCTTCAATATTCGCGGCCAAATTACGCGGCAGAAATACCGCGATGTCGCCGTTCCCGGAGGCCAGCTGAGATGCGCCAGCCAATTTCACCGAAGAACCTGGTGCGGACGTATCCGGATTGATCCACGCGGTGATGGTGCCCTCAGAGGTGGCCGCTTGTACCGTGCCCGCGACTTTCGTCAGACAGATACTTCCGCCGTTGGAAACCACTTCCATCGGTCCTGAAACGTAAATTACGCGAATGCCGCCCCCACCCGTTTGTGCGTGCACCGAACCGCGCACCTCGCCAAAATCGATCTGGCCGCCGCCGGTACGCACATTGACGAAGCCACCTGCGTTGCGGA
>Ga0182024_10006959_pt1 | contig 24610 bp, 22 predicted proteins | sample P32metaG_FD_120480 | JGI IMG/M metagenome (GOLD analysis project Ga0182024, IMG submission 120480) | Permafrost microbial communities from Stordalen Mire, Sweden - P3-2 metaG (Illumina Assembly) | ecosystem: Environmental > Terrestrial > Soil > Wetlands > Permafrost | place: Sweden: Stordalen...
CCACCCCGCCTCCGCGACGGCGAGACCGAGCCCGACGCCATGATCCGCTGGAGGGAGACCGGCCATGACCTCCGCTACACCACGCCGGAGATGCTCGCCCTGGAACGGGGCATGGTGGCGACTGCCCAGGCGCGTGCCGGCGCGGGCGTCGGGATGGCCCGCGCCGACACGGTCGAAGCCGCGATGGCAGCACGGCGGACGATCACCGCTGACCAGCGGGCGATGATCCAGGAGGTCTGCCTCAGCCCTGCCGGCGTGCTGGTGATCGAGGGCGACGCCGGGGTCGGCAAGACCTACGCGCTCGAGGTCTGCCGTGAAGTCTTCGACGCTTCCGGCGTCGAGGTGGTCGGCTGTGCCCTGGCAGGACGCGCCGCCGAGCTCCTCGAGGAGGGATCGGACATCGCGTCGACGACGGTGGCTGCGACGCTCAACCAGCTCCAGGTGGAGCGCCTCCCCTACGGCGGCGTGCTCGTGGTCGACGAGGCGGGCATGCTCGGTGACCGCCAACTCGCCGAGCTGGTCTCCCTGGCAACGCGGGACGAGGCGAAGTTAGTCGTGGTCGGCGACCCCTTCCAGCTCCAGCCCATCGAGGCCGGAGCACCGATGCGCACCCTGAGCGATCACATCGGCAGGGTGGAGCTGCACGAGAACATCCGCCAGCAGTACGCCTGGGAGCGGGCGACCCTGCAGCTGCTCCGCGACGGTCAGGCGCGCGAGGCGTACCGCGAGTACGAGCGCTACGACCGCATCCACGACGCCCACTCGGTAGCCGAGCGCCGGGTTCAGGTGATCGAGGATCACGCCCGGCTCGAGGCCGGCGGGCTCGATACGGTCATCCTCGCCCGGCGTCGTGACGAGGTGGCCGCCCTCAACGAGCTGGCCCACGCCCGCTCGGTGGCCGAGGGGAGAGTCCACGGCGGCCCGGCGCTCACTGTCGGTGACAAGGAATACCGGGTGGGCGACCGGGTCATCTGTCTCGCCAATGAGCGCAGCGGTGCGGTCAGCAACGGCACCCGCGGCGTGGTCACCGCCGTCGACGTCGAGCGCCAGATCCTCACCCTGGAGCGTCCTGACAAGCGCCAGCTGACCCTGGACACCACCCATTACGACGCCATCGACCGTGGGTACGCGCTGACGGTGCACAAGGCGCAGGGGATGACCGCCGACATTGCCCTGGTGGTGGGATCCGAGGGTGCCACCAGGGAATGGGCGTACACCGCGATGTCGCGCGCCACCCTGGCCACCCACTACTACGAGGTGTTCGCCCCGCCCGAACGGGACACCCTCGGCGTCGAGCACTGGAGAGAAACGAGCCGTTCTGCGGAAGAGCGGACCGTGCAGGCGTGGACCCGCAGCGAATTGAAGGAGTCGGCGCTCGACTACCCGGAGCGCTACGAGACGCCCGATCGGATCACCGTCGAGAGCAGCCTCGAGGCGCTGGCCACCGATCGGCAGCGCGCCCTGGTCGAGATGCTCGGCGGACCCGAGCTGGCCCAGGAGGCGACCCGGGTGGAGGCCGGGGAGGAGATTGACCGCCTCGTGGCTCAGCGTGCCTATGACCAAGTGGAGGGCTGGATGCGCGAGATGGGCATGTCCGAGGATGCCGCGCACGACCTAGTCGCCCGCGCGGTGAACCGCATCGACGCGGAGGACGCCACCGGCGGTCCGCACGACCCCCTCGAGGGAAGGGCCGTCGCCGGTTGGCTCACCCCCGAGATCGATGCGCAGCTGGAAGCGGCGCAGCTGGAGTTCGAGCGCGAGCAGGGGCTGTCACCCGAGCTAGAACCGTGGTAACGGCCGCCGCTGCGCAGTTGCGCTACGTTCGTCAGGGGCAGTCCCCGAATCAACGCGTGTCAGGATACTGGGTCTCCGCCCTGCTGTGAGGCGTCACCCTTACATCAGCCGGAATTACTTATGCGAAGAGAGGTGAGAACCACCCTTGACGCGGAGTACCGTTTGCGACGTGGGCACCCGCCTTCACCGGTGGTTTGGAGTGATCGCAGTCGCTCTTCTTCCGGTGCTACTCGTTGCCCTGCTTCTAAGCTCCGGCCTCATCGTGCTTCTTGCATTAATACTTGATGGCTCGGTGATAGCGCGCTTCGCAGCGGAATGGAGGAGACGTAGATATCGAGGTCGAGTCTAGGCTCAGCAGAAACGCATTCACGGGTTCTCAACCGGGCGGCTGCGTTGCGTTCTCCGCAGCGCCCAGTCGGCCGCCGACATGAGGCCGTGGTCCGTGACCCAATATCGCTGCTTTGCCACCGTGCCCTGCGCAGCGCGGCTGACCAGACCTCGCTGTGCAAGGGACGTCAACGTAAGTCGAACCCCAGTGCCGAGCAGGCCTTCGAGCTCCTTAACTCGAGCCCCGTCTTGCTCATGGAGAATCGCGAGGACCTCAACGTCGGCCGCGTTTAGCTCCGACACCGCGGCAGCGACCCTCACTGGCCGTGCGCACCAACTCACCGGCACCACGTGGGCCCGCGTTTGGTCGACAAAAATCTCGAGCCCTGCAGCGCGGAGTCGATCACGGACCTGGACGACCCCGTCGTGTACCTCGCCCAGAGTCATCCCCAGGGCGTCAGCCAGCGTTGCGAGAGGTAGTCCGTGGGTCCAGGCAAGACAGGCCGACAGGGTGGTGAGGGTTATGTCGGTCAATTGCTGATCGCTCGCTGGGACGTCGTCCAGTGCGAGAACGTCATGCAGCTTCCGGTATTGGTCTGGAGTCGGCGTTCGTCGGCTGTGCTCGAAGTCAGCAATACGGAACACGGAGACTCCTGATCGCTGCGCCAGCGCTCTGAGGCTGTATCCGTGGGCTTCACGCTGCCGACGCAGCGTCAGCGCCATCGGAGTGCTGCCGGGCAGACCTAGAGGACGGCCCCCACGCCGGTTCATCTACGAATCGTACCGACTCGGCGTGAGGCACGATCTCGTCCGACCGGCACTCGTCGCAACGGCATTCGTGCTTCGATCACGCGCCCCTCCGCTGCCACACCTGAAGGGCGTTCGGCCGCACGGCTGACGAACGAGTTTGCAAGGAGGCGTGATCAGGAGCCGCCGTTAACCATCTGATAACCACCGCGCCCCCCGCTGATAAGAAGCTGCTGTCGATAATCGGGACTGTATCAACGTCTTACGGGGGAAGATCAAAGAAGATGCGACAGCCGTTCTCGCGAGCCCTGTTCTGCGCCGGCGCAGCGACGCTCGCTCTCGCAGGATGTGGGGGCAGCAGCACTCCAAGCAGCAGCGGCGCCGGTGCACAAACTGGAACGTCGGATCCAGATCTCTCGGGACCAGCGGCCAGCCTAACGGGCGCAGGGTCGACGTTCGACCAACCCTTCTTCACGCGCGCCTTCTATGACTACAACCAGAAGGACTCTGGGGTCACCATCACCTACGCGTCGATCGGAAGCGGCGGCGGTATCGCTCAATTCCAGGCGCAAACGGTCGACTTCGGCGCAAGCGACGTGCCAATGAAAGCATCGGAAATTGCGGCGGCCAAAGGCGGGACGGTGCTCCAGGTGCCTGTGGCGCTGGGAGGCGAGGCGATCTCGTACAACCTCGCCGGCGTTGCAGGCGGCCTGCACTTGACGGGTACTGTCCTCGCCCAGATCTACCTGGGGCAAATCAAGAAGTGGAACGATCCCGCCATCATGTCGCTCAACCCGGGGATCATCCTCCCCAGTCAGGCGATAACGGTCATCCACCGTTCGGACGGCAGCGGTACGAGCTACATCTTTACCAACTACTTGAGCACGGTGAGCCCCCCGTGGAGCAGTGGCCCGGGGACGGGCAAGACTGTCAATTGGCCTGTGGGGCTGGGTGGTAAGGGCAATGAAGGTGTCGCTGGTCTCGTCAAGCAGGTGGCTGGGAGTATCGGATATGTTGAGCTCGCCTACGCGCTGCAAAACAACTTTACGTTCGCCGCCATTCAGAACGCCGCGGGGCAGTGGGTTCAGCCAACCCTGGCGACGGTCGCGGCGGACGCCGCGCAGAAGCCGGCGGTGTCTTCGACCGACTTCTCGATCGTCAATGAAAAAGGCAGCACGAGCTATCCGATCAGCGGATACAGCTGGGTCCTCGTCTATGAGAAGCAGACCGACACCACCAAGGGAACTGCACTGGTCAAGGTCCTCGACTGGCTGACGCACGCAGGACAGGCGGACGCGCAGGCGGTGGACTATGTGCCGCTGCCGGCGAACATCCAGCAGCTTGCTCGCACAACGCTGCAGCAAATCGTTGACAGCGCGGGGACGCAGCTCTTGAAGTGAGTGCGGGTTATGTGACGGGCGGCCGTGACCGGCGCAGGCTGACCCGTCACCTGCGTTTGGGGGATCGCGCATACCGTCGCGTCCTGCAGGGCTTCGGCGTCTTCGTCCTCGTCATCTTCGTGGCCGTTGGAGCCACCCTGTTTATCCAAGCATGGCCGGCCTTCAAACACTCTGGTCCAGGTTTTGTCACCGGGACAACGTGGGACCCGAGCCACGCGATCTATGGAGCGGTTCCGTTCATTGCGGGAACCCTGTTCACGTCCGCGATTGGCTTGGCGCTGGCAATCCCGATCGGCATCGGGGCGGCGATCTTCCTAGCCGAATACGCGCCCCGCCGAATCAGCGGCGCCCTCGGGATGCTGGTCGAGCTGCTGGCCGCGGTGCCGAGTGTCGTCTATGGCCTCTGGGGGTTCCTGGTGCTCGGGCCCATCTTTCAGAACACGATTGAACCGCGACTCAGTTGGTTGCCCTTCGCGCACGGCGCGCCGCTTCCGGTCGGTTTACTGCTCGCTGGGGTCATTCTTGCCGTGATGGTGCTCCCCACTATCGTCGCTGTCACGCGCGACTTGGCGAACGCCGTGCCGGCGACCAGTCGGGAAGCCGTGTTCGGACTTGGCGGGACGCGTTGGCAGATGGTTCGCACAGCCGTCCTTCCCGCGATTCGCACTGGCGTCGTCGGCGCGGTCGTCCTGGGCCTCGGCCGCGCACTGGGCGAGACGATGGCAGTCACCTTCGTCATCGGCAACACAAATGCGGTCCCGAACTCGCTGATCGCTCCCGCACAAACGATGGCGTCGCTGATCGCCAACGAATTCACCGAAGCAACCGAGCCGTTCCACGCATCTGCACTGCTCGGTATCGCTGTCCTTTTGCTGGTGATCGCGGTGATCGTCAATGCCTTAGCGCGGCTCTTGGTTTGGTCGGTCAGCCGCGAGGTGAGAGAAACGGTATGAGTGTCGTCGCTGCCTCGCAGGTTGATCGCCGCACCCTGATACGTCAGTCGGCGCGGAAGTCACACCGGCGGCGCCAGATCGCCGGTGTCGTCGCCGCGGCTCTCTGCGGGCTTGGGCTGTGTATTGCGCTCGTCCCTTTGATCTCGATCGTCGCTCTGACGGTCAGCAAGGGAATCGCCGCGTGGTCGGTCGACTTCTTCACCAGGCTGCCAACGCCGGCGGGGATCCCCGGCGGCGGCATCGTGAATGCGCTAGTTGGATCTCTGATCATCGACGGGCTCGCAGCCGTGATGGCGCTGCCTGTCGGATTCATCGTGGCTCTCTTCCTCGCTGAGCACGAAGGCCGCCTCGCCAACACGGTGCGGTTCGTCGTCGACGTTGCAGCCGGGCTCCCGGCGATCACGATTGGTTTGTTTGCCTATGCGATCGTGGTCCTGCCCGAGGGGCACTTCTCCGCCCTGTCCGCCAGCGTGGCGCTCGCCGTCCTGATGCTTCCGATCGCGATCCGGGCGGGCGAGACCGCCATTCGCACCGTCCCGCAGGACCTCTGGGAAGCGGGGATCGCGCTAGGAATCCGGCGTGCACGTGTGGCTCGCAGCCTCGTGATCGTGTCGGCCTTGCCCGGCCTCGTCACCGCCTCCCTCCTAGCAATCTCGCGCGCGATTGGTGAGGCGGCGCCCCTCCTGTTCACCGCGATCGGCAGCCAGGTGTTCGCCACGAGCTTGGGCCAACCCATGGCCTCGCTGTCACTTGTTGTCTACTTCGACGGGATCCAACCGTATCCCGACCTCCAGCGGACGGCGTGGGGCACAGCCCTGACCCTGCTCGTCATAGTGATGCTTCTCAATGTTTCGTCGCGGCTGCTCGCCCGCCGCATGCGGAGGTTCACTCGATGACCGGAACGCCCCTGAAGACGTTCTTTGCCCCGGATTCCCGGTCAACAGTGGCTGCTGAGGCCGAAGCGCGTCCGGCGCCGGCGATCACGGTTCGGGGTTTGGGCGTGCGGTTCGGCTCGAAGCTCGCGCTCAGCGGCGTGGACATGGACTTCCCTACCGGCCGTATCACCGCGCTCATCGGTCCCTCGGGGTGCGGGAAGACGACCCTCCTCCGCAGCCTCAACCGTCTCCACGACACGACGCCCGGAGCTCGAGTGCTCGGGTCTGTGCATCTCGGCGACCTCGACGTCTATGCACCGGAGATAAACCCGACCGAGATTCGAGCTCGGATTGGGATGGTGTTCCAGCGTCCCAACCCATTTCCCACGCTCAGCATCTACGACAACGTCGTGTCTGGTCTGCGCCTCAACGGCATCCGCAAGAAGGCGATTCTCAACGACGCGGCCGAGAGTGCGCTGCAATCAGCTGCGCTCTGGGACAGTGTCAGTCACAAGCTCAAAACTTCGGCCATGAGACTGTCTGGGGGCGAGCAACAGCGCCTCTGCATCGCGCGGGCGCTCGCGGTCGAACCCGACGTCCTGCTCATGGACGAGCCAACATCGGCCCTCGATCCAATCGCGACCTCGCGCATCGAGACGCTCCTGCGGGCTCTGGTCAAGCAGGTGACCATCATCATCGTCACCCACAACATGCAGCAGGCCGCTCGCGTGTCTGACTATTGCGCCTTCCTCATGGTGGAGGAGGACCGCGTTGGACATCTGGTCGAGGAGGGCTTGACCCTTCAGATCTTCTCGAAACCTGCGGACCCGCGGACCGAGGAATATGTCACCGGGCGAATCGGCTAAACCGACCGGGCCGCACCGGAGGGATCCGAGCGACCGTCCGCCGCGGGCTCTGGTGCACCGATTGCGCAAGGGTGATCATGCTGAGGCGAGCCCCGCGCTGCCGCCGGGCCCAGCGGCTGATGCTGTCGCGCCGATTCCGTCTCACACGGGATCCTTCCCACACCCAGCACGCCCCGGTCTCGAGGAGGAACTCGAGCATATCCGCTCAACGGCCCTCACCATGGGCGAGATGGTGGTCTCGGCACTTGATCGTTCGATCCAGGCGTTGGTGAAACAGGACGTCGCCCTCAGCAATGAGGTAATTCGGAACGACGCTCGCATCAATGAACTCCATGCTGAGGCCCGTCAACTCTGCTTCAAAGCGCTCCTGACCCAGCAGCCCGTCGCTCGAGACCTTCGCGAGGTGCTGGGCTACCTGCATATGGCCAGCGAGCTCGAGCGTATGGCGGATCATGCCGTGAACGTAGCTCGCATCGCTCGCGATGTCGCCGATCTCCCGCCCGTCGACGCCGTAGGTGGCATCGCCCGCTTGGGGCGTCAGGCGACCGACCAAGTCCGAGAGATTCTGGTCGCACTGGTGGCTCACGATGTTGACCAAGCGCGCGCCATTGCGGCTCGCGACGATCGAGTGAATAGCATCTTCCGCCGAACGGTGGACGAACTCATCCGGTTCATCTCAGAGAATCCCGACCACGCGTACCGAGGCGCCAAACTGATCGGAGTATCTCAGAACCTCGAGCGTGTTGGAGATCGCGTAACGAATCTCGCTGAGGATCTCGTGTTCCTTGAAACGGGGGAGACCGAGGAGCTCGGTTAGTCTCTTTCGTCGGTGCCGGAAGCCGGCTGAACGCTCGAGGTCGACGATGTCCGGCGCCGCTAGATGTTCCGATCACATGCTCCGAGATCCGCCCCTGCAAGGTCGCCCCGGAGGGCCGCGACTGCTCCGTCAGTGCCCCGCAGGTGACGACGGAATGGCTGGTCGGGCTCGATCGGGTCAACCGAGCCGATGGGTCTATTCTTCGTACACAAGGGCACGCCAACGAAGCGGCGGCCGGCAACGCTGGCGATTGATGTCGGCGGCACCGGTCTCAAAGCCTCCGTGCTGGACGCCGTCGGCAAGCTCATGACCGACCGCGTCCGCGTCCGGACAACATATCCTGCCCACCCGAACGACTCGTCGGCACGCTCGCGACGCTCGTAGCTCCACTGTCAGCCTTTGACCGGGTATCGATCGGCTTCCCTGGGTTGGTGCGCAAGGGCATCGTCTTGACGGCGCCCGAATTCGTGACGCGATCCGGCCCCGGATCGCCGGTGGCGAAGAAACTCGTCGCGGCATGGACGGGTTTCGATCTCGCGGGTGGAATGGCAACGCGACTCGGCCATCCCGTTCGGGTTGCCAACGACGCCGATATCCAGGGTCTCGAGGTCGTAAGAGGCTCGGGAGTTGAGTTCGTCGTCACGCTCGGCACGGGCGTCGGCACGGCGCTGCTAGTCGACGGGGAGCTCTCGTCGCACCTTGAGCTCGCGCATCACCTGTTTCGGAAGGGCGAAACCTATGATGAACAGCTCGGCAACGCCGCGTTCAAGACCATTGGCGCCAGGAAATGGCGAAAGCGCGCGCACGAGGCCATCTCAAACTTCCAGGTGCTGATCAACTACGACCGGTTGTATATCGGCGGCGGCAACGCTCAGGCTCTGGCCGGTCACGTGGACCCATCCGTGACCATCGTCGGCAACATTGCCGGCATCCTGGGCGGGATCAAGCTCTGGGATCAACCGGACGGCTGACGTGGTGATGCGTCTGCAGCGCAGCGGTACGCCTCCCGGATAATCGCGCTGCGGTGTGATCGTACGAGGAGCTGAATGCAACTTGGGATGATCGGGCTGGGGAGGATGGGAGCGAACTCGCTGGAACGTCTCACGCGGGACGGCCATGAGTGCGTGCTGTTCGATGTCAACCCTGCTGCGGTCAAGAAGGTCGCGGGGAAGCACGCTCTTGGATCGACCTCAATAGCCGACTTCGTCGCCAGCTCGATGCGCCGGGTGCCGTGTGGGTGATGGTGCCGGCCGCGTCACCGGCAGCACCGTGCACGAGCTCGCCGCGCACATGGATTCTGGGGACATCATCATCGATGGCGGCAACAGCTACTACCGCGACGATATCCAGCGTGCCGGCGAGCGTGGCATCCACTACGTTGACTGTGGCACCAGTGGCGGCGTCTTCGGGCTGGTACGCGGCTTCTGCCTCATGGTCGGCGGCGAGAACGCGGTCGTCCAGCACCTCGACCCGATCCTTCGAAGCATCGCGCCGGGGACTCGGCGCCGGGGACTCGGCGCCGCGGACTCCGGGTCGGAAAGGACCGGCAAGCCACGCTGAGAACGGCTACCTGCATGCGGGCCGCACGGTGCGGGCCACTTCGTGAAGAAGGTCCGCAACGGCGTCGAGTATGGGGACGGCGCTCGCCACCTCCATCCCGTCGTCACCACCGCGGCTCTGGTGGCGCTGACTGCCGCCATGCTTGTGGCACTCGTCCCACGGGTCAGCGCAAGCGCTGCCGCGTCATACCGGGCAGCGACATACCCCGAGGCGACATTCGCCGGCGATCATTTCCCGGGACAGCGCATCTATACCATCGACACCTGGGCGGATACCTTGCGTATCGCTCCGTCGGGCCGGATCATCTTCCTCTACGACGAACCGGCCGGCTTTGGAGCAACGCACGCACTGTACCAGGACATCGACCAGTTCGTCCCGAGCTGGGTCCACGTGCTCGCAAGCGAGGACATCCACCATGCGATCCTCACGGCCGATGCACGCGAGGCGGCAGCCCTGCACGTGCTTGGATGGACCGTCAACTGCTACGACCCGACGAGCAGGAGCCTGGTGATGTCATCGCCGCCGAGCGGCACCACACCTCTGCTTACCGGCCTGGTGATCCCGCCGCCCGGGCTCCCGGACTGCTGAGACTTGGAGCGAGACTAAGGCACCAGCGGGGTGGACCAGTGAGTCGTCAGGAGGTACCCGATACTTGCGCCGCCGCTGACGCTCAAGAGCGCAGACGAGCGAACCAACGATAGTCGGTGTCGCAACCTCAACAATCAAGGCGAAGGCAGCCGCCGAACAAGCGCGCGAACACACACCGACGACAAGATGCTCAGCCTCGCGATGGCAGGGGCGGCCCCTGGCTCGTCGCAGCCGCCAAATTCAGCGTTGATTACGCTTCACGACCAGCCCTCACACCGGTAGGCGACGGAACGATGCCCCCGGGGCAATCCGCTGCTTAAAGGGATTGACTGCTCAGACCGATGTAAATCGCAAGGGTGATGGCCGCACCGACCGAGAGCAAGCTGAGCGCGAGCAAGGCTCCGATTCCAGCGCGATAGTTGCCGCGGTCGATTTGTGCGCGAGCTTGCAGGAAACGTATCAAGGCCAACAGGATTGTGGCAGCTCCTGCGGCCACCATTGCGATACCGAGCGCAGTGCCGCCACTCGATTGGGCTGGCGCCGGGTTATGCGCCTCGGCGGCGAGCGTGCGCAGGAGGTAGCTGAAACGGGCGACCACGAAGCCGAGACCAATTAGCGTTACCCCCGTCCGGATCCACGCCAGCAGGGTGCGTTCGTTGGCGAGGTGATCGCGGGTCCGGTCGGGTTGGTCTGACATCAGACGATTCTGACGGCTCGGACTGAAGGGCATCTCCTCAGCGCAACGAGGGGCGGCTCCCACGACGCGTTCGGAGGCCGTACTCCGGGCGGCCAAGATCAAAGTTGACTCGATCAAGCAATAGCCGGACTGCCAAAGCCGGTGACCGTACCTGCTGACCGACTGCATGAGCCGGCGGCGCGAGGTCAGTTCATGGGCTGGATGTGGGCGACGGGGACGGTGTGGTCGCGGGGGGAGTGGGGCTGGTCGGGGACGCGGCTGCCTGCGGCGCTGGCTGCGACGGCCCGGCGTACGTGCAGGTCTGAGTCGGCAGCGGCACCGGACCGTAGTACGTGCAGTTGGTGGAGGCGCCGGGCTGGGTGCCGGGGAGGTAGAAGTCGGCGTCATCGCCAGGACCGGTCGCAATCACATCCGGGGGTCGCGCATACCACGTGTCGGGTGCACCCTTGAGCGCCGCGGACATGTAGATGTGCCAGATCGGTGATGCGCTGCTGTATCCGGACACGACGCCGTCGAGGTGGCCGCAGTCACCACAGCGCTTCCAGGCGACTCCGATGGTGGCGCTGACCGCCCATGCGATGGCAGGTGACGCCGAACGCGGCCGGGCTGCCGGCTTCGATGACTACGTCACTAAGCCCATCGACGTAGCGACGCTACCATCCCGATTGAGCGCATTTCTCAACGCCGCTGCGTAGGCCGACGGACCTTCGCGCTGACCGGAGCGGAGCGTGATGGCGACGCGCTGCGCTTGCTATCGCCGTTCGTTGCTCTCGCGAATTACGTATCGAGGTGCGTCGAGGGTATGCGCGGTCGCAGCCTTGAGTGCGGTCTGACTAGTCTGAAACTTGAATTGAATGTCATGAAGAGGGGCCTCCACATGGCAGCCTTCGGGCTGTCAGAACCGGCAATACCAAGGGAGGCCCGGAACAATGTTGCATGTTGGCCTGGATCTCAGCAGGAAACGAGTGGACGTCCACGTCATGAACGACGCCGGCGAGACCGTCGACACCTGGGCGGTGCTGCCCGACCGCGACGGATTGCACGCCCTCGCCCGTCGGCTTGAGCAGCACGGAACGCCCGTATACGCGGCGATCGAGTCGATGACCGGGGGCGCGGTACGTCCATGACGAGCTGGAGTTGGCGGGGTGGCGCGTTGATGTGGCCGATGCGGTGCGGGTCAAAGGTCTTGCGCCACTTGCCTGTAAGACGGACAAGATCGATGCGCGAATGCTCGCCGAACTGTGCCGCCGCGACCTGGTGCCGTCGATCTGGTTGCCCACCCCGGAGCATCGCGCCGCCGACGGCTACCGGAATGTGGCGAGTGCCGCTGTCCAGTTCAACGAACCCGAGAGCGTTCCGGCATACGAGAGGGTACCTTTCATCGAGATCACCTCGTGGCCCGCCTGCTCTGAGTTGTTGAAGTTGCTCAGGGTGTTACGCACCAGCGCGTCGTCGGTGAAGCTCGGCGACAGCCCGCTGATGACGGCGGTGGTGGTCGGGAAACTGATCACGCCGACGACGATCTCGCTCGCGGTGCTCGTGGTCCCCGTCGTCCCGGTGTTCGGACTCGTGCTTTTGGCGGATCGGGATGATGTCTGATCGAGCGCGCTCGCACCGCTGATCTCATAGAACCGCACGACTGGGTTGACAGTCTTCGAAAAAGCCACCGTCACCAAGTTCACTCCCACGGCCGCGCTCGGTACGTACCAGATCTCAGCTGCGATCCGCGATCGCGCCTTGATCGCCACCGCTCGGGTCCAGAGATCGCCTTTGTTGTCGGTGATTGCCGTGATTGAGCCAGGGGTCTTGCCGCTTCCCGCGTCGAGCTCTGCCGAGATGGCGATCAGATCGCCCCCGGCGGTGGAGCCGGTCGCTACTGAGAAGGACGTCCCCGCTGCGTGCGCAGCCGAATCGACGTCCTGAACGACGGTGGGCGGTGCCGGGGCGACCTCGTTCAGGGCAACATTTTGGGGCGCCGCCTGATTTCCACTCGGCACGATGACGCTGATGGTCTGGGTGACGTAGCCCGTCGCCGAGACGGTGAGCGTGTAGGGGTTGTCTGCCGGGAGCGTGCCGGTGAGGTAGTAGAAGCCAGCGCTTGTGGTGCTGGCCGGGTTGTTGGTCGGACAGTCGGAGGAGCCGTGGACGGCACCAATGCAGTTGATCGTTGCGCCAGCGATCGGGGCGCCCGTCTGCGCGTCGGTCACCGTCCCGCTGACACTGTCGATCTCCGTCAGCCCGGCATTCTGCGTGGTCGTGGTGCCCGAAGCAACCGTGACGTTGCTCACCGTCTGCGTGACGTATCCGGGCGCATTGCTGTCCGCGAACGTGAGCGAGTAGGTGCCAGGCGTCACACTGCTGAAGGTGTAGGTGCCGTTGGCATCCGTGGTCTGTGGGGTGCCAGTGCATGTGCACGTGACCGTGACGCTGGCTACGGGCGTGTTGGGTTGCGGCGTGTCCGAATCGGTCACCGTCCCGCTGATCGTGCCGGGCGTCGAGCCCCCGCCACCAAATGCGGGCTTGAGATCGCCAAACGCGGGATTGGATGAGTTGCCCAGCAACCCCACTCCATAGGCCTCTTCGATACCCCGCAGCGTCGCGTAGTGGTCCCCCGGGCTCGTGAATGAGCCGGTCGACTTCGCACTGATCACCAGCGTCGCGATGTGGCCGCCGCTTCCCTCGCTGCCGCCCGACGTATCTTTGATGACGCTTTCATCCCACGTGACGATGATGATCCCCCCGCTCGCGTACCAGGGTGAACTGAGCACGATCGGTAGATTGTTCTGCAGCCACTGGTCGCCCTGCGCCACCTTGTTGTTTTGGGGAGAGCAGTTGCTGTGCATGTCGCTGCACTCATTAGGCGTGATCCACACGAAATCAGGTGGGCTCGTGCTGTTCAGATCGGTGGACAGCTGGGTTTGCGTGTACGGCACCACGTTGGCGCACTGCGCCGGGTTCTTGGCGACGTCAGCGAAGGCGATGAAGGGGTTGTGCGACTTCGCGTAGTTGTTGACGTTCTTGCCGGTATAGCACGCCGAGGGAGCCCCTTCCATGTATGCCTTCCAGGTGATGCCAGCGCTGGCCAGCTCGGTGACCAAGGTCGTCGCCTTGTATGGCTGCTTCTGCCCCGCTTGGTCTGAGCCCGAGATCAGGTCGTAGTAGTCCTTGGGGCTGTTGTGCTCGACGGAGTACCACTGCGTGGCGGAGGCGTACTGACTGACGAGGGAGTTGTTGATATATGGCGCTTTGGCGTTGCCGACAACGAACGGTGTGCCGTCACTGCTCGTGTACGCCGTGTTCTCATCGACGATCACCATGATGTGGGGCGGGCTGGATGGCGCACCGCTCGTCGTGTAGCTCGCGGCGAGGCCCGACTGCGCCGTGAGCGCGCCACCAACAACAAGCACCGCGGTCGAGAGTGCAAGGCAACGGGGTAGGATCCGCCGCAATCGTACCGACCTCACCCTCGAATACACCTACCCTGCAGCTCCTGCCGAAGGGTCAAGTCTAGCCGATCGCGATGTCAAGGCTGGACCCTGGCGCTCGGTAGTGGGTGGCGCCTGACTCTGGTGGCGGCCGCTCGCCGGCAGCGGTCTCGTTAGGCACTGAACACCTCCGCGACGCCGGTCCCGGCGTGCCCCGGACCGCCGACGATCGCCCGCGTGCCCGAGATCGCAACCGCGATCCCGAAGCGATCGCCGATTGCACTGCCTGAGCCTTCCAGGAGTTCCGCCGATTGGGTCCATGACCCGCCGCCTGATTGCTGGCTGAAGAGGTAGGCACTGCCCTTGCCGAGGTGACCAGGCGCACCGATCACCGCAACTGAGCCCGACATGCCGACCGCGACGCCGAAGCTGTCGCCCGAAGTCGTGTCTGAACCCGCCACCTCGGCAGCCTGTGTCCACGTACCCGCGGTATCCTCGAACATGTAGGCCTTGCCCGCGGCGGCGTGGCCTGGCGCTCCGACAACCGCAAGCGTGCCTGAGATCGCCACCGACGCGCCGAAGTTATCGCCGCTAGCCGTGTCGGAGCCACTCAGTTCGGCAGCCGGAGTCCAGGAGCTGCCCGACTGAACGAAGACGTACGCGGTGCCCGCGCCGCCGTGACCTGGCGCACCAACGATCGCGGTTGTCCCGGAGATGGATACGGAAGCACCGAAATTGTCTCCGGCCGCGGTGTCAGTGCCCTCGAGTTCGGCAGCCTGCGACCACGTGCTTCCCGTCTCGGTGAACACATATGCAACACCGCTGCCGCCGTGGCCCGGAGCACCGACGATAGCCAGCGTTCCAGCGATCGACACCGAGATGCCGAAGTGATCGCCCGATGCGGTGTCGGAGCCCTCCAGCTCAGCGGGCCGCTCGTAGACGTAGTTACTGCCCGGTGCCCGAACGGCCGCCTGTGTGTACGGGGCGTCTAGCGTCTCAGTGAAGACGTACGCACTGCCCGTGCCCCCGTGGTTCGGCGCGCCCACGAGGACCGTCGTGCCAGCCTGCGAAAGCGCCGCGCCGAAGTTGTCGCCGGTGGTGGTGTCAGCGGCCTGAAGCCCGATGACCGGATGCCACGGGGGCGGCTTTGGGAACACGTATGCTCGGCCTGCACCGTCATGGGCGGGAGCGCCGGCGACAGCCGAGACCGCCGAGATGGCCACCGCGGAGCCTGTGCTGTCCCCGTTGTTGCTGTCCCCGTTGGCAAGATCGGCGACCTGTTGCCAGGCCATGCCGGAGGTGTTGTTGAAGACGAAGGCATTACCAACAGCGCCGTGGTCCGGCGCTCCTACGATGAGTGTGGCGCCCGAGACGCCGACCGCCCGGTTGCCGAAGAAGTCCCCGCCCTCCTTGCCGGAGGGCACGAGCGTGGCGGTGTGTGTCCCGGAACTGGAGTAGACGTAGACAACGCCGTGGTTGCCGGAAGCGCTCACCGAGCTCACAGCCACCGTCGTCCCCGAAACGGCGACCGCCGCCCCAAGACCCCCAGACATTGGCAACGCCGTCGGTGCCCACATACCTCCCGACTGGTTGTAGATGTATGCGTAACCCTTGGTCGTGTTCCACGCGCCGACGACCGCGACGGTGCCGTCAACGGCCACTGCGGACCCGAAGTCATGCACGCCCCTGGCTCCTGAAAGCTTGGCGGTCTGCGACCAGGTACCCGTGTTGCTGAAGACGAATGCATTGCCCGTCTTGGAGGGGTCACCCGGCGCGCCGACGATTGCGGTCGTGCCTGAGATCGCGACGGCATAACCGAAGTATCCCAGGGCGAGGGAGCCGTTCAGCTCTGTTGACTGCGTCCAAGTGCCACCGCCAGCGCTGAACATGTAACTGCTCCCGATGTTCCCCGCGTGAGCAGGTGCGCCGACTATCACGTTCGAACCGTCGACACCGACCGAGCTCCCGAACCAGTCGCCGGCCGCGTGGTCGGACGCCTGGAGCTCTGCCGCCTGTGTCCACGTGCCGCCCGATTCCGTGAAGACATATGCGCTTCCGGTGTAGTTCCCGTTGGCAGAATGCCCGGGCGCTCCTACCACCGCCGTCGTACCAGAGAGGGCTACCGAGAACCCGAAGGTGTCTCCGGAGGTGGTGTCAGAGCCGACCAGCGTCGCGGTCTCACTCCATGTCCCCCCGGACTGCGTGTAGACGTACACTCGGCCCGCTGCGTCGTCGATAGCAGGCTCGCCGACAATGAGCGTTGAACCCGATACGGCGACAGCTGCACCGGCGTAATCGCACGAGCAGGACGCGTATTTGGCGGTTTGCGCTCCGATTCCAGATGCGGCCAAGGCCGGCGTGCCGCTCGTCAGCGCCAAGAGCGCGACCGGCCCAACGACGACCATGAATGATGCGATGAATCGCAAACGACGCATCGAAACTACCCCTCCGCTTCCTGCTGTGCGCTGAGCATAACAGGCCGGGCGAGGTTTTGCCACGCGTTAATGGCCTTGCTCGACGAGCGCGAGGTCCCCGCGACGCGTCTGCCCGTCTGGTCAGCGTCGCGTGACGAGCGGGAGCCATCATTTCGGCGCGAGCGCGCAACAGGCGATCTGACGCTGTTGTGACTAAGCCGCATAAGGGGCGTTTCCTCGCGGACGACCCGGACGTCAGGCTGTCGTCCTGCGTGGACAGCTGCATTGGTGGCGAAGAGGCGGGCAAAGACCTGGATGCAAAGACCTGGATAACGACGAAGAGCACATAGGCGATGCCGACCGCAGGAACAACGACGCCGGCCGCCTTGCCGAGGGGCAGCTCCTCGCGGCGCAGCGCTCCGATCAGTGCCCGCGCCAAGCGGCGCGTCCCTCGCTGATTCCGTAGAAGACGATGACGAACCCCGCGAACGGGTCTGCCCACCACCACCCGAGCGCGGCGTTGAGGACGAGTCCAATGAGGACCGCGCCGGCGAGATAGGCGTCGACTAGTGTCACACGTTCTTCGGTGCTGAGCACAGGATTGCCAAGCGCTCTGCCGGTGACCGCCTTTCCATAGGCGAGCGCGAGCATCACTGCGCATGTCACCGCCGTCCACCCGATGCCGAGCGACGAATGCGCGGGGCGGGCGCCGGTCGCGAGGACGTACGCGCCTTGAGCTGCGATATAGATGGCGAGCGCGAAGAAAGCGGCGCCGATCAAGCGCAATGCGCGGCGCTGGCGGTCGGAACCGCCCGCACCCGTCAGTTCCCACAAGACGACGGTCGATGCGCCGATTTCGACCAGCGAATCGAGGCCGAAGCCAGCAAGCGCAACTGAACGGGCAGCGAGCGCCGCGAAAGCGAGGATCACGACACCGACGACGTTCCAGCCGAGCGTGAAGCACTCGAGGTCGAGCCCACGTCGCGGCAGTCGACGGGTACTGACAGTCATGTCGAGCAGGGAAGCTGACGGCACGGAGCTCGCGCGCCAGTCAGGCTGTTGGCCCTGTCGCATGCCGTCTCAACACGCGCCCAGCGTATTTGAGGAGAACGAGTGCGTGGTAGCCGATTACGATCGCAATCAACAAGGCCACGGTGGGGTCCAGCCAGTAGAACCCGCCGCTGGCGGGGATGACAGCACCTATGACAGCCACGCCGGTAGCCGCGGCTGCGTCCGCAGCCGTGTCAAGGAGCACTGCTCGGCATGTTCATGTTGCCGCCCGCATCATCTTCGTCATCGGCGTCGCCTCCGAGAATGACCTCACCAACGACCATGATGATGGAGGTGACGGCGCTCACGACGAGAACAGGGAGCCCGTCGACGTGCGGAGCCCCAGTTGCGAGGCGGACCACCGCACCTGCGATCACCAGGAGGCCGAGGATCAGCAGCCACCCGCCATTGATCGAAGCAGCGATGGCCGTGGCTTCGGGGTACCCGTGTGGGCGCCGAGGTGTCGGTACTCGTGTCGACAGCCTGCTGGCCAACAGCGAGACACCGATCGCAGCCGCATCGGCGAGGTAGTCGGCGCCCGCGGCCAGCACCCCGAGCGAACCAGCCGTCAGCCCAACCGCCGCAAGGACACCAATTAACACGAGGTTGAGCACTAGGAGACTGCTGAGCAATCGGGTTTCCGATCAGTAGTGAGCGACTACGGGATCGGGAAGCGGGGTGCGTGCCGTTTATTGGCGGGGAAGTCGGGTCGTCAGGCCACAGTCCAGCCGTCTGGGTTCCGGGACAAGCCCAGGTTGAGCAGCCGTCCGAGGTCGACGGCAGCCACGCGATGGCTCAACCAGATGCGGTTGCGTTCGATGCCCCGATAGGCGACCCGTCGATTGCCCTTGCGCACCAGCCATGCGAGGCTGCGTTCCACCATCGGCCGCCACTGCGTGTAGGTCCGTTGAAATGATTCGGTTTCCGGTTGACGCCGGGCCGCCGCCATCAACGCGAAGTGCGGATGGATGGTGAGGTCGCGGCCATGGCGTGTCGCAGTGCAGCGTGACGGCAGGACGCACGCACGGCAGCGTGGTCCGAATTTGGCGCTGCCGGATCCGTTGATGGGCACGGTCTGACCTGCCGGGCAGGTGGCAATGCGCGAAGTCAGATCGATCACGAAGTCATCGATCGAGAATCCACCCGGGATCGTCTCGCGCAATGGGATCGCCTTGATCACGGCGACGTGGTGTGCGGCCAGCAGGTGAGCGCGGTGCTGCCCGCTGCCGTAAGCGGAATCCGCCAGAACCTCGAGCCCACTCGATTCGCCAGCCAACAACATCGGCCCCGCCTGCGCGTCACCCACGTTGCCCGCGGTCAGCTCGCAGGCGGTAATCAAAGCGGGTGCCGCGATCGCGAGGCAGGCGCATCCTCCGACGACCAAGGCCCGCACGGGGTCCGACACTCCGGCGAAACCAAGGCTCAGTGCCGCCACGCCGAACACTGCGCTCAGCCCGACGAACAGCCAGCCTACCGCTCGCATCCAGCGATCGTAGTCACTCGCCCATCCAGGCCGGAATCGAGCGGAACTTACCGGGTCAGCTCCAAGGCGTTGGCGCCGGCGCGCCGTAGCGGGCACGTCCGGTCCGGGAGGGATCGAGCCACAGCGACGGCCCTTGCCGTGCATGTGCGCCACCACCTCAGCCGTCCGGCAGATCCCAGAGCTTGATTCCGCCGAGGATGCCGGCGGTGTTGCCGACGATGGTCACGGATGGGTCCACGTGACCGGCCAGAGCCTGAGCGTTGCCGCCGCCGATGTACAACCGATCGTAGTTGATCAGCACGTGGAAGTTTGAGATGGCCTCGTGAACGCGCTTTCGCCATTGCCTCGCGCCAATGTTCTTGAATGCACTGTTGCCGAGTTGCTCGTCATAAGTCTCGCCTCTGCGAAACGGATGATGCGCCAGCTCGAGATGCGGCGCGAGAGTCCCGTCAACAAGCAGCGCCGTGCCGACGCCCGTGCCGAGCGTCACGACAAACTCAACCCCCGAACCACTCACGACGTCGAGGCCCTGGATGTCGGCGTCGTTGGCAACCCGAACGGGATGGCCGAGGCGCGTCGTCATTGCACCCGCGAGATCGAAACCCGTCCATGTGGCGAGGAGCTTCTTCCCCACGGGCGATCCGGGCCCCGATCGCGTGACGAAGTCGGGCGCCGTCAAGACGATGCCCTTCCGCACTACCCCAGGAAAACCGATCGACACCCTGTCAACCGCTGGCAGTGGCGCGACGAGGGTTGCCAGCGTGTCGACGAGTCGCTCGGGCGAGCAGGGGTATGTTGTCCGGACACGGACGCGGTTGTTCATGAGCTTGCCGGCGGAGTCCAGCACGGAGGCTTTGAGGCCGGTACCGCCCACATCGATCGCCAGCGTTGCCGGTCGCCCTTTCGTTCGCGTGACCACTCGTCATCCAGCATAGACCCATCGGTTCGGGGACCCGAGCGGTCGTCGACCAACCGTTCCATCGTCACCTGTGCGGCCCATGCGAGCGCGGTCCGAGCGCGCTGACGCACGGTGCATTCGGTGGCAGATCTGGGAGCGTAGGATCCGAAAGTGCGCGCGCGACGATGCTCCACGTACCCACGTCGTCACAGCTGGCTTCGGGCACGGCACAGGCTCTCCACCAAGGAGAGGCTCCTGGCTGCCGCACGAGCCGCGTGAGGTCAGTTCAAGGGCTGGATGTGGGCGATGGGGGCCGCGTGATGGCGGGGGGCGTGGGGCTGGTCGGGGGCGGCGACGGAGCTGGATGCGGGGCTGGTTGCGACGGCCCTGCGTACGTGCAGGTCTGAGTCGGCAGCGGCACCGGACCGTAGTACTTGCAATTGGTGGAGGCGCCGGGCTGGGTGCCGGGGAGGTAGAAGTCGGCGTCATCGCCAGGACCGGTCGCAATCACATCCGGGGGCCGTGTATACCACGTGTCGGGTACACCCTTGAGCGCCGCGGACATGTAGATGTGCCAGATCGGTGATGCGCCGCTGTATCCCGACACGACGCCGTCGAGGTGGCCGCAGTCACCGTTGATGGGTGTCAGACCGTAATGTCGGAGATCGGACGGGCTGAAGGGATAGGTGGCGTCGACCTCGCCTGCCTCGATGATGTTGCCCCGCTGGATCTGCTTCTCCATGTAGGCGGCGTCCTTGGGCTGGAGACAACTCCGCGTCCCACTGCCCACCCAGACGGCGGTCAAGAGGGTGGGCGTCCACCCCACGGTGAGGTTGTCCATGTAGTAATCGGAGGTCCCTGTCTTCGCGCTCACCCGGCGCGGGTTGAGGGTGAGGTACCCGTTGCGGCCGAATTCTCTGATCCGGTTGTTGTCGTTGCTGGTGATCTCATCCATGATGTAGGCGACGTTCGCAGGAATCACCTGACGCCCTGCGGCTGCCGCGTTGTACCGCCACACGCTGTGCCCGGTCGCCTCGGACACGATGCTGGTCACCGGCATGGGGTTGTGCTGTACGCCCAGATCGGCGAGGGTTGCCGCGCCATCCGCGAGGTCGATGAGATCGACGCCGCAGGTGAGCGATCCGAGCGTGGCCGCCCATTGGTCGGGGGTGGGCCAGTTCACGTACGTCTGACCGTTGATCCTGCAGTTCTGGTTGATCGACTTGGCGCCCATCGCGAGTTCAACATTCGCGATGTACTGGGTGCCCGTCGCGTACTCGGTTTTCACCGCCGGGATGTTGAACGAGTTGCCGAGGCACAGCTTGAGCTCACAGACGCCGTGGGTGCGCCGATCGTCGTCGTACGGCGAATACGGGGCGGCGCCCGGGATCGGAAACTTGTAGTAGCTGTCGAGGATTGGCGTCGTCATCGTGAACTTGGTCGACGCAATCGCAGCGGTGTAGGTAAACAGCTTGGTCGTCGATCCCAGGTTGATCGGAACGTCGGTCATGTTGACCTGGCCGATGTAGGGGTCGGCGTAGTTCCAGGTGCCGACCATCGCAAGGATCTCCCCGTTCTGGGGATCCAGACTCACCAGGGCGCCGTCGCGCATGTTTTCGGCAGCGCGTTCCTTGGCGACCTGGGTGTGGACCGTGGCGTACGCGAGGTTCTGCTTGACCGCGTCCAGCGTCGTGTGAATCAGGTACCCGCCGGGGTCGATTGCCTGGGGAAAGTTCGTGGACAACCATCCCTCCAGATAGCTGACAAAGTCGGGATCGAGATTGGGCTCCGATTCCGTCCACGAGTGGAAGGTGAGCTTCTCGGCATACGCGGCGGCGGCCTGGGTCTGGGTGACATTGCCATTGGTCACCATCGCTTGGAGGACCTGCTTCTGACGGACTTTCGCCAGAGGATTCACCGGCTGATTCGAGGCGTGGACGAGCGGGTCATCGGCGCTGGGCGACTGGGGCAGCCCCGCGAGCATGGACGCCTGGGCGAGGTCGAGCTGGCGTGCCGGCTTGAGGAAATACAGCTCGGCAGCGCTCCCGATGCCGACCGCATCGTTCCCGTAGAAGATCCGGTTGACGTACATCTCGAGGATCTGGTCCTTGGTGAAGTGCAGTGCGAGCTCGTTGCCGAGCACGATCTCTTTGATCTTGTAGTTGATGCTCTGGGGCGGGGTGGCGCCCCCGTAGAGGCTGAGCTTGGCGAGCTGCTCGGTGATCGTCGACGCCCCCTGCAGGGTGCTGCCGCTGTGGGTAATGTCGGCGATGCCGGATTCCACCACGCGCGCGAAATCCAAGGAACCCTCAGTGTAGAAGTGACGATCCTCGACGGCGACGATCGCCTCCTTGAACAATGGCGAGATCTCGGCGAGGGCGGTGTGAACATGGCGGTACCCCGAGCCATTGAAGACGTGCAGGAGATCTCCCGACGCGTCGTAGACGTCGGTATCGATCGGGAAGCCCATTCCGGTGATCGTCGACGGCGAAGGCAGCTGGCTCTTGTACGCGTTGTAGCCCGCAAAGACGGCGCCGACCGTGCCCGCACCGAGCGCGGCGACCGCGGAGATCATGATCAGGACCACGCGAAGGACGCGCCTCCGGCGGGGCGGCTGGCGCAGGTGACGGTAGGCGCTGGCTCGGCGGCGCCGGAGCGCTGCCCGGGCGGCGCTGCGTGCGGCATTCGCGTCGGGGTTGCCCACTCCCGAGGTTCGCATCCGGGCCCGGGAGCTGGAAGACGGGTCGGCTCGCGGTCGCCGCGGTGGAGGAGTCCGATCGACGCTCAGGTCGAAACCGACGATTGCATGGGCGGGGTGGTCTCCTGTCTCGTGGGCGGGGTGAGCGCGCCGGCAGTGATCTCGCGTTCCTCGATGAAACGCTCCTGCCCACACCCGGTTACGCCGCGTCCCACGTTGTCGCCTCTGGAACGCCCTCACGATCCCGTGGGCCGACCACTCAGCCAATGTGGCCGGATAATCCGATGCAGACCCGTTACGACCTCGCGATCGCCTCACCGGCCAGCACGTCGCAGTCGACTCCGGACAATCGCTCGTATGGTCTTAAGACGGTCGCCGACAAGGGGGACAGCCCAAAGTGACTCGTCGTGGAGCGCAGCTCGCTCGGCCAGATGGCATCGTGATCATCGCTGCCGCTCCGGCATTGGCGGCGAGCGCCGGTCGGAGGCGTTAGGGCTATGCACAGCGTGCCGTCGCATGGCCGCTACGTGAGAGCAAGCCCTCGGCAACGAGCAAGCCTTTCCCGCAGGCGGAAGCCAGAAACAACACGTCGGCAGAGGAGCCCGCTCATCGCCACGATTGTCTCGTCCAGCGCTCCGTGAAATCGCACGTGGGGCAACCGTGTGAGCAGGGGCGCGCCAGCTCGGTGCCGGGGAGGGTACCAGCGGAGGAAAATCGCCATATCGGTCGCCGAAGTGTGGTCCTCTCCCAGCTGAGCCGGGCGCTGACGGATGAAAGCCCGAGACCGCAGCGGCGCACCATCGCTCTTGCCGGTGGCGTGCTCTCCGGATTCGGTGCCACCCTTGTGCTCACCGGGATGCTCGTCGAGCGCAGCCCGAAGACGCAATTCGGTCTCGCGCTGTCGGCGATCGGGGTCGCGTACGCGGTGACGTTGCTCCTGCTTGCCATGCCCGACGCTCTCCCCGTCTCGGTGTTTCCATATGTCACCGCTATGGGCACGCTGCTCGTCACCGTCATCGCCTATGCGGATGGCTCAGCGCGCAATGCGTACGTCCTGCTCTACGTCTGGGCGGCGTTCTATGCGTTCTACTTCTTCCGCCCCCGCGTCGCGCTGCTGGAGATTCTTTGGATCTCGGTTGCAGTCGCGGTCGAACTGGTGCTTCGAGGCTGGCCGAGTAGTTCCTTCTCGGTCTGGCTCATGATCACCGGCACGTGCCTCATCGGTGGCCTGGTGATCCGCGAGCTCGTCACGGAGATGCGCCGTCTGGCGCACCGGGATGCGCTGACCGGGCTCTACAACCGGGGCCGCCTCGAGGAGCACATCGAGCGGGAGCAGCGACGCGCCGCCCGGACCGGAGAACCGCTGTCGCTGGCCATGCTTGATCTCGACGGCTTCAAGCAGCTCAACGATGCCCGGGGTCATCAGGAAGGCGACCGCTATCTGGCAGCAGTCGCACGCGCGTGGGAGGCCGAGCTCCGCCGCAGCGACATCATCGTTCGCTTTGGCGGCGACGAGTTCGTCGTGGTGATGCCCTCATGCTCCCTTGAGCGCGCTCGTGTGGTGGCTGACCGGCTTCGCGCGCTGACGCCGGATGGTCTGACCGCGTCGGCTGGTGTCACCGAGTGGGAGAGCACCCAAGACGTCCAGGCCCTGATCGCGTGTGTCGACGCCGCGCTCTACGGCGCCAAGGGGGCCGGGCGCGATCGGACAGTTGTTGTTCCTAGTGAATTTGACCGACTCCAGCAGTCACCCGTCGCCCAATCGCCGCCGCTCCGGTCGCGCCATCTGGATTCATCGAGCGGCTCGATGCCGACTTCGGTGCTTCCCTGACGCATCGCTCTGCGGTGGTCAGCGGTTCGGCCGCCGCTACCCCCGTCGAGCATTACCCGTCTAACCCGGATCTTTCAGTAAGGGTCGGCATTGGCCGCTGAGGGCTGGGGCGGTGTGTTCTTGGAGGCTACACCGGTACTGGCAGAGTCTCAGGCGGACGTGGGCGGGGTCATCGAGTGCGGAGCGC
>Ga0182024_10006960_pt1 | contig 24607 bp, 33 predicted proteins | sample P32metaG_FD_120480 | JGI IMG/M metagenome (GOLD analysis project Ga0182024, IMG submission 120480) | Permafrost microbial communities from Stordalen Mire, Sweden - P3-2 metaG (Illumina Assembly) | ecosystem: Environmental > Terrestrial > Soil > Wetlands > Permafrost | place: Sweden: Stordalen...
CAAGGGCGCGATCTGGGCGTGAAAGCGCCGCCCCTCGTCCGTCAGGCGCACGGCGCGCGGCGTGCGGTCGAACAGCCGCACACCCAGTTGCGCTTCCAGCCGCGCCACCGCCCGGCTGATCCCGGACGGGGTGAGGCCCAGCGCCTCGCCGGCGCGGGCAAAGTTTCCCGTCTGCACGATCACGTCCAGCACGCCGATGCCGCTCAATAACCTGCCGTCGAACGCCATGATGATCTCCTATCATCTTAGTATGAACAAAGATGCGCTGGAAGCAACCATGGCGGCGGGCCATCTTCCCGCTCGGTCAAAACAGGAGGTTTCCGTGATATTGAAAGACAAACGCATTGTGGTGCTGGGCGGCAGTTCCGGCATTGGTCTGGCAGTGGCCCAGGCGGCATCCCGTGAAGGCGCCCGGAGCGTCATCGTCTCCAGCAACCCTGACCGGGTCGACGCCGCGCTGAAGACGCTGCCCACCGGGACCGAAGGCCGGGCGGCCGACCTCGGCAATGAGGCCAGGGTCCAGGCGCTGTTCCGCGACTTTGGCCGCTTCGACCATCTGGTCTATACCGCCGGGGAAAATCTGCAGCTTGCCAATCTGGACAAGTTGGATCTGGATTGGGCGCGCGGCTTCTTCGGCCTACGCTATTGGGGTGCGCTGGCGGCGGCGAAACATGGCGCGCCGCACATTCAACCGAACGGCTCCATCACCTTCACGTCGGGTCTTGCCGCCCAACGGCCGCATGCCGGCTGGTCGGTGGCCTCGAGCATCTGCGGCGCCATGGAGGGACTGACGCGCGCGTTGGCGGTCGAACTGGCGCCCATCCGGGTCAACATTGTCAGTCCCGGGGTGGTGAAAAGCCCCTTGTGGGACGCCATGCCGGAAGCCGAACGCACGGCGCTCTATGGCCGCATGGCCGACACGCTGCTCTTGAAGCATGTGGGCGAGCCCGATGAGGTGGCGGAAAGCTATCTCTATCTGATGAAGCAGACCTATGGCACCGGCCAAGTCATCGGCGTCGATGGCGGCGGCGCGTTGGTGTGACGCCTGCCCTCCGCGCCGTAGCACCACTCTCATCAACAAAGAGGCTTCACAATGACGATTCTCAACTCCAGAAATATCATGTCGCTGGTCGCTCGGTGGCTGACGCCAGCGAGCGTCGTCACCCTGGTCGCTGCTTTCTGCGGAGCGAACGCGCATGCGGCAAGCATGAACGATGATCTCAAACACAGAAATCCTGCGATCCATTGGCCCCAGCATTTTCAACCTGAGAGCGCCGCTCTGTTCTCGCACAATCAACTTTTGATCAACGCCTCCTGCGAGAAGGTCTGGGGCCATATCGTTGACGCCTCCAAATGGCCGCAATGGTATCCCAACTCAAAGGAAGTAAGGCTGCTCAATGACGCGAAGCTTCTCGGCCCGGGCACGATTTGGCGCTGGAATACCTTTGGCCTTCCCTTGGAAAGCAGGGTGCATGAGTATGTGTTGTACCAGCGGCTCGGCTGGTACGGTTACGCGCCGGGCGCTCAGCCGGCCTTCTATCACACATGGTATCTAAAGCCGCGGGGTGAGGACTGCCTGGTCGTGATGGAAGAGGCGGGTATCGGAAAGGACGCGGCCAACATGCGCAAAACCGACGAAACCGGCATGCATCGCGGACATGATCTGTGGCTCGCGACCCTAAAGTGGGTCTCGGAGAGCAGGAACTAAGGCCGCTGCGCGGCCCTGTTTTATGGTTGTGGCACGATAGCAGGCTCAGGCAACTCGGCCGCGCGTTTGGACGGCAGATAGGGCAGGATCAGATAGTGATGGGCGGCCGCGCCGATGACGCCACCCATCAGAGGGCCCGCGATCGGCACCCACCAGTAATTGCCGGGCGACGGCAAGGCCTGCGCGCCCCAGCCCATCATCCAGGCAAACAGCCTGGGCCCGAAATCGCGCGCCGGATTGAGCGCCCAGGCTTCGAGGTATCCCGCCGACGCGCCGATCAGCGCCACCAGCAGGCCGATGATCAAGGCGCCGGAATTTCCCATCGGCGCCAGAATATTGCGTTCTTCGGTGACGGCGAAAATGCCCAGCATCAGAAACGCCGTCAGCGCCACCTGATCCATCAGCGCATGCAGCGGCGTGATGGCAAGGCCGGGATGGGTGAAAAACACGCCCGCCGCGCCGCCGTCGCCCGCGCGCGTCAGGTGATTGACGGTGTTGAAATGATCGATCACGGGCGAGAACATCACATACACGATCGCCGCCCCCGCAAACGCGCCCGCCACCTGGGCCAGCGAATAGGGAATGACTTTCCGCCAGGAAAATCCGCGGAATATGGCCATCGCCAGGCTGACGGCGGGATTGGCATGGGCGCCCGACACGCCGCCCGTCACATAGATGGCGATGGTGACCGCCAGGCCCCAGGCGATGCACACGCCCCAATAGGCCTGTTTGTAGGGGCTGGGATCATAGAGCGTGTACATGCAGGCCGCGCTGTCGCCCATGCCGATGATGATGAACATGGCCATGGCCTCGGCGATCATCTCGCCCATCAGACGCCGCGATGCAGTCATTTTCGGCATTGTGCCCTCCCCTTTGGCTCACCCCCAACGCTCCACTTTTTGTGATTTTCGCGCAAGCGGGAATCGGAAGCGCACGGCTTGTGTCCGCCACTCCTCCCTGTCATTCCCGCACCCCGGTCCGCGCGGAGCGCGGCCGGAGTGTAAACTCCAGCGGGAATCCAGAATCTGGCCGACGGATTGCTGGATGCCCGCTTTCGCGGGCATAACAACTCGATTTAATGCTTGAACGCATTCAGGAACGCCACGACCAGGCCGGCGGTGGCCAGGATCACGGAGCCCACCCAGACCAGCGCCTTGACCGCGCCCCGGCCGGTCGAGACTTCGTTGTTCAATTTGGTGATCGCGGCCCATACGGCATTGTTGTCGGCCTTCATCTCGGCGCGAAGGTCGTCGATTGCCTTGAGGATCTGTGCGTGGGAGGCAATCTGTTTCACTCAGGGCGTTTCGCGTTTCACGGGTATGCGTGAATCGTCCACATTATGGCGCGGTTGCGGCAAGGGAACCGGCGGCAACGATGCGATGGGCTACACGTTTTCTTTAGGTGACCTTCAAGGAGGCCCGCTATGAAACATGTGCTCAATGCCGCGATCGTCGCCGGCGTCATCGCTTTGGCTACCGCGCCGGCCATGGCCCAGGGCGTAGGCGTGTATGTCGGTCCCGTGGGCGTCAGCATCGGCATCCATCATCATCACCATCGCGTGTGCAACGTCGACTACTATGGTTATGAACATTGCTGGTGGCGCTAAAGCGGTGATGGGATGACGACACTTTGAGACGGAAGCCCGCCCGGCCCATGCTGGGCGGGTTTTCTCATGGCCCGTGTGAATAATTGTTTTTTCTTTGGACGGTTTCACCCGGCTGGCGCGTTCAACCACCATGATCGCGACGCGGCGCAAAGCCTGGATTCTCAGTCTCATCCTGCTTGGCACGCTGCTGTCTTGGGGTGATCCCGCCCTGGCGCAGATCGATTCCATGGCTTCGACCACGGCCGAGCCAGCCTTGCCCGATCCCGTCCCAGGCCAGGGCGCGAACATTCCCCCGTCCATGGCCACCTCCGGCACGGCCTATGGCGGTCCGCCGCTGGGCACGCCGCGCCAGGATTGCTCGCCATTCAATCCTTGCGCTGTCCCCTCGTCGGCGCCGCGCGACCCCGGCGTGCTGGACCGCCTGGCGCAATAATCACGCCGCGTCCCCGCCTTGAGTTCCAGGGAAAATTTAACCGTTTTTTGAGAACGGTTGATTAGAATTACGGCATCTCTGTCTGTCCCAGACCGTCGAGCCCCCACGACGCAGAAGTGGTATTTGGCGAGCCATGCAGACCAAAATATCCAGTGCCAGTGAATTCGTTGCCGCGATCAAGGCACATGAAAAATTTGTCCTGGGTCTGCCTGGCGGAAGCCGCGCCGATCTGAGGTTTGTGAAAGCGCCCGGCATAGATTTAAGCCATCACCGTCTGGACGACATCGAGCTGTCGGGAGCCGATCTTTCAGGCGCCAATTTGACCGGGGCGAATCTCAGCCGCGCATCGTTGAACTGTGCCGACATCACCCGGGCAAATCTTTCCGACGCCAATTTGTCGCGCGCGGACCTCCGCGGCGCTCGCCTGGAAGGCGTGAATTTCGAGTTCGCGGACCTGGAGGGTGCCGACTTTCGTCAATCAACCATCGCCGTGACAGGCAATGATGGCAAATGGGGCGTTCACGGAGGCGCGAAACGCACCGCTTCTGTCAGCTTTGCCAACTGTTCGCTCAAAAGGGCAAGACTGAACCACGCGAATTTGAAGAATGCCAAATTTGACGGGGCGCTGCTGAACGGAGTCTCGTTCGCCAGCGCGATCCTGGATAACGCGACCTTCGACGGGGCTGTCCTGGTGGGCGTCAAATTGTCGGAACTTCGCGTTCCGCCGGACCGGCTGCGAAACAGCATCACGGATCCGGGTCCTGAATTGCGGGCGCGCCTGCCACGCTATCTTGCCATGTTGGATGACGTGCAAAAGTGGGTGGAGACGCATGGACGCCAAGGGAGCCCGGCGAGTTTCGAGGGCGAAGATATCCGCCTGCTGGCCCAACATATGAAGTCCAGAGTTCTCACGGGAATAAACCTCAAAAATACCATAGCCGTCAGCACGGACTTCACCGACTGCGAGCTTCAGGCGGCAAAGTTCGATGGTGCCGATCTCCGTGGGGCAATATTTATCGGCGCCGATCTCAGAGGGGCCTCGTTTGCCGGCGCAAACATTGCGCACGCAAATTTCCGAGGAGCCAATTTGCTGCCCCTTGAGCTTGAGAGCGGGGTAAAAATGCCGACGGTTTTCGACGGCGCTTCGCTGGACCATGTTGACTTCAGTGAGGTCCGCCGTTAGGTCGGCGCCGCGCGAGCCTGATGTGTGATGGGAAACAGCGCTGCCCTCACCGATTGGGTCCCCGCCTACGCGGGGACGCGAGATTTTCTAGGTCGCTTTGCTCCCAAGAAAAGCTACGCGTTTCAATGCCTCATTCTGTTTCTTGAGACTGGCGCGATAGCGCCGGTTGGCTTCGGCGTGGCACAGGCGGCAATTCCTTTGTGACGGCCGTTTGGGCGCGCGGCCGCAACGGCAGAGATGCGAGCCTGCGGCGTCCGTGTCTGCTTCGTTCGCCTTACCCGCGTCTTCGCTCATGCGCGCCTCACATGGCGTAACCGTAGTGGCGGGCGAGCATGGTGAGCGCCAGCCGGATGGCAAACGACACCGCGCGCTTGTCTTCCTTCACTTTGGCCGCCACCCGCTCCAGGCTGAAGGGATGGTCTTCCGGCAGCAGGAACAGACAGGTGAGCGTCACCAGCTCGGGCGGTAGCGCGGACAGCGCCGCCTTCACCCGCTTGCCGGCGTCGAGTTTGGCGTCGGACAGAGTCGAGCCCGGCGTGGCGCCCGAGCGCGTCCATTGCATCGAAGGCGCGTTCTCCAGCTTGGAGATCTGCCAATCCTCCTGAAGCCTTCGCCCCGCGAACAGCTGGTGATCGCCGATCGCGCCGTGATCCTTCAGCCATTGCAGCCGGTCGATGCGGCGATAGCCCTTGGGCGCGCCCGCGGCAGGGCTGAGCAGCCGGTCCTGCCGGTGCAGCGCGGTGATGATCGCCGGGGATTGGGGGGCGGTATCGTCAGGCGTGTCGTCCTTCATTGGTAGTTCACCGCATATTTCCCGCGCCGCATCAGGCGGTCGGCGCGATCCCGGTTGATTTCGATTTGCTCCGGCGTGAACTGAGACCCGCCATCCCCGTAATTGTTCCACATCTCGCCGCGAAGCCATGTGGAATGGTGCTGCTTGGGGTAATCCCGCTTCTGTTTTCGACTCTCGTCTGCGATCCAGCTCAGATAATTTTCGACGGCGCGCAAAAGTGTGGGGAGAGGCGGCCTGATTTTCGAAGTCGCGGCCCAGGCTTTGAGAGCAGCAGGTTTTTTCGAGTTCTTCGGACCCCGGTAGGCTTTCCAGAAAGTTTCAAAGTCCTTTGGGATGGTCTTGTCGATCACGCGGTCCGCGCCAGCGGACAGTGTTTCCGTCTCTGCCTCTGACTCTGACTCTGACTCTGACTCTGACTCTGGCGTAGCATCCTGCATCTCGGCTGCTAGCATGATGCCAGCATCCTCTCGCTCGAACAGGCCGGCTTCGAGCAATGGCTGGATCGCCTGGTCCAATTCCCGTTCCGAGAGGCGCAGGCGGAACGCGAGCTTCACCGCGCCCGCGTCGATCCAGCCTTGCGTGTCCTCGCTGGCCAATAGCCACAGCATCGGCGCCAGCGCCTTGCTGGCCAGGGGCAGGCTCTGGAATTCGAAATCGTCCAGCAATCTTTTATGCAGCTTCACCCAGGGCGGATTGCGTCTTTTGTAATGCTGGAATTCATTCCAGTTCCTGGGGCGAAGCCGCATCAGGTTGAAACCTCCAAACCCCGTTCGGCTAGGGCGCGGGCCACCTTTTCCTTCCAGGGATCGGACCCTTTGAGAATCGCGCGGCAGGCTTCGATGTCGGCCGCCAGCCTGGCATCCTTGGCCAGGCGTTTGCCCGTCATGCGCCAGGCATAAAGCACGCTGGTATGATGGCGGCCAAAATGCTGGCCCAGCCTGGGATAAGAAGCGCCGGTCAATTCGCGCGCCAGATACATGGCGATCTGGCGGGGACGCGACACAAGGCGCGCGGAATCCCGCGCCAGAAGCCGGGCGCGGCCGATCTCAAAGTGCAGGCAGACCGCGCGCTCCACGTCCTTTATGGTGATGATCATCTGGCGCGCCTGCCTTTCCGCGCGTCGCGGAAAATCTCGGCCACCTGGCGGGTGAGCGTGTCTTTTTCGCTTAAGGACACGCCCATTTCGCGCAAGACGCGCATGGCTTCGCTCCACGACCGCGCCACTTCGATGCGCATGCCGGCGGCGCGCAGCTTCAAGACCATGGCGTTCTGGCGGTCGCTCAGCTTTCCGCCCGCCAGCTCCAGGCCCAGCGCCCGGCCGCGATGCACGATGATGATGCTGGGAATCCCGCTCATCCTCATCCTGAGCTTGTCGAAGGATGAGGATTCGTCCAGCATGGCAAAGGCGAAGGCGTCGCCGGGCAGAAGCGCATCCAAATCCGCCATCAGGCGGGTCTTGAGGCACATATCTGATGGCTGCTTGAGGCCCTGCGGCGCGGCCCTCTTCTTCAGGATTTTCAGCTCGACCGCCACCACCATCGCCCGCTCGTTCTTTGTTTGTTCTATATTTACATGTAACGTGTAATCGGTCAATATGGATCGTGTTGCTGGGGATGGCCAAAACTCCGCGTCTGTGTATTGGGAGTAAGAAACATGATGAAAAGCGCCGCAGTTTTTTGCACAGCTTTGGCAGTCGGATCATGAGCAGGTCCCCGCCCTTGAACAAATCAACCAGCGCCAAGAGTGATCAAGCCGCGCGCTTGCGCCGCGCGCGCGAGGCGGCCGGATTCAAAAGCGCCAGCGACGCGGTGCAGCGTTTTCGCTGGCGGGTTTCCACCTACATGGCGCATGAAAACGGCCAGAACGGAATCCGCACCGAACCGGCGCTGGTCTATGCCAAGGCTTATGGCGTGGAGCCGGGCTGGATTCTGACCGGCCTGGGGCTTGGTCCCGGCGCGCCAAAGTCACAACAATCAGCGTCTGCACAACAAGGCGCGCGTGAAACCCAAACCGCGCCCGGCGCGAGCGTCTATAGTCCCGAACGGTGGCCCCGGGATCTCCGCGTGCTGGGCATGGCGGAGTGCGGACCTGACGGCTGGTCCCTGTGGAACGGCGAGGTCATAGAGATGACGTCCAGGCCACCCAATCTGGCCGGCGCGGCACTTGCCTACGCCGTCTATGTGGTGGGCGATTCCATGGAGCCGCGTTATCACTCGGGCGAGCTGGTCTATGTGCATCCCGGCCGGCCGGTGGACGTGGGCGCCTATGTGCTGGTGCAGGTCAAGCCGGCCCACGACGGCGAAGCGCCAAAGGCGGTGGTGAAACGCCTGGTGCGCCGCTCGGCCACCAAGGTGACGCTGGAGCAATTCAATCCCAGAAAGACGGTCGAGCTCAAAGCCTCCGACATCATCTCGATGCACCGGGTGGTGGGGAGTGGGGAGGCGTGAGGACAGAGCCGCTGGCGCATGAGGCACAAAGCCATGATTTCCGGGGTTTTTGACCCCATTCGGTCCATTGCGAAAACTCCGCTATTCTACGTCTGGGATGGGGGCCGCGTTGCGTATGGCCTGCGCAACAGGGGCTGTTCATGGCTGATGGAAAGTCGGAAATGAGTAGGCACGGATTCTCCGTCGCCTACGACGGCAAAGACGCGGAACATTCAATTGACGTAGAATCGCTGGCACCCGCGCTCTTGGCGTTTGGGAAACTCATCCGCGAGGCTAACGTGGAGTTCAATGGGAAGCGCGCCACCGCAAAAGTGGTCGTTGTCTCAGACTTTGAGCACAAATGCTTCAACATCAATTTCGATGTTATGTACCATTCGCCAAGCATTTCGAAAGTGTCTGTTTGGCTGCGGAGCGCCATGGGCACCGTTCCTAGGAATTGGAAGTCATCCTAGCGCGCTATCGTAATTGCTACCACGCGCTCGGCTTGTGCTCCTGGCCCGGCCGCTCGCCCAAGCTCGCGGCGTTCGTCGCTCAAAATGGTCCACCGGACCATTTCGCCCCTTCGGGTCGCTCCTCACCCCATCAAATCCTTCAGCGCATCGTGCGGGCCGAGGCTTCAAGCCCGGCCCACGCCGCCGGAGAGCATTTCCGGCCTGACGCCCAGCTTGGCCAGCGCGCGCCGCCATTTCTCGCCGTCATCGGCTTCGAACACCAGGCCAACATCAGCGTCCACCACCAGCCAGCCATTGGCCGTGATCTCGTCCTCGAGTTGCAGCGGCCCCCACCCCGCATAGCCCAGCGCCAGAATGCGCCGGCGCGGCCCCTCGCCCCTCGCCATCGCGCGCAGGATGTCCACCGTGGCGGTCAGCGCGAATGCGCCGTCAAGGACGGCCGTTCCCGTCTCGCGATAACCGGCGTCGTGCAGCACGAAGCCCAGATCGGTGCCCACCGGGCCGCCGAAATGCACCGCTTGCGGCTGGGCCCCACGCGCCACCGGCTCGATCTTGAGGTGCGCGTAAAGCTCGTCTGCCGTCATGCCCTCGATCGTCTTATTGATGATGATGCCCATCGCGCCCTCTTCCGCGCTATGAGAGAACAGATAGACGACGGAATGCTCGAAGCGCGGGTCCTCCATCTGGGGCATCGCGATCAGAAGCCGGCCGGTCAGCGAAGGCACATGTTCCTTGTTCGCCATTCTACCAAGCACTCGGCTTGTGCTCCTGTCCCATCAGGTCCTTCAGCGCATCGTGCGGCAGCGCATTGATCGTATGGCCGTCGGCGCCGGTCATGGTCCTGGCGCCCACCATGGCGTTGACGATGGCTTCCTCGGTCGCGCGCACGGTGGCGTCGAACAAGGAGCTCATCGCCCAGTTGGGCAGCATGGCGATCTTCACTTCCGGCGGCGGCGCGGGCGTTGCGGCCGCGCCAGCCACGAACGGGCGGGGCGCGCTGTCGGCGCCGGGGTTGGCGGTGGAGAAGGAGACGAAAATATCGCCCGAGCCGTCGCCCGACGTGCCGCCCACGCGCCCCAGGCCCAGCGTCGCGCGCCGGCACAGGCGATCAAGCTGCGCGGCGGTCAAGGGCGCGTTGGTGGCGATGACGATGATGATCGAACCGGTGTCCACATGATCGGCGCCATAGGGCAACTGGGCGCGGCGGTCCTGGTGCAAGGCCTGGCCGACGGCCACGCCGCCGATGCGCAATTCATGCGCCGAACCGGTGTTGCATTGGACCAGAACGCCCACGACATAGCCGCCCTCCTGCGCCGCCAGCACCCGTGACGCCGTGCCGGTGCCGCCCTTGAAGCCGAAACACGCCATGCCCGTGCCGCCGCCGACATTGCCCTCGGGCACGGGGCCCTTGGCCGCGCTGTCGATCGCGTGGAAGGTATCGGCCGCGGTGACATGAAAGCCGTTGATGTCGTTCAGGAAGCCGTCATAGGTCTCGGCCACCACCGGCAGCGACCATGGATATTGCGTGGCGCCATGCTTCATTTCCCAATCGATCACCGCATCGCGCACCACGCCGACGCTGTGGGTGTTGGTGATCATCACCGGGCCCTCCAGGAATCCGGATTCCTGAACCCAGTGGATGCCGGTCATCTCGCCATTGCCGTTCTGGGAATAGAAACCGGCGAAGACGGGGTCCTTGAAGTTCTTCCCGCGCGGCAGGATGGCGGTGACGCCGGTGCGGACCGGCCCCTTGCCCACCGTCAATTTGCCTTCGCCCGAGATCAGCGTGGTGACGCCCACCTCGACGCCCGGCACATCGGTGATGGCATCGAGCGGCCCCGGCGTTCCCTCGAACGGCACGCCCAGATCGCGCGCGCGCTCATTTCCGTGGGCGGCCGGCTGGGCCGCAAGCTGCGATGCCGAACACAGGAGACAGAACGCTATCGCTCCAGCCTGCCATGATGTTTTCATAAGCCATCCCCTCGTCTGAACCCCGGCGCGAGCGTAGGCGCGCAGGCTCGAGCGATCAACGGCGGGATTTTGCGTCCGGCTTTGTGTTAGAAGAGGCCTTCGCGGTCGCGGCTTTAGGGGAGATCACCATGCGCGCACGGCTTTTGACATCAGCACTGGTTCTGGCACTGGCGCCGGCCTTGGCCGCCGCGCAACCGGCCGCCACACACGCGGCCCGCCCCTATCGGGTCATCAAGACCGCGAAGGTCGGCGGCGATGGCGGCTTTGACTATATCTCCGCCGATGTCGCGGGGCGGCGTCTTTATACTCCGCGCGGTGGCCAGGGGGGCCATCTCGGCGTGTTCAATCTCGATACTCTGAAACCGGTGGGCGACATCGCGGGTCTGGCCTCGGGCGGCGCGCTGGTGGACCCCAAATCCCATCACGGCTTTTCCAACACCAAGCCCGTGACGATGTGGGATTCGCAGACCCTCAAGGTCATCAAGACCATTGATGTGGATGGCCGCCCCGACGACATCGAGTTCGATCCGGGCACTGAGCGCGTCTGGGTGCTGAGTCATCAGCCGCCTTACGCCACCGTCATTGATGCCGCGGCCGGCACGGTCGCGGGCACGGTTGATCTGGGCGGCGCGCCCGAACAAGGCGCCAATGACGGCAAGGGCACGCTTTATATCAACATCTCCGACAAGGGCACCATCGCCGTGGTGGACCTCAAGACCATGACGGTGACGAGGCATATCGATCTCAGCCTGTCGGGCGCGGGCGGCAGCGGATTATCGCTGGACGCCAAGCACCATATCCTGTTCGCCTATTACCGCATGCCTGATCCGCATGTGGTAATCGCCAACGCCGATACGGGTGCCATCCTCAGCCAGCTTCCCACCGGCATGGGTGTGGATACGGTGGCGTTCAACCCCGCCACCAATGAGGCGATCAGCGCCGAGAGTGGCGGCACCATGACCTTCATCAAGGAACGCAGCCCCACCAGTTTCGTGGTCGAGCAGACGCTGGCGACGAAGGCTGGGGCCAGGACCATGGTGCTGGATACCAAGACCGGCCACATCTTCACCCAGACGGCGGATTACGCTCCGGCGCCGGCCGATGCGCCACCGGGTCCGGCGGGCCGCCCCGCCCGCGGGCCAATGGTGCCGGGATCGTTCTCGATACTTGAGGTGGGCAAGTAGCCGCAGGCAAGTATCGGGCAGCTCGGGAGAGGGTGACCGTGGCGGAGCATAGATGAACCATACTGTCCTGAGCAGGCGAAAAATACTCGGCCATTCCATTGGGGCGCTCCTTGTGTCGGGTATTGGACGCAGCTTCGCGGCGGAGTCGGCCACCCGCACAACAGTTGTATTGCTGGGAACTGCCGGGGGGCCAAGCCCGAAGATCGCGCGCGCTGCCCCATCGAGCATGATCGTGGCGGGAGGTTCTCTTTATGTCATCGATTGCGGAAACGGCGTTGCCCGCCAGATCGTGGAAGCCGGATATCAACTCAGAGCCCTGAAAGACATTTTCATCACTCATCAGCATTCAGACCACAATTTGGATTATGGAAACCTGTTCTATTTGGCGTGGGTTTCGGGTCTGAAAGACCGGGTAAGTTCTTTTGGGCCGCCTCCGCTGGCGCGGATGACCAATAGCTTCTTCGAATTGAACGAATTTGATATCGCGCTTCGCATGCATGATGAGGGCCGTCCGGACCCCAAACCGCTTCTCATTCCTCATGAGATAAATTCGGGCGGGGTCGTGATGCAGGATCAGAACGTCAAAGTCACTTGCGCGCTGGTTGACCACCCGCCCATTAAGGTGGCGCTGTCTTATCGCTTTGAAACGCCAACCCGCTCGGTCGTTTTCTCCGGAGATACGCGAAAAGTCGACTCTCTTATTAATCTCGCAAAGGGCGCAGATGTGCTCGTCTGCGAAGCGGAATATTACCCGGGCGTTCGTAAGCTCGCCGAACGGGTAGCGGCTAAGCCCGCAGGCGTGGACGCGCTCTATAAGAGTATCACCGGCAACGCGCTAAGCGTCGAGCAGGCAGGAGAAGTGGCGCAGGCAGCTGGGGTGAAAACTCTGGTGCTAAATCACTTCGTACCAGGAGACGATTCCGTTCCCGATTACGTGTTTGTGGAAGCGGCGCGCACAAAGTTCACCGGTGAGGTCATTGCTGGGCGAGACTTGATGGTACTTTAGGTCGTCCTTGCCAATCACGGTGAAAGATCGAGTGCAAAGATTGGCTGCCAAGGTTTGGTGCCAAAAGTGCGGCTAGGGCTGAACTTAGCTTATACCCCACCCTCGCCGGAGAGGGGGATTTTGAAGCAAGCTTTGTGTTAGAACGGCGCCATCGTGCCCTTCGCTTTGGCTCGGGGCGTTCGCCGCTCGAAGTGGTCCACTGGACCATTTCGTCCGCTCCGCGGTCGCGGCTCAAGGGGTCAGGGGAAGCGTAGGCTTGCGAACTCCTCACCCTGAGCCTGTCGAAGGGGCTTCGAGCCGAAGGCGAGAAGCGGCGCAGCGCCGCGAGCGTCAGCGGTCGTTAGCGCCAGCGTCGTGCGACGCGGCGCGAGCCTGGGATAGACTGGACCGTCCCTCCGCGCGCTCCTCATCCTTCGTCCCTCGACAGGCTCGGGATGAGGAAGCTCAGGATGAGGACGGATAATAGGCCGATGAACGCATCATGAACGGGGCGGCCACAATCAATTCACAATCCCTTGGTTAGTTTTGAGACAGGCGGGAAGCGATTCCCGCGAGGATTTTCAAGAAGGAGTCCTGAGATGAGATCACTGATGAAGATGCCCATGATGAAAATAGCCGTGGTGACCGGCTCGTTGATGGCGGCGGGCCTGTTCGCATCGGCCCCGGCGAATGCCCAGGTGCAGCTCGGCGTGCGCCTTCCCGGCGTGCATGTCGGCGTCGGCGTGGGCGTTCCCGCTCCCGCCTATTACTACGGCCCCGGCTATTATCCGCCCGGCCCGTGCGACGCCTACAATGACTATTATGGGGGCGATTGCGGCTATGCGGTTTACAACGGCCCGATCATGCTCGACGGGATCGCCGTGGGCGGCCCGCATTATTATCGCTGGTACGGCGACAGGCCCTATTTCTGGTATCGCGGCGGCTGGCATGTCTGGAACGGCTGGCAGCGCGTGAACTTCGCCTGGGATCGTGGCGAAGGTTTCGGTTGGCATGACGGCCGTTGGGATCGCGGCTTCGGCGACGCCCATTGGCACGGCGAGCGGCGCGATTTCCACCGCGACGACCGCGGCGGCCGTGACCGCGATCGCGACCATCACGACCGCGACGATCACCACTGAGGTTGGACCGGGCAGCGGCCGCAAGGCCGCTGCCCGTTCCTCCATCAGCTTGCCAATGGCACGGTCAGGTTCGAGCTGAAATTCAGGTTGAAGGTCGAAATCATCGGCAGCGTATAGGTTTGCCTATAGCTTGCCGTAATGGTGGCCGTCGTGGCGTTCGCCGACACCGAGGAGGAATATGCCACCGTGGCGTTGGGAAGCCCCTCCAATGCCAGATAGGAATTGACGGCGCTGGCAATATCGCTCTGGGTTGCGGCGGGGTTGATCTCGGCCACCCGGGCGGCTTTCTCCACCGCCCATTGCAGGCTCATATTGTTGAACAGCATGATCCCGATATAGCAAAGCCCAATCGTCATCGCGAGGAAGGCGGTTGAAACCAGCGCGAATTCCACCGCGGCGGCGCCGGCCTGGTCACAAATGAGGCGCCCGGGCTTCATTGAATGCGAACCGAGCGGCTCACGGAATTCTCGAAGCCGATGAATGTGCCGCCCACATGACCGGAGGCCGTGATGCTGAAATATTCCTGGGGAGAGCTACCGTCGCTGCAAGGCTGGCCGCAGGTGGACCCAGCCCCCGCGCAGATGCAGTTCTCGGACGCCGTGAGGTTCGCGTCGGTCGGCTGATCGTTCCAGGCCTGAAGCCCCAATGTCTGGGCCTCGGTGAGACTGGTGCCGCCCGCCATCGCATATTGAATGCCGGCGCGCGCGGCACCCTGCATCTGGATGACGCCCACCGCCGCCTGGCTGAGATCGGGAAGCAGAAGCGCGATGGACGCAAGGAACGGCAGCACCAGCGCGAACTCGGTTGCGGCGACGCCATGCGCCGAACAGCGGAAGCGAGTGAGAAGGGAGCGGCTGCTCATGACATTACTCCACCAGCGCCACGCTGCCGACGACCGGGATCGCGGGAATGCCGCTGCCGGCGCAATTGCTCGTAAAGTGGGAATTGCCGGTATAAAGGATCGTGTCCGCCACCACCTGGGTGCAGCCGCCGCTGCCGCTGAAATTGCCGAGGAATTCGACTTCCTGGGAAGGGAAATAGATCGTGCCGGTCAAAAGCGATGAGGAATCGCCGTTAATCTTGTTCACCGCGTTGGGCTGGGTGCGGTCGCCATAGAACAGCAATCCGGAATAGGTGCCCGAGGTGGGAGCCGACAAATTCACCGAGGCGTTGCCGTTCATGGTAACGGTGGCGCCATTGGTGAGATAGAAGGTGACGCCCGATCCGCTGATATTGGCATTGGCACCGAGATCAAGCGACCCGCCATTGATCACATAAACGCCGGGGCTGAGGGTCTGAGTGCCCCTCAGGCTCAAGCCGCCGCAATAGGTGCCCGGTCCCGATGTGGTGCCGCAGGAGCCCACCGGCGGCGCCGGCACATTGGCAAACGGATCGGCCACATAGGGCGCATTGTTCTTGACCGAACTGCAGCTGGTGAGCGTGAGTCCGGAGGTCACCTGGTCGCCGCCCACCGTCTCGGCGCAGGGCACCGAAACAGTGGCCGAACCGCCTACCGAAAGAGCGTTGCTGGCGCTGGAATCGGAAACGGTTTGGCAGTTCTCGAATACGGCGTTCGTGTTGCCCCAGAATTGCATGGCATTTTGGGCGGTCCGGTCCAGGGCCAGCATGCAGGCCGAACTGCTGGGAGTGTATTTGGCGACGGCGCGCACGTTGATAGGCACCGTGCCGGCCACGAATATGGCGGTGAAAAAGCGCTGCTCGTTTTCGGTGAGGAGCACTTCCACCGAACTGGCGTTCTGGTTGGGACCCGACTGGGGGGGATTGTTGACCGTGACGGAGCCTTGCGAGGTATTCCACCCGTTGGACGAAGCGGCCGTGGTGGAGGCGCTGGTGATGGCGGATTGGGTGGTGCTGTTTTCAAGCGCCATGGCGCCGTCATAGGCCGCGATGTCGGCGGCTCCCTGCAGATCACGTTGCCGGAAATAGTCATAGCCGGTTTCCGCGCCCAGCCCGCAGAACCCGACCAACGCGGGGGCGATGAGCGCGGTCATGACGGCAATATTGCCGCGCCGGGATTTCAAAAATCTGCCAAAGACCCAACGCATTCGAGCACCCGTTCCATACGTCGCCGATCAAGCCCCAACGTCCCCAAGGCGCGCGCCACGGTATGTGCCGGGTGTTTCCGGCCGGTTACGGCGATGCCTAAAGTTTGATGATTGGAATTGCCGCAGGTTGCGGCCAATTCCTTTCGCCCGCCTGCGGCAAACTCCGTTCCGCGCGCCTCGCGCGAGACAAGCCGCTCTCTTCAAACCGGAATTGAACGGTTCGTTATGCTTCGGCAAACATCAGCTTGGGCATATCGCGCGGGTGCGCCGCGACGCGCATCTTGCTCCGTGATTTTTATGATTTTTCGCCGCCGGACCCGCCATTCAGGCCCGACAGGCTTGGGCTTTGGGATGAACTACCCTTCCCCTTGCGAAAGGGCCTATAAGCCTTGCGCGCGGATATCCCACTTCCATAGAGAGACGTCTGCTCCGTATTTCTGAATATAAAAATCCAGAAGGCCGATTCGCTCCAAAGCAGGCGTCCAGACACTTTTACTTCAGAACAAATTCTGCTCTCGAACAATTTGCATTCCATAGGCCCTTCGATGGAAACGCCGGCAGGGATGGGGATCGCGGGTGTTGCCCTCGCGGGCATTGTTTTTTCCCCCTGTATGCCCTCACGCGAAATCTCTGGTTGGTTATCGGCGTGCATCTCGGTTGGAATTTCGCCGAAGGCAGCTTGTTCGGCGCGCAGGTTTCCGGCGCGGATGCGTCCCACAGCTTGCTGAGGACCACCCTTGCGGGGCCCGAGCTCCTCACCGGCGGCGGCCGTGACCGCGATCGCGACCGCCACGATCACGACGACCATCACTGACGCTTGAACGTGCAGCGGCCGCAAGGCCGCTGCACGATTTCACCCGGCGCGCGCCCGCTTCACGCTGCGCACGCTGACCTTGCGGGTGGGCCGCTTGATGAGGACCTTGCCCGCTTTCTTGGGCGCCGCGGATGAGGCTTTCTTGGGCTCCGGCTCATACCAGCAAAGATCGCATTCGTCCGCCGGAGCGGTTACGTCGAGTGTCCATGTCCGGCCCTTCGCGTCAGGAGCGGGCTTGAGGGGATCGTCGCACGCCGCTCCGTTCGCATTGCATGTGAATTTGTAATAGACCCTGCCGGTTTTCACGTTCTTCCAGCGATATTTGCAGCAAGTGACTTTGGCCATGTGTGCCCACTCCCTTCGGTTGCGATTTGGGAAAGCCTCTCTCTTGCGCGGCTAGGAATCTCCCGCGCTCACATTGACCGGTACGCCATCCTCTTCCGCCTTAGGCGGCGGCGGTTCGCCATCACCGGTGCCGACATTGACTGGCACCCCGTCCGGTCCATCCGGCGGGTCGCCTATATCCACATTGACAGGGATGCCGTCGGGGGGCGGAGGCGGCGCGGGCGGCGGCGCGGGAGGCGTGTCCACCTTCAAGGGCTGCGCCGCGCAGCAGAGATTCTGGTAGCTGCCATGCGACCCCGGGCTGCCGACCACGGTGATGGTCTGGGACGAGATGTCCACCGAGTTTCCCGCCGCCAGATCGATCTGGCCCGCGTCGGTCAGAACCTGCACCGGCCCGCTGTCATTGTCGTTGGTCACGCGATAGATCGCGAGATAGAGCGCGGAAATGCCGGCGGGCAAGAAGGACAGGATGGTGCTTCGGCCGGTCCGGGGAAGAATCCACCCGGCATGTTCGTACTGGTTGGTCATCGCCGGCGAGGTGACGACGGTGGTGACCGTGGAGGTCACCTTGGTGGCGACGCTCTCGCCGGTCGTGTCGGTTTCGTCGGTGATGGTGGGCGAAAGCGCCTGGGTGGTGTCGGTTTCCTGGGTGGTCGTGACGCTGGGGGTGGTGACGTCAACTTCCTGGGCCGGATTGGTCGGCACGAACGACAGAACCGGGCTCGAGCCGGGATTGATGACCACGGCGCCGGGCGATGCGGTGCTGGCGGGCGCAGGCACCGGGCTTGATCCCACCAACGCGGTGGCGGCCGCGGCCAGGCTTCCCGGCGCGGTGGCGACGCTGGGCGGTGTGGAAACCGTTGTCACAAAGGGCGGGAACGGTCCGCCCGGCTGAACGAAATTCGGCGCCAGGTTGGTATTCTTGGTCGAAGTGGTAGCGGTGGCGCTTTGCTGCGTGTCCTTGGTGACCTGGCTGCCGCCCGCGGTCGCCACGGTATGCTTGTTGACGACGATCGGTTTGGTCCGATCCTCTTCGGTCGTCCGGGTCGTGGTGGTCGCGGTCGTAACGAAAGGGCTGCTTGCGGTCATGAAGGGCCCCGAAAAATATTCGCAAAAATCACAAAATAGAGATTGAGACAGCGAACGGAATAAGGGCCACCTAGCCCGGTGGCGGCAGAGTCGGTTTATACACCGCGAGATGCGAAGCTTGTAGTGGCTGTGCGCCGCAACGCTTTCTGCAAAGGTCAGCAAATTCCATGCAATTAGGAGTAGCGATGCATACCAAAGTAGGCCTCCATCGGGGGGACAGGCGCGAGCTGGCGCGACACCTCGTATCCGCAGATGGGGATGATCTGCTATCGTATTTCATATTTTCCCGGAATAGCGCGCACCCAGATAATCTCGCGTGATGCTTCTCAACGATAGGAGGGCTTCCATGGAATATCATTGCGGATCTTCGCGTCACACAGTTTGGACAAACGGCACAGGCGATACGGTGTATATCGATGTGGAAGTCAAATGCCATTGCCCGGAGTTCAAGGATTCCGAGCCTCTGGCCATCCCCACGGTTTTTCTGACAAACCCGGGAAAGGACGCGGAGCCGCACGAACTCGACAAAGGCGGCGGCAAGATCACCTTGAAGGCCGTCGCCAACGCAACCGTTGCGGTGGAGTGCGGCGGCGAGGACGATGGCAAGGAGGATTGCGTGGTAACCACCACCACCATTCCCCTCAAAAAATATCTCTAGCCCCACGCTTCGCAGTCGAGAGCTCACAGATCGCGCGGCAGTTCCCGCTTCGTGCTTCATCGGGCTTGGGCCTTGCGGATTAATTACCCCTTTCCTTTACGAAAGGGACTATAGCCCTTCGATGGAAACGCCGGCAGGATCCCTTACCGCTTCCGAAAGCGCTTCCCCGGGCAGTCTGCTTGGCCGGATGAGGCACTGGGGGCCTGTCCGCATATTGGTTTACATCGTCGCCATCGCTTTGGTGGTCATCGTGTCGGGAATCATTTCCCATAAACTCATCCCGCAAGCGCTTTCACCGCTTCACCACTATCTTCTCATTGCGCTCAACTTGCTTTCGGCTTTTGCGCTGATCGCCACTTATTCCTTCGTGACGCGCCGCCTGGAACAACGCCGCCCGGCGGAATTGAGCATCAGGATCGGCTGCCCGCTATTCCTGTATGGCGTCGTCGCCGGCGTGGGTTTGATGACGGTGGTCTATGCCGTGCTGTGGGGATTGGGCCAGGCGAGTTTCGCGCTGGCGGCGGGGACCGGCGGCTTGGTTGGGACTTTCGTGGCGTATTTCGCCGCCGCCATCCTGGAGGAGTTGGCCTTCCGGGCGGTCCTGTTCCGCATTGTTGAGCACATGGCGGGAACCACCTTGGCCATCGTCGTTTCCACGGGCTTGTTCGCCCTGCTCCATGGTCTTAATCCGGGAGCGACAGGGATGGGGATCGCGGGTGTTGCCCTCGCGGGCATTGTTTTTTCCCTCCTCTATGCCCTCACGCGAAACCTCTGGTTGGTTATCGGCGTGCATCTCGGTTGGAATTTTGCCGAAGGCAGCTTGTTCGGCGCGCAGGTTTCCGGCGCGGACGCGGCCCACAGCGTGCTGAGGACCACCCTTGCGGGCCCCGAGCTTCTCACCGGCGGCGGCTTTGGACCGGAGGGGTCCGTCATAACAATCGCATTATATCTGCTGGTCGCCGCCGCTCTTGCCTTCAAGATTGCCCGCGATGGCGCCTGGCACAAGCGATCGTTGAAATTGTCGTTGGCATAGGGCTTCGGCCCCTCTCACAAATAGCGCGGCAGTTCGCGCTCGAACTCCGGGAAGTAGCGCGAAATCACGCTGACATCGAAGCGTTTGAGAATGGATTCCTTGGGCTCGCGGTCGAGCAGGAAGTGGAACGATGCCTCCACAACGCGCTCAGGCGTGTGCGCACCCGCGCTCAGCCTCTCGCAAATCTTTCGCGACATCGTCACATGATGGCGGCTGGCGCTGTTCGCGTCACGGATCGTCACGTCAAATTCGAGCGGATCGCCGTCCTTGATCCGCTTGACCTCGATCATTCCAGTTTCCGCCCATCGTCATGGCCGCACGTGCGGCCATGACAGGCTGCGCCTGATATGGGACGTGGCGCCTGAAGCAGAGCTTACCCCCGGCAGACCGTGCCCAATACCATTTGCGTCCGGGGTTGGCTCACATTCGCTCCGGCAGCTTCCAGCGCGCCGTCACTGGCGCAGTATAACCGGGCGCTATTGGTACAGCTAACGGCTGTCGGGCCGACGCTGGCGTGCGCCGCCGTCTCCAATACGCCATCGTTGAACCTTTCCCGCCGCCAACGGCTATGATGCGGACGACCAGCAGATCGTCTTCCGGGGCACCTATGACGATTGCGTCCAATGGGAAGCCAAAACCTTGATCCCGGCGGCGCGCTAATCAGCGCTGCCGCTGGCAATCTCCCGGCGCCTGGCAGGTCAGGCCCGAGCCGCACACCAGCCGCACGAAACGGGACAGCACAGCCACCTGGTTCATTGCTTTCAGATAGGCGGCATTGAAGCAGGCAAGCCCGGCGGTGCCACTGGCGCAGGCGAGTTTTTCCTGGGCGTCGGCCACGTCCAATTTGGTCTGCAGCGACGCCGGCAGGGCGTCGTGGAAATTCACTTCGATCAGATCGTCCAGCTCGCCGGGGCTCAGCCATTCCAGATGCTTTTCCGGACATTGCTTGCCCAACAGCGCGCGATAGGGATCGTCATTGCCCGGATTGCCGGCTTGGCCCAGCGCCGCCAGGGGAACGAGCGCGACCAGGACACCGGCAAGAAATCGCCACCGCATCGCCGCCTCCGTCACTCCGGCGTGTCAGAGACGAAGGCCGCGCGCGCGTTTCCCGTGAAGGAAAGAAGGATGGCGGCGGTGAGGATCAGCATGGCCAGATCGGTCCCGGGATCGAGATAGGTGCTGCGCAGATAGGCTCCCGCCCGTCCGGACGCGGCGGAAAAAGCCAGCGGCACAAGATGCATGATGAGGAAAAGAACCAGCACGCCCAGCCGCGCCCAATTCTGGCGCTTGAACGCGGCAAGCCAGGCCAGTCCCACGAACAGGGCCGCGCGCGCCGCGATAGGAACGAGCTCAAGCTTCCACTCATTCTGCTCGATCATCTGGCGCGTGGCGGGCGGAAGCGTGGCCAGCAGCGCCTTGACCGCGCCGGGCGGAAATTCCAGGAACCAGAGCATGGCCAGGACCCAATAGGCCGCCACCGCCAGGGTCAGCCAGAAGAAAATCCTCAAATGCGACGGCATCCGTGCTTTCCCCCGATCGGTCACGCCTGCTCATTTCCCCGCTCTCTGTTCGGCCCCTATCGCCGCCCGGACGGCATCGCGCGGACTGTCAATCTTGGGGCTGTGCAGCACGGAAAAGAACCGCCGCTTTCCGTCGGAAAGCTCATAGAACCAGGCATAAGCCCGGAAAGCGCCGCTGCTGCTGCCTCTCAGATCGAAAACGGAAACCACCCCGTCCCATACCGTCTGGCCGTTGCGGGTTTCGTGGACTGGCACGGCCTGGAGAAAGGTGGCTTTGCCGCCGTGCTGGGATTCCACTTCTTGCAGGAGCTGATCGGGTGAGTCTTCAATCATGGCAGGCCAATATAGTATGATTTCATCGCGCGGTCTTTGCGCGGGTAACGGCCTGAGGCGTTGGCTTAGCTTTTCTTGGTGAGCGTAGCGAACCTAGAAAAGCTTGCCCCTCTTCGAGCGAAGCGAGAGAGGCGCCGCTCGAAATGACCCGTCATTTCAGCATCGGACGCATCCTGTTCCTGGGGCTGATCGCTATTGTCCTGTTCGGCTGGCTCCGCTGGCGGGGCGGCGGCCCGCCCAAGGGCGGCAACTGGCCGGGCGGCCCCAGGCCGGCCTGACCATAAGGGGCATGACGGAAATATCCGCATTGAACCGCGCCGAAAGACATGATTTCTGGGAACAGACATTCCCGGGGGAACCACCATACCCGACGGCGCCGCCACCGCTCATACCTATCGCCCCAAGCTCCTCACCAGCTGGCGCGAAGGCTATGGCAAAGACGCCTTCCGCAAAGACCTGCTGGCGGGCCTGACCGTGGCGGTCGTGGCGCTTCCGCTTTCCATGGCGATCGCGGTGGCGTCGGGCGTGTCGCCGGAGCGAGGGCTTTACGCCAGCGTGGTGGGCGGCTTTCTGGTCTCGGCCCTGGGCGGCAGCCGCTATCAGATCGGCGGCCCGGCCGGCGCTTTTATCGTGCTGGTGGCGGGAACGGTGGCCAAGTTCGGCCTTCCCGGACTCTGGCTCACCATGCTCATCGCGGGCGCCATGTTGATTGTGGCGGGCTTGTCGCGGCTGGGCGCTCTTATCCGCCATATCCCGCATGCGGTGACGGTGGGTTTCACGTTCGGCATCGCCGTCACCATCCTTTCCAGCCAGCTCAAGGATCTGGGAGGACTCACGCTCAAGGTGGCCGAGCCCGGTCTTCTTCTTCCCAAGTTTAAAGTGCTTTGGGCGGCCTTGCCCACGCTCAATCCCGATGCGCTTGCGATCGGCGTGGCCGCGGCGGCGCTGATCTTCATCTTGCGTGCATTGCGGCCCGGCTGGCCTGGCATGCTCATCGCCGTGGTGTTGGCGTCGCTCGCCACCGCCTTCTTTCATTTTCCGGTCGAGACGATAGGTATGCGCTTCGGCGATTTGCCGCGCGGGCTCCCATCGCCTCACCTTCCTCCCATGTCATGGGCGCTTTTCAAAGAAGTCCTGCCTGTCTCCTTCTCCTTCACGCTTTTGGGCGGAGTCGAGAGCCTGCTCTCCGCCAAAGTGGCGGACGGCATGAGCGGCCGCCAGCATCGCCACAATATGGAGCTTGTGGCCCAGGGCATCGCCAATGTCGTCACCGCCTTCTTCGGCGGCATGAGCGTCACCGGCAACATCGCGCGCACCGCCACCAATATCCGCGCCGGCGCCAAAAGCCCCGTCTCGGGCATCCTGCATGCGGGGTTCGTGCTTCTGTTCCTGCTGGTGGCGGCGCCGCTGGCCCGTTACGTCCCGCTCGCGGCGCTGTCGGGCGTACTTCTGGTGGTGTGCTGGAACATGGCCGAGAGGGACGCGGCGCTGAAGCTGCTCAAAAACCTCTCCGGCGCCGTCATTTTGCTCGCCACCTTCGGCCTCACCATCGTCTCGGGCCTCACGCTGGGCATCATCGTGGGCTGTACCCTGGCGGTTCTCTTCTGGTTTGTCGCGCGGGTGAGGCGCGGCGGCAACTGGCCCGGCGGCCCCAAAGCAGCCTGACCCCCCGGCCTGAGCCTTCGTGCTTCCTGCTTGTTGCAGATTACACGTCTTGAAGTGGCAAGCGCATGGCCGGCAGCACGCTTCTCGTCTTTCGCGATGCAGCATGAAGCTCGACGGTGCGCGTTCATCTGTTGCCGGGTCCTTTAGGCTGTTAAGCTCGTCTGGGTTCATCCTGAAGGGGGAAGCGAATGTCTCACAAGATTTCAGCACGGTGCATGACGTCCGTGGCGGCGATTGCGCTTTTATCCGCTTTGTTGCCGGCGGCGGCCCAGACAGCCCAGCCTTATGGCCAGCCTTCGACCGCCAAGGGCGATTGGCCGATGTATTTCGCCGATCCCTCGGGATCGCGCTATTCGCCGCAGGACCAGATCAATGCCTCCAACTTCAACCAGTTGCAGCAGGCCTGGCATTTCAAGACCGACAATCTGGGCGGGCGTCCCGAGTTCAAGCTGGAAGGCACGCCCCTCGAAATCAATGGCACGGTCTATACGACGGGCGGGTCCCGCCGCGACGTGATCGCGCTCAATGCGAAGACCGGCGAACTCAAATGGGTCTATGGCATGGATGAAGGCTTGCGTGCCGCGGTCGCGCCGCGCCAGCTTTCAGGCCGTGGCGTGTCCTATTGGACCGATGGCAATGGCGACGAGCGCATCCTCTACATCACGACCGGCTATCGCTTGGTCGAACTCGACGCCCATACCGGCCGGCCGATCGAATCCTTCGGCGATCACGGCGTCATCGATTTGAAAGTCGGCGCCTATACCGGGGTGCTTGGCCATCCGGGAGAATATAAGCAGATCGATCTCGTGACGGGCGAGATTGGCCTGCACACCACCCCCACGGTGGTGAACAATGTGGTGATCGTGGGCTCGTCCATGAAGGAAGGCGCGCAGCCGCTGGAGATGAACAACACCAAGGGCCTGGTGCGGTCCTTCGACGTGAAGACCGGCAAGCTGCTCTGGACCTTCCACAACATCCCGCAAAAAGGCGAGTTCGGCTACGACAGCTGGGAGAACAACTCCGCCGACTTTAACGGCAATACCGGGGTGTGGACCGGCATCACGGTGGATCCCGAACTCAACAGCGTCTATCTGCCGGTTGAGGATCCCACCAACGATTATTATGGCGGCGCGCGTCCGGGCAACGATTTGTTCGGCGACAGTCTGGTGTGCGTCGATCTCAC
>Ga0182024_10006961_pt1 | contig 24604 bp, 24 predicted proteins | sample P32metaG_FD_120480 | JGI IMG/M metagenome (GOLD analysis project Ga0182024, IMG submission 120480) | Permafrost microbial communities from Stordalen Mire, Sweden - P3-2 metaG (Illumina Assembly) | ecosystem: Environmental > Terrestrial > Soil > Wetlands > Permafrost | place: Sweden: Stordalen...
GCGGGCACTCCGGATCTCGCAACGCGGCGGTGGTGGGCGAGTGATCGCTTTTTGGTCGGTATACGGGTGCTCCCGATCTCCGTCACGCATGTGGGGCCATGCGAGATCCGCAGTGCCCGCCCGCGTGTCGGGAACCCTGTGACGCAAGCGGGTTCGCGTCCAGTCCAGGAGCCGATCCACCTTTTCCCGGCGGACGTTCCCACCCCAGCGACCGCCCGGCACTCGGACTCGCTAGATCCCGTGTGGGGGTTTGGGGGTCGGCTCACCGGTGGCCCGGGCGCCTCGGTGTGTCACGATCCTCTGGGGCGGCCGGCCCATCAGCAGGGGATTTTCTCGAACAGGCATGCGAATCTTGGGTAACAGACGGGCCGCCGCGGGGGTCGTCGTGGCACTGGCGCTGGGGCTGACCGCGCCGGCGGCGCTGGCCGCCGGCCCGCGTGCCGGCGCCACCGGGGTGGGACCGGCGCCCGCGCGCCAGACGCTCTCGCTGGTGCTGCCGCTGAACGCCAACGAGGCGGGGCTGGAGCGCTTCGCCACCGAGGTCAACACGCCGGGGTCCCCCGACTACGGGCAGTACGAGTCGATCGCCAGCTTGTCGCGGCGCTTCGGGGCCTCGCCGTCGGTGCGCGGGCGCACGCTGCGCTACCTGCGATCGGTCGGCGCGACGGGAGTCAGGATCGACGCCACCGGCCTGTTCGCCGACGGCACCATGCCCGTGTTGCTGGCCCAGCGCGCCTTTGGAACCTCGCTGTCGAGCTTTCACATCGCCCACGCCCCCAGGTTCGTCGCTCCCGGCGGCGTCCCCCACGTGCCGCGGCCCCTGGCCGGCGCGGTGACCGGCGTGGTCGGACTCGACACCCAGCCCGTGTTCAGCGCGCCCTCAGAGATCCGATCCGCGGGCTCGCGGGCGCATCTGGCCTCCGCCCTGCAAACCGACGCCGCCGATGGCGCCTCGGGTTACCTGAATCGCACGGGAACCGCCAGCGGTTGCTCGGGAGCCACCTCGGGTTCCGGCTTCACTCCCAACCAGTATCTGACCGCCTACGGATACGCGCCCCTGCAGGCCGCCGGGATACAGGGCCAGGGCGAACGCGTGGCGCTGATCGAGATCGATGGCTTTCGCTACTCCGATCTGCGCGCCTTCTCCAACTGCTTCGGCTTGGCGACCCCAGCGGTCAACAGCTACGGAGTCGGCGTGACCAAGGCGCTGGCTCCTGCGGGCGAGTCGACGCTCGACCTCGAGGTGCTGGACGCGGCCGCCCCCCGGCTGAAATCCGTCGACGTCTATGAGACCCAGCCCGAGGCCGTCGATGTCCTGCGGGCGCTGACCTCTCCGCTTCAGAATCCGGGGCGCAAGCCCGACGTGATCTCAGCCTCGCTGGGGGCATGCGAGGCCCAGACGCTGGGCGCGCTCGGCGTCTCGGGCCTGCGCAGCATCGAGGGCTCGCTGGCGCTTGCGGCGGCGAGTGGAATCTCGGTCCTGGCCTCGAGCGGCGATGCAGGCTCGTCGTCGTGTCTGACGAGGGCCGGCGCCCCGGTACCCCAGCTCGCGGTCAGCTACCCGGCCTCGTCGCCGTTCGTGACCGCCGTCGGCGGTACGAACTTCGCTCTTTCCTCCGCGAACGTGATCGATGCTCAGACCGTCTGGAACGACGCCCCGGCGGAGCCGGTCGCCGGCGGCGGCGGGGTCAGCGGCTTGTTCGAGCGTCCCTCCTACCAGAACGGCTTCGTGGTCGCGAACCGCCGGGTGGTGCCCGACGTGGCAATGCTCGCCGACCCGTTCCCGGGTTATGAGATCTTCTGCTCGGTCAAGAACGCGTGCACCGATGCCGGACACCCAGATCCGTGGAGCACGGTCGGGGGCACGAGCGCGGCGGCTCCGCTGCTGGCGGGAGGTCTGGCCCTGGTCGATCAGGAGCTGCGCACCCACGGGCGCCAGGACGTCGGTCTCGCCAATCCGCTGCTCTACAAGCTCGACCAGTTCCCCGGCGCTGCCGGCGTGATCTCGGACGTGGTCACCGGCAACGACGATCTGGGATCGAGCCTGCGTGGAAAGCCCCTGGGGTGCTGCAGCGCGCATGTCGGATTCGACTACGCCTCGGGACTGGGCGGCGTGAACCTGACCGCGCTCTCGGCGGCCGCGGACGGCCTGGTGGCCAGGATCGTCTCGGTCGGGCTCTCCCTGCCGCGCCAGCGCCCGCTGGCCAGCGAGCACGTCCTGGCCCGGGTGTCGTGCTCGGGGCAGTGCCTGCTGGGAGCCTATGCTCGGATCACCGTCGGGGCGGCGAGGTCGGGTTCCACCGTCTACTCGGGGGTGGCGGTGCTCAGGCGCAAGGGCACAAAGCTCGTGCGGATCGGGCTGAGCGGGGCGCTGCGCAGCCGCCTGAGCGGTCAGCTGGCCCGCCACGACCGGATCACGGCGACCGTCTACGGGACGATCCTGGATCCGGGCGGCAACATCGAGCGCCAGACCCGCCCTCAGAAGCTTCGGATCACGGGCTGACCCGGCTCCGCGGGGCTTCGGGCGGGGCTTGTCCTTGAAGAAAAGGAGGAGGGGCGGCCCTTGTAAAAGCGGTCCTGGCATGCGATAATCTAAGTCATACCGACTTAGATTTCTCACGAACCCTACGGAAACGCCAATGCAACCAGACCGATTTACGATCAAGTCCCAGGAGGCCCTCCAGGCCGCCCAGAGGCTGGCCGACGAGCGCCGTAACCCCCAGACGACGCCCGAGCACCTGCTCGCCGTTCTGCTCGAGCAGGAGGGCGGAGTCGTCGCGCCCGTGCTGCGCAAGCTCGGAGTCGAGCCGGGCGCCGTGCGCCAGGCGCTCGCCCCCGCGCTGGACCGCCTGCCCGCCCTGACCACCGCCGGTGGTCGCGAGGAGCCCGCGGGCGGCTCGGGGGAGCTCGTCCAGATCCTGCGTTCCGCCGAGTCAGAGATGCGCGACCTGCGCGACGAGTACGTCTCCACCGAGCACCTCGTGCTCGCCCTGTCCGCTCACCCGGGCGCCGCGGGCGACGCCCTGCGCTCCAGCGGGGCCACCCACGACGAGCTGATCAAGGCTGTGCAGGAGGTCCGGGGATCGCACCGCGTCACCGACCAGAGCCCCGAGGACAAGTTTCAGGCACTCGAGAAGTACGGGCGCGACCTGACCGACGCCGCCACTCAGGGCGCCCTCGACCCGGTGATCGGCCGCGACGATGAGATCCGGCGCGTCATCCAGGTGCTGAGCCGCCGCACCAAGAACAACCCGGTGCTGATCGGCGAGCCCGGGGTCGGTAAGACCGCGATCGCCGAGGGCCTGGCCCAGCGGATCGTCTCGGGCGACGTGCCCGAGGGCCTGCGCGACCGTCGCGTGATCTCGCTCGACGTGGGCAGCCTGATCGCGGGCTCCAAGTACAGAGGGGAATTCGAGGATCGCCTCAAGGCTGTCCTGAAGGAGATCGCCGATGCCAACGGGACGATCATCCTGTTCATCGATGAGCTACACACGATCGTGGGCGCCGGAGCCGCCGAGGGTGCCGTCGATGCCGCCAACCTGCTCAAGCCGATGCTCGCGCGCGGCGAGCTGCGCGCGGTCGGCGCCACCACCTTGGACGAGTACCGCAAGCACATCGAGAAGGACGCCGCCCTGGAGCGTCGCTTCCAGCCGGTGTACGTCGGCGAGCCCTCGGTCCAGGACACGATCGCCATCCTGCGCGGGCTCAAGGAGCGCTACCAGGTCCACCACAAGGTACGCATCCAGGACTCGGCGCTGGTCGCCGCGGCCACTCTGAGCCACCGCTACATCGCCGACCGGTTCCTGCCCGACAAGGCAATCGACCTGGTCGACGAGGCGGCGTCGCGGATCCGGATGGAGATCGACTCCAAGCCGACCGAGATCGACGAGGTCGACCGCCACATCATGCAGCTGGAGATCGAGCTTCAGTCGCTGGGCGACGACGACGACCCGGGCACAGCGTCCCGGCGCGAGCAGCTCGAGCGCGCGCTCGCCGAAGAGCGCGAGACCTCGGCTGCGATGCACGCCGAATGGCAGCGCGAGAAGGAGACCCTGGGAGCGGTCGCCGACGTCCAGGAGAGGCTGGAGCAGGCCCGGACCGAGCTCGAGCGCGCCCAGCGCGAAGCCGACCTGGGTCGGGCCGCGGAGCTTCAGTACGGGACCATCCCGGAGCTCGAGAAGCAACTCGCGGCCGCTGAGTCAGCCGAGCAGACCGCGGCCACCGCGACCAACACCGCGACGGCGGGTCCGAGGTTCCTCAAGGACGTCGTCGACGCCGAGGACGTGGCCGAGATCGTCGCCAAGTGGACCGGCGTTCCCGTCACCCGCCTGTTGGAGGGCGAGATAGAGAAGCTCGTGCATATGGAGGAGCGCCTGCACCAGCGGGTCGTGGGTCAGGACGAGGCCGTGACCGCGGTCGCCGCCGCGCTGCGGCGCTCGCGCGCCGGGCTCCAGGATCCCGACCGGCCGATCGGCACCTTCCTGTTCCTGGGTCCCACCGGCGTCGGCAAGACCGAGCTGGCGCGAGCGCTCGCCGAGTTCATGTTCGACACCCAGGAGGCGATGATCAGGATCGACATGTCGGAGTACATGGAGAAGCACTCGGTGTCCCGGCTCGTCGGCGCACCCCCCGGATACGTCGGCTACGAGGAGGGCGGTCAGCTGACCGAGGCGGTCCGCCGCCGTCCCTACTCGGTGGTACTGCTCGACGAGATCGAGAAGGCCCACCCCGACGTGTTCAACACGCTGCTTCAGGTGATGGACGATGGACGGCTGACCGATGGTCAGGGCCGTACCGTGTCCTTCAAGAACACCGTGCTGATCATGACCTCCAACATTCCGGGCGGCCGGGCGGGCGTGGAGGCCAGCTTCAAGCCCGAGTTCGTCAACCGGCTCGATGACATCGTCGAGTTCGACCCGCTGAGTCGCGAGCAGATCGCGTCGATCGTCGACCTCCAGGTGGCCAAGCTGGTCACCCGGGTCAGCGAGCGTGAGCTCGAGCTGTCGCTGTCCGACAACGCGCGGACGCTGATCGGGAACCTAGGCTATGACCCGACCTACGGCGCCCGGCCGCTCAAGCGGGTGATCCAGAAGCGGCTCGTCGACCCGCTGGCGCTGGCGATCCTCGAGGGCCGGTTCGCGCCCGGGGACACCGTGTCGGTCGATGCCGTCGACGGCGAGCTGGTGCTGGAGAACAAGGCAGCAGCGGCCGCTCCCGCCGCCGCTGTCTGATCGCCGGCTCTACGGCGGGCGCCCTGAGGGCGCCCGCCGACCACGCGGCGCTCACCGATCAAGATTCCCGCACCGTGCGGAAATTTCTACGCGCAGCGCTAAAGGTTTCGCGCGCTGTGCCGATAGGTGATTGATGCCTGGTCTGCGCGAAGCCGTTCCCGCGTGGGTCCCGGGTGACGATGCGTGGCGCCGGCTCGCCGACAGCGTCGAGGACCTGGCGATCATCCTCCTGGACCGCCACGGCCTGGTCGTGTCCTGGAATCGAGGCGCCGAGAAGCTCAAGGGCTATTCGGCCGACGAGATCCTCGGACGCTCGTTCTCGGTCTTCTATCCCGATGAGGCGATCGAAGTCGGTCATCCCGATCGAGAGCTCGAGGCCGCGGCGGCGATCGGGCGCTACGAAGAGGAGGGGTGGCGCGTGCGCAAGGATGGCACCCGTTTCTGGGCGCACGTCGTGATCACCGCGCTTCACGACGACGACGGTGACATCGAGGGCTTTGGGAAGATCACGCGTGACCTGACGCCCGTCAAGCAGGCCGAGGAGCAGCGGGTTCGGGCGTTCGCGCTGCTCGAGGCGACCGCCGCCACCGACTTCCTGACTGGCCTGGCCAACCGCCGGGCCTGGGACGACACCCTGGCCCGCGAAGTCAGCCGCGCCGCCCGAGAGCGCACTTCGCTGTGCATCGCCGTGCTCGACCTTGATCACTTCAAGGCCTACAACGACGAGCACGGCCACGGTCAGGGCCACCAATTCCTGCGGCGTTGCTCGGTCGTCTGGCGGGGCAAGCTGAGGACCGGCGATCTGCTGGCGCGCTACGGCGGGGAGGAGTTCGCGCTCTGCCTGCCCAAGTGCTCGGCCAAAGAGGCCGTGGCCGCGGTCGATCGGATCCGGGCGGCGACGCCCAATGAGCGGACCTGCTCGGCCGGCGTGGCCCAATGGGATGGCGAGGAGGCGCTCGACCGCCTGTTCGGGCGGGCCGATCGAGCGCTCTACCAGGCCAAGGCCGGGGGGCGCAACCGGACCGCGCTGGCGCCGTTGTCTCGGATCCCGGGCGCCCCGGTCAGCGTCGTCGGCTGAGGGCCGCGGCACCGCGCCGCGCCTCAGCCGTCCCGACCGCCATCTGCGTGGCGGATCCGATACAAGTGCTCTGACGACTGGCAACGCGGACAAGGAGAGCGCTGGTGCCGACCTACATCATGCTCACGACGCTCACCCCCGACGGGGTGCAGACGATCAAGAACAACCCCTCGCGGATCCGGGAGGTCAACCGCGAGGTCGAGCAGCTGGGCGCCACCGTCAAGGCGCAGTGGGCAACCCTCGGTCAGTTTGATTTCGTCAACGTGATCGAAGCCCCCGACGAGCAGACGATCGCCCGCGTCTCGCTGGAGCTGGGATCTCGCGGCACCGGCCGCTACGAGACCCTGATCGCGATCCCGATCGACGACTTCATCGGCTCGATCTGAGTTGAGCGCTCACCCCCCGCGCGTTCTCGTCCTCGGCGCGGGCGCGCGCGAACACGCACTGGTGCAGGCGCTCGCGGGCTCGCCCCGCGCTCCCGAGCTGATCTGCGCGCCCGGCAACCCGGGCATCGCCGCCGACGCGCGAGTAGAGCCGATCGATCTCGAGGACGCCGGCGCCGTGGTCGCCCTGGCCGGCGAGCTGGCGGTCGACCTGGTGGTCGTCGGCCCCGAGGCCCCGCTGGTGGCGGGAATCGCCGATGCGCTTGCGGCCGCCGGGATCCGCTGCTTCGGTCCCGGCGCCGCCGCGGCTGAGCTGGAGGGCTCCAAGGCGTTCTGCAAGGAGATCATGGCCATCGCCGGGATCCCGACCGCCCGTCACACGGTGGTCAGCGACCCGGAGGCCGGGATGGCGGCGATCAGTCGCTACCCGGTGGTCATCAAGGCCGACGGCCTGGCCGCCGGCAAGGGGGTGGTCATCGCCGAGGACGCGGCTCAGGCGCGGGCGGCGCTCGACGACCTCCTGGTCGCCCACCGCTTCGGAACCGAGCTGGTGGTCGTCGAGGAGTTTCTGGAGGGCGAGGAGCTCTCGCTGCTGGCCGTGTGCGACGGCGTCACCGCGCTGCCTCTGGCCTCGGCCCAGGACTACAAGCGGATCTTCGACGGCGACCAGGGGCCCAACACGGGCGGGATGGGCTCCTACTCTCCGGTGCCGGCGGTCGACGCCGTGCGGGCCCGCGAGATCTGCGAGGCCGTTCACCAGCCGGTCCTCGATGTGCTGGCCCGTCGCGGGACTCCGTTTCACGGGATCCTGTACGCGGGCTTGATGATGACCGCAGACGGCGCGCGGGTGCTGGAGTTCAACGTCCGCTTCGGAGATCCCGAGACCCAGGCCATCCTCCCCCGGCTGCGCTCGGATCTGTTGGGGCTCCTGACCGCGGCGACCGAGTCCGGCGGGCTCCGGGGGATCGAGTTGGAGTGGGCGCCTGATACCGCGGTCACCGTCGTCCTGGCCAGCGCCGAGTATCCGGAATCGTCCTCGTCCGGCGAGCCGATCTCCGGCCTGGAGAACGTGCCCGGGGATGTGTTCGTCACCCATGCCGGCACCGCCCGCTCTGCCGACGGAGAGATCGTGACCGCGGGCGGAAGGGTGCTGAGCGTGACTGCCCTGGGCGCCGACGCGGCCGCCGCCCGCGCGGGCGCCTATGCTGCAGCCGACATGATCCGGTTTTCAGGTATGCAGCTCCGCCACGACATCGCCCTGCCTGCCACCCGATGACCGAGGTTCCGGGACCCAAGCCCGAGCTGGTCCCCGCCGGCGAGGGCGAGCCGTCGCCGTTCGCGGACCCGCCGGCTCCGCCCGGGCCAGAGCCCGAGCCGCTGGCCGACGTCGAGGCCGAGGTGGAGGCCGAGATCGAGGATCTCGAGGAGGAGAGCCCGCAGGTGGCGATCCTGATGGGGTCGAAGAGTGACCTGCCGGCGATGGAAAGGGCCGAGACCGAGCTCAGCGAGCGCGGCATCTCCTCCGAGACCCGGGTCATGTCGGCCCATCGCGAGCCCGATGTGGTCGCCGATTACGCTCGCAACGCCAAGATGCGCGGCATCAAGGTGATTATCGCGGGGGCCGGACTGTCGGCCGCGTTGCCCGGCGTGGTGGCCGCCCACACCGAGCTGCCGGTGATCGGGGTCCCGCTGACCAGCCGGACCTCGGTGGCGGGCGGCCTGGACGCTCTGCTGTCGATCGCCCAGATGCCTCCGGGGGTCCCGGTGGCCTGTGTGGGGATCGACAATCCGCGCAACGCCGCCGTGCTGGCGGCGCGCATCCTCGCGCCGTAGGCGCCGGCGCGTTGCCCGCGCGCGGCTACCGGCGCGGGCCGCCTCCGGCTAGGAGGCGCAGGGCGAGGGTGCGGCGCTCGCGGCGTTCGCGAGCGATGCCCCGGCCCCTGAGAGGTCCTGGATGTACTGGGCGATCACGGCCGCGGCTCCGCGCCGAGCGCGGGTGGCGGTCGACTTGATGGGGGTTGAGTTCAGCTGGGTCTCGCTCATTTGGTTTCCTTCGGTGCGATCCGTTGTACGATGCATGCCGTACGATAGCAGACGTACGATGGTCGTCGTACAAACTCTGAGCGGCGTCCTAGACTAGGTAGAGATGTCAACTCAAGCCACCGAATCCATCGTCCATCCCGCTACTGCCGAGCTGGAGCTGGGAGCCGTGCTGCATGCCCTCAGCGATCCCGTCCGCCTCAAGATCGTCGGCGAGCTCGCCCGCGGCGAGTGTGAGTACACGTGCGGGAGCTTTGAGCTGCCGGTGACCAAGTCGACCTGTACGCACCACTTCAAGGTGCTGCGCGAGGCCGGCGTGATCCACCAGCGTCAGCAGGGAACCACCCGGCTGAACAAGCTCCGTCGCTCCGACCTGGAAGCACGCTTCCCAGGGCTCCTGGCGACGATCCTCAAGGCCGCGCAGACCGCGGAGCTCGAGGCGAGCATTCCCAGCCAAGTCGCGTAAGTAAGCGCGCCCCTTGATCGCGCGCTACACCCGCCGCGAGCTGGCCGACGTCTGGTCAGATCAGGCCCGCTTCGAAGCCATGCGCGAGGTGGAGGTGGCCGCCTGCGAGGAGATGCAGGGACCCACTCCGGACGAGCTCGAGGCGATCCGCGCCGCCACCTTCACGGTGGAGGCGATCAACGAGCGCGAGAAGGTCACCGACCACGACACGGCCGCCTTCGTGGATGTCCTGTCGGAGTCCGCCGGGCCGGCCGGGCGCTGGATCCACTTCGGACTGACCTCCTCGGACGTGCTCGATACGGGCCTCGCGCTGCAGATCAGGCGCTCCGCCGCCCTGATCCTGCCCGACTCCCGGCGGCTGGTCGGCGCCCTGGCCGCCCGCGCGCGCGAGCACGCCGACACCTTGTGCGTCGGGCGCACTCATGGGATCCACGCCGAGCCGACGACGTTCGGGATCAAGCTGGCGGGTTTCGCCTTCGAGGCCGATCGCAACGCGCGACGGCTGGAGCGGTCATTCGCCCAGGCCGCGGTGGGCGCGATCTCGGGGGCGGTGGGCACCTACTCGGCCACCTCCCCGGAGTTCGAGGCCCGCGTGCTGGAGCGGTTGGGGTTGGAGCGCGAGCCCGTCTCGACCCAGGTGGTCGCCCGGGACCGCCACGCCGAGCTGCTGGAGAGCATCGCGCTGGCCGGGGCCGGGCTCGAGCGCTTCGCCACCGAGCTGCGCCACCTCGCCCGCACCGAGGTCGGCGAGGTTCGGGAGCCGTTCTCCGCCGGGCAGAAGGGCTCCAGCGCAATGCCCCACAAGCGAAATCCGATCAAGTCAGAGCAGGTCGCCGGCCTGGCGCGGGTACTGCGGGGCAACGCCTCGGCGGGGCTCGAGGACGTCGCCCTGTGGCACGAGCGCGACATCTCGCACTCCTCGGTGGAGCGCATCATCCTGCCCGACTCCACCAGCCTCCTGGACCACATGCAGCGTCGGGTGCTGGCCCTGGTCGAGGGGATGGTGATCGACGCGGCGCGGATGCGCGAGAACCTCGAGCTCACTTACGGGGCGCTCTTTTCCCAGCGTGTCCTGCTGGCGCTGGTCGCAGCCGGCACCACCCGGGACGACGCCTATCGGATCGTCCAGCGCCTCGCGCAGCGAGCGATCGATGAGCGCACGCCCCTGCGAGGGCTGCTGGCCGCCGATCCCGCGGGCGCCGGTCTGGACCTGGACGCGATCTTCGACTACGCGCCGTTCGTCCGCCACGCCGGGGAGATCGTCGCCCGGCTGGACGCGATCGCCTAGCCCGAGCGGCTCCGTCAAGGCGTCATAACCAGCCGCTAGCATCGCTGCCGTGACTGCGCTGGCCGACCTTCCGCTCCTTGCCTCGGGCAAGGTCCGCGAGATCTACGACCTGGGCGACGAGCTGCTGATCGTCGCCTCGGATCGGATCTCCACCTACGACGTCGTGCATCCGACGCCGATCCCCGACAAGGGCAGCGTGCTCACCGGGTTGTCGGCGTTCTGGTTCGAGCGCACGGCGGACATCATCCCCAACCACATGCTGTCGGTCTCAGACGGAGTCCCCGAGGAGGCGCGCGGGCGCGGCATGGTCGTGCGCAAGCTCCAGATGCTGAGCGTCGAATGCGTGGTGCGTGGCTACATCACGGGCTCGGGCTGGAAGGACTACCAGGCGACCGGGGCCGTGTCCGGGATCCAGCTCCCGGCGGGCCTGCGGGAGTCAGACCGGTTGCCCGAGCCGCTGTTCACTCCGAGCACCAAGGCCGAGGTCGGCCATGACGAGGCGATCGACTTCGAGGGGGCCGTCCAGCTCATCGGTGACCGGGCGCTCGCCGACCGGGTCCGCGACGTCTCGCTGGCCCTCTACGAGCACGCCGCCGACCACGCACGCCGGCACGGGATCATCCTTGCCGACACCAAGTTCGAGCTCGGTCTCGACGTGGACGGCACGCTCACGGTCGGCGACGAGATCTGCACGCCTGACTCCTCGCGCTTCTGGCCCGCCGACGAGTACGAGCCGGGGCGCGGTCAGCCGAGCTTTGACAAGCAGTTCGTGCGCGACTGGGCCTCATCCACCGGCTGGGATCGTAATCCGCCCGCGCCTCCCATCCCCGAGGAGGTGGTCGCCCGTACGCGCGAGAAGTATGTGGAGGCCTACGAGCGGATCACCGGCCAGGGCTTCGATACCTGGTTGGCGCGCACCGGCGCGGCATAGTGACCGTGCGCGCCCGCGTGCTGGTCAAGCCCAAGGCGGGGATCCTCGATCCCCAGGGCCAGGCGGTGGAGCGGGCGCTGCCCGCGCTTGGCTTCACCGGGGTGCACAACGTCCACGTCGGGCGCCTGATCGAGCTCGACGTGGAGGATCCGGCGCGGCTGCCCGAGATGTGCGAGCGCCTGCTCACCAACCCCCTGATCGAGGACTACGAGATCGTCGAGGACGCCGACTCGTGATGTTCGTCGTCGTTGCGTGTCTACTGGGGGGATGTTGGGAGGTGTCTCCCCAACTGTGAAGTTCGGCGTCATTCGCTTCCCGGGCTCCTGCGACGAGGTCGACGCCCAGCTGGCCTGCGAGCGTGTGGGCGAGGCGGTGATCCTGTGGCACGGCGACCACGACCTGCAGGGCGTGGACGCCGTGGTCGTACCCGGCGGCTTCTCCTACGGCGACTACCTGCGGGCTGGGGCGATCGCCCGGTTTGCCCCGGTGATGGTCGAGGTCACCGAGTTCGCCCGCGCAGGCGGGCTCGTGCTGGGAATCTGCAACGGCTTTCAGGTCCTGTGCGAAGCCGGACTCCTCCCCGGAGCGCTCCTGCCCAACACCACTCTGCGCTTCATCTTCCGCCAGGTGAGTCTCGAGGTGGCCACGTCCGGCTCGCCGTTCACCCGCGCGTGTGCGCCCGGGGACCGGTTGTCGATCCCGGTCAAGCACACCACCGGCCGCTTCTACGCGCCGGATCAGGAGCTGGCGCGTATCGAGGCACAGGACCAGGTCCTGCTGCGTTATGCCCCGGGCCACAATCCCAACGGGTCCCTGGCCGACATCGCCGGCGTCTGTAACGAGGCCCGCAATGTCTTTGGGCTGATGCCCCACCCCGAGCACGCCGTGGATCCGCTGACCGGCTCGGTCGATGGCCTGGCGATCTTCGAGTCGATCGCCGCCCACGTGGCCGACAGCGTCCCCGCCGGCGGGGTTCCCGGCTAGTTGTGGCCACCATGGCGACCAGCACCCAACGCCACCGCGCGCTCGGCTTGACCGATGCCGAGTACGGGCTGATCGTCGATCTGCTCGGCCGCGATCCCGGCGACACCGAGCTGGCCATGCTCTCGCTCATGTGGTCAGAGCACTGCGCCTACAAGCACTCCAAGAAGCTGCTGCGCAGGCTGCCGACCGAAGGACCGGCCGTGCTCATGGGACCGGGCGAGAACGCGGGCGTGGTCGATGTGGGAGGCGGCTTGGGCGTCGCGTTCAAGGTGGAGTCCCACAACCACCCGAGCGCCGTCGAGCCCTTCCAGGGGGCGGCCACCGGCGTGGGCGGGATCCTGCGTGACGTGTTCGCGGTCGGCGCGCGACCGATCGCCGTGCTCGATTCCCTGCGCTTCGGCGAGATCTCCGAGTCCGAGCGCTCGCGTTACCTGCTCGAACACGCGGTCGGCGGCATCGGGCACTACGGCAACTCGATCGGCGTGCCGACGGTCGGCGGCGAGATCTACTTCGAGTCCAGCTATGAGCAGAACTGCCTGGTCAACGCGATGTGCCTAGGGCTGGCTCCCCACGAGCGGCTGATCCGCGCCGCGGCGGCCGGGCCCGGGAACGTGCTCGTGCTGCTGGGCGCGCTGACCGGCCGCGACGGGATCGGCGGGGCCTCGGTGCTGGCCAGCGCCGAGCTCGGCGAAGGCGACGAGGCCAAGCGACCGTCGGTGCAGATCGGGGATCCGTTCGCCGAGAAGAAGCTGCTGGAGTGCTGTCTGGAGCTGCTCGACTCAGAGCTCCTGGTCTCGCTGCAGGACCTGGGCGCCGCCGGGCTGACCTCTTCCTCGGCCGAGATGGCAAGCAAGGGCGGCGTGGGGCTCGACATCGACTGCTCGGCGGTGCCGTTGCGCGAAGCCGGACTGGAGCCCTTCGAGATCATGGTCTCCGAATCGCAGGAGCGGATGCTGTGCGTGGTGGCCCCCGAGCGCGTCGAGGAGGTGATCGCGGTCTGCGAGCGCTGGGAGACGCGGGCCACGCCGATCGGCGCGGTCAATGACTCGGGGCGCCTGCGGGTGCTCTCAGACGGCGACGTGGTGGCCGATCTCCCGGTCGGAGTCCTGGTCGACGACTGCCCGCTGTATGACCTGGCACCGGCGCCGCCCCAGACCCGGCTCTACGCACCGCCCCCGGCCGCGCTGACCGGCGAGGAGTCACCGGGGGAGATCCTGGTGGCGCTGCTGGGATCGGCGAACCTCGCCTCCCGGCGGCCCGTGTTCGAGCAGTACGACCCGGTCGTGCAGTCGCGTACGGTGCGCCGGCCCGACGACGCCGATGCCGCGGTGCTGGCGCTGCCCACGGGCGAGGCGCTGGCGGTGGCGATCGACGGCAACGGGCGGCGCGTGGCCTGCGACCCGCGCCGGGGTGCCGCCGAGGTGGTCTACGAGTGCGCCGCCAACCTGGCGTGCGTCGGCGCCACGCCCCTCGGGCTGACCAACTGCCTGAACTTCGGCAACCCCGAGAAGCCCCACGTGGCCTGGCAGCTCGTCGAGGCGGTCGATGGGATCACCGAGGCCTGCCGCGCCCTGGACGTGCCGGTGGTGGGCGGCAACGTCTCGCTGTACAACGAGGCCCCGTCGGGGCCGATCTTCCCCACGCCGGTGATCGGGATGGTGGGCCGGCTTGCCGATCCGGCGCGCGCCGGCCGCCTGGCCTTCACCCAGGAGGGCGACGCCATCGCGCTGGTGGGCGAGTTCGCGCCGAGCGCCGTCGGTTCGGAGCTGGCGAAACTGAGGGGGGAGGAGATCGCCGGTCCGCTGCCTCTCATAGATGAGCGAGCTGTGCAAGAGGCTCACGAGACGGTCCGGCAACTGGTCGGCTCAGGGAGCGTGCGCAGTGCTCACGACATAGCCGAGGGCGGCATCGCGGTGGCGCTCGCCGAGTGCTGCGTGGCCGGCGGGCTCGGAGCGACCGTGGCGCTGCCCGAGGGATTGGATCCGTTTGCCGAGGCGCCGGGCCGGGCGTTCATCGTCTCCGGGTCGCCCGAGGCGCTCGCCGGCCTTCAGGTCATCGGCCGGGTTGGCGGCGACGAGCTGGAGGTGGCGGGACAGCTGGAGGTCGCAGTTTCCGAGCTGCACGAGGCGCGCGAGCGCGGACTGGCGAAGTTCCTGTAAATGGCGTTGCTAGCCTGGGTGCTCTAGGCGTTCCTGGATGGCTCAATCTCTCGACCATCGCGATGGACCCCGCGACGAGTGCGGCGTGTTCGGAATCTACGGTCCCGATCATGATGTTGCCCGACTCGCTTACTTCGCCCTGTTCGCACTCCAGCATCGGGGACAGGAGTCAGCGGGGATCGCGACCTCGACGCGAGGCGGCAACATCATCGCGATCCGCGACCAGGGCCTGGTCTCGCAGGTCTTCGACGAGCACATGCTGCGCTCGCTGCTGGGCGACATGGCGATCGGTCACGTGCGCTACTCGACCACCGGCTCCTCGGAATGGGAGAACGCCCAGCCGATCGTGCGCGATGACCGGCGCACGCTGGCTCTGGCCCACAACGGCAACCTGATCAACGCCGTGGAGCTGCACTCCGAGCTGCGCGGGCGAGACGTGCCGTTTCGCTCGACGTCTGACTCGGAGATCATCGCCGCGCTGCTGGCCACCCATCCCGCACAGAACATCCAGGACGCGGTCGCCGATGTCCTGCCGCGGCTCAAGGGAGCCTTCTCCACGGTGGCCATGACCGACGACGCCGTTGTCGCCTTCCGCGATCCGCACGGCCTGCGTCCCCTGGCAATTGGACGCATCGACGATCCGGCGGGGGGTTCCCCCACCTACTGCGTGGCCAGCGAGTCCTGTGCCTTTGACCTGATCGGCGCTCAGTTCGTGCGCGATGTGGCGCCCGGAGAAGTGGTGACGCTCTCGGCGTCGGGGATCAGCTCCCGCCAGGTGACCAGCGGGGTTCGTCCCGCCTTCTGCGTGTTCGAGTACATCTACTTCGCCCGGCCCGACTCACGCATGGGCGGAACGGTGCTGCAGGTGACCCGCGCCCGCATGGGGGAGATCCTGTGGCGCGAGGCCCCGGTCGACGCCGACGTGGTGATCCCGGTGCCCGATTCGGGCAACGCCGCCGCCCGGGGACTGGCCCGCGCGGCCGGCCTGCCCCAGGACGACGGGTTCATCAAGAACCGCTACGTCGCCCGCACGTTCATTCAGCCCGGTCAGGAGCTTCGTCGCCACGGCCTGCGGATGAAGTTCAACCCGCTGCGCGAAGTCGTCGAGGGCCAGCGGCTGATCGTCGTCGATGACTCGATCGTGCGCGGCAACACCACCCGTCAGATCGTCCAGATGCTGCGCGAGGCCGGCGCTGCCGAGATCCACCTGCGGATCTCCGCTCCCCCCATCAAGCATCCCTGCCACTACGGGATCGATATGTCCACGCGCGAGGAGATGATCGCTCACGGGCGCACCGTGGAGCAGGTCGCCGCCGAGGTCGGAGCCGACTCGCTGCACTACCTGTCGCTGGACGGGGTCTACGAAGCCGTGGGCGCGCCCCGGGAGGTCCACTGCGACGCCTGCTTCAGCGGCGATTACCCACTGGCGGGCACCGACGACGCCAACGGGAAGTTCGCGCTGGAGCGCGAGCTGCCGCTGGTGCGCGCCTGACCGGGACGGCCCCCGATTGGATACCGGGCGACCCGGTGGGCACCGTCTGACGACCAACCTGCGCCGGGGCGAAGGCCGCACGGACGCGGTGACCAACGTCGAGCTGTTCTTCGACCTCGTCTACGTGTTTGCCGTCACCCAGCTCTCGCATCACCTCCTGAGCCGGCCAGACGTGAGCGGTGCCCTGCAGACCCTGCTCCTGCTCATCATGGTGTGGCTGGTCTGGGTCTATACGACCTGGGTCACGAACTGGCTGGACCCAGACCGTATCCCGGTGCGTCTGATGCTCGTCGTGCTCATGCTGGGGAGCCTGGTGCTCTCCGCCGGCCTCCCGCGGGCGTTCGGGGACCGGGGACTCTGGATCGGCGGAGCCTATGCCTTCATGCAGATCGGACGCAGCGCCTTCGCGGTGGCTGCTCTGCGCGACGATCCGCTGCAGCGCAATTTTGAGCGGATCCTCGCCTGGTGTGTGATCAGCGGGGCACTGGCCGTCGCCGGCGGCCTGGCCCACGGCGCAGGCCGCCCGATCCTGTGGGCCTGCGCCGTTGCAGTCGATCTGCTCGGTGGGTTGGTGGGGTTCTACACGCCCGGATTGGGCCGATCGACCACGGCGGATTGGAAGATCTCGGTCCACCACATGTCCGAGCGCTGCGAGGCCTTCGTGCTCATCGCCCTGGGCGAATCGATCGTCCTCATCGGCAGCACGCTGGGCGGCCTGCATCACGTGCCGGGGGTGGCAGTCGCGGCGTTCGCAGCCGCCTTCGCCGGCGTCACCGGCCTGTGGTGGGTGTACTTCGATCGCAGCGCCGACGCGGCCGCGGAGGTGGTCGCGCGCTCACCCGATCCGGGGCGACTGGGACGTTCGGCGTATCACTTCGTTCACCCGATCATGGTGGCCGGCATCATCGTCACCGCCGCCGCCGACGAGCGCGTCGTCGCCGATCCGTCGGCGCCCGCGGGCGGTGCCACGGCCTGGCTCGTGCTCGGCGGCACCGGACTGTTCCTTGCCGGTCACGCGGCCTTCAAGGCCACCGTCTGGCGCCGCATTCCCTGGCTGCGGCTGGCGGCCATCGCTGTGCTCGCAGCCCTCGGCGCCCTGGTCTCCTCGGTGTCGGCGCTCGCGCTCGGCGCCGCCGCCACCGCGGTCGTGCTCCTCCTGGTCGTCAGCGACCGACTGCCGGTGCACGAGGCCCGACGTCCCCGGGCCGCCACTCCCAGCTGAGATTGTGAGCCGGGCGCGTCCGTAAGGACATACGTCCAGTTAGGCGGTCGGACTCGGCTTGATCATCTTCACGAGCTCGGCGGCAGCCGCCCCGAGCAACCCATTCGGCTGCCGGGCCAGCGTGTCAGCGGTCAGGCCCCCCGCACCGGCGCCGGCGGTGGAGCCGTACGTCGCCAATGCCTAGGAGACCCCGTGCGTCACCGACAGCGCCGGAACCAACGCGACCACCGGCAGCTCCGCCGACGGTGGGTCGGCCTACACCTACTCGACCAGCTCGGCTGATCCGAGTACCGGCGCGGTTGCCCCCGGAGCGACGGCCCTGGCCACATCCAACGGAGGGTCAAACGACGCCGGAGGAGATTCGGTCATTCTCGCCGGACCTGACCAGGCCCAGGCCTCCTACACGTGCGTGAACAATTCGCCGAGCGCTACGGGAACCTCGGATGTGACGGTCGCCGACGTCAACGGTGAGATGGTGCGTCCGGTCAGCCCGGGAGCCGCGGAGACCACCCAGTTCGGTAACGGCTCATACGTGACCATCAACCAGAGCATCCAGACCCCGACCTCGCTCACCGAGCGGCTCGTCTTCGAGCACATCGCAGGCGTCGGCGACTTCATCATCGGCGAGGCCCAGGTCACCCTGCCCGCGGGCAATCCGTGCGCCGGGACATCTGGTCTCAGCGGCGGCTCGGGTTCAGGCTCCTCGTCGGGTTCAGGCTCATCGTCGCTGCAGGCGTGTCCCACGGGCTCGGTCTTGGTCGTCAGCGCGGGTTGTGCGAGATCGTGTCGCCCGGCCAGGCCAACATCGTGGTCAGCAGTCCGTTCGCCGGTCCCACCGGCGGAACCGTGATGTCGCTGGCCGCGGCCCGCAAGAAGTACAAGAGCAGCTGCCTGTCGGGCAAGGGCCCGAAGTTCGCGGTGGTGGGCACCAACGGCCCCAACCGCATCAGCGCCGGCAAGCAGGCCGAGAGGATCCTCGGGCTCGGCGGCAACGATCGAATCAGCGCCAAGAACGGCGCCGACTGCATTGACGGCGGGGCCGGTAACGACCGGATCTCGGTCGGCAACGGGAACGACCGCGTGTTCGGTGGACCCGGTAACGACACGATCACCGCCGGCTCCGGCCGGGACTCGATCTGGGGAGGCGCCGGCAAGGACAGGATCACCGTCGGCAAGGGCCGGGACCACCTCTACGGCGGTCCTGGAAACGACCGGCTCTATGACCCGGGCAAAGTGCACTACGTGAACAGTGGCAGCGGCCGGAACGTGGCCTACGTGAGCGCCAGCGCGATGAAGTACGCGCGTAAGCACGGCTGCCAGACGGTTCGCCGGATTCGCGCCAGGGCCTAGAGCACCGGGTCATGGTGGGCGCCTCGGCCGGCCGGCCGAGGCGCCGTCGTGCCGCTGCGTCGGGCCGCCGGGACCGCCGCTATCGTCGGCCGCCCGATGGATCCACGCCAGGCACTGCAGCGGCGGTTCGGCTTCGAGCACTTCCGGCCCGGACAGGCCGAGGCGGTGGAGGCGGCCCTGAGCGATCGCGACGCGCTGGTCGTGATGCCGACCGGCTCTGGCAAGTCGCTCTGCTATCAGCTGCCCGCGCTGATGCGCGAGGACCTCACGCTGGTCGTCTCGCCCCTGGTCTCGCTGATGCACGACCAGGTCGCGGCGCTCGAGCGGATAGCTCCGGGAAGCGTCGCGCTGGTCAACGCCCAGCGTGGCCACGGCGCCAATGCCCAGGCGGTGGAGCGCGCCCGCAACGGGGAGGTGCGGCTGCTCTACGTGGCGCCCGAGCGCTTCGGGTCCCCGGCCTTCGCTCGGGCGATGGCCGGAACCAGGGTCGGACTGTTCGTCGTCGACGAGGCCCATTGCGTATCTCAGTGGGGCCACGACTTCCGACCCGACTACTTCACGCTGGCCGACGTCGCCCAGCGCCTCGGGGCGCGCGCCACGATGGCGTTGACCGCGACGGCCACCCCGCGGGTGGCAGACGACATCGTGCGCAGGCTCTCGCTGCGCTCGCCGGTGCGGGTGACCACCGGCTTTGACCGTCCCAACCTGAGCTTCGCGGTCGTGCCCTGCCGGGGGGCCACTGACAAGCAGAGACGGCTGGCGGCGGCGCTGTCTGAGCCCGAGGCGCTGCCGGCGATCGTCTACGCGGGCACCCGGGGATCCAGCGAGGAGCTGGCGCAGGCGCTGGGCCGAGCCCTCGGCGAGGAGGTGCTCGCCTACCACGCGGGCATGGACCGGGGGACCCGGGGCGCCGCTCAGGAGCGCTTCATGAGCGGCGCGGCGCGGGTCATCGTGGCCACCAACGCCTTCGGGATGGGGATCGACAAATCCGACGTGCGGACGGTCGGTCACGCCTCGGTGCCCGGCTCGGTGGAGGCCTATTACCAGGAGGCCGGCCGCGGCGGCCGTGACGGGCGCCCGGCTCGCTGCCTGCTGTTCGCCGAGGCCCGCGACAAGGGCCTGCACGTGTTCTTCATCCAGCGCTCGCGGCTGGCCGCCGACGCCTTTGAGCGCGTCGGCGAGCGCCTGCAATGGGCGGGCTTGGACGGCCGTTACGACATCCCGCTCTCGGATCTGTTCGGGCTGGCCTCCGAGCGCGGACGCGGGGACGCGGACGCCGTGCGGGCCGTCATCGGCCACCTGGCGCGGGCCGGCGTCCTGGCTCCCGCGCCCGCGCCGCCCGATCGGGCGGCCGGACAGATCACCGGCGGGTGGGACCGCCACGCCGCCGCGGTGTGCCTGAGCTCGGCGCGAGAGGCCGAGCGCGTGCGCTGGGCCCAGTACCGAGCCGTGTGGGAGTACGTCGAGGGCTCGAGCTGTCGCCGCCGGGCACTGCTCGAGCACTTCGGTGACCACTCGGTGGCGGCGCCCGAGGTGCGGTGCTGTGACGTGTGCGAGCCCGGACTGGTGCCCGAGCCGGCACCCAGGGCGGTCACCCGGATGAGCGGCGGGGCCGGCGCCGGAAACGGTGCGACGGCCCCGGCCGGCGACCTCGACTCGGCGATCGTCGAGGTCGTCGTCTCGGCGCAGCCTCCAGTCGGACGCACGCGAGCCGTTGAGATCCTGCGCGGCGGTCGCTCCAAGGTGGTCGCCCAGTACGCGTATGACGCGCTCGTTGGCTATGGCGAGTTCTCGCACCTGCGCTCCGAGGAGGTCCTGCGCCGGGTCGACGAGCTGCTCCATCAGGGAAGGCTGCGCTCGACCGGCGGTCGCTTCCCGAAGCTGCGCGTGGCATGAACGTCGCCGTCCTGGCCTCGGGGGCGGGCACCAACCTGCAGGCGCTGATCGACCGCGCGCACGGCCAGAACGGGGTGCGGCTGGTCGCCGTGGCCTCCGATCGACCCGAGGCCAAGGCCCTGGAGCGGGCTCGGGAGGCCGGGATCCCGACCGCGGCCTTTGCCGGTGAGGCATACGCCAGCCGGTCGGCGCGGGACGCGGCCGTGGCGGCCTGGCTGGGTGAGCAGGGCACCGAGCTGGTGGTGCTGGCCGGCTACATGCAGCTGCTGAGCCCGGAGTTCCTGGGCGCGTTCCCCGAACGGGTGATCAACGTTCACCCGGCGCTGCTTCCCGCCTTCCCGGGGCTGCGCGCCGTGCAGCAGGCGATCGACTACGGCGTAAAGCTCTTCGGGGTGACAGTCCACTTCGTGGATTTCGGGGTGGACACCGGTCCGGTCATTCTCCAGCGCGGCATCGAGCTCCCCGACGCCGCGCAGGCCAGCGAGGTTCTGGAGTGTCTGCACCCGATCGAGCACGACCTGCTCGTCGAGGCGGTCGGGCTGATCGCCCGGGGAGCCGTCGGATTCGATCCCGCCAACCCACGTCGCGTGGTCATCGCGCGGTAGAGTCGGGCCCCATGGAGGCAAGTGTGGAGACCATGGGCATGTTGGCTCCGGCCGACGCCGGGCCTCAGGTCACGCGCGCGCTGCTCTCGGTGTCGGACAAGACCGGGATCGTCGAGTTCGCGCGCGGGCTGGCCGAGCTCGGCATCGAGCTCGTCTCCACCGGAGGGACGGCGCGCGAGCTCACCGAAGCCGGGGTGCCGGTCCGCTCGATCACCGACCTCACCGGCTTTCCCGAGATCATGGACGGCCGCGTCAAGACGCTTCACCCCAAGCTCTACGCGGGTCTTCTGGCGGTCCGCGACAACGCCGATCACCTCCAGGCGGCCCAGGAGCACGCGGTCGAGTTCGTCGATCTGGTGTGCGTGAACCTGTATCCGTTCGAGCGAACCGCGGCCGCTCGCGGGAATACCGACGGCGAGGTGATCGAGAACATCGACATCGGCGGCCCGACGATGATCCGCGCCGCCGCCAAGAACTTCGGCTTCGCCGCGCCGGTGGTCAGCCCGGCCAGCTACGACGCCATCCTGGCCGAGCTCCGGGAGTCCGATCGGCGGCTCTCGCCGGCCACCCGGGAGAGCCTGGCCGCCGAGGCGTTCGCCTACACGGCCCGCTATGACACGGCGATCGCCCGCTGGTTTCAGGAGAAGCACGAGGACTTCCCGCCCCTGCTCGTGCGCGCCTTCGAGAAGGTGCTGGAGCTGCCCTACGGCGAGAACCCCCATCAGCGAGCGGCCTACTACGAGCAGGTGGGGGCCCGCACGCACGTCCTGTCGATGATCTCCCAGCTGGGCGGCAAGCCGATCTCGTTCAACAACGTGCTCGACCTCGATGCCGGCCGGCTGTTGCTCGGCGAGTTCCAGATCCCGGCGTGCGTGATCATCAAGCACAACAACCCGTGCGGAGTCGCCGTTGGCGGCAATCCGATCGAGGCCTATCGCAAGGCGTTCGCCTGCGATCCGATGTCGGCGTTCGGCGGCGTCGTCTGCCTCAACGGCCGGGTCGACCGCCAGCTGGCCGAGCTGCTCGTCGACCAGTTCATCGAGGTCCTGTTCGCTCGCGGCTACGACGAGGACGCCGTCGAGGTCCTGTCCCAGAAGCCCAACATGCGGATCCTCGACGACCGGGAGCGCCGAAGCTCCAACAAGATCGAGCCCCATCTCCGCCAGGTGGTGGGTGGAATGCTCGTCCAGGATCGGGACCTCGATCTCGAAGAGCGCGCAGACATGCAGGTGGTCACCGAGCGCCGTCCCAGCGAAGCCGAGTGGAGCGAGCTCCTGTTCGCCTGGAAGGTCTGCAAGCACGTGAAGTCCAACGGGATCGTCATCTCCCGTGACCTGGCGACGATCGGCATCGGCGCCGGTCAGATGAGCCGGGTGGACGCGGTGCGGATCGCGCTCGAGAAGTCACGCGACGGCGTCGAGGGCGGGGTCCTGGCCTCCGACGCCTACTTCCCGTTTCCCGACGGGCCGCAGCTCGCCCTCGATGCCGGGGTGACCGCGATCATCCAGCCGGGTGGCTCCATGCGTGACCCCCTGGTCGTGGAGGCGGTCGACCGGGCGGGGGCGGCGATGGTGTTCACCAGCCGTCGCCATTTCCGCCATTGACCGAGCGCCTGGCGGGAGATCCCCCGTCGCCCTATGAGCTGGCGTTCGGCTTCAGCCGCATCGTCAAGGCGGGCGAATTCGTGCTCATCGGCGGCATGACCTCGATCGATCCCAGCGGGGTGGTGCTCGGAGAGACCCCCTATGAGCAGACGGTCGAGATCCTGAGCAAGATCGCCCACGAGCTGGAGCGAGCCGGGGTCGGGGTGGCCGACGTCATCCAGACTCGGGTGTATGTGGCCGACATCTCGCGCGCCGAGGAGGTCGGGCGCGCCCACGGCGAGGTGTTCGCGGACCACCGGCCGCTGATGACGATGGTGCAGGTGGGAGCCCTGATCGACCCACGGATGATGGTCGAGATCGAGGCCGTGGCCCACTCGGGGTGACTCTGTCGGTCCCTACCGCCCGCGAGTGCGCGATCATGCAGTGCCCGCCGCTGTAGCTCAGTTGGTAGAGCAGCGGACTTTTAATCCGACGGTCGTGGGTTCGAGTCCCACCGGCGGCATCAGGAAGTAGCTGCAAAACGTTGGGTTTTTGTCGTTCGAGGAGCAGCGCGCGAACGGGGTGCGCGAACGTATGCGCGAACAACCCCGCTCCGTGGGTGCTCCAGTTCGATCCAGCACAAGGATTCGACCCACGTCTGACGAACGTGGCGACAGATGCAGGCGACGCTACTGCATGTGTTCGCATCGTCAGATGCCCCGACGCGCAAAGACGTCGTGATATCCAGCATGGGGGCAAGCGCGGCGTTGGGCGGCCTAGTCCTCGTCTTCCTGGGACTGATGGTGGCCGCGTATCAGTCCTACGCAAGCGACGCGGTCGCGAGCGTAAGACAAAAACGTCGTCGAGCTGCATGGCCGGTGCTCGGGCTGTTCTGCGTATGTGTCCTCAGTGTGGCAATCGGATTCGCGTGGCTCGCGAGCGCCGGAGGAAGCACGCTCTACGCGATCAATACCGTTGTCTTCGCTGCCGAGCTAGCGGGTATCGTCATTGTGTCCGTGTGTTCAGTGCGGAAGATGCTTAATTAGGCATGGGTCTGACGGCTCGCAAATCACTCCGCCTCGAGGATGCTGACCTAGTCAAGTTCTACGTGTCGAACAAGGCCTTGTGGGCCGGTATGGCTCAGGAGGCCTACGACTACACCGCCGACTTCGTCAAGAAAGCCGGAGAGCCAGTTCGTCCAGACGACTTGATCCCCGTTTTGGTCCCCGTCTTGGAGGTCACTCAGCTTCTGCGAGCGTTTCTCTCGGACGCTCATTTGTCCCAGCAGTACTGGTTTACGTGGTTCGGTGAGCTAATCATCGACCGCGAATGGTCCACAATTACTCAGCCCAAGGGAGCGCAACAACAATGACCCACGAGGAAGCCGAAGCACATGCTCAGTCGTATGTCGACCGAGTGTTGGAGTCTCAAAAGGCGCTAGGCCACGAATCGAAACTGTCTGACGAGGAATACCGCCAAACGATCGACCGTACGGCACAAGCGTTTGCCGGGCTCGTGGAGCCTGAGCCCACGCCAGACGAATCAGTTCCGGCCTAGTTGGGCTGGCCTGTCGGCCGGTCGCGGGCGGATGAAAATGGTTTGATACCGGGGTCGCCCGCGACGCCGTTTCTGTTCTTGGTGCCAGCGTGCCCGAGCTTAGTTTGGCGTGTGGGTCTCCCCGGTGTTCCGGACTGTTGCCAAGAGCACGCTTGTCAGACTCGTTAGTTCTCAGAGGCCCCTGGGCGACGATCTCATCGTTCGCGTTCGTGGAGGTTGTATGGAGACGGTAGTTGAGCGCCCGGCGGCGCTGGATGTGCATAAGGAGCAGGTCACCGCGTGCGTGCGGGTGCCCGGCCAGGATGGCTCGCGTGAGCAGCATGTGGAGGAGTTCGCGAC
>Ga0182024_10006962_pt1 | contig 24604 bp, 22 predicted proteins | sample P32metaG_FD_120480 | JGI IMG/M metagenome (GOLD analysis project Ga0182024, IMG submission 120480) | Permafrost microbial communities from Stordalen Mire, Sweden - P3-2 metaG (Illumina Assembly) | ecosystem: Environmental > Terrestrial > Soil > Wetlands > Permafrost | place: Sweden: Stordalen...
AAAGGTGTCATCACCGATTGACGTATGAACGCCGTAATCGGCATAAAACGGGGGCTCAATGTGGACGCCGGGCCCTACGCGCGCAAAGATGGTCTGGAGCAGATGGAAACGACCCTCCTCGTCGCCGGGGTCCGTCGCGGAGAATTCGGCGACGCGGCGCCTGGCGGCGACGGCCATCGCGGCCAGTTCGGGGTCGTGGCAGTTGTACGCTTCCCCGGCCAGCATCTTTTGCCGTTCGCTCCGGCTCACGCCAAGAACCTCCCACTCCTCGCGCCGCCACGCAGACTCAAGCTCACTCGGCCAGCCATCATCAAAGTTTGACCCACCGACAAGCGTTGCGCAAACTTCACGACCGAGGTGCCGGTTACGAAATGAAGCGTGATGTACCGTTCCTCACGTATTAATGAGTGTCCGACAACTCTCGATCAGCGCCGATAAGAAGCTCGGACGAACGCGCGCCCGGACGAACCGGGTCATTGCCTCCGAGGCCCCGCCGAGCGGCGCTCACGTCGAGTCCGCTCGATCCCTCACTCACCAGCTCCCGCCACCGGTCGGCGATCGCCACGGCAATCGGGGCAACCCCGGCGCCCGCAGCAGAGGCCACCAGGTCGAGGTCCTTCAGGGCCCAATCCAACGAGAAGTCGGCGTGGTAGTCCTGTTCGACCATCCTGGCGAGCTTTGCCAGCGCGTACTTCGACGCCAAGGGATTATCGCTCAGGGCGTCGAACAGCGATGAGGTTGACACGCCCAGTCGCTCCGCAAGCGCGGCCGCCTCGGCCGCGCCTTCGGTCTGGAAGGCCAACCACGTGTTGAGGATGAGCTTCATCCGGCTGCCGGCGCCCGCCGGTCCAAGCCAGAGCGTGGCTCGGCCCAGCGCACTGAAGACGGATTCGAGCGGCTCGGACGCCGCGGGCGGGCCTGACGCCAGAATGAGGAGTCGTCCGGACTCCGCCGGTTCCCGACTGCCCGACACCGGCGCGTCCACGAAGGCAACGTCCGGACGCAGGGTCCGGGTCTGGGTGGCCAGCCGCTCAGTTGCCTCGACGCCGACGGTCGCCATCTGGACCCAGATGGAACCCGGCCTCATGGCGACAAGGGCCCGCCCGGCGAACAGGACGTCAGCCGTCGCTTCGTACGTCGGCAACATGGTGATTACCACGTCCGCGTCCCTGACAGCGTCCGAGGCCTTCTCAAAGGCGGCCGCGCCCAGGTCGACCAGCGGCTTCGTTGAGACCGAGTGCCGCGACCAGACGCGCACGTTCATTTCAGCGCCGAGAAGCCGGCGGGCCATCGCCGAACCCATCGTGCCCGTTCCGATCACCGCTACCTCCGGTGTTCGCTCCTGCGTGTGATTTCCAAAAGTCATTTCCTTGATCCTTTCTCTAAGTTGAACTCCATGGTTTTTGTTACGTGACTAAGTCATCTCTCGTTCGATCTCCTCCAACGTCAGTCCCTTCGTCTCGGGGACCTTCCTCCAGAAGTACGCCACCGCCGCCAGACTCAAGGACCCCATCAAGAAGAAGGTCCCGGCATTCGAGATGGCGTTGAGCAACGTGAGGAAGGTGACGGCCACGACGAAGTTCGCCCCCCAGTTGGCAATGGAGGCAATACTCATGGACTTGCCGCGGATCCGCGCAGGGTAAATCTCGCTGATCAGCAGCCAGAAGACCGGACCCAGGCCAATGGCGAAGGATCCCGTGTAGACCACGAGACTCACCACGGCCACGATGGACGCCGTGTGCCCGAGGGTGTTGCCACCCAGCGCGAAAGTGCCGGCCACGACGAACAGGGCAATGGCCATCCCGACGGTGCCGCTCAGCAACAGGACGCGCCGGCCCACCTTGTCGATGAGCCAGATGGCGACGACGGTCATCCCCACGTTGACGGCGCCGATCCCGACGTTGGCCAGGAGTGAGGCGGCGTTGCCGAACCCCGCCTGATGCAGCAGCGTCGGCGCGTAGTAGATGACCGTGTTGATTCCGGTGATCTGCTGGAAAACCGCCAGCATGACGCCGAGCACCACCAGCTTGCGCACGTCGGGCCGCAGCAGTTCGCGGTACGTGGCGGCGCGCTCGGCCACGGACCTAATGTCTTGGATCTCGCCTTCGACGTCATGGTCCTTGCTGCGAACGCGGGCCAGGACCTTGCGAGCGTCGCTGATCCGACCCTGAGTGACCAGCCAGACCGGGCTCTCGGCCTGGGTGAGCATGCCCACGAAGAGCAGGACGGCCGGAATCGTGGCCAGACCGAACATGAGCCGCCAGTCAGCACTCGAGCTCAGGCTGTAGTCCACCAGAAATGAGGCAAGAATTCCCGTCGTAAGGGCCAGCTGATTAAAGCTCACCAATGCCCCTCGAACCCGCGGCGGTGCGACTTCGCTGATATAGAGCGGCACCGCCATCGACGCCGAGCCGACCGCCACTCCGATCACGAACCTCATGACGACCAGGAACCAGAAGGTCGGGGAAAAGGCCGCTCCCAGCACGCCAAGTACGAAGACACCGGCGGTGAAGAGAATGACCGGCCGACGGCCGATCAGGTCGGCGAGTTTGCCCGAGCCGAACGCGCCCACCATCGCCCCGACCAGCAGCAGGCCGGTGACCAATTCCTTGTCGAACGAGCTTATCGGGCCAAAGCTCGTATGAAGGAAAAGCAGCGCTCCCGAAACAACACCGGTGTCGTAGCCGAAGAGCAGACCGCCCAGTGCGGTGATGGCCGCCGTCCACACGACAGCCCGACTGACCAGTTCTCCTAGGTCGTCGTGCAGTTCGCTCCCCCGCGACGGCGCGGTCGGTTGCCCAAGCGTTTGCACACTCATGAGACTCCTCACACGCTCTCGGGCGACGGACCGGACACTGGTGCGGCGCCGATCATTATTTGGTTGATTCGCTGCATCACCTCTTCATCGAGGTCGATGTCCGCTGCCGCCAGCGCTTCGTCGACGTGCTCGGGGTCACGGGTACCAACGATGGCGACGTGGACCGCCGGATCGGCCAAGGTCCACCCGATCGCCAACTGAGCCAGCGTGATGCCCAGCTCTCGTGTGGCCAGCTCGCGCAACTGCGCGACCGCCCGGAGATTGCGCTCGTAGGACGCTCCCTGGAACATGGGGCTCTTCGATCGCCAGTCCTCGGTTACGAACTGAGTGTCGGGTACCAGACGTCCGCCCAACAATCCGTGGGCCAAGGGCCCGTAGACCAGGACGCCGATGTCGTTCGCGGCCGTGTAGGGCAGCACGTCGGCTTCGATGTCGCGCCGGAACAGGTGGTACGGGGGCTGCAACGTTTCGACCGGCAGCGTGGCGCTGAAGGCCTCCATCTGCTCGACGTCGAAGTTGGACACTCCGACGTGTCGGATCTTGCCGTCGACGATCAACTTGGCCAGCGCCTCGGCCGTCTGCTCGAACGGCGTGGCGGGATCGGGCCAGTGCACCTGGTAGAGATCGATGTACTCGGTGCCGAGCGCCTGGAGGCTGGCGTCCACCCCCTCGCGGATCCACGCCGGGCTGGCATCGCGGGAAACACCATTACCGTCTGGCCGCAGACCGCCCTTGGTGGCGATGACGAGTTCCTCGCGCGGCAACTGGCGCAACGCTTGCGCCAGTAGCTGCTCGGAGCGACCGAAGCCATAGGCCTGGGCCGTGTCGAAGAAGTTGACGCCTTGCTCGGCGGCCCGTCGAATGGCTTTCATCGCTGCCTGCGTGTCCGTCGGTCCCCAGTCGCCACCGAGTTGCCAGGTGCCGAAAGCGATTCGAGAAACGTCGAGGCCGCTCTTGCCTAAAATTGTGTGTCTCATTGTGCGCTCCTTGTCGAGTTAGGAATGTCGGTGGTGGTTGTCGAGAGATTCAGCTGCGGCCTCGGTCGTGCCCCGAACCAGGCGACGACCGTGCCGATAAGGCCCACCAGGGCCGCCACCAAAAGGGCGGTACGGTCTCCGCTCACCGTGGCGATGCCGACGCGGGCGTGCGCGCCTTCGGCGATGGCGACGAGAACGGCCACGCCAACAGCAGCGCCGACCTGTCGGGTGGTGTTCACCACTCCGCCGACCAGACCCTGCTGGGCCTGGGCCATGCCGCTGGCGGCCATGACCGTCGTGCCAAATACGGTGCCGACCGTACCGAAGCCCACCAGGACCACGGCGACGAACAGCGGGCTGAAGTGACCACTCGAAGGCAGGTGCGCCAGCACCAAAAAGCCCACGCCGGTCGTGGCCGTGGCCACCACCAGCAGGGCCCGCATGCCAATGCGTCCAATTAGGCGCGCACCGAACATGCCGGTGATGAAACCGACCAGCCCTTGAGGTGCGATGACCAGACCGGCGGCCAGCGGTGAATCGTGCAGCGCCTGCTGCAGATAAACGGACATCACCACCAATTCGCCCGCCGACCAGGCCCCCATGAGAAAGGTGAGGATGGCGGCGGTGCGCAGTCCAGGTCGACGCAAGAGGGTAAGGTCGACGAGCGGATCAGCCTGTACGTGCTCCACGGCGACGAAACCGGTCAACGCCATGGCGGCAACGACCAGAGCGCCGAGCACGACCGGTTGGAACCACCCCAGGACGGGGGCCTCGGAAATGGCGAACACGCCGGCCGCAACTGCGAGCGTGACCAAGATGCCGCCCGTCACGTCCAGGTGGGCCGGCTTCGAATTGCGAGGGTCCGACGTAATGAGCCGAGGGGCGAGCACGGCGGCGGCGATTCCCACGGGCACGTTCACGAGGAAGATCATCCGCCAACTCGTGTATTGCACGAGCACGCCGCCCAGAACCTGGCCCGCCACGAACCCAATGGAAGCGGTGGCGCCGTAGAGGCCCAAGGCACGGATTCGCTGGGGCCCTTCGGCGAAGCGCGCCGTGATGAGCGACAACGACGCCGGGGCCACGATCGCCGCCCCGATGCCCTGGAGGGCGCGAGCCGCCACCAGGGTGATGGCGTCGTTGGTCAGCCCGGCAGCCAGCGACGCGCCGGCGAACACCAGCAATCCAACGATGAACATTGCTCGGCGACCCATGGTGTCGGCAATGCGACCACCCAGGACCAAGAGTCCACCGAAGGTGATGGCGTACGCCGTCACGACCCATTGCACTGAATCGCCCCCGAAACCCAGGGCCTGGCGGATCGAGGGCAGGGCCACGTTAACAATGCTGAAGTCCAAGACGACCATGAACGATGCCACCAGGACCAAGGTGAGCGCAGACGTCGACAACCCAGTCGCTTGATCCTTCTCGCTCGCCACGGCGACGCGAGATGACGCCCGCGGACGGCTCGACGTCTGCCAGGGGGCACCACTTAATCCGGCGACGTCGAGGGTTACGGCCCGCGCGGCGTGCCAGCGGCTGGCCAATCGGTTGGTCTCTACTGAACTCATAGTGCCTCCTTAATTACGGTACGACACGTATCGTACACTTAATATGGTAACGTGTCAAGTCATGACCGAACCCTTAATTTCCGTACCCGCTCCCCGTGGTCGACCGCGCAGCGAGCGCTCCCACCGCGCCATCCTCGATGCGGCCAACGAACTCCTGCAAGAGCGCGGCTTTGTCGACCTGACCATTGACGAAGTGGCTCTACGAGCCAAGGTGAGCAAGTCCACCATCTACCGACGATGGCCGACGAAAGGAACGTTGGTCTTCGAAGCATTCTCGGCCGACTTCCTTGATCGACAGCCGCTCCCTTCCGGCGGATCCCTGCGCGCCGACCTGCTCGCCGCCCTTCGCGCCTGGATCAAGGTGGTCCAGGGAACCGTGACGGGTCGCACCCTGGTAGGGCTGATCGCGGAAGTCCAGCGAGATCCGGAATTGGCCGAGATCTGGCGCGAGCACTTCGTCGGGCCCGTGCGGGCACAGCACCGCATCATGGTGGATCGCGCCATCGAGCGAGGTGAGCTCTCCAGTGACGTCGACGCCGAAGTGGTGCTGGACATGATGTACGGGGCTGCGTACCACCGACTCCTGCAGTCTCACCTCGCGCTGAGCGATCGCTTCGCCCAGACGGTCGTCGACACGGTAGTCGCCGGCGCGCGGACGAATCACCCCGGGGCAATTTCAAAACGCGCCTCCAAGTGAGCCTCAGCAATGGGGATTCGCAGTCGCACCCCCTTCAGTACTGACCCGATTGGTCGAGCATCTCGATCACGTGACGAGCGCCACGGTAGCGAGTGGATAATGGCGAAGGACTCGATCTACGTCCAAGGTCCTTCACCGCGCGGACGATCACACTAAGGCCGGGCCGGTTTCGCCATCTCCTCGATCTTCGCGGATGTTTGGGACACCTCAGCGAGGCGGGCCGAGCGAGATTTCTCTGCCGCTGATATTCTCCCAAGAAGTGCCCTCGTGGTGATCAGAGATCAAGCATGAATAAGATGGGCACGCCAAATATCGAAAGGCCGGCCCTATGAGCATTCTCGGGAATCGCGTTCTGCGGCGAGAGGACCCCAAGTTCCTCACGGTGGGGGGTACCTACGTGGCCGACCTGGACATACCGGGCGCGCTGCATTTGACCTTCGTCCGTTCAAGCATGGCCCACGCCATAATCACGTCGATCGACACTTCGCAAGCGACGGCGATGCCTGGCGTCATCGCCGCCTATACCAACGACGACCTCGGACTGGCCAATCTACCCACCATCATGGACATGACGAACGCGTTGATGGCCTCATCGATCCTCGCGTCGGGAACCGTACGCTACGTGGGCGAGCCCATCGTGGCCATCGTCGCGCAGTCGCGTGAGATCGCCGCGGACGCGCTGGAGCGAGTGGTGGTGGAGTACGAGCCGCTCACGGTGGTCATCGATCCCGTCGAAGCCCGCAAGGACGAAGCTTTGCTCTTCCCTGAGGTCGGGACCAACACCGCGTTCGTGCTCGACTTCGGCGGTGACGAAGCGCTGTTCGATGACTGCGAGGTAGTGGTCGAACTGACGCTGGCCAACCAACGCGTGGCGCCGTGTCCGCTCGAGGTGCGTTCCGCGGCCGGCCACATGACCGAGGACGGCCGCCTCGAGTTCAATTCCTCGACCCAGGCGCCGCACGGAGTGCGCGACACGCTCGCGAATTTCCTGGGCATCGATCCGGACATGGTGCACGTCGTGACCCCGGACGTCGGCGGCGGATTCGGGGCGAAAGCCAGCGTCTATCCCGAAGATATCGTCGTGGGCTGGTGCATCCACCATCTCGGTCGCCCGGTTCGCTGGACCGAAACGCGCTCGGAAAGCATGCTCGGACTAGGTCACGGCCGCGCCCAGATCCAGCACGTGAAGATGGGCGGGACCCGTGACGGCATCGTCACGGCGTACCGCATCGAGGTGCTCCAGGACAGTGGCGCCTACCCGGCCTTCGGAACGGTGCTGCCGTTCATGACCCGGATCATGGCCTCGGGCCCCTACAAGATCCCCAAGGCCGAGTGCGCGAGCGTCTCGGTCGTCACGAACTCCACGCCCACCACGGCCTACCGGGGCGCCGGCCGGCCCGAGGCCACGGCCGCCATCGAGCGCGTCATGGACCTCTTCGCCCGCGAAATCGAAATGGACCCCGCCGAATTGCGTCGGCGTAATCTGATCGACAAAGAGGACTTCCCCTACACGACGCCCGTCGAGACGGTCTACGACGTCGGCGACTACCACCTCGCGCTCGAACTGGCCCTCGAAGTGGCGGGCTACGGCGACCTGCGCGCTGAGCAGGCGCGACGCCGGGCCTCGGGTGACGTGCGCCAGCTGGGCATCGGCCTGTCGTGTTACGTGGAGATCACCAATGGCCTGCCCGACGGCGAGTTCGGGGCCGTTGAAGTGCAGAGCGACGGCAAGGTGATCGTGCGCACGGGCACCTCACCGCACGGCCAGGGGCACGTGACGGCGTGGTCGATGCTCGTTGCCGAACAGATGGGCATTCCCCTTGACGACATCGAAGTCATTTACGGCGACACTGACATCGTGCCGCGCGGCGCCGGCACCATGGGTTCTCGCTCGCTGCAGATCGGCGGAGCCGCCGTCAACCAGGCGGCCGTAGACGTCGTCGAGAAGGCGAAGGACCTCGCGGCGGACCTCTTCGAGGCGGACCGCAATGACATCGTGCTCGACAAGTCCAGCGGGCGATTCCACGTGGTGGGCACGCCGGCGGTCGCTCGCAGCTGGGCCGATCTCGCGAAGGCCGCGGTTGAAAAGGACGGCAATCCGCTCTTCGCTGAAGTCGACCTCGCTACGGCCGGACCGACGTTCCCCTTCGGCACCCACGTGTCCGTGGTCGAAGTCGACACCGAAACGGGCAAGGTGACCCTATTGCGCCACATCGCGGTGGACGACGCGGGCCGGATCATCAACCCCTTGCTCGCGGAGGGACAGGTGCACGGGGGCATTGCCCAGGGCGTGGCCCAGGCCCTGCTCGAAGAGGTCGTCTACGACCTCGACGGCAATCCCCTTACCTCGACACTGGCGGACTACTCGTTCATCTCCGCGGCAGAGCTGCCGAGCTTCGAGACTCGCTTCACCGAGACCCCGACGCCGATCAATCCGCTCGGCGCCAAGGGAATCGGTGAGTCCGGCACCATCGGATCCACCCCGGCCGTGCACAACGCGGTCTGCGACGCGGTAGCGCACTTAGGCGTGCGCCATATAGACATGCCAACGACGCCACTGCGCGTCTGGAGCGCGATAGAAGAGGCCCGTTCCCCGGGCGGCACCGAAGCGGAAAGGCGCTGACATGCAGATAGATATCACCGTGAACGGGACCGCCCAGTCCCACGACGTCGAGGCCCGGACCCTGCTCGTGCACTACCTGCGCGACGCGGTCGGACTCACGGGTACCAACGTGGGATGCGACACCACTTCGTGCGGCGCCTGCACGGTGCTGCTGAACGGGCAGTCGGTGAAATCCTGCACGGTGCTCGCCGCCCAGGTCGCCGGCGAGGAGGTCATCACGATCGAGGGTTTGGCCGGTCCCGACGGGAAGATGGGCCCGGTCCAGCAGTCCTTCCAGGACTGTCACGGGCTGCAGTGCGGCTACTGCACCCCCGGCATGGTGATGGCGATCACCTCACTGCTGGCGGAGAACTCGGACCCGACCGAGCAGGACGTGCGCATTGGGCTCGAAGGCAATCTCTGTCGCTGCACGGGATACCACAACATCGTCGAGGCGGCGCTCGCCGCCAGCCGAGTGCCGGAGATGCGCCAGTGATCCCGGCCCCGTTCGACTACGTTCGCGCGAGTTCGCTCGACGAAGCAATCAGACTGCTCGGCGAGCACGGCGACGACGCCAAGCTGCTGGCCGGCGGTCATTCGCTTCTCCCGCTCATGAAAATGCGCCTAGCCCAGCCGGCCTTGCTCGTCGATATCGGGCCGCTGCGCGAACTGAGTTACGTGAAGGATGAAGACGGGTACGTCGCGATCGGCGCCCTCACCTGTCACCACGACATCGCCACCAGCCCCGCGGCGCTGGACGGCGCCCCGGCGCTCGCCCACGTGGCCGGTCAAATCGGTGACCCGCAGGTTCGCCACCGCGGCACCATCGGAGGTTCGATCGCCCACGGCGACCCGGCGTCCGACCTGCCGGCCGTGGTGCTGGCGTTAGGGGGCACGCTCGTCGCGCAGGGTCCTCACGGACGGCGTGAGATCGACGCCAAGGACTTCTTCCTCAGCTTCTTCGAAGTGGCGCTCGCTCCTGACGAACTGTTGGTCGAGGTCCGGGTGCCCCGCGCCCCGGGCAGCCAGTGGGGATTCGAGAAGTTGACCAAGCGCGCCGCGGACTGGGCCATCGTCGGCGCGGTGGCCGTTCGCAAGCCGGACGGCGTTGGCGTCGGTCTGGTCAACATGGGACCGGTGCCGCTTCGCTCGACCGCAGTCGAAGCTGCCGTGGCATCGGGCGCGAACGCGGCGCAGGCCGCCGAGCTGGCCGCCGAGGGCACCGAACCCTCCGCCGACTTCAATGGTTCGGTCGCGTATCGCGAGCACGTCGCGCGGGTGCTCGTGCGTCGGGCACTCGAAAGGGCCGGCGTCTGATCAACAACGTGCCGTCCGCCGTCGCCTCACCCGAGCAGATGTCCGAGGTGTTGGCCGAACACGGCTACCTCGCCGACGATGCGCTCGCCACCTCGCTCTTCCTGGCCCTGCGCATGGGTCGGCCGTTGCTGCTCGAAGGTGAAGCCGGATCGGGCAAGACCGAGGTCGCCAACGTGCTCGCGCGCTGGAGTGGAGGAGAGCTCGTCCGCTTGCAGTGCTACGACGGCATCGACGCCTCCCAGGCCGTGTACGAGTGGGACTACGCACGACAACTGCTGCACCTGCGCGCGGCCGAGATGACCGGGGCCGGCACCGACGGTCCCGCCGAGCTCGAGCACTCCCTCTACTCCGAGGAGTACCTGGTGCGCCGGCCGCTGCTGCGGGCCATCGCCGGCACGCAGGGCCAGGGCCCGGTGCCGGTTCTGCTGATCGACGAGATCGACCGAGCCGACGACGAGTTCGAAGCGTACCTGCTGGAGATCCTCTCCGACTTCACCGTGACCGTTCCCGAGCTCGGCACGTTCCGGGCCGAACGGCCCCCCGTAGTGATCCTGACGTCGAACCGCACGCGCGACGTCCACGACGCGCTGAAGCGGCGCTGCCTCTACCACTGGGTGGACCACCCGGACTTCGAACGCGAGGTCGCCATCGTGCGCCTCCGGGTGCCCGACGCCACGGAACCCATTGCCCGTGAAGTATCGGCCGTCGTCGCCGAGCTGCGCCGTCGCGGTCTTTACAAGCCGCCCGGTGTCGCCGAGACCATCGACTGGGCCCAGGCCATCAGCGTGCTCGGTTCCAGTCATCTCGACGAACGCACCGTCGAGCGCACATTGGGCACCGTGATCAAGTACCGCGAGGATGCCGAACGCGTGCGCGCGGCGGGCCTCGCTGACCTGGTGAACGACGCCCTAAAATACGGCACATGAAAGCTCCCGCCACGACCGACCTGGCCGAGCTCGCGACGGGGTTCGCGCGCTCGCTGCGCAGCACCGGTCTCGACGCGCCACCGAGCGCCACCATTGACTTCGCCGAGGCCCTGGCGCTGCTCGGGACCACCACCCCCGAGCACCTCTTCTGGGCGGGTCAGGCTTGCTTTTGTCGGCGCGCCGAAGACGCAGAACTGTACGCGACAACCTTCTGGGCGTACTTCGGACCGGCCAAACAAGTCTTTCCCCGGGGACGGCTCACCACGGTGCCCCCGGTTCCGGTAGCGAGACCACCCGCGGTCAACGCAGTAGAGGACCCGGGATCCGACGACGTAGTGGACAATGAGGATCAGACCGAACAACCGCCGCTCGAGGTGGCCTACAGCGCGACCGAGATCCTGCGCGCCAAGGACTTCGCCCAGTGCACCGAGGCCGAACTCATGGAAACCCAGCGCCTGATGACGAGCCTGCGCCGGCACCCGCCTACGCGCCGCGGGCGCCGCCTGGTACCGTCGCGCACCTCGGGTCGGGGCGCGCTCGACGTGCGGCGCACCATGCGACGCGCGCTCGCCAGCGATGGCGATCCCGCCCGACTCGCACGACGAGTGCGCGGAACGCGGCCGCGCAAAGTTGTACTGCTGCTCGACGTGTCGGGCTCGATGGGCCCCTACGCGAGATCGATGCTGCGCTTCGCGCACTCAACGATTCTGTCGCAGCGGAGCGTCGAGGCGTTCACGCTCGGAACCCGATGCACCCGGGTCACCCGCCAACTGTCCTGGCGTGACCCCGACGCCGCACTGGCGCGAGCGGCTTCGGCCGCTCCGGACCTCGAAGGTGGCACTCGCCTCGGTGACTGCCTGCGTGAATTTAACGAGACGTGGGGCCTCGGCGGTTTGGCGCGGGGCGCCATCGTCGTGCTGGTCTCGGACGGCTGGGACCGGGGCGATCCCGCGGTATTGGCGTCGCAAATGGCCCGACTGGCCCACGTTGCCTACCGAGTGATCTGGGTCAATCCACTGAAAGCCTCCGAGGGCTACGAACCGCTCGTGCGCGGCATGGCGGCGGCGCTGCCCTACACCGACGAGTTCCTTTCGGGACACTCCCTCGACGCACTCGAAGAGCTGGCGGAGGTGATCGCCCGATGAAGGAGATCCTGCCCGCCGTCGACGCCTGGCTCGCGCAAGGAAAGCGCGTAGCGATTGCCCGGGTGATCGGCATCGAAGACTCGGGTCCCCGTGATCCCGGGGCCACCATGGCGGTCAATGAGGACGGCGAGGTCGCGGGTTCCGTCTCGGGCGGCTGCGTGGAAGGAGCCGTCGTCACCGAGGCGCTCGAGGTGTTGTCGACCGGCGTCGCCAAGCGTTGCACGTTCGGTTACTCCGACGATCAGGCCTTCGCGGTCGGACTCACGTGCGGGGGGACGGTCCATCTTCTGGTGGAACCGCTCGACTGGTGAGTCGCCCGATCTACGACGAGCTACGCGGTTTGCTCCTCTCGGGCGAACCGGTCGTCCTCGTCACGGTAACCCGCGTGAGCGACGAGGCGGTTCAATCGACCCCGCTCGCCGCCAAACTTTTGGTGCGTCCGGGCGCACCGGTGCTCGGCAACTTGGGCGAACCGGAACTCGATCGGGTCGTCACGCGTGACGCGCTGGCCATGCTCGAGCATGGCGCCACCGGAACCCGTCACTACGGTCCACGGGGCGAAGCGCGAAGCGAGGATGTTGAGGTCTTCTTCGAGGCCTTCGTCTCGCCACCTCGCCTCGTCATCTTCGGCGCGGTCGACTTCTCGAGAGCGCTCGTCGAGGTCGGAAAGGTGCTCGGCTTCGTCGTGACGGTGTGCGACGCACGACCGGTGTTCGCTACGCCGGCACGATTCCCCATGGCCGACGACGTCGTCGTGGACTGGCCGGACCGTTACCTCGAACAGGTAGGTCCGTCACTCGGTCCCCGCGACGCCGTATGCGTCCTCACGCACGACAACAAGTTCGACGTGCCAGCGATCCTCGGTGCGCTGGCCACCAGCGTTGGCTACATCGGGGCCATGGGCTCTCGACGCACCCACCAACAACGTTGGCAGCGGCTGCTCGAGATGGGCGCGTCGGAATCCGAACTACGGACGCGACTCATGAGCCCGATTGGTCTGGACGTGGGAGCACGCACGCCCGAAGAGACCGCGGTGTCGATTTGTGCCGAGATCATTGCGGTACGCACCGGCCGCGCGACGCAGGCCATAGCTCCGCTGCGCGACAGCTCGGGGCCGATCCACTAGACCATCGGCCCGGTGCAGCGTTTTCGCGAATGAGCGGACGCACCGGTATGCTGAGCCGATGTCCGTCGCCGCCGTGATTCTGGCCGCCGGAAACGGCAACCGCTTCAACCGTGAAAACCCCGACGCGCTACCCGGGGCCAAATTGCTCGCGTTGCTCAAAGGTCAACCCGTCGTCATCTGGGCCGTCGCTCCGGCACTGGGCGCCGGTCTCGATGAAGTGATCGTTGTCGACGGGGCGGCGGACCTGCGGGCCGTCGTCCCCGAATCCGTCACCTTGCTGCATAACGAGGACTGGGCCAGTGGTCAGGCCACCTCGCTGCAGGTCGGTTTGGCGTGGTGTCGCGCCCGGGACCACGACTGCGCGGTGATCGGCCTCGGCGACACGCCCGGACTCTCGATCGCGGCGTGGCGGGCGGTCGCGAACGCTCCCGAGGGACCCATCGTCTTTGCTACCTACGGGGGTCAGCGAGGCCACCCGGTGCGACTCGACGCCGAGGTGTGGCCGCTTCTGGCCCCGAAAGGGGACGAGGGAGCGCGTTCGGTGGCGCGCCAGTACCCTGAACTCGTGCGAGAAGTCGTCTGTCAGGGTGTACTGGCCGACATCGACACGCCCGAGGACCTAGAGCGATGGAGTTGAAGCTATGGAACTGACCAACGAATTTGAAGTCGCCGTCCCCGTTGAGAGAGCCTGGGCGGTGTTGACCGACCTCGAGCGGATCGCCCCGTGCCTGCCCGGCGCGCAGCTTCGCGAAGTCGAGGGCGACGAGTACCGTGGATCGGTCAAGATCAAGGTCGGCCCGATCACCACCTCGTACGACGGCACGATCCGGATCACTGAACTCGACGCGTCCGCGCATCGCGCGGTCATGAAGGCCGAGGGCCGTGAAACGCGCGGCCAGGGCAACGTGAGCGCCGTCATCACTGCGACCATGTTGTCCTCGGGAGCCACCACGAAAGTCACCGTCGCGACCGATCTCTCCATTACTGGCAAGGTCGCCCAATTCGGACGTGGCGTGCTGGCTGACGTCTCGGCGAAACTGCTCGATCAGTTCGTGGTCAACCTGGAGTCGACGGTGCTCGTGCAGGATGCGCAAAGTTCCCCGACGAGCGAAGAGCCTCTGGTCGATGCTGGCCCCGTGAAAAAAGCGGCGCGAGCGAAGCCAGCTCCAAAGTCCAAGAAAGTGCCGATCGACACCGAAGCGGTCACGTCGGGGGCGAACGGCGATGACCCGGCGTCGCGTACGGACGACGCAGACCCCGAGAGCCCGCCCAGCTCGCCAAAAAATGCCCGCCAAATTTTCTCGGAACCGGCTGAGCCGATTGACCTCGTCGATATCGCCGGTGCGTCGCTCGCGCGACGTCTGTTGAAGCCCGTGGTCTTCCTGGGTGTCGCCGTCGTCGTCCTTCGCTCGATCCGACGCCGCAGGTAACCACGGCGCGAGAAGCGTCCACTACGTTCACGTCAAAACAGGTCCGTCGCTGAGATGCTCGAACTGAATGAAGCACCGCCGTCGCAACTTGTGTGCAGCCTCGGCTCAATGAGGACAAGTCGCCGGTGCAAGTTGGCCGAAGTATTACCGTGAACCTCCGACGTAGGCCCAGACGATGCGCAATTGTCGATCAACAATTACTCAATCAGAGATCGAGAACGGCAATTGAAACTAGACGTGTTTCGTTCCTTGGCTCTCAAAGATCATGGCTCGCTGGATCGCGGCATCTCTGAGTTCTAACGGTATCTCGACCGGGCCGCCCAAGCCACCTGCGTTGATCCCCGCTTGCGCCGCCTCTTCGACAATGCCGCCGACCACGATGGCTAATTCAGGGGTTCGGTGAAACACCAATACCCCGTGGTTGGCGAGCAGGACCGCGGGAACACCTGGGGTGATCGAGGCTCGTATGTTGGCCACCGCCTGCTCGGACCCCCTCGGCCCGTAACTGGCGAGGGGAACCCCGGTCGGCAGTCCGAACATGGCCAGGGCTTCGACCCAGCAACCGATGGGACGGTGGGCCACGGCGTACGCGGTCGCGTAGGGCGAATGAGTGTGCAGGACGCAACCCACGTCCGGAAGGTCGTTGTACATTGCGGTGTGCATGGCCACCACGGCACCTTGGATAGGCGGCAGATCACCTTCCAAAAGCTTTCCGTCGAGCCCAATCCTCACGACAGCGGACGGCGCATGGTTTCGCAGCGATGGTCCCGCTGTGAAGTACATCGCCTGCTCCCCGGGAACCCGAAGGCTCACGTTTCCGTGTCCATTCGCCGAAATCGCTCCACTGGCTACCACCCGTTGAGCGACATCAATCAATTGGTCGACCAAGTCCTTATCCATGACGTCCCCGATTCTTGGTAGTCGAAATATTCCTTAAAGAACTGCGTGAGTTCCGACGTCGTGAAAGTAGCACCTGAGGCGAGATATCAATCGCCAATAACTCCAATGCGGGATGTGGCCACATTTGACGGCATTTGTTTCAATCGGCCGATCGCCGGTCAGCCGTAACCCACGTTAGGAATCTCAGGTCCGTCGATCATTACGCTCTCGGCGTCCAGATACTCGAGAGTGGCGCCAAGCCATCCACGTGCGCTGATCCAACTGCCAATGCTCAGCTCGGAGAGACTGGCAGCAACGTCGGACTTCGCGTAGGTTGTCAGCGCGTTCACCACGATCGTCCTACTTATCCCCTTTGGGTTATCGATCGTGATTTGGTGATCGTTCACGGCGGTTACTTTTCCGGCGAGTTCGGCTTGTTGGATATTGATCTGGGCGGCAGTTGGTGCGCTCGACGGCAATAGATGTATACCTACGTGCTCGCCAAAAGTTAGATCCGCGACCGTCATGGCTTTGGGACCCTCGCTGAAAGTCGTCCTTGAGGTAATCGCGTACGTGCTCGTCACACCACGACGACGTACCGTGATCGACGAACTCGTAATGGCGATGACTACTCCACTCACGCTGTTCGCCGGAGCGCTCGTCGTCACCCCGCCGTTCGTCACAATTCGATCGCTGGGCCACGCCCGGTACATTGTGGCCGCAAGTAGTGCGCCGACTCGATCCGGCGCAGTTGATGGTGATGAGGTTGGCACCGCCGCATTCGCTAGCGTTCTCTGATTCATGATTGACCCTTCGTTGCCTGCGTTCAAGGCGATCTCGAACTGACGCAATCTTCTCTGTCCAAAGTGTGTTTCTTGACTGAACGCAATAAGAGGCGAATAATTGATTGCGGAGCACGGGAGTCCTTCTTGATGGTTTTGACCGCCGTTGCAGCCACTGATTACAACCGTGCCCGCAGTCATTCAACATGTAGTAAAGGTCCTGATATCCGGCGAGAACCCCTCGTAGAGGCTCGGCACGACATTGGATTCGTTTAAGATGCACGATCTAGTGTTCCAGCATCCGTTCGGCATCCACGACGCCACACAATCACGTCGATGCAACGAAGCGCGATCAAGTAACGAGCAGTAAACGGCTCTTTTCGATGAGGGACAATCCAAGCACGGGAGACACCTCGATAGTGCCCTGGTCCACGTAGGTGTCCTGGCGGACTCTGAACCGAACAAGATTGCCGAACGATGGGCACCCACGGTCGACGAATTCTCAAGTGGGGACACGTCTTAACTTGCCCCATAACCGAGCTCAGAGTTATATTGGGGACACTTAATTGATCTCCCACGAATTAAATGGTGCGGCGACGGAATGGAGGATCAGGTGGCTGATCACAAGGTGATCTTGACGATTGCTCCCACGGGAGGGATGGCCGACAAGACGGTTACTCCACATCTGCCAACGCAGCCCCAGGAGATCGCCGACGACGTCGTTCGATGCTGGGAAGCTGGCGCAAGCATTGCTGCGATACATGCCCGTCGCCCGCAAGACGATGGAGCAACCTGCAATCCTGAGATCTATTCGCACATCAACAGACTCATCCGCGAACGCAGCGACATCATTATCAACAACTCGACCGGCGGTGGAATTAGCGGCGACATGATCACTCAGCTGGCGGACGGCCGTCGTGAGATCTCCTTCGCACAACGCATTCAGGGGACGAAGGGCGGTGCCGAAATCTGCACGTTCGATCCGCAGATGCAATGTATGCACCGGGGCGACTTGGAACTGCTGATGGACACTTCCTGGAGCCGCTGCATCGAACTCGCCCTCGCAATGAAAGAGGAGGGCATCAAGCCTGAATGGGAAGTCATGTCGCTGTCAGACTTGTTGTGGGTCAAAGAATTGATCGACCTCGGCTTTGACAAGCCCCCTTACTACGTCAATATCGTGCTCGGCACGGACAAACTTATGTCGGGCGCCACTCCGTACACTCCGAAGAATCTTCAGCGGTTCGTCGAGGATCTTCCCGAACAGTCGGTGTTCGGCGTGAGCGCAATTGGTCCCGCACAGTTGCCAGCATCGGTGCACTCGCTGATTCTTGGCGGCCACGCCCGAGTTGGTCTGGAGGACAACATCTACTACGCGCGCGGGCGGCTAGCGACCAATGTCGAGCTCGTCGAGCGCATGGTGCGCATGGTCCACGAACTGAACCTGGAGATTGCCACGCCGAGCGAAGCCCGGGAAATACTAGGCCTGACCGCCCCACGCGTGGCGGATTCGCCGGTTGGCGCTCAAAGGAGTTAGTGCGTATTGCGCGCAGACAAACGTTTACCTGCTCTAACTATTCTTTTGGCATTTACGGATCACGCCGAGATTAATTGAGCGCCGACGGGTTAGTTCCAGTCTCCGTGAAAATCATGGACTCCGAGCGCGACGGCGGCGAGTTCGTAATTGCTGCTCTTGACACAAATCGGATACCGACCGGGATTGGTAGTCGGCCTGGTTGGTTCGCCCAGTGGTGATGAGAGTCGACGAAATGAGTTCGATTTCTCGGGTACTCGGTCGTCACGATGTTGGTGTCTCATCGGAGTGTAACTGCGGTCCGCACCTGGAAACGAGGTGAAGACTCTGAGCGCGGGCAGGTTAAATTACGGGCATCCAGCCGAGCGAATACTATTGGTGGACAGTTATTGGCGAAATTGCTCGGTCGAAGCCCAACTAAGGAGTGTTCTACTTTGCGACATCTCAAAAGGCCTAGCCTGCTCTGCTTCAATGCGATTCGGACGGAGATAATTCAGCTCGGGGCCGTCGAGTTCCCCAGTAATCACCGGTCAGTACGCAAATCAATATCAGAAAATTTTCCGCCAGCCCGATTCTCTATGTGCCCTGATGGCGCTGGCGATTAGCGGCAGCGGTCGAGTGGCGAAAGGCCGCTCGACCGCTATGAAGTTCCGCGTAGGCACCGACGTCGGTGGCACGTTCACTGACCTGTGGGTCATGGCCGACGACGGTCGACAAGCAGTGCTGAAGACGTCGAGCACTTCAGACATCATCAGCGGGGTTGTGCGAGCAGTGGAGCTGGCGGCCGAGTTTTTCGAGCTTTCCGTCGAGGATTTCTGTTCATCGGTGGAGCGCTTCGGGCATGGCACGACGGCGGGCTTGAACGCCTTGCTGACTGGCACGTACGCTCGCACGGCCGCCATAATGACCGCGGGCTTCGGTGACACGCTCACTATCGGGCGTCTTAAGCGCCAGATCGCCGGCCTCACTGAACTCGAGATACGCGATTACACCAACCGTGGTCGGCGAACCCCACTGGTGCCGCGCACGATGGTGTTCGAGGTGCAAGAGCGCATCGATCGCAGCGGCACGGTGGTCTTGCCTTTGAGCGAGCAGGCCGCTGCGGACGTGGTCGAACGCGTGGCCGCCGCGGGTGTTGAGGCCGTCGCCGTCTCGACACTTTGGTCCACCGCCAACCCCGTGCACGAACGCGAACTCGGTCGGCTACTGCGTCAGCGAATGCCAGAAGCCTTTATAACGCTTTCGCACGAGGTGGCTCCGGTAGTCGGCGAGTATGGCCGGGTTTCGACGGCGGTAGTCGATGCCGCCCTCGGTCCGGTGCTCACGAGTTACCTCAAGCGCCTTCAGGAAGTACTCGCCCAGCACGGCCTAAGGGTGCCGGTGCTCGTGATGACGAGCGAGGGTGGAGTGATCACCGCGAAGGCGGCCGCAGCAAGGCCGGTCTCGGTATTGATGTCAGGGCCAGCGGCCGGGGTTATTGGATGTCAACGCCTTGCGGTGCAACTTGGGTGTGATCACGCTCTCGCCGTGGATGTGGGAGGTACCAGCTTCGACGTCGGCACCATCATTGATGGATACCCGCTCGTGCGAACCGAATTTACGTTGGCGGGAATTGAGATTCAGCGACCGGCCGTCGACGTATCGACCATCGGTGCGGGCGGAGGGAGCATTGCTTCGCTACGCAACGGGGCCCTGACCGTCGGCCCGCAGAGCGCTGGCGCAAATCCTGGACCGGCGTGTTATGGGCGAGGCGGTGACCAACCGACGGGCACGGACGCCGACTTGCTACTGGGTGTGTTCTCAGAAGACGGGTTCTCCAGTGGCGCGATGAAACTCGACGCGCAGGCCGCTCGCCAAGCGATTGCCCGGGAAATCGCCGAACCACTTCACATCGACGTCGTCGAAGCTGCTTGGGGCATCCGCAAGGTTCTTGACAACAAGATGGCTGACTTATTGCGATCGGTCACCATCGAAAAGGGACATGATCCGCGCGATTTCGTGCTCTTTGCCGGTGGCGGGCAGGGACCGTCGCACGCGTGGTCCCTTTGCCAAGAACTCGGAATTACCCGCTTCGTGGTCTCGCCCGCAGCCGCAGCACAGTCTGCGTTCGGCATCGGCATGAGTGATTCGAAGACTACGGTGCAACGTCCGCACTATGTACGCATTCCGCCGAATCGAGCGCCGTCAAGCGAGACCGTTCGCGCGCTCGGAGACGAAGCATCGTCACTCGCGTCGGATGCACTAACGCTGGCGCGGAGCGACATCGCGGAGGGCACTTCGTCCGTTCGCACCACCGCGGCTATTCGTTATCGCGGCCAAGCGCATCACCTTGACGTGATGATCGACGAGGAACTTTCGTCAGCAGCCGCACTCGAAAAGACGATCAAATCGTTCGAGAGTCAATATGAGTCGCTCTACGGGGCCGGTTCGGCCTTTCGCGAAGCGGGCATTGAACTTCTCGGCCTTCGAGCGACGGCTACTATCGCCCTGCCAGGATCAACTCAGCCGTCGCCCTCGGGAGAGTTGATATCCGTGGGGACTCGTTCGGTTATCTTCGATAATCCGGCGGCACCGCTGATATGCCCGGTGTATCGCACGAGCTTCCCCAAGCAGGATTTGGTCGTCCAGGGGCCCTGTCTGGTCGAGTTCCCCGGGCAAACTCTCGTGGTGCCGCCCGGTGGCGAGGCCCGCACGGACCAATGGGGCAACTTCGTCGTCACCCTCGCGCTGTCGCCGGCACTCGAACAAGCGAGTGACGATGGTGCGGGCGTAGTGATGAATCCGATTACCTACGAGGTCATCCACAATCGTCTTCTCAACGTTACCGAGGAGATGCGCATTGCTTTGCAGAGCGTGTCCGGATCGCCGACCGTCACCGAAGCCTCCGACTTTTTCACTGGGCTTTACGTGCCCGACGGGTCGTTTGCGACCATGGGCCTTCAGGTGACCCACGAGGCTCCGCCCGTTGGCGCGCTGATCCGCCATCTCAACGCTCGCGGATCGGCGCCGCGTCCGGGCGACATGTTTATTGGCAACGACCCGTACGTCGGCGCGCTGCACCAGAATGACGTGCAGATGACGACCCCGATCTTTGACGGCGACCGACTTGTTGCGTGGGCCGGCGTCATGGCGCACGAAACCGACGTGGGCGGCATGAACTTCGCCTCCTGGTGCCCCAAGGCGACGGAGGTTTATCAAGAAGGTCTGCGCATCCCGGCCGTCAAACTGGTCGATGAGGGCGTGTTGCGTGAGGACGTGCTCGAAATGATCCTTACCGCGAGCCGGCTCCCCGCGTCGCTCGGGCTCGACATTCGAGCGTTCATCGCGACGCTCAATGTCGCGAGCGAGCGTCTGCACGCACTGTTTACCCGTTATGGCGCCGACGTGGTCAGCGACATTATGTTCCGGATGATTGACGAGACCGAACGTGAGACGCGGCTTCGTCTGGCCGATATGCCAGACGGACGGGTGCACGTGCGCGACTTTCTCGAACACGACGGCCACGAGAACCGGCTGTATGCCGTTGATCTGGTGGCGACAAAAAAGGGTGATTCACTGGTCCTTGATTTCAGTGGATCCAGCCCGCAAGCCCCCGGCTTCATCAACGCCACCCGCTCCGGCCTTCGTGGTGGGGTCACCGGAGCATTGATCCCAACGCTCGGATTCGGCCTGTCGTGGAACGAAGGGTTGCTGCGCCCGGTGGAGATCGTTGCTCCAGACGGCCTCATCTGCACCGCATTACATCCGGCACCCGTCGGGAGCGCGACGGTCGAGACGATCTGGACGGTCACCAACGTTGTCCAGCACGCGCTCAACTTGCTGATGGCCTGCTCGGAGCGCTTCTCCTCGCGCAGCCAAGCGGTCAGTTCCGGCACGATGGCCACCTTCAATCTTGGCGGCATCAACGAACTCGGTGAACGTTTCGGACTTCATCTTCTCGACCCTCTCGCCGGCGGATCGGGCGCCTTTGTTGGTTCCGACGGCATCGACGCCGGTGGTCCGTGCGCGGTGCCCGTGCCGGCGATTGCGGACGTCGAGTCGAACGAACAAGTTTTCCCGTTGCTCTATCGCTACCGCAGACTGCGAGCAGATACGGGCGGTCCCGGTGCGGCACGAGGAGGGCGTGCCGGTGAGATAGCGCTCGGACTTTGGGGAGTTCCGAGCGCGACGGCACTCGTGATGACGCACGGGGCTGAAGTGCCCAATTCAGTGGGATTGTCCGGGGGCGCACCGGGATCAACCGTGAGGCAGCGCTTTTACTCTTCAAACGAACACGATCACACGTCGCCAAGTTGGCCCGTTCTCGACGAGATGGATGCCCACTGGACCGAGCTGGGGCCGAAGCCCGGCGAGATAAGCATGCACCTTGGCGACACTTTCGCCGTCTCCTGGCAAGGTGGCGGCGGAATCGGAGATCCGCTATTTCGACCGGCCGAGTACGTAGAAGAGGACGTCCGCTGTGGTGCCGTCACCGCCGAAAGCGCGCGACAGGTATATGGCGTTGTCGTCAACGACGGAACAGCCGACGTCGACGCAACGCGCTTGATCCGACTGGAGCGACGAAGCCAGCGACTGGGCAGCGCTCCCACCAAAGAGCCCGATCCACTCGCACCCGGTGCACAACTGGGTCCGTCGCTTCGAATGGTCAAGGGCAATGACGGCATTGAAGTGCGCACTCGCGCGGGCGCGGTCCTCGCGCACAATTCAACACGCTGGCGAAAGGGAGCCATAGCACGCAATGTCAGCCCCGACGAGCTCCAGATTGTCCTGCACAAGGAGTTGACGATGACCGGCTACTACTGTCCGCTATCGGGAGAGATGCTCTCGCTTGACGTGCATCGGCGAGACGACGAGCCGCTCGACGACCTCGATCTCGAACTTTAGGCAAGCAAAGACGTACCTCGTGAATGCCGACATCACGTGGGGAAAGAAGTTGTCGAACACGAAGTAGGTCGTCGGATCATCCGCACCGGCCTTCATGCCGAATTCACAAATGAGTTCGGAAAGTTTAGCAGCACAGTCACGGTCGAGCGGGTTGAGTCTCGTGACGGGCGGACCACGAATGTCGGCGGGCGACGGCCGTCTCAACGCGGTGATCACCATAAAGAGAATCTTCGGATCTCAGCGGGGTGGGCTCGCCTGATCAGGCCCGCGCTCTCGATAGTTGCGTGCCCATGAATCGCACGCGCCGGTCGCCGGCGTCGAGACAGGCGACGATTCAGGCAGCGTTCATCTTTGCCAGTGAAATGGGACGACCGTCCGGGTCAGCCAGAACGACAAATCTTCCCCAAGTTGCGTCCTGCGCGGACCAGAGAACCGGCACTCCTAATCGGATCGCCTCTTCCTCCCATGCGTCGGGGTCCTGCACGTTGAAGCGCACCGACGCTGCCCCGGCCGTCAGACCCGCAGGGAAAATACCTCGCTCATCATGGCCGCGGTCATTTCGGTGCAAGACCACTCGACCCGAAGGACCTCCGACGACCACAATGATCTCATCCTCGAACAGGACCGAAAGGCCCAGAGTGCCGGCGTAGAAGTCCTTGGCCTCGCTGAGGCTTCCAACATAAAGAATCAGGCTGTCGTAATCGTCGACTTTCATTACTCAATTTTAGGGAGAGTCGCGGGACCCCGCTCATTTCCGAAGTGCCTTTAAGGACCATGTTGTAGTTAGTACCCTCGCCTAAATGGACGTGGCCGCGTGGCATACGTCACGGGTTCCTTAGCTCAGATACGCGCGGCGTACCTCAGCGTTCTCGGTGATCTCCTCGTAGGTGCCCTCGGCGATCACCGTCCCGGCCGCCATCACGATCACCCGGTGACAGAGCGACGCGATCACGTCGAGCGCGTGCTCGACAATCAGGATACCCGTACCCTGCTCACCCATCGCCCGCACCTCATTCAATAGCGCCGGCACGAGAGCGGGCGCGACGCCAACCATTGGCTCGTCCAGTAACAAGATGCTCGGCTCGCGGATGATGGCCATGGCCAGATCGATGGAGCGGCGTTGACCTCCGGAGAGTTCTCGGCCGAAGCTATTCGCGATGTGTTGCAGACCGAACTGGTCGAGCAAGCCCCACGCCTTATCGGCCGCGACATCTTCCGAGACTCGACGGGCGCCCACACGCAACGTCGCGCTGAGCGAGGCGCCCGAGGCACCCCTCACCGATGTGACCAGTCCCTCGAAGACCGTCATATTGTCGAAGACGCGCGCCGTCTGGGACGTCCTCGACATCCCGAGTCGGGCCCTCTTGAACGCGGGCATACGTGTCACGTCGCGTTCACCAATGCGAATCACGCCGGACTTCACCCGGATATCACCAGCGATCGCGTTCAGGAGTGACGATTTTCCCGCCCCGTTTGGCCCGATGAGTCCCACGATCTCGCCCGGAGCTACCTTAAGGTCAACGCCCTGCACCGCCAGCACTCCGTCGTAGTCAACCTCGACACCGCGAACATCCAAGGAGACATCGAGTTTTTCTCTGGTCAGCGTTGTCATGGCCCCTCACTCTGCATCGATTTTTCCTTGCCCAACCAACTTCGTCGAAACTGAGAAGACACGTCCGGTTGTCCCTCGCGTTGAACGATTAAACGGCCCTCGGGCAGTATGCCGGCCGGCCGGAAGTAGAAGGTGCAGAGCCACAGTAGAGCAATCACGACCCACTGGAGCGTCGCGCTCAGACCCGGATAGCCGAACGCCGGCAGGAAGGAAGGAAAGACACCGAAGATAACGGGCACCAGCAGCGCGCCCAGAAACGCCCCGCGGTTGTTCCCCCGGCCGCCGATATAGACCGCTACGAAGA
>Ga0182024_10006964_pt1 | contig 24601 bp, 23 predicted proteins | sample P32metaG_FD_120480 | JGI IMG/M metagenome (GOLD analysis project Ga0182024, IMG submission 120480) | Permafrost microbial communities from Stordalen Mire, Sweden - P3-2 metaG (Illumina Assembly) | ecosystem: Environmental > Terrestrial > Soil > Wetlands > Permafrost | place: Sweden: Stordalen...
GAGCGAGCGAACCGAGCACGGGAGCAGGGGAGTAGTCAGATGCCGAAGAGGAAGACCGACCGAGGCGCCGCAGCCCGGTTCAAGATCACGGGCACGGGGCGGATCAGGCGGCGCCAGCAGAACCGCCGCCACATGCTCGAACACAAGAACTCGGTGCGCACGCGGCGTCTGGCTCGCGAGGTCGACGTGTCGCCGGCCGACGAGAAGAACATCCGCCGGCTTCTCGGTATCTGATCCGACAGCCTCCTCGCGCGGCCTTTCGGCCGCCACCTGCTGTCGAGCGTCCCTGCTACGGGGCGGAGAGATTTCAAACACGAGCACACGTATTGAAAGGAGCCCCAGATGGCCAGGGTAAAGCGCGCGGTCCACGGCAAGAAACACCGTCGGGCTGTACTCGAGCGCGCCCAGGGCTTCTACGGCAACAAGTCGCGCTCCTACCGGGCAGCGAACGAGCAGGTCATGCACTCGATGCAGTACGCCTACCGGGACCGCCGGGCGCGCAAGGGTGACTTCCGCCAGCTCTGGATCCAGCGGATCAACGCCGCCGCCCGCCTCAACGGCAGCACGTACAGCCGGTTCATCGCCGGCCTGCACCGAGAGGGGATCGAGGTCGATCGGCGGATACTGGCCGACATGGCAGTGCGCGACGCCAGCGCCTTCTCGATCCTCGTGAGGATCGCCGACGGCGGCGGGGCGAGCGGTGCCGGGGCAAACGGCACCGGCGGTGCGCCGGAGGACGCCCATGGTGCCGGTACTCGGGAAGCTGGCGGCGAAGAGACTGCTCCCGACGAAGCCGGCGGCGAAAAGGCTGCTCCCGACGAAGCCGGCGGCGAAAAGGCTGCGTCCGAGGAGCGAGGCGCCGAGGAGGCCGCTTCCTGACCCGCCAGGCGCTCGGTGCGCGCCATCAACGTGTCCAGCGCCTCCGCCGGCTCCTGCGCAACCCGAAGCTCCGCCAGTCCGAAGGGGCGTTCGTCGCCGAGGGGGTGAGGGTCGTCGAGGCCGCCTTGGAGGCAGCAGCGCCCATTGAGGCGATCTTCGTGGCGGCTGACGGCGCCGAGCAGGATTCTGTCGCCAGAGTGGCCTCGGCAGCGGCCCGACGTGGTATCCGAGTCTTCGAGCTCGCGCCGGGGGTGATGGAGCGGGTTGCTGATACCGTCACGCCACAACCTGTCTGCGCCATCGTCGGCGCCTCGGATCCGTCGATCGAATCGATCATCGGTGCCAGCGGGGATCCCGGTGACGCCACGGGTACCGGTCAGCGCACCGGCGCCGGCGGAGATGACTCCTCCGGTGACGGGGAAGACCAGCCGTCGAGCGGCCGGCCGGTGGCCGGACGGGTCGTGCTCGTCTGCATAGACTTGCGGGATCCGGGCAACCTCGGCGCCATCGTCCGAAGCGCCGGAGCTTCCGGCGCCGCCGCCGTGGTCTGCTGCGGGTCGAGCGTGGATCCGCACAACCCGAAAGCCGTTCGCGCCTCGGCCGGAGTCATCTTCCGCCTCCCGATCGTCCGCTCCGGCGACACCGAGGGGGTGCTCGCCGAGCTGAGGCGGGGCGACTTTCGTCTCATCGGGACGAGGCCGGTGGGCGGCGTCGACTATCTCGAGGCCGATCTCGACGGTGACATCGCCTTCCTGGTTGGAAACGAGGCCGCCGGCCTATCGGGAGATGTGGTGGCTGGTCTCGATGCCACCGTCACGATCCCGATGGCCGGAGCCGAGTCCCTGAACGTGGCCATGACGGCGACGGTCCTCGCCTTCGAGGCCGCCCGGCGCCGGCGGGTGAGGCCGCTCACACGCTCGGGCTGACGCCGGCGCCGGAGAATCACCGCCCAGCGGCTGCGTCTCGGGCGGCTCCCCTAGCATGACGCCATGACCCCCGAGACAGAGCTCAGTCGCGGCCCTGCTGCGGGCGCGTCGTCTGACGGGGACGAGGAGGGTGTCTCCCCGGCCGAGCTCAGCGATGTGGAGTCAGAGGCCCTCATTTTGATCGACGCTGCCTCCACGCTCGAGCAACTCGAGGCGGCGGAACGGGACGCGCTCGGCAAGCGGTCGCGGTACTCCGGGTACTACCAGCAGCTCGGCCGGCTGGCGCCCGAGCGGCGCAAGAGCGCCGGGCGCGCCCTCCACACCCTCCGACGCCAGATCGAGGAGGCCGTCGCCGGCCGGCGTGCCGAGCTTGCCGGCGCTGCCCGCGTCGGCCGGCTGGCAGCCGACAGGCTCGATCTCTCCGAAGTGCCGCCCGCCCCGCTCGCCGGCCACATCCACCTCGTGACGCAGGTTCGGGAGGAGCTCGAGAACGTCTTCGTCGGCATGGGCTACGAGATCGCCGAAGGGCCGGAGGTGGAGACGGACTGGTACAACTTCCAAGCCCTCAACATCCACCTGGACCACCCCGCTCGCAGCTCGGTGGACACCTTCTTCGTCGAGGCGGGCGAGCCGGAGACGGTGCTGCTGCGGACTCACACGTCGCCGGTGCAGATCCACCTTCTCGAGCACCGGCAGCTGCCCATCTACGCCGTCGTGCCCGGCCGCGTCTACCGGCGCGACACACCCGATGCCACTCACCTGCCTGTCTTCCACCAGTTGGAGGCGCTCGTCGTCGACCACGGCGTGACCTTCGGCGACCTGGCCGGGACGATCGACACGTTCGTGCGAGCGATCTTCGGAGCTGACGTGCGCTCCCGGTTGCGGCCGGCGTACTTCCCGTTCACCGAGCCCTCGGCGGAGTTCGAGATCTCGTGCACGATCTGCGACGGGGCCGGTTGCCGCACCTGCTCGTTCACCGGTTGGATCGAGCTCGGGGGATGCGGCATGGTGCACCCGGCGGTGTTCCAGGCCACCGGGGTCGACCCGGAGGAATGGACCGGCTTCGCCTTCGGCTTCGGCATCGACCGGCTGGCGATCATGCGTCACGGCATCGCCGACGTGCGACTGTTCGTCGAGAACGACGTGCGCTTCCTCGAGCAGTTCTGAGCCGCCCGAAAGGCCTCGAAATATGCGCGTCCCTCTCAGCTGGCTGCAGTCGCTGACGCCCGTCCCGGCGACGGCGGGCGATCGGTCGTCGGTCTCCGAGCTGGCCTCCGAGCTGGACGCCCTCGGGCTCGTCGTCGAGGGCATGGAGTGGGTCGGGGAAGGTCTCGGCGACGTCGTGCTGGCCCAGGTGCTCGAGATATCTCCCATCGGTGGAGCCGACCGCATCCGCCGAGTCGTCGTCGAGGTGGGGGCGGACAAGACTGTCGAGGTCGTCTGCGGTGCCTGGAACTTCGAGGTGGGCGACGTCGTCCCGTTCGTCCCTGTCGGCGGCGTTCTCCCGGGGGAGTTCCGCATCGAGCGGCGCAAGATGAAAGGCGTCGTCTCGAACGGCATGATCTGCTCCGCCCGCGAGCTCCACCTCGGGGACGACCACGAGGGCATCATGGTGCTCGCCCGACCCGATCGCCGCTCGACCGGCGACGGTCCGGTGGCGATCGGGTCGCCCGCCGTCGTCGAGCTGGGGCGGCCGGTCGGCGACTTCCTCGGGATCGGCCCCGACGTCGTGTTCGACCTCGCAATCGAGGCGAACCGTCCCGATTGCCTGTGCGTGCTCGGTGTCGCCCGGGATCTGTCGGCTCGCTACCAACTTCCCCTTCATGTGCCCGCGCCCGTCGTCGTGGAGTCGGCTCCGGCGGCGGCCGAGCTCGCCTCCGTCGAGGTGGCCGAGCCGTTGTTGTGCCGGCGGCTGGCGGCACGCGTCATGGCCGGGATCAGCATGGTGCCCTCACCGCCATGGCTGCAGCAGCGGCTCGCGCTGGCCGGCATGCGGCCGATCGACTGCGTTGTCGATGCGTCCAATTACGTGATGTTGGAGCTCGGCCAGCCCACGCATCCGTACGATCTCGACGAGCTCGGAGGCCAGGGCCTTCGGGTGCGGGCGGCCCACCCGGGCGAGACGATCGTCACCCTCGACGGCGCGGCCCGCATCCTCGGGGCGCGGCCGGCGAGGCGGGACGACCCTGGCACGGCTCTCGACTGCGTCATCTGCAACGCCAACGACATCCCGGTCGGCATCGGAGGCATCATGGGAGGCCGCTCGAGCGAGATCAGCGCCTCGACGACGCGGGTGCTGCTGGAAGCGGCCGAGTTCGAGCCGGCGGCCGTGGGCCGGACGGGGCGTTACCTCGGGCTGCGGACGGAGGCCTCGGTCCGCTTCGAGCGCGGCGTGGATCCGGAGGGGATAGAGAGGGCGGCCGACCGCGTCTGCGAGCTGGTCGTGGAAGCAGCCGAAGCTGCCGGCGTGCCGCCGCCCATGATCGCCCGCGGCCTCCTCGACGACCGGCCGGTGAAAACCGAGCGGCGTCGGCTGCATGTACGCCCGCACCGGGTCAACCAGTTGCTCGGCACGGAGATCGAGACGCCGGAGATGCTGGCGCTGCTGGAACCGATCGGCTTCCGGCCTCTCGACGCCGGCGGCGGCGTGACGGAACCCGCCGCCGAGCCCTCGCCGGCAGCCCACGCTGAGGCGCTCCTCCGACTCGAGGTCCCGTCGTGGCGCCCCGATGTCACCGGGGAGGTGGACGTGACCGAGGAGGTGGCGCGGATGTACGGCTACCGGAAGATCACCCCCACCAACCGCCGCTCGCCGCTCGTGGGACGGCTCGACCCGGTCCAGATCCTCCGCCGGCGCCTCCGCCGCACCCTTTGCGGGCTCGGCGCGCACGAGGCTTGGACCGGCTCGATCATCGACCCGGCCGACCACGACAGGGTCGCCGGCGGCGGTGAGCTGGTGCGTCTGGCCAATCCGATGGTGGCAGAGGAGTCCGCTCTGCGGAAGGGCCTGCTCAGCGGCCTGCTCGGCACCGTCCGTTACAACAGCGGGCACCGCCGCAGCTGGCTCCGCCTCTTCGAGGTGGGCGACGTCTTCTTGCCGGCCCTCGGCCTGGTGGACGACTCCGGAGGCTCCGCCGGCGACGGGAATGGGACCTCGGGTCTTCCCGGCGAGAGGGAGAGGGTGGCGCTCGTGCTCGCCCGGGAGGGTGACGATGCCGCCGCAGCTATGAACGCATGGCGGGTGGTGGCCGATGCGCTCGGCATCGTCGGGATCGAGCTCCATCAACTGGTGCCGGGGTCCGGGGCGGAGGACGACGACGAACAGGTTGCACAAGCCGGGCTGGATCAGGACGGGGCCGCCCGGGAGCTGAGCCAGGACGAGCTCGATGCCCTCGCGGGCCTCCACCCGACGAGGTCGGGCGCCCTCGTCGTCGGCGACGCCGCCCTCGGTCCGGACGGCTCCGGCCGGCCTCTGCCGGCGAGCGTCGCCGGCGTCCCGCCCGCTTCACCGGGGACGCTTCTCGGGGTCGTCGGTGAGGTGGACCCGGACGTGATCGCGGCCTTCGGGCTCCCGCATGCCCGCGTCGGCTGGCTCGAGCTCGACCTCGGAGTCCTGGCGGCCGCCCCTCGCCGCTCTCGGCTCGCCGTCCCCGTCAGCCGCTACCCCTCGAGCGACATCGATCTCGCATTTGCCGTGGACGAGTCGACGCCGGCGTGGCAGGTCGAGCAGAGCCTGCGCGTGGCGGCTGGGGAACGTCTCGAGTTCATCGAGCTCTTCGACGTCTACCGCGGCCCGGGGGTGGAGGAAGGGAGGCGTTCGCTTGCCTTCCGCCTGCGGTTCTCGGCGCGCGACCACACCCTCACGGAAGCCGAGCTCGGTGAGCTCCGCCAGCGCTGCATCGACGCCGTCGAGGAGGCGATGCCGGCCCTCCTCAGGAGCTGAGCCCTCCGGCCTCGAGCCGTTCGAGCAGGGTCGTCATGGCCGTGGAGAGATGCGGCTCCGCGAGCGGCCTTGCTCCGGGGGGCACCTCGTTCAATAGGGCATAGCCGACGAGCTCTCTGCCGCCGGCGAGCGTCCGGACCACCTCGTCGGCCGCTGAGAAGCAACGGTCGAGCGTGCCCGGGGCGCCACAGCTCACGAGGAGACCGGTGACGAAGTCCGCCAGCTCCATGAAGACCGCCTCGGCGGTGAGGTCCTCACCGTAGAGCTCGACGAGATCGAGGAATCGCTCCTCGAACTCGGGCACCTGCCGGCGGAGGATCGCAACGGCTTGATCGGCGGCGGGCGGACGCATTGCGCTCCTTCGTTGGCGGAGGAAGAACGATCAGCCGAGGCGCCGATGAGACCACAGGAAACCACCTGACAACTAACAGGATACATGAGGCCTGTTCGGAGCGCCCTCTTGTGCCGGCGCGCCCGCCGCCGTTCCTCGCCACCACCATCGGGCCATTTGTCTCTCAACGTTCGGGTTTTTCGGGATCGGGTCATCCAGAGTGGACCGGGGTGTCGTAGAAGCTGCGGGCGACGGTGGATGCCCGGCCAAGGGCCGGCCGCTGGCGAGGTCAACGGTCGCCGACCGCCCTTGACATGAGGAGAGTGGCGAATGAGCGAGTTGACGCGGCGTGCATTTCTGAAGCAGAGCGGGGTCACGGCAGCAGCCGCAGGCGCCGCAGTGGCCGTTCCGAAGAGTCTGATGGGAAGAGCGCGACCCGTGCGCTCCAAGCGGCCGGCCATGCAGACCACATCGGCGGCCGCCGCAGAGCGGCAGGCCGAGCGGCGGCTCGTCGTGCACGTCCCCGACACGGGCAAGTCCGAGCTCCACCTCATGGTCGGTGAGCGCGAAGTCGTCCTCCGGGACCGTGACCTCGTCAGCCGCCTGCTACGCGAAACCCACTGACACCGCAGATCTGACCGAAAGGGATCCCCATGTCTTCACACCGCGAGGCGCCGGCGATATCGAAGGACCAGGTGGCCGACAGCACCGACCTCTACGCATTCGTAAGCCCCGACAACCCGTCCTCGGTGACGATGATCGCCAACTACATTCCCCTCGAGCTGGCTCCGGCCGGCCCGAACTTCTATGAGTTCGGTGACGACGTCCTGTACGAGATACACATCGACAACGACGGCGACGGCCTTGCCGAGATCACCTACCAATTCCGCTTCGAGTCGGTGCTCGAGGACCCGAACACGTTCCTCTACAACACGGGCCAGATCACATCGATCTCGGACGCGACGTGGAACCGGCGCCAGTTCTACACGGTCACCCGGATCGACTCGAAAGGCTCGCACTCGCTCGGGTCGCATCTCGCCTGTCCGCCGTGCAACGTGGGAGTGCGCTCGACCCCCGACTACGCCAAGCTCGCTGCGCAGGCCAACCACAAGCTGGCCGGCGGCACGACGGTGTTCGCCGGGCAGCGGGCGGAAGGCTTCTACGTCGACCTCGGGTCGATCTTCGACCTCGGTGCGCTCCGGCCCTTCCAGAACCTCCACCTCATCCCGCTGCCTCCGGCACCGGGAGTGAACGCGCCGGCCATCCTGAACGTCCACTCCATCGCCATACAGGTCCCCATCGACGATCTGACCGCCAACGGCCGGCGACCGTCCGGTGTCACCGACCCCCATGCCGTCCTCGGCATCTGGACCACGGCCAGCCGCCAGAAGAGCGAGATCTGGGGTCCCGGCGGCGGCTGCTCGGGCCCGTGGGTGCAGATCTCCCGGCTCGGGAACCCGCTCATCAACGAGGTCATCATCCCGATCGGGTCGAAGGACCAGTGGAACATGCAGGCACCCGTCGATGACAAGGACTTCCTCGGCCATTACGAGCACCCCGAGCTCTCCGGGCTGCTGCCGGTGCTCTACCCGGGCGTCTTCCCCCACCTCGCCGGCTTGAAGGCCAGCCGGAGCGACATCGTGGCGATCCTCCTGACGGGCATTCCGAGCGGGATCATTCCCGGCTTCCAGAACTCCACCGGGTCGGGCTTGTACGACTTCCTCCGCCTCAACGTGGCGGTCAAGCCGTCGAGCAAGCCGAGCCTGCTCGGGATCCTCGGTGGAGACCTCGCCGGCTTCCCGAACGGCCGACGCGTCTTCGACGACGTCGTCTCGATCGAACTGCGCGCCCTCGCCGGGCTCACCTATCCGCTCGTCCAGCCAACCTACAAGCCAGACAAGGCGGCCGGCGAGATCTACGACCTCGAGAACCCGGCGACGACCGATGTGGCGCAGCTGAAATCGATCGGGCAGAGCTACCTGTCGAACTTCCCCTACCTCGACTACCCACACAGCGGATTCTCGACCCCGTCCAAGACTCCGTAAGCAGCGGCCGGGCCGGGTAGCTACGGACCGACGCACGATCGACAGTTTGACGGTCAACGGAGGCGCGTTTGACCTCGCCGTGCCGGCGCCCCGCCGGCGCGGCGAGGTCACATTGTCGCGGCGGTCCGCGGCCACGTATATGCCTTTTTAAACTAATGACTCATAGACTGCCAACATCAGTCGGCACACCACCCTATTTGCTCGAAGCGCTTTGGCAGTGCAAAGCACGGCCAATCGAGCCATTCGAGAAATGTCGGGCGTTTCTGGAAAGGATCCACCATGTCCTCTCACCGCGAAGCGCCGGCGATCTCGAAGGACCCCTGCGCCGACAGCACCGACCTGTACGCCTTCGTCAGCCCGGACAAGCCGACCATGGTCACGATGATCGCCAACTACGTCCCTTTGCAATTGGCACCTGCAGGCCCGAACTTCTATGAGTTCGCCGACGACGTCCTCTATGAGATCCTGATCGACAACGACGGCGACGGCGCCGCCGAGATCACCTACCAGTTCCAGTTCAACACCGGTGTCGAAGACCCGGACACGTTCCTTTACAACACGGGCCGGCCCGCCACCACCGATCCGGCCGGCCTGGCGTCAACTGTCGGGGTCAGCTTCCAGTCGGTCTTCCCCTACCTCTTCCAGCCCCACAGCGGTTTCTCGGTCCCCAATACGACCCCGTGAGGAGCCTGCAGGCAGCCGCCCGGTGGAGGGAGCTGCGAGTAGATTGTCCTTAAGGGAGGCGGACGCCATATGACGAGTCCCATCACCCCGCACGAGCATGGTGACGGACACGGCCACGGGCATGCCGGCGAGGTGCGGGCGGAAGCCCCGCCTGCCGGCACTGTGGCGGCGGTCATGGTCGACGTGGGCGACGGCTACGGCGCCCTCATTCTCTATGCCGGCGCCGACAGGGTGGGTCTCGAGCCGGAGATCCACCCTGTCGGCCGCCCGGAGGACCGCCAGCACGTCTGGGTGCTCGAGCGGGAGACGGGCGGCCCGACCCGGGTGTACGCCGCCGTCTTCCCGAGCCTGCCGGCCGGGCGCTACGCCATCTGCTCGCCCAGGGGCGAGGCGACCCAGGAGGTCGAGGTAGTCGACGAGGAGGTCGCCGAGGCCCACTGGGAGTGAGCCGGCCGCGAGCGCCGTCAGCTGACCGGATCCGGCTTGTCGTCGAACTTCTGGCGGAGGATCTCGCGGCGCTGCTGCACCTCCCGGTAGGTGATCTCGCGCGTGTCGGTCGACAGTCCCATCGAGGCTCGCAGCCCGTCGAGATCAACCGGGGTGGCGCGGACGTCCACGCCGACCTCGGCTGCGATGCGCTCGCCGTGATGCTGGGCGAAGTAGGCGGCGATGACGGCCACCTCGCCGAGGAGGTCGATCTCCGGTGCCATCGTGGCAACGGCGCCATCGAGGAAGAGGAGGTCCTTCACGAACAGCATCAGCTCCTTCGGCATTCGCACGCCGTAGGACAGGAGCTGCTTAGTCAGGTCCCGCAGCTGGGCGGTCAGTTGCTCAGCCGAAAGGAGGGTGATGTCCTGGGCGGGCTTGTCCAGGCCGAGGTCGCGGATGACATCCTCCGTCCGGGCGTTCTGCGGGAGGGCGCCGAGGTCGCGGAGCGCTTCGATCTGGGAGGTGACGTCGTTCGTCGTCCCGCCGACGAGGAGGCGGAGGAAGGCGCGCCGCTGCGGCTCGTCGAGGCGACCGGTGATGCCGTGGTCGAGGAGCGCCACCCGTCCGCTCGGCTGCACGAAGAGATTGCCTCCGTGCAGGTCGCCGTGGAAGACACCGAACAGGAGCGCCCCCTCGAGAAAGGCGATCACCTCGCTGCGCAGCACAGCCGGCGTGTCGATCCCGGCGTCACGCATGCCGGCGACGTCATCCCAGGCGAAGCCGGACAGCCGTTCCATCACGAGCATGCGCCGGGTGACGAGCCGCGGATGTGGCCGGGGGACGATGATCGAGCGCTGGTTCGTCACGGCGAGCACTCGCCCGAGGTCGAGCATGTTGGCTGCTTCGAGGCGGAAGTCGAGCTCCTCGACGATCGTCTGCGCGAAGAGCTCGATGAGCGCCGGCGGGTTGGCGAGCGCAGAGATGGGGATCCGCCCGACGAGGAACGGGGCGATGAAGCTCATCACGGCGAGGTCACGACGGACGAGCTCGGTGACGCGGGGTCGCTGCACCTTCACGACCACGTCCTCGCCCGATTGCAGGACGGCTCGGTGGACCTGGGCGATCGACGCCGCCGCGATCGGCTCCCGCTCGAGCTCGGCAAAAGTCGCCGAGAGCGGACCGGCCAGCTCGGACTCGAGAATCGCCCGCACGTCCTCGAACGACTCGGCCGGCACCTGGTCGCGAAGCAGCTTGAACTGCGAGACCACCTCTTCGGGGAAGATCCCTTCGCCCGAGGAGAGAATCTGGCCGAGCTTGATGTAGGTCGGACCGAGTCTCTGGAAGGCGAGCCGGAGGCGCCTTGACAGGCCGAGACGGGAGGCCGAACCGCCCCGTCGTCGGTCACCCACGTACCAGAGCCCGACGGAGGAGCCGAGGGTGACTCCGACCCGGGCGATCCGGCGTGACGGGGGGAACCGCCGTCGCCGGACGAGGCGGGGAACCTCTGCCCGGGTGCTCGCCCGGATGGCGTCGACGTGCCGGCGCCACGGCAGGTCGTCGGGATCGACCACCCACGGCCCGACCTCTGAGAACGAGAAGCGGGCGACGTCAGCGGCGACGCCGCTGGCCTCCGGCCCCACCCGGCTCAGGACGGGTCGGAGGTGGGGACGCCGGAGCTGCCTGAGTTGCTCGCCCTATGACGGGGCGTCCCCGATCCACCGGAGCTGCCTGAGTTGCTCGCCCTATGACGGGGCGTCCCCGATCCACCGGAGCCGTCGAAGCCGGCGAGCACGAGTGAGCCGTTGTGACCGCCGAAGCCGAAGCTGTTCGAGAGCACGGCGCCTCCTTTGAAGGCGCGGGGCACACCGGTGACGATGTCGAGGTGGATGTCGGGGTCCAGCTCCTCCAGCCCCACCGTTGGGGGGATGATCCCGCGCTCGATCGTGAGCGCCACGGCCACCGCCTCGATGGCTCCGGCTGCCCCGAGCGAATGCCCGGTCACCCCTTTGATGGAGGTCACGGGCGGCCCGGCCGTCCCGAAGAGCTTCTCGATCGCTTCGGCCTCGGCGAGGTCGTTGAGCGGCGTGGAGGTGCCGTGGGCGTTGATGTGACCGACGTCTGCCGGCGTGAGGCCGGCGTCCTCGAGGGCGAGCTCCATGCACGAGAGCGCCCCGGAGCCACCAGGGGCGGGGGCAGTGATGTGGTAGGCGTCCGCAGTCGACCCGCTGCCGAGCACCTCGGCGTAGATGTGGGCACCGCGGGCTATCGCCCGTTCCGACTCCTCGAGAACGAGGGCGGCGCCTCCTTCCGCGATGACGAAGCCGTCCCGCCGACGGTCGAAGGGACGGGAGACTCCCGAGCTCGAGAGGGCGGTCATGTTGCTGAAGGCGGCGATGCCGATTTCGGCCATCGCAGCTTCGGCCCCGCCGCTGATCATGGCGTCGCAGCGCCCGGAGGCGATGACCCGCGCCGCAGCCCCGATCGCCTGGGTGCCGGCGGCGCACGCCGTCACGACCGTCTCACACGGCCCCCGCCAGCCGAAGCGCATCGAGACCGCGGCGGCCCCGGCATTCGACATCATCATCGGGACCAGGTAAGGCGACACCCGGCGCGGGCCCTTCTCGACCAGGACGGTGATCTGCTGCTGGAGCGTCTCGAGGCCGCCGACTCCGGTGCCGAGAAGGACACCGGCCCGCGCCGGGTCGGCCCCGACGTCTCCGGCGTCGTCGAGGGCCATCTGGGCGGCGGCGACGGAGAATTGCTGGAACCGGTCGGCCCGGCGGGCCGCCTTCAGGTCGAACCACTGTGAGGGGTCGAATGCCGTCACCCGCCGCTCGCCCTCGGGCGCCGGGCCGCAGATCCCCTCGAAGAAGGCGTTCGTGCCGATCCCGCAGCAGGCGACGACGCCGAGCCCGGTGACAACGACCCGTCGCGGGCCGGCGGGGGACATCAGATCTTCGACGTCACAAGCTCGAAGGCTTGACCGACCGTCTCCACACCCTCGAGCTCGGTCTCTTCGACCGTGATGTCGAAGGCTTCCTCGAGGGCCATCACGAGCTCCACGACCTCGAGACTGTCCGCCTCGAGGTCGTCGGAGAACCTCGCCCCGAGCGTGATCTTCTCTGCCGGGACCTGGAGAACCTCGACCGCGCACGTTTTGAACTTGTCGAATGCAGCCTCATTGTCCATTGCTCAAGTCTCCTTGTCGTCTAAGGCCTCGTCGCGTGGCTCAATGCCCCATACCCAGGCCGCCGTCCACGGGAAGCACTGCCCCGGTGACGTAGGCAGCCTCGTCGGACACGAGGAACGCCACGGCCGGTGCCACCTCTTCAGGTGTGGCGACACGGCCCAATGGGACCATGGAAGTCAGCGCTGTCACGCGTTCGTCTCCTAGCGAGGCGATCATATCGGTGGCGACGACGCCCGGAGAGACAACGTTGACGGTGATGTTGCGCTGTGCCAGCTCGCGCGCAAGGGCGCGAGCGAAGCCGACGAGACCGGCCTTCGAGGCGGCATAGTTGGTCTGGCCGGCCGATCCGATGTGAGCGACGACCGACGAGACGAGCACGATGCGCCCGAACCGTGCCCGCACCATCTTGGCGGTCGCCCGCTTGCAGGTATGGAACACAGCGGTGAGGTTCGTGTCCATGACCCTGTTCCATCGCTCGTCGCTCATCCGCAAAAGGAGGGCATCGTCGGTGACCCCGGCCGCACAGACGAGTATCTCGACCGGACCGAGCACCTCCTCGACCTCGACGAAGGCTGACTCGAGCTCGGCCGGCTCGGTGACGTCGCAGCAGACGGCGAGGAGAAAGGAGGTGCCCTCCGGCCCTTCGAGCTGCTCAGGCGGCTTTGTCCGCCACGTGACGGCGACCCGATAGCCGTCGGCCTGGAGCCGCCTGGCGATGGCGAGGCCGATACCCTTCGAACCTCCGGTGACGAGGGCTACCCGACCGGCTGTCACGATCCCCAGCGCAGCACGGCGCTCGCCCATGTCATCCCGGCACCGAAACCCGACAGCAGGACGAGGTCACCGTCGGCGAGGCGGCCCTCGTCCGCCGCCTCGGCGAGGGCGATGCCCATGGAGCCGGACGACGTGTTGCCGGTCCGGTCGAGCACGATGGCGGCGCGTTCCGGTGCGAGCCCGAGGCGCTGGACCGCGGCGTGGATTATCCGCAGGTTCGCCTGGTGGGGGACGAACAGAGCGATGTCGTCGGGCCCCACGCCCGCCTCAGCGAGGACCTTCTGTGCCGACTCGACCGAGGCGCGAACTGCGCGGCGGAAGACCTCCTTTCCCTCCATCGCCAGATAGCCGCCGTGGTCGCAGTAGAGGAGCGATCCGAGCGTTCCGTCGAGGCCGAGATCATGGGCCAGGAGCATCTCGTGATCGTCCGCCTCGATCACCACCGCCCCGGCACCGTCGGCGAACAGCACCGCCGTCGAGCGGTCGTCCTGGTCGGTGATGCGCGAGAGCGTGTCGGCCCCTATCACGAGTGCCCGCCGGTAGCCGACACCGAGCATCGCCACGGCCGTCACAATGCTGTAGACGTAGCCGGCGCAGGCGGCGTTGAGGTCGAAGGCGGCGCCGGAGCAGCCGAGGTCGGCGTGGACGGCAGACGACGTGGCGGGCACGGCTTGATCGGGGGTGGTCGTCGAGAGGATGAGGAGATCGATCTCGCTCGCCCTCCGGCCGGCCCGGTCGAGGGCCGCCCGAGCGGCCTCGACCGCAAGGCTCCGCGTCGTGCCGCCGAAGCGGCGTTCCCTGATCCCCGTCCGCTCGACGATCCAGGCGTCGGAGGTGTCGAGACGAGCTTCGAAGTCGGCGTTCGTGACCACTTTGTCGGGCAGCGCAGTGCCCCAGCCCGTTATCGAGGCCGTCGGGATGGTAGGGCTATTCAACGTGACGTCCCTCCCTCGGGCCGAGCGCGCAGCCAGGCGACGGGCTGGCCGGCGGACACCCGCTCGCCGGCCAGCACGAGGATCCCCTCGAGCGAGCCGGCGAAGGCGGAACGAACCTCGCTCATTCCGACATGGCCGATGAGACCGCCGACTTCGATGGCAATCGGCTCCCGCGACGGGCCGCCCGGGCCGGGGCTGAGAGCGACCACGCCCGGATCCGGTTCGAACAGGCCGGCCACCGGCGCCACGACGAGGCGCTCGCTCATGTGGAAGCGCTCACCGGCTCGATGATCGATCGCCGCCTGCTGGGCGGCGCTCCGGCCGGCGAGCGACTCGAGGAGGCGGTCCAGCTCGTCGGGGGTCCCGACGGCGGCCGCGATCGACTCGGAGCTCGGCAGCATCCGGCGGGCCAGCCCGGTCAGCACTCCTCCCGGGCCGAGCTCGATGAACGACTGCGTGCCCGCCGTGACGAGGGTGTCGACGGTCTGACGCCACCTGACAGGGCTGCACAGCTGGGCCGAGAGCAGCCTCGGCCAGTCCTCGGGGTCGGGGTGCACGCGGGCGTCGACGTTTGCCACAACCGCCGGGTCCGGCTCCCGGAAGCCGACCGCCGCCACCGCCTTGCGCAGTCGGTCGCGGGCCGGGGACATGAGGGGGGTGTGGAAGGCTCCCCCGACCGGGATGGGCAGGACCTTCTTGGCCCCCATCCCCTTTGCGAGCCGGCCGGCCTCGGCGACGGCATCGGCCGTGCCGGCAATGACCACTTGCGACGGCGCGTTGTAGTTCGCCACCCAGACGTCGCCCTCCGCCAGCGTGCATGCCGCCTCCACGGCGTCATCGTCCAGCCCGAGAACAGCGGCCATCGTGCCCGGGGCGACCTCGGCGGCGTGCTGCATGGCGGCGCCGCGCTCGGCGACGAGGCGGAGGCCATCCTCGTAGTCGAGCGCCCCGGCGGCGACGAGGGCCGTGTACTCACCGAGGCTGTGGCCGGCGCAGAGGGCAGGTACGAGCCCCACCCGCTCGGCAGCGTCGAGGACGACGAGGCTCAGCACGAAGGTAGCTAGCTGAGCATTGTCGGTCCGCTTGAGCGTCTCCTGGTCGGCGGCGATCAACAGTTGGGCTACGTCGCGGCCGGTGATCTCGCTTGCCTGGTCCACGAGCTCGAAGGAAGGATGGTCCTGCCAGGGGGCGCCCATGCCCGGCCTCTGAGAGCCTTGGCCAGGGAACGTGAACGCCAGCACCAGACCCCCTCCTTGAGAGACTTGTCTCGCGACCCCCGTGGTCGCTGTCGCGCGGGCGGGGCAGCCGGACGAGCCGGGCGCCCCGCGCACCGGGTCAACCCCTGATGCTACGTAGTCTGACCGCGTTCGGGCCGGACTGGTTACCTTTCCACTTCACAGCCGTCTTCGGAGCCCGGCCTACCACTTCAGCTCGGCTCTGACAGCCCGGTGATCGGAGTTGCCTACATAGACGACGCGGCCGTCCACCACGCCCACCCCGGCGCTCACGAGGATGTGGTCCGTCTGGCTGTGCGGCCGCCACGCCGGCCAGGTACGCCCCTTCACGGCGCGCCTCCAGCCGGGGAGGAGCAGCACCAGCGGCGGGCCCCACAGGTTCATGTCACCGGCGAGTGCGGCCGGGCCGACCCGGCCGGCGAGGGCGGCCCGCAACCGGTGGAACTGGAGGGGAGACCCGGCGGTCAGGTGGGCGGCGTGCGTCCCCACGACGGTGAAGGGTCGGTCGCCGCGCCCGCTTACGTCGAGCTGGACGACGAGCGCCGCCCGGCGAGCGTAGTCCTTGCCCAGCCGGCCGAGCTCGATCGTGTCCGAGCCGACGACTTCGTGCCTGCTCAGGATCGCCAGCCCCCAGGTCCCCTCCTCGAAGGCGGCAATATCGTCCCCGGCGGCGGCGAGGCCCTTTCCCCCAACGCGCAGGGACTTGGTGCGCCGCCCGAGTGCTCGGGTGGGCTCCCAGCCTTTCCCCTCCCAGACCGGCACCCGACTGCGCCACGCCCGGGCGAGCGGAAGCTCTCTGAATTCGTAACCGAGCTCAGAGGCGATCTCCTCAGCCTCGCTGGGGGCGTCGAGTGGGGCAAATGTCTCCTGCAGGACAATGACGCCGGCGTCGAGCTTGCGGCAGGCCCCGATGAGATCGTATGGCCGCCCCCAGCCATCGGTGCCGACGTGGGCGTTGAAGCTGGCCACCGTCCCGTCGGGCATGGCGCGGAGGGTAGTCGGGCTGCCCCGGGGCCGTCTGGCGAGGACGACGGTGGCGGCCGGGCCCCATGTGATCGAGGACCGCCGAACGCGATCGAGTGCGAGCGAATCTGTGTCTCTCGCAGTTGTTGCTCGTACCATCGTGAAGTGACCAAGCCGGTGGTTGTCCTGTTCGACATCGACGAGACCCTCATCCATACCGGTGGGTCAGGGGCGCGGAGCTGGAAGGCGGCCTTCGACAAGCTCTACGGCGTCCCGGCCGACATCGGCGAGCACACCTCAGCGGGCGAGACCGACCCGCAAGTGGCCCGGGAGACCTTCCGTGGTGTCCTCGGCCGGGACCCGAGCGAGGACGAGCTGGGCAAGCTCTATGCCCAGTATCTGCTCCACCTGGCAGACGACATCTGGACCTCCGAGCAGTACAGGGTGCTGCCCGGTGCCGAGCAGACCCTGTTGCGCCTCGGGGAGGCCGGAGTGATGCTTGGCCTCGTCTCGGGTGCGATGGAGGGGGCGGCCCGTACCAAGCTCTCTCCGGCCAATCTCAATCGCTTCTTCATCTTCGGCGCCTACGGCTCGGACTCGCCCGACCGGGCGGAGCTGACAAAGGCCGCCCTCGACAAGGCGAGGAGGCTGCACGGGCAGCTCACCCCGGCAGAGGTGTACGTCGTGGGCGACACGCCGCGTGACATCGAGGCCACGAAGGCCGCCGGGGCCGTGCCGGTGGGAGTGGCGAGCGGCCGTTACTCCGCCGAGGAGCTGGAGAAAGCCGGCGGTGTCCATGTGCTCGCTTCTCTCGAGGAGCCCTTCCCGGGGATCTGAGGAGCCGGCCCGGGCCGGCCGGGGCGCCTGCGTGTGCCGGAACCGTATAAGGTCATCTCAGAAGGGGAGTAGCCCGCAATCGGTGGTCGACATGCTGGCTCTGTGAGGAGCCCGGTCACCGGACCTGTAGCCAGGTGGGTGAGACCTTCGTTCCAGCCATGTCGTCGTGGCCGGGGCGAAGGCAGGCCCTTCGTCCCGGCGAGAAAGGTCACCGTGAACCTGGCCATCGCCGCCGCCGTGTTCCCCATCATCTTCCTCGGCGAGTTACCCGACAAGACCATGTTCGCCTCCCTCGTCATGTCGACCCGGGGGAAGCCTCGCTCGGTGTGGTTGGGGGCGGCCGCCGCCTTCGTCGTCCACGTGGCCATTGCCGTCACCGTCGGCGTGGCCCTCTTCCACCTGCTGCCGCATCGTGCCGTCGACGGCCTCGTAGCCGCCATGTTCTTGGTCGGCGCCGGCCTTGCGTTGAGAGAAGCCACCGCGGAGCACGAAGAACGCATCGTCGAGCTCGAGGTGGCCTCGAGCCGGCGGGTGACGACGACCGCATTCCTCGTCATCTTCTTGGCCGAGTGGGGAGATCTGACTCAGATTCTCACGGCCAACCTGGCCGCCCGCTATCACTCGCCCGTCTCGGTCGGTGTCGGCGCAGTCCTGGCCCTGTGGGCGGTCGCCGCCATCGCCGTTGTCGGTGGGCAGAGCCTCCTGCGCTTCGTGAACGTGAGGACGCTGCGCATCGTCACAGCGGTGGTCCTGACGGGGCTCGCCGGGTTCGCAGCCTGGGGGGCGCTGAGGTAGGCGAGGGCCGCTCTCTTCTACGATGCCATGGCCGGCGGCAATACCGCGGCTGCTCTGCTGGGACTGCGGGATCCCCACCCGTGATGACGTCCTTGCGGCAGCAGACGAGATGACCGCCGCCTTTGCCGAGGGCCGCATGGACGATTACTTCGCCTGCTTCGCCGACGACGCCAGCTTCGTCCTTCCACACAACCGCCGAACGGCTCGAGTCCCGGGCGGAGTATTTGGAAATGTGGCGCCGGTGGGTTCTCGAGGACGACCTCGTGATCGTCTCCTGCGTTTCCTCGCGCCAGATGGTGCAAGTTCTCGGCAAAGGCGCCGCGGTGTTCGTGCACGACGTCGAGACGGTGGTCCGGACTCACTCCGGCGACTCCACCGAACACGAGCGCGAGACCATCATTTTCTCCTGCCAGCAAGACGGCCGCTGGCTGGCCGTCCACGAGCACGTGAGCGCCGACCCAGCCTTCGCTTCCCCATCCTTAGCACACCGCGACGAGCGTTTGGAGACAAGGATGCCGATCAGGTCGTAAGAGGTCCTTAGCGGTTCCGTTCAGCCGCGTTTCTCAAGGCGGCGACGATCCGAACCGACAAGAACGCAGAGCGACAGGAACCTGAGAGGGAATGGATGTCTCGGCTTGCGGCACAAAATGAGACGAACCGCGCCGCTTTCCAGCCGGTGACGCCAGCCGCGCGACCTATCTCGCCGCACGCCTGGCGCTGGTTTTTCGCTCTCGAGGCCCTCTTGGCCCTCGTCTACTTCCCGTTCGGGTTCCCCTCAGGCGCCGATCGGGCCCTCAGCTTCCTTCCGTGGATGGAGTGGCCTGGGCAGGTGCCTGCCTGGTCGCTGCTCGGGCTGTCGGCGGTGGTGGCGATCGCCTACGGTGTCCGGCGCAATCGACCCAACGCCCCGATCGCCTGGTGGCTCCTCTGTGGCGGCGTCCTCCTCTTTATTGCCGGCGACACGAGCTACAAGTTCTGGCACCAGATCATGGGACAGCAACAGGTCCCTTTCCCGTCCTTCATAGACGCGATCTACATCTTGATGTACCCCTTGCTGGCGGCGGGGTTGCTGCTTCTGGCTCGGGCGCGGGTCCCGGGCGGAGACCGAGCGAGTCTTATCGACTCGGTCACGATCACGCTCGGTGTTGGCCTGCTGTCGTGGACCTTCCTCATCGGCCCAAGCGTGCGCGGATCCGGGGGCGTGCTCGTTCGGCTCACCGCAGCCGGTTACCCGCTCGGTGACATTCTCGTCCTGGCGATGTTGGCGCACCTGTGGAGCGCAGGCGGTCTTCGCAATACAGCAGGACGCCTGCTCGCGATCGGGGCGGTGGGGACCCTCGTCTCCGACTCGTTCTACGGGCTCGCCAACCTCCACCCGAGCTGGAACTGGCACGATGGGAACCCGGTCGATATCGGCTGGATCATCTTCTACGCCTGCTGGGGCGCGGCGGCACTTCACCCCTCCATGCGGGCGCTTTCCGAGCCGCGCCCGGCCGGGGTCCCTCGCACGAGCCGTGGCCGGCTCGTCCTGCTGGCTGCCATGTCCCTCATCGCGCCCGCTGTCCTGCTCGTCGAGTCCTCTCTCGGTAAGCCAGCCGATGCCACGGTCATCGCGGTGGTCGCCGCCGCCATGTTCCTCCTCGTGCTAATGCGAATGGGGGGCCTCGTGCACGATCATCAGCAAGCCCTGACCCGAGAGAGGGTCTTGCGTACTGCGGCCGCAGATTTGGTAGCAGCACCCGGCAACGCTGACATCTATGACGCCACCCTCACGGCGGTGAGCGCCCTCGTGTCCGGATGTGACGTCAGCGGGGTGACGTTCGCGGTTTCGCTCCCGGCCGACGGATTCACGGTGGTGGCACAATCGGGTGAGCCGGCGGGGGACGAGCTGCTGAAACTGATCTCTCTGCGGGCGGACGTGCGCGAGACGCTGAAGCAAGGAAAGCCGGCGCGCTGTGCCGTGGAGGCCGGCGGATCGCCCGTGGTGCCGACCGAGGCTCGGGAGCAAATGCTCATCTGCCCCCTCGTCGCCAAGGACCATCTGCAAGGTCTCATCGCGGTCACCGGTGCCACTCTTCTCCCGGTGGAGATCACGAACAGCATCGAGACGCTGGCGGCGCAGGTAGGCCTGGCGCTCGATCGAGAGGCGCTCGCGGAGACGTTCCATGCTCGGCGAAGCGAGACGCGCTTTCGGACCCTTGTCCAGAACGCCTCGGATGTCATCCTCATCGCCGCAGCAGACACAAAGATCACCTACCAGACCCCCTCTGCCAAGCGGATCCTCGGCTACGAGCCAGGATCGCTCGAAGGCCAGCTCTTCACCTCGCTGCTCCACCCTGACGACGTGGAGCAGGCGCTGGCGGTGTACACGGCGGTCGCCTTCGGCGGGGGAACGCCGCTCACGGCGCAGTGGCGCGTCAGGCACCAGCAGGGCTCCTGGTGCTACGTCGAGGTGGTGGCGAACAACCTTCTGAGCGACCCGACGGTCGAGGGCATCGTTCTCACGATGCGGGACGTGAGCGAGCGCAAGAACCTCGAGGAAGAGCTCAAGCATCAAGCCTTCCACGACGCCCTGAGCGGTCTTGCCAATCGCGCCCTGTTTCGCGACCGACTCGAGCACGCGTCGGCGCGAGCGGCTCGGGCGCGGACCTCACTCGCCGTTCTCTTCCTCGATCTCGACGACTTCAAGCTCGTCAACGACAGTCTCGGGCACGCGGCCGGCGACGAAATGCTGGTAGCCGTCGCGGGCCGTCTCAACCGATCACTCCGTGGAGGCGATACGGCCGCCCGCCTCGGTGGCGATGAGTTCGCCATCCTTCTCGAGGAGACCTCCGGATCAGACGAGGCCTGCCGGCTGGCGGCACGTATCCTCGACGATCTGCGCGAGCCGATGCGGATCGCTGATCGCGAGTTGCACGTCCGTGCGAGCATCGGGATCGCGCTCAGCCAGGCTGGAGCCGAAGCACCTGCCGACCTCCTGCAGGCGGCGGACGTCGCCATGTACGCCGCCAAAGGCCGCGGGAAGGGTCGTTATGAGGTGTACCGTCCCGCCCTGCAAGAGGCCATCACGGACCGGCTGGAACTGTCGGCCGAGCTGCAACGGGCAGTCGACGAGAGACAGTTCGTGGTGTACTACCAGCCCATCGTGTCCCTCGAGGGCGACAAGACCGTTGGGGTCGAGGCGCTAGTGCGTTGGCTGCATCCCACACGAGGTTTGCTGCTCCCGGACGAGTTCATCTCCCTTGCGGAAGAGACGGGCCTCATCATCCCGCTCGGCCGGTGGGTGCTGCAGGAAGCCTGTCAGCAGGCTCGTAAATGGCAGCTCGACCACCCGCTCGCTGATCGGCTCCGCTTGAGCGTCAACATCTCAGCTCGTCACTTCCAGCACGACGGCCTCGTGGAGGACGTCTCGAGCGCCCTCAGCGCTGCAGGCCTTCCCGCCGACAATCTCGTCCTCGAGATCACCGAGAGCGTGCTCGTCCGGGACGCCGACGCTGTCGTGGCCCGCATGCTCGCCCTCAAGCTGCTCGGTGTCTCGTTCGCCATTGACGACTTCGGCACCGGTTACTCCTCCCTCAGCTATCTGAAGAGATTCCCGATCGACATCTTGAAGGTGGACAAGGCGTTTGTCGACGGCGTGGGCGAATCGCCGGAGAACGCCGCGCTCGCCGAGGCCATTGTCCGGCTCGGCAAGAACCTGCATCTCGAGACTGTGGCCGAGGGCATTGAGGACGCCCGCCAACTCGACGGTCTCCGCGCCCTCGGGTGTGAGCTCGGGCAGGGTTTCTACTTTGCGAAGGCGCTGCCCGCTCAAGAGATTGACGAGCTGTTGTCGCGACAGTCCCCGCTCGACCCGGGGCCGTCCGCGGACGTGACCAACCAGGAGGCCCTCGCATGACCGTCAACTCGGTCGTTGCGCTCCCCACGCCACCCCCGAGCGGCTCCGCATCCAAGACCACGTCCGAGCCGCTGCTGCAGGACCAGCGGCTGGCGGATCTCGAACGGCTGCGGGCGTCGAACCCGATGATGGACGCAGTCATCGACGAGGTGCGCGGCCGCCGGATCCGCATCGGTGACCACTGGCTGTGTGACTTCGCCTCTTGTAACTACTTGGGCTTCGATCTGCATCCGGCAATAATTCGGTCGGTCGAGCGCGAGCTGTGGCGATGGGGTACGCATCCGAGCTGGTCTCGGCTTCTCGGCAATCCGCGGCCGTATATCGAAATCGAGGAGCAGCTGACGGACCTCCTCGGCGCGCCCGACACACTCGTCCTGCCGACGATCACGCTGATTCACACTTCGGTGATACCGGTCCTCGCCGGTCGGGGCACGGTGCTCATCGACTCCCAGGCCCACAAGACTCTCTACGAGGGGGCGGCCATTGCGCGCGGTGCCGGGGCAACCCTCCGCCGTGTCAGGTCCAACGACCTCGGGCACCTCGAGGAGACGTTGCATTCGCTGGGCAAGACGCTGCCACGCGTCGTTTGCATCGACGGCGTGAACAGCATGACCGGCAACGTGCCTGACCTGCCCGCTTATGCGCGCATCTGCCGCGAGTACGACGCCATTCTCTATGTAGATGATGCTCACGGGTTCGGTGTGATCGGGGAGTCTCCCACTCCGGAGAACCCCTACGGGCTAAGGGGCAACAGCATCGTCCGGTGCTTCGGGGAGAGATACGACAACATCGTGCTGGTGGGCGGCTTCTCGAAGGCCTACTCGTCGTTGATGGCGTTCTTGGCATTGCCGACAGCGCTCAAGAACCATCTGAAGGTGGCTGCCCCGCCCTATCTCTATTCCGGACCGTCTCCGACCGCTTCTCTGGCGACGGTGCTCGCCGGCTTCCAGGTCAACCGATCAGAAGGTGACGAGCTCAGAAAAGCGCTGTGCCGGAAAACCGCTCGCGTACTCGAGCACATCGCCGATCTTGGCCTGCGGACGTTGAACCATTCCGGCCTCCCCATAATCGAGCTTCCCTTCGGGGCGAGCGACGATATCGACGCCGCCGGGCGATTCCTCTTCGACCGGGGGATCTACGTCACGCTTGCCGCTTACCCACTCGTGCCGAAATCACAAGTCGGCTTCCGCGTGCAGGTGACAGCCTTGAACGGGGACGACGAGATCGAACAGCTCAACGAGGTCCTTGGCGAGCTGGCGGTGCGTTTCGACATGCAGCGAACGCCGACGGCCGCCTGAGTCGCCAGTCGTGCCACTCGCGGCGCCCCTCCGCCGGCGTGACTTCCGTCTCCTGTGGACGGGAATGGCCGTATCGCTGCTGGGCGACGGGGTCTTCATCGTCGCCGTCGCCTGGCAGGCCTACGCCATCGCCGACCGCGTGTCAGCACTTGCCTACGTCGGCTTGGCCGCTTCCCTTCCCCAGGTCGCCATGCTCTTGGTCGGCGGCGCGGTCTCAGACCGGATCCCACGCCGGACCGTCCTTTTCTGGGCAGATGTGACCCGTGGCTTTGCCGTCGGTGCCCTCGCGATGCTGGCCGTCTTCAGCAGCCTCTCGCTCTGGGAGCTGTACCTTGTGAGCGCCATCATCGGAACCGCTACGGCCTTCGCCTCGCCGGCCTTGGACGCCCTCGTCCCGCAGCTTGTTCCCGATGAGGAGCTGATCCAGGCGAACGCCGTCGAGGGGTTCGTCCGGCCGGTCGCCATTCAGCTGGCCGGACCAGCACTCGGCGGCGTGGCCGTCGCCGCCGTGGGAGCGACGGGAGCGTTCAACTTCGATGCGCTGACGTTCGCCTTCTCGGCGATCTGCGTCGGGCGGATGGCCCGGCTCGAGGTGCCCGGCCGAGGTGAAACCAACAACCGCTTCCGCCACGAGGTACGAGAAGGCCTGCGCTACGTGCGAGGGCACGTCTGGTTGTGGGGAACCTTTGTTTCGGCCACGTTCACTTACCTGCTGTTCATCGGGCCCACTCAGGTCCTGCTTCCCTACATTGTGCGCAACTCTCTGCATGCGGGCGCGTTCACCTATGGCGCTGTGCTCGCCGTCGGCGGCGTGGGAGCCCTCATCGGTGCCGCCCTGATGGGTCGGGCCCGCGAGCCGCGGCGACCGGTGACCTGGATCTACGCCTGGTGGACGGTGGCAACCTTGGCTGTCGCCGGCTACGGCCTGGCAAGGCAGGCGTGGGGCCTCGCACTCGCCGCCCTCGTCGTGAATGGAGGCGAAGCCGTCGGTGCGGTGGTCTGGGCCACCCTGAAACAGCGCCGGGTGCCGAACTCCATGATGGGTCGCGTGTCCAGCATCGACTGGTGTGTGTCGACGGCGCTGTTGCCCCTCAGTTATGCCGTGACCGCTCCAGTGGCTCATGCGCTCGGAGCACGCCTCACGCTCTTCCTGGCCGGGACTGTCGGTGCCGCTGTGACGCTCGGGTTCCTCTTCCTGCCGGGCATGCGCAACGGCGGGACGGACGAAGGATCTTTGCCTGCGGGCACGGCGACCGCCGCGCTTCGGGGTCTCTCTAAGCCGGACTCGCCAATGCCGACTCCCACGATGAGGTCTTAGAGACTGTTCGGAAAGTTATTGCTGATAACAGGCGAATTCTAACTGTTGAGGGTCCCGCTTTCCCATAGACTCAGTGCCGTGGAGCCTGAGGCAGCGGTATCGGCACAGACCTGGCGCACGA
>Ga0182024_10006965_pt1 | contig 24599 bp, 23 predicted proteins | sample P32metaG_FD_120480 | JGI IMG/M metagenome (GOLD analysis project Ga0182024, IMG submission 120480) | Permafrost microbial communities from Stordalen Mire, Sweden - P3-2 metaG (Illumina Assembly) | ecosystem: Environmental > Terrestrial > Soil > Wetlands > Permafrost | place: Sweden: Stordalen...
CCGCGTTCGCGGAGCCGTGGTGGAGGTCTTCCCCGCGTACGAGCAAGAGACGGCGATTCGCATCGAATTCTTCGGCGACACGATCGAGGCGATCAAGGAGGTCGACCCGCTCCGCGGCAAGGTCAAAGGGACGGTCGATCGTTATGCGATCTATCCCGGGTCGCACTACGTCACGCCGCAAGAACAGATGCGCCGGGCCATCGCGGCCATCCGCGAAGAGCTCCGCGAGAGGCTCGACACCTTCGACAAGGAGGTGAAGTTCGTCGAGAAGCAGCGAATCGAACAACGAACGATGTACGACATCGAGATGATGGAGCAGATGGGGTTCTGCAACGGCATCGAGAATTACTCACGCCACCTCTCGGGTCGAAAGGCAGGAGATCCTCCGCCGACGCTCATCGACTATTTTCCCGAAGATTTTCTCATGATCTTGGACGAGTCACACCAGACCGTCTCGCAGATCGGCGCGATGTATCGGGGCGACCGCGCCCGCAAGGAGACCCTCGTCGAGTACGGATTCCGACTCCCGAGCGCGCTCGACAATCGTCCGCTCAAGTTTGAGGAGTGGGAGGCACACGTCAGACAGGCTATCTACGTGTCGGCGACGCCGGCCGAGTACGAAATCGGGAAAGCGGGCGGCGTACTCGTGGAACAAGTCATCCGCCCTACCGGGCTCACCGATCCCGTCATCGAGGTCCGCCCGGTAGTTGGTCAGGTAGACGACCTTTTGGGCGAGATTCGCGACCGGGCGAAAAAGAACGAGCGCGTCCTTTGCACGACTCTGACAAAGCGCATGTCCGAGGACCTGACCGATTACTATCGCGAACTCGGAGTCCGGATTCGATATCTCCACTCGGACGTCGAGACGCTCGATCGCATCGACATCCTGCGCGACCTCCGCCTCGGCGAGTTCGACGTCCTCGTCGGCATCAACCTCCTCCGCGAGGGACTGGATCTGCCGGAGGTCTCCCTTGTCGCCATCTTCGACGCCGACAAGGAGGGGTTCCTGAGGAGTCCACGATCGCTCATCCAGACCATCGGACGGGCGGCTCGTAACGTGAACGGCCGCGTGATCATGTACGCAGACCATATGACGGCCGCGATGAAGCAGGCCATCGAGGAGACGTCGCGCCGTCGCACTTTGCAAGAAGCCTACAATGCCGAGCACGGGATCACGCCGACGACCATCGTCCGCGCCGTCATGAACATCAATCCTGCGGCCGGCACGATCGACTACTTCACCGTCCCGAAGACCCCGAGGGGCGGGAGCGCACGAGGCGGCGACGTGGACGCCAGCGAGCAAATACAGGCCCTGCGGCTCGAAATGTTCGAAGCCGCGGAGAACCTCGATTTCGAGAAGGCCGCGCGTTTGCGTGACGAGTTGAAGGGAATGCAAGGGACAGCCATCGGAGGGTCCGGAACCGACGCGCCCTACGAGCCTTACGGCACGAAGCGCAAAAAAGGGGGGCGGGCGGCGGGCAGCGCCTCGGCGGTTACCACTCCCAAACGCACGACCCGCAAGTTCAAGCCTCGCTGAGCGCTAGAGCGACCGTCCATTGTTCGAAACGAATCGCGGTGAGGTCGCTCTAGCAAAATTCGCGGGAGCGAATTTTCTCGGGGGAGTGATTTGCAAAGCAAATCATGGGGCGGGAGCCGCCCCCATGACCGGTAGAGCAACGCTCGGCGAAGCCGAGCCCGAAGGCGTCGTTCCCTCGGAACGACGGTTGATCTAGAGCCGTCCGGCGTCGCCACGCAGCTTCAAGCGCTCGACGACGGCGCGAACATCCTGGGCGCGGTCTCGCGGGATGAGCAGGACGGCATCGTCCGTCTCGACCAGGATCAGATCCGAAACGCCGACGAGGGCGTACACGCGCTTGCCCGAGGTCGTCGTGCGATCGCAAACGAAGTTGCCGCTCGCATCGATGGCCACGGCATCTTGGGGGAGCCCGTTCCGGGCCTCGTCCTTGGTCGAAAGCTCCCACGCGCTCTCCCAGCTTCCGACGTCGTTCCACCCGAAATCACCCGGAACGACGGCGACCGCGCTCGCTTTCTCCATCACGCCGTGGTCGATCGAAATCGACGGGAGCGTCGGAAAGACCGCGGCAAGGGTGCTCTCTTCTTCGCCGCGGCGTGCGGCGGCGTCGATTTCCTCGAGCCCACGAAAGAGGTCGGGAAGATGGGTCTCGATCGCCCGCGCCATCGTACGCGCCTCGAAAAAGAACATGCCGGCGTTCCACAGATGCTTGCCTCCTCGCACGAACTCGTCGGCGCGCGCACGCTCTGGCTTCTCTACGAAACGGGAGACCATGAACGATCCGGGCGAGAGCACTTCGCCCACTTCGATGTAGCCGTATCCCGTGTCGGGGCGCGTGGGTACGATGCCGATCGTGCACAAGTAGCCGTCTCGAGCCACGCCGAGCGCCTTCTCGACCACCCGCAGGAACTCCGGCTCGTCGCGGATGAAATGGTCGCTCGGCAGTACGGCTACGACCGCGTCGGGATCCTGCCGCAAGAGAGTCGCGGTGGCCCAGCCGACGCAAGGAGCCGTATTGCGCGGGACCGGCTCGGCGAGAATCTGCGCGCTGGGAACGCGCGGCGCGACCCTCGAAGTAGCCTCCCGAAGAGCCGCCCCGGTCGCGATGAACACGCGCTCTGGAGGTATGAGTGGCTCCAGACGCCGCACGGTTGCCGCGAGGAGCGATTCGGACGCGTCTGCGCCGAGCGGAAGAAACTGCTTAGGGACTCTCGCCCGCGACGCGGGCCAGAACCGCGTCCCGGCTCCCCCCGCCATGATGACCGCATAAACGTTGGACATGTGAGCCACCTAGATCCCGCCGCCGGACTCGAACTGCTTGCATTGCCTCGTGCACTGCGGGTCGCGCTGCTGCTTGCAGATGGCCTCGAGAAGGCGCACCTCGTCCGGCGAAGCTCTGCCGCCGAATACGCGCGGCTCCAGCAACTCGCGGGCCCTTTGGACGTCGCTGGCGTTGGAAGACAAGGCCAGCGTTCTCTCCGTGTCGAACGAAACTGCGGGCGGAGACGGCTTTTGCACAGATCGCGGCGGGGGATTGGGGAGCGCAAGAAGCGGTGACCCCGGAGCCGACAACGGCGAGGCGCGCATCGGCCCTGAATGAGCAGCCGGCGCGATCGCGCTCTTTCCGGCGTCGAGCGCGACAAGAGCCATCGCCGCGGGCTGATCGAGCAGAGCGAGACGGTCGTTGGCGGTCTTGCGTAGATTGGCATCGACGCTGCTCGCGCCCGCAACACGCTCGAGTGGGCCCCGCTTGGATGCAGGATCCGACTCTCCATCGGCTCGGGTGAGGAGCATGTTGGCCCAGCCGTACTCGATGAATCTAAAGTCCGCTGACCCGCGGAGCGACGAGCCCTCGGTTATCTGCGCAGCCTTCTGGTGAGCCGCCTCGTAGTCGCCCGCGTCGTACAAGCGTTTCGCCTCGACGAGTGAAACGTCATCGGGGTTTTCGGGCGGAGCCGCGTTGGTCGCAACCGCAGCGGACGTAGCACCGATAGATCGACGCCTGCCCACGTACGCGTACCCAGCTACGAGCCCCGCAGCCACGAGCGTACCGAGCAGCACGGCGGGCAACAGGCTCCCTCGACCCCTCGCTTCAATCATACTCGCCGAACGGTTGCTAATCGCGGCGAGCTGCTCGCTGTCGCTCGCACCGGGGCGGAAGGCCTGACCTTGACCGACGAACTTGAACCTCACGTCACCGAGCTCGATGATGTCGCCTGCCTCGATGATTCCGCGCCGGAGATCGGCACCGTTTACCCGAACGCCGTTGCTCGACCCCTTGTCGACGATCTCGAATCGCCCCTCGCCGAGGGCGTGAACCTCACAGTGCAATCGCGACACCGAGTTATGATTTACGGAAATCGTCGCATCTTCGGCCCTGCCAATGGTCAGCCGGTCGTCGGTCAGCGGATACTCTTCTCCGGGGGTCGGGCCGGCAAGCATGACGAGACGGTTCGGCTTCTCGAGGAACGCGGCATGGGTCGCGCGAAGGGCCGCCGGTATCCCAGGACCCGTCGGTGTCGGTTGCCTGAGATCGTCCGTGATCACCGAGCCGATCACCGGGAACGGTATGTCCTCGATCACCGAGTCGTCTTGAACGACGATTCGATAATCCCCAATCTGTATGAGGTCGCCGTGTACGAGTTCGTGCGTCTCCGCTACACGGTGCCCGTTGACGTAGATGCCGTTGTAGCTCGAGAGATCTTCGAGGTCGTACGGACTCGGCGCGCTAGGCGGAGTAGGCGCCGGCTGGGCATCACCGGCAACGCCGTTCTTCTTGCGAATCTTTGCGTGGTCGCGCGAGACGTTGCGCTCGGTCAGCCGGATCGTGTTCCCGTCCTTGCGACCGATGGTGTAGTCGTCCCGAGTGAGCGGTACGATCGTCCGCCTTCCTTCGTCGTCCTCGATGACCAGCTTCCACATATAGGATTGCGTCGCTCTTTGCCCCCCGAGTAGACGGGAAGAGGGGCCCAGGTGAAGTGTAGCTACCCGCGTCGCTCGAAAGCAACGGTTTGACCGCGAATTGCCTGGCAGCGCAGGCGCATGCCCGGCCCGATACCTTACCCGATACCTGGCCAGAACCCTCGCTCGATTCAGTCGACTCGTTGGGGTTCGCCCGGCGGCAGGGTGGCGACGAACGCGTCGCGCGCCCGGAGAACGAGGCGGTCGTCGCGGCCATCGAAAGTCAGCTTGGTCCGGTACGCGGGGTCGCTCCACTTCGGGTAGGAGCCCACCTCCACCCCAGGAAACGCGGCGACCACCCCGTCCAGAAGCGGTTTCAGGTCCCCCTCATCCATTCGCGTGTAGACGGCGTACGACACGAAAGGTTCCCGACGCCCAACCTTCGCCTCGATAACCGGGATCTTCATGAGGAAAACCTCCGGCACCCCGGGCATGACCCAGGTGTTTCGGATGAGAATGGTCGGCCACCGGATTTCAGCGGTCGTTTCCAGGGTGGCCCCCCTGGGAATACGCGCCATTCGGAGGTGACCCTCGGTCAGACGCTCTTTGTAGTGAGCCTCCAGCATGGCCGTCATTTCGCGACTCGCCACGACGTCGACGCCGAAGGCGCGCGCCACACCCTCGATGGTGACGTCGTCGTGGGTGGGACCGACCCCCCCCGATGTAAAAAGCCAGTCGTGAGCGGCCGACAGCGCCCTCACTTCGCGAGCGATCGTCTCGACGTCGTCGAGCACCATGACGACCCTTCGCAAGAGGATGCCGAGCCCCCGGAGCGAGCGCGCGAGGACGGGAAGATTGGCTTCGCCGACTTTGCCCGTCAGAAGCTCGTTTCCGATGACGAGCATCGCCGCGGTCCGCGGCCCATCGCTGCTGACCATCCGCTCCAGCATAGCGCGCTTCTCGCAGGCGTTCTCGCTCCGTAGTAAGCTCCCGTGGATGAGTCGAGTGTTGGTGGTCGAGGACTCCGCTTCGACGCGCGCCTTTGTTCGCGCGGTGCTCGAGGACGAGGGTTTCGCCGGCCTCGTCGGGGACTGTGAGGTGGTCCTCGCGACAAGCGGCTTCGACGCGATGCGCCTTCTTCCGCGCGGCCACTACGACCTGATCATCACCGACATCAACATGGCGGACATCAACGGCCTCGAGCTCATCCATTTCATCCGCAAATCAGACCACCATCGAGCCACTCCGCTCATCATCATCTCGACTCAGAACACGGAGCGGGACATCGAACGGGGACTCGCCCTCGGCGCAAACGCCTATCTGCCTAAGCCCTTCACCGCGGAGGGCCTGCGCGAATTGGTACTCCGCTACCTCGGGACGAAGGGGAACGAAGCGGGCCCTGCCTCCGAAAGCGCCGCCGCCCGCGGACCGGTCGGCTGAGATGCCCGAAGGGCCGGGAGGACGCGGAGAGTCGCCGGCAGACAAGGCGAGGGACGACTTTTTCTCGGAAGCTCAAGAGCTTCTCGACGGCCTTAGCAGGGATCTGCTTGCACTCGACGAACGATCGCGCAGGGGAGAAAGCGATCCGGAGCTCATCAACGACGTTTTCCGAGCCGTCCATACCCTGAAGGGGCTCGCGGGACTCTTCGGTGCAGCGCGCATGACTGCGCTCTCTCATCAGCTCGAGGATGTCCTCGACGATCTACGCCTCGGTCGGATCGAGCTCACTGCGCGAGTGCTCGACCTCCTCTTTCAGTCGGTCGAACTCTACGGCTTGATCCTGAGTGCAGAGAAAGGCCAAGCGCCCGAACCCTCCGGGGAAGTCGAGTCGTTGCTCGTGGCTCTCGGGGAGCTCTCGTCGGAACATGCAGGGGGCGGCCCGGGAACACTGGCGCACTACGACCTCGACCCCAGCATCCTCGGAGTCCTGACGGAGTACGAGGAGCACCGACTGCGTACCAACATTCAATCGGGACTCTCGCTCTTCCGGATCCGAGTTCAACTCTCGCTCGCGACGATCGACTCCGCGCTGGAGGATCTGAAGGGAAAGGCACGACCTCACGGCGAGATCATCACTTACCTGCCCACGGGGAACGGAGGGGAAACCGAGTCGATCGAGCTCGAAATTCTGATCGCGAGCCAGTCGACTCTGGAAGAACTCCGGATACCCATTTCAGGCCCGAACCTGACCATCGAAGAGGTCGCGAAGCGGGCCCCTACCGGCAGACCGTCGGCGGCCCCCCTCGCGGTATCGCCTTTGCGGCCGCAAACGCCAAAAGTTGCCGCCGCACCACCCGCTCCCTCGATGCTCCCGAGCCCACCACCCGCCCCGCCCACTTCCGCGGGTCGCGGGACGCTTCCCCCCCCGCCCTCCGTTTCGATGTCGCCGCCACGCGGGGCCGGCGGCGTCCCAGGCGGGCGCGACCTATCGCTTCGTTCGGTGAGCCAAACGGTAAGGGTCGATATCCGCAAACTCGACCATCTCATGAATATCGTCGGCGAACTCGCGATCGTTCGCACCGCCCTCGCGCGGACTCGAGAGCGAGTTCGAGGCAACCCCGCGCTCCGCGAACTCGGCATCGAGCTGCACCGACTGCACCGCGCCTTCGACCGGCACTTGATGCAGATGCAGAACGGGATCCTCGAGGTTCGAATGGTCCCGCTCGGCCAAATATTCGAAAAGCTCGCGCGCGTCGTGCGCCAGATCTCGCGGGAGCAAGACAAGCAGGTCAACCTCGTCATTACGGGCGCCGAAACGGAGATCGACAAGCTCATCGTCGAAGAGTTGAGCGACCCGCTCATGCACATGATCCGCAACGCCATCGACCACGGCATCGAGTCCCGCGACGCCCGCGTCGACGTCGCGAAGCCTCCGGTCGGAACGATCGCGCTGAATGCGTTTCAGAAAGGCAACGTCGTCATCATCGAGGTCGAAGACGACGGGGCGGGCATGAAGCGCGAAGTCCTCATGGAGACCGCGATCCGAAAGAACCTGATCACGGCGACCGAAGCAGAGGGGCTTTCCCCTCGAGAGATCTACAACTTGGTCTTCCTACCCGGCTTCACCACCCGGGAGGAGGCGACCGACCTCTCCGGGCGAGGGGTCGGGATGGACATCGTCAAAACGAACATCGGCAAGCTCGGCGGGGTCGTAGACATCACGAGCGAGCCCGGCATCGGGACCAAGATCGCCGTCACCCTGCCGATCACACTCGCGATCATCAGTGTGCTCGGCGTAGAGGTCGCGGGTCATTCGTTTGCGGTTCCCCTCGCCAGCGTCGAAGAGGCGATCGTCCTCGACGAGACCCTCATTCGAAACTTCAACGGACGCGAGGCCATGACGCAACGGGGAGTCACGCTTCCCGTTTGTCGCCTCGCCCAGCTCTTCGGGCTCGCCGACCGACCCGTGGGGGATCTCGTTTCCGCTCGCAAGACCAAATCCTGCGTCGTCATCGCGCAGGTCGGCGACCGCCGGCTCGGATTCATCGTAGATCGCCTCATCGGGCAGCAAGACATCGTCATCAAGCCGCTGGGGAAATCTCTCTCCGGAGTTCGAGGCTTCGCGGGGGCGACGGAACTAGGCGACCAACGTGTCGGCCTGGTGCTCGACGTCGCGGCCCTGATCGAAGAAGTGCTCGCCTCCGAGAAAGACCTCCACCTCGCCTACGAGAGGAGGGCCTAAATCGTGCGCCAGCGCCTCGGAACCGGCATGAATCGCGCCGCCGTCCGGCGCGCGGCGGACATCGGTAAGCGTGTCGAGTACCTCGCCTTCTCGATCGCAGGCGAGCTCTATGCCGTAAAAATCGCCTTCGTCGCAGAGATCCTGAAGCCCTTGCCCATCACCGAGGTGCCTCGCGCTCCCCGTAACGTCGTCGGGGTCATGAGCGTGCGCGGGCGACTCGTCACCGTCATCGATCTGCGCCGAAGACTGCGCATGCCTGAAGCACCAATCGACGCGCACACGCGGATCCTTCTGACGGACATCGGACAGGGTGAGCAGATCGGCTTGATGGTCGACCGCGTGAACCAAGTCTATCGCCTCGCCGAAAACGAAATCGAGCCCGCCGATGTCCTCGGGGGGGATCAGCCGGCCCACATTGCGGGAATCGGACGTCCGGATCGAGCGCTTTTGATCCTCCTCAACCTCATACCCATCCTCACGGTCTAGACTCCGCATGAACCCCCACCGCTACAGGCACGACCCGTCGAAGAGCCTCGTGGGCTTCGTGATCGCCGAGGTGAGCTATGCCGTCCCGATCGCCGCCGTACGGGAGATCGCGAACCCCCTCATGGTGGTTGAGCTTCCTCATGCCCCTCCGTCGGTCGTCGGCGTCGCCGACTATCGGGGTGCCGTCATCCCCGTCGTCGACATGCGTGCACGCTTTGGCCTTCCGCCACTCGAGGTGACGCGGCGTACGAAGTGGATCGTAGTCGAGATCCAGAACCAGCTCGCCGCGCTGGCGGTCGACGCCGTCACCGAAGTCTTCGGCACCTCGGGCAAGGATCTCTCGCCCGCTCCCCCTCTTGGAGGGGGCGAAGACAAGCGCGGCATCGAGGGTGTCACCAGCCACGGGGGCAGAATGATTTTCGTACTCGATTTGACATACCTCAGTGACGTGAGCGCACCCGCGCGCGCAGGAGCACTGCCAGGATCGGCATTGCTCTCGCAGAAAGGCGCTTCGTGAGCGAAGACCCACGCACGCTCGCACGAGAGCTCGACCAGCCCGACCCTGAGTCGCGCAGGATCGCGGCGCAACGGATCGCGCGAGTTCGATCTCCTCTGGCGACGGCGCTCCTCGTGCGCGCGCTCGGGGATCACGACTGGCGCGTCCGCAAGGAGGGGGCGAAAGTGGCGTCCGGCGTCGAGCCCCGAGAAGACGTCATCGCCGCCCTCGTGGCCGCGCTCTCGGAGAAGGAGAACATCGGCCTCCGCAATGCCGCCGTCGAAGCGCTCATCGACATCGGGGTCGACTCGATCCTCCCCGCCGCTCGGGCGCTCGAGGAGCTCGACGCGGACGGGCGAAAGTTAGCGATCGAAATCCTCGGTGGGATCCCCGACGTACGCGGAACGCAAGCGCTCGCGGACGCCCTGTCCGATCCTGATTCCAACGTGCGTATTGCTGCAGCCGAAGCGCTCGGAAGCGCGGCCGTCGCCGGAGAGATGGCACGAAAGCGCGCGGTCGACGCGCTGACTGAGGCGCTCTCCTCGGAGGAAACGTTGGTGAAGCTCGCGGCACTCGATGCCCTCGCGAGGCTAGACGCTAAGGTCTCCTGGAAGACCTTCGAACCCTTCACGAGCGATCCGCTCCTTCGGCGCTACGCCATCGCCGCGGCGGGACGCTCCAGGGAAGAAGAGGCGCTCATCGCGCTCGCGAACGCAATCGCCGACACCTCGCTTGCCGTCGTGAGAGACGCAGTGGTCGCGCTCGTCGACTTCCTACTCGACGAGCCAAGGAGCGACCGGTTCCTCGCACTTGCACGCGAGCGGATCCTCGCGTCGACCCGCGCGCAGGAGCGCATTCGCTCTCTCTCCCGGAAGGGAGAGACGAAGGTGAGGGGTGCAGCGCTCGTGCTGCTCGGGCTGCTTCATGCGCGAAGCGATGTCGCCACTCTCGTCTTGGCGCTCGAGGACGAGGAGATCGCGCCCCGCGCCGAAGTTGCGTTGCGCCTCTTCGGCAAGGACGCCATACAGCCGCTCCTCGAGGCCGGGCGCACGTCGATCCCGCCTGTCCGCGCGGCGACGATCTCGCTCCTGCCTCTGCTCTCCGATTCGCCCGATGCGTTGACTCTTCAGGCTCTGCGCGAAGCCATCCTCGACCCGAATCCCGAGATCGCCGCTGCGGCGATGACCGCGATGGCCTCCGCGGGAGGGGCCGAAGACTTGGCGGAGCTCGCGCCGCATGCCACGAGCGCCGACCCGCGGATCGCGGGTACCGCCCGCTCCGCGCTCGAGACTCTCGCCGCACGCCACGTCGGCAGTGCGCGCGCCCTCCTTTCGCGAATCGATGCTACAGGCGTCAACGCTGTCGTTGGCTGCGTGCTCATCGGAGCCATCGCGGAACGAGCCAGGATCGCGGCCGCGCCCGCACCGGGCCCGACCGATATTTCCTTCCTGCGCGCCGCGCTCGACCACGACGACGTGCGCGTGCGACGCGCCGCGGTCGACGCCCTCGCGTCGATCGGCGACCCCAGCGCGAGCGACGCCATCGCTTTTGCGCTCGCCGACGAGGAGGAAGACGTTGTGCTCGCGGCGGTCCGCGCGCTCGGCCGGATCGGACGCGCGGAGCCGCTGATCATGCTCCTTCGCACGACGAAGGACGCCGGCGTGGTCGCATCCGCGCTGCTCGCGCTGAGCGAAGCAAGCCCGGACGACGCCCTCCGCATGGCTCGACCCCTAGTCCTCATCGCGGATCCCGTTCTCGCCTGCGCCGCGGTCGAGGCGATCGGACAGCTTCATGTGGGGCGACGCAACGACGCTCTTTTTCTCGCCATCGACCATCCGGAACCGGAGGTCGTGAAGGCCGCGCTCGTCGAGATCTCTCGCGACTCCGATGAGAGCGCCCTCGAGAAGATGGGGGAGTGCTTGGACCACGAATCGTCCGACGTAAGGCGCGTCGTGGCTCAACTACTGGGGACCGAAGGGAGCGCCTCTTCGCATACTCGCTTGCGGGCGCGGCTCGAACGGGAGACGCACCCCCTCGTGCGGGATGCGATCGCCGGAGCTCTCTCGATCCGAGGCTCGCTCCGGAGCGACGGTACTTAGCGCTAAAAGCCTCCCGATGGCCTCCTTCTTTCGCGATACGCCGGCGATATCACACGAAGAGTTCGTTCTCTTGCGCGACCTCGTCGGCGCACGAACGGGGCTGCACTTCTCTCACGACATGCGAACGTCGTTCGAACGCCGGCTACGCGAACGCCTCGCGGCGCGGAACCTGCGCACGTTCATGGAGTACTACCAGCACCTGCGCTTCCACCCGCTCGCGGCGCAGGAGTGGGACGAGGTCTACGACCTCCTAACCACCAACGAAACGTACTTCTATCGAGAGGCGTACCAGCTTAACGCGTTTCGAGACGAGATTCTGCCGATCCTCGCCAAGCAAGTTGCGACCCGCAAGAGGCTCTCCGTCTGGAGCGCCGGGTGCTCGACCGGAGAGGAGGCGTACACGATCGCCATCCTGATCAAGGAGACAAACCTGTTCGCAGGATGGGAAGTCGCGGTCTACGGATCCGATATTTCGCGCCGATGCATCGCGGTCGCCCGCAAGGGCGTCTACGGACAAGCCTCGTTTCGGACGATGCCGGAGGCGACTCGACGCGCGCACTTCGTCGAGCGAACGGACGGTGTTCATGTGGTCGAGAGCATTCGATCCATGTGTCATTTCAATCAAATGAATCTTCTAGAGGCGAACCGAGCACGTCTGCTTGGACGAGTGGACGCGGTGTTCTGCCGCAACATGCTGATCTACCTGGACGCCCAGTCTCGCCGGAAGGTCATCGACCTCTTCCACGAAAGGCTCTTTCCCGGTGGGGTGCTCCTCCTCGGCCATTCGGAGTCACTCCTGAACGTGACGACTGCGTTCGAGCTCCTCCACCTGAAGGGCGACCTCGTCTACCGCAAACCCGTGACCGTGTCGCACACTCAGCCGCTCTGAAGGGCACACCGTGGCTCTCTTTCGAGCCTTCAGTCATGGTAAGCCTGTCTACCGGTGTCGACGACGGCTACTGACGCAGCGGACAAGCCTCCGGAGAGGACGGCACCGGTCCGCCTGCTTATCGTCGACGACTCCGCCTACAACCGGCGCAACATCGCCGCTGTATTCGCGGGCAACCCCGAGATCGAGGTCGTCGGACGGGCGGCCGACGGCGAAGAGGCCCTCCGCCTCGCCACGCTTCTAAAGCCAGACGTAATCACTCTCGACCTCGAGATGCCGCGGATGGACGGGTTCACGTTCCTTCGGATCTTGATGTCGCGCCAGCCGACGCCCGTAATCGTGGTTTCGAGCTATTCGCAGAAGGAAAATGTCTTCAAGGCGCTCGAGTTGGGGGCGCTCGATTTCGTCGCCAAGCCGGACCGACAGATCACGCCGGACGCCGTCCAGGTTCGCGACGAAATCCTGGCGAAGGTGCTCCTCGTTCGGTCGCTGCGACGCACGACCACGCCATTCCTTCCGCGCCGTCAGAGCGGCGGCTGGGGAGCCGACGGTCGGCCCGTCTCGCTCGATAGCGCCATTGCATCGGTCAAATACGAGCCTCCGAAGCGCGTCGTCGGGATTGCCAGCTCGACCGGCGGTCCAAGCGCGCTCCTCGACCTATTCAGCAAAATGACCATCACCTCGCCTGCGGCTTTTCTTGTCGCGCAGCATATGCCCGACAAGTTCACGCGCACGTTCGCCGAGCGGCTCGATCGCAAAGGTCCGGTCCGCGTGGCCGAGGCGCAGGACGGAGACCTGGTCTCCATCCGTACCGGGTTCGTGTGCCCGGGGCGTCAATGCATGGAGGTGCACCCGACCACTCAAGGAGAACTCCGCTTGCGCGTGGGTGCGGCGACCCCGTCGGACCGATACGTGCCTAGCGCCGATCGCTTGCTGCGAAGCCTGGCGAAGGCCGTCGGCGTGCGCGGAATCGGCATAGTCCTAACGGGAATGGGCGACGACGGACTCGAAGGGGCCAAGGCGATTCGCGCCGCCGGGGGCATCGTCATCGCAGAATCGCCGGAGAGCGCAGTCGTTAGCGGGATGCCTGGCGCAGTCATCCGCGCTGGGGCGGCGGACAAAGTGCTCGCGCTGCCGCAGATCGCCGAATGGCTGGTGCAGCTGCCCGCGTAGCTTCGCGCGCCCGTGCTACCTTCGCCAAACGATGACCAAAGGTCTGGAGCGGGAGTTGTCGAGCGCACTCGAGACAGGCGATCGCGTGGTGGCGATGGCCATGAAGAGAGGCGTAACGGTCGCGGAGTGTGTGCTGCGTTTCGGTGCGGAATTGTCCACGAAGGTAAGGCTCGGGAAGCCGGAACTCGTCGAAGAGGCCGGCCACCGTTCGATCGGGTTGCGCGTCATGAAAGGCAAGCAGGTCGCATCAACGTCGACGAGCGACCTCTCCGACGCCGGAATCGACCGCGCCGTCACCGACGCTCTCGAACTCGTGGAGATCTCCCAGGAAGACCCGTTTGCCGGCCCCGCCGATCCGAAGCTTCTGGTCGAACCCGCACGCGCGCCGGATCTCGACTTGTACGATCCGGCCGGCGGAGAGCTCGACGCCGCAAAGGCCATCGTTATTGCCACGGCCGGGGAGGACGCCGCACGCGCATTCGATCCTCGGATCACTAACAGCGAAGGCGCCACGTTCGGCCGCAATGCGGGGGGGGTTGCCGTCGTACTCTCGAGCGGCTTCCGGGCAGCCTACTCGGGTTCGTACCAATCCCTCAGCGTGGTGCCCGTCTCCAACGACGAGGGGGGCAAGAAGCGACGCGGCTACCACTGGACGGCCAAGCGCCACCTCGCCGAGCTCGATCCTGCGGACGAGGTGGGGCGCGAAGCGGCGCGAAGGACGCTTCGAAAGCTGGGCGCCAAGACGGTGACCACGTGCGAGGTACCCGTCGTGTTCGATCCCGACGCGGCCCGGGCGATCCTCGGGCTCCTGGCAAGCAGCGTGATGGGGAGCGCGATCTGGCGCAAGTCGAGCTATCTCGTAGGGCGGGAAGGGACGCGCGTAGCGAGCGACCTCATCGACGTCGTCGACGACCCTCTCATTCGGCGCGCACCCGGGTCACGGCCGTACGACGGAGAGGGGCTCGCCAGCCGCAAGAACGTGGTCGTCGAGAAGGGAGTGCTCCGCACGTACCTCTGTGACAGCTACTCAGCACGCAAGCTCTTGCGGGAGAGCACTGGCAGTGCGTCGCGCGGGGGCGGCGGTGGAGTCGGCGCGAGCACTTCGAATTTCATTCTTTCCCCGGGCACCGAATCGCACGATGCCATCGTCAAAGGGACGAAGCGGGGGCTTTACGTCACCGACATGATGGGGTTCGGGTTCAACGCGGTCACAGGCGACTTCTCGCGCGGGGCGAACGGCTTTTGGATCGAGAACGGCGAGCTCGCTTTTCCCGTCAGCGAGGTGACCATCTCGTTGAACGTCGACGAACTGTGGAAACGGGTCGACGCGGTAGGAGACGACCTGGACTTACGAACCTCGATGGCTTCCCCGACCTTTCGCGTCGCCAAGATGACTGTCGCCGGTGGCGCAGGTGGCGCAGAAGACGCTGCCCCCTGACGGTCGCCCCCTACCGCAGCTTGTAGAGGTACGAGGACATCACTCGCTCACTGACAGGGGTCGCGGACCATCCCATCAAGATCGACGTCGAAGAGCGCGGCGTTGACGTGGTCGGCGACGGCGGCGGGACAGAAGCTCGAGGACGACGACGTATCGTTCGTATACTCCGCGACAAACATCGCTTTTCCGGCGTCGTAGAGGATCGGATGAAAGTAGCCGATCGTATCCAAATAGAAGGGCTCTTCGACCACGGCGAAGTCCACGTGCGGAATCATGTCGGGCACGAAGGTCTTCGGATCGCCGCCATCGCCTCCGTTCTTGAGGCCCCACGCCACTCCGAGCGCGTGGGCATAGTCGGAAAGGGTCGTTAGATAGGCGACTTCGTTCGCTTCGGTGATCGTGAACCCCGTGCTGTCGGTGTACGAATCGTCGATGTCCGGCTCGATTCCGTCGAAGCCCTTCTTTGCGCACATCATGATTCGAGCTTCGATGATGGCGAGGACGGCCGGGGAGTTGATATTGATATATTTTTCGTCCGCGTAGCCCTGTTCGACAGTGCCTAAGTCCGCTGCCTGGAACTGGCCGTAGTCGGACCGATAGTTCTCCGCCGCCCCGACTTCGATATAGCGGATCACTTTTTTGCCGAGTCCGTGAAGTGCGGAGACGTCCGCCGCAGTATTGTCGAAGCCATCGATATCGTAGACGACGGGCGCTAGCGCGGCCGCGCCCGAATAGGTCGTGTCGCCCGTTCCCATATCCGCGGCGCTACTCGTGACGATCTCGTGGTCAATCTCCCACTGCCAAGGCAGATCTTCCGTATCCGGAGTCCACCCTCGAGTGCCAGGGCTACCCTCTTCGGCTCCGGTCTCGGGGAGATCCGAGGCATCAGCTGCGGTATCGTGTGACGCGTCCCCTGACGAGGACGAGTCGGAGGGCCGACCGTCCGCGAGGAGGTCGGCGTCGCGATTTGAAGTGCCCGTATCCCCGCTGTCTCGTTGGAGAGTTGCCGTACCCTCCGAAGAAGAGCAGCCCATCGAGCCGCTGCCTGCCGTGACCCACATCGCGAGGAGGAGTCGTCGTAACATGCGGAGTCCTCAGGAGCGGAGCGAAATTCCCAGCACCAACACGCCATCTTTGTAGGGCTGCCCGGCGACGAAGAAGGGCTCGTTCGGCTCCGCCGTCACTTCGAGCAACTTGAGGTAGGAGCCGTTGCCGCCGGGCTGATTGATGGCGACCTTGATGTGGAACCGCTTCTCGGTCGTGGGCTCGATGAACGTGACCTGCAGAATGCGCCCGTTCGGCAGCGTGTAGGGACCGCTCTTCCCGAGCTCGAGTGAAATGACCTTCTTGTCGAGGAGCCTGTAAGTGTTGAAGACGCTGAAGGGCGGCTTCGTGAGCTGCGGCATCTTCCCGATGGCCGGATCGATCGAGCCGGGCCCGGGCACGGTGGTGGCGTAGAGCACCATGACCTCGGCGTTGACTACGAGCGCGGCGGCGGGCGGCGGCTTCGGCGGCGGGGGCTGCTGCGCCCAGACGTGCCGAGCGGAGGCGGCGAGCGTGACCCCGGCTGCCGCAAAGGACGCCAAGGCCAACACAAGAACCTTCCGTCGTCGCATCGTCACGCTGGGCATCGCTGGGTCTCCGAGACGTCGCTACTATTCGCCGATCCACACGACCACGCTCGAAGCGTGCGCGTTGGGTCCCACGGCGGCGGGCACGTAAAAGATCGAAACAGGGTGGTTCGGAGATTCGACGGCTTGGATATCGACTCCCTGCCCGTCAGGTTCGGCGGCGGCGATCTGAATGGGCAGAGCAGGCTCGGGTGTATTCCGACCGGGCATCGACTCGACGGCGGAACCATTCGAGGGAGTCGGGGCTCCCGAGGCGACGAGAGGGTCCAAAGGAGCGCGATCCCGCGGCCAAGCGTAAACGAGCACTACGATCGCTGCAGCGCTCACGACGGCAAACACCATCGCCCGCTCACGAGACCACGCGCGCGTCCCCCGTCCGCGTCCGAGTTCGAGGACGTTTGCGCTGCCAGACTCTCCGATTCTGGCCATGACGGCGCTCGCGATATCATGGGCGCGCTCCGCAGTGGCCCGACCCTCTGCAGACGCGCGGACCCACTCGCCGACTGCGAAGTGCTGGGCCACCATCTGTCGTGCCTCTTCGCTGTTCGCGAGGAGCGCTCGAACCTCCGGCATCTCGCCCTCTTCGACCTCGCCGTCCACGTAGGCCATCAGCCTTTGGAGCTCGTCTTTCGAGAGGCTCATGGATCGCCCCCGTTCGAAGAAGGGACGCCTTCGGAAGAGTCGACGCCGTCCTTCGCGCCTGCGCCGGTGATCCGGGCAGGAGGACGATGCCCTACCTGCTCCGTGTAGCAGTCGACGAGCGCGCGCTGAAGCTTCTGCCGGGCATGGAAGAGGCGGCTCATGATGGTCCCTTTGGATACGCCCATGACCTCTGCCATCTCCTCATAGCTCAGCCCCTCGACTTCTCGCATCACGATGACGCCGCGATGGTACGCAGGCAACGCGTCGAGAGCGGCCTGCAGGCGCGCCCCGATCTCCTGTCGACGCACGATCTCGAGCGGATCGGCTCCGTCGAGCCGGCCAAGCAGGGGAAAGTCGGGCTCCGAGTCCGAATCCGCATCGAGAGGGCGCTCCGTCCTCTCTGACAGACCCCGGCCGGGCTTCCGTATGAGATCGATGCTGAGGTTCGTGATGATGCGGTAGAGCCAGGTGAAAAAGCTCGACCCTCCCTGGAAGGTCGGGAGCCCCTTGAAGACGCGGAGAAAGGCGTCTTGAACGAGCTCGCGCGCATCGTTCTCGTCGCGCACCAACGCCAGCGCGATCGCAAAAGCGCGTCGCTGATGGCGCTCCACGAGCGAGCGAAACGCCACCGTGTCGCCAGCTTGCGCCTTCGCGATGAGCGCACGATCTTCCTCCGCCTCTCGAGCTCGAACCTGCTTGGTGTTGGACGCGGAAATCGCTGGGCTATTCAGAGGACGAGGAACGGCCGCCGCCTCCGCAGCCCCGGATCGACCCGCCGCTCCGGGTACGACGGACACGGTTTCCAGCGTGTCGGCGGCCCCCCGCTCAGCCGGCTCGTGCGGTCGCGACGTGGACATCGTCAGCACCTAACGTACTGACGCCTGCTGCCCCCGGCAACTTGGCCCGCTCTTGACCCGGCGGGGGATCCTTCGCTGCGCTCCTAAGAAACAAGCCTAAGCGCTGTCATCCTGAGGAGCGAAGCGACGAAGGATCTCCCGGGTGACGCGCCACGCCGCGTGAAAGTGAGCCAGCGTTCACTGGGGGATCCTTCGGGCCTTCGGCCCTCAGGATGACAGCAAAAAAAGCGACGTGTTTCTTCCACTTTGAGCGCGCTCCGCGCGTACGGGCTCAGGATGACACCTCGCATGCTCACGATGACACGCATTTTGGATGATGCGCTCGCCCTGCTCACTTAGCGACGTTGACGCGAGGGCTCGGCGAGTTGGCCGAGGGTAACGTTCGCATCGAAGAGCTTGCCGTAACGCGACACGCGCAGCGTCACGACTTTGCCCACGCCAGCCGTGCTCGCGAGCCACCGAAGGAGCGATCCTGGGACGAGAGGCGTCCCGTCGAATGCCAGAATGACGTCACCGGGGGCGAGATGGGCTTTGTCCGCCGGTCCTCCGGGTTCCACCCCCTCGATGACGGCCCCCCCTTGCTCACTCGTAAGCTTCAAGACCGCGCGGTCTTCTGGGGTGAGCTCGTGTACGTCCACCTGGCGGATGCCAATCGCGCTGCGCGTGACGTGACCGTCACGGAGGAGCATCGGGAGGAGCTGCTTGACCATATTGATCGGAATGGCGAAACCGATTCCCTGCGCATCCTCGCGAATAGCGGTGTTAATCCCTACGACCTCCCCCCTCAGATTGAGGAGAGGGCCACCCGAGTTGCCGTGATTGATCGAGGCGTCGGTCTGGAGAAAGTTGTAGTAGTCCGCAGGGTCGCCCAGCTGAACATCTTCCCGAGTGCGCCCCTTTGCGCTGATGATGCCGGCGCTCACCGTGTGCGACAGACCGAACGGATTGCCGATCGCCACGACCCAATCCCCGACCTCTAGCGCGTCAGAGTCGCCGAGCGCGATGGGTACCAAGTCATGCTCCTCGATCTTGACCACGGCAATCTCGGTAGCCGGATCCCTTCCCACCACCCGCGCGGGGTAGCGCTTGTCGTTCGAGAGCTTGACGACAATCGTGTTCGCCCCCTCGATGACATGGTTGTTCGTGAGGATGATGCCGTCCTTGTCGACGATGAACCCGGTCCCGAGCCCCATGAGCTGGCGTCGCGGGTGTCCTGGGAAGAACTGCTGCTGCTCCTCTTCCTTGGTCGTAATCGTGACTACGCTCGGGTCGGCGTGCTTCGCGATCGGAGCGAAGCTCGCGAGCGAAGCCGAACCCGCGAGAGGTGCTGCCTCCCCGCCCCCGGGAGAGGCCGCGAACGGCGCGCTTCGCGGCAACCCGGACGGCACGGTCGGAACGGGGGTTGCGCTCGAGAGGGTCGGCCGCACCCCTTCCGGCGCCCCTTCTCCGGCGACCGTACTGCTATCCCTCCTACACGCTGCGAGGCTCAGGACCGCCAAGACGAGCCCAGCCCCGCGAGCCCTTCGACACGAAGGGGACATCGCTACTTCTGAACTTTCGCTGGAGACCGGCTCTCCTTGGAGAGTTCGACGAAACGCATCCTCAAATCGAAGAGAATATGCGTGAGAAGACGTTCCTCGTCCCCCGTCAGGTTCCCCTTCGTCTTCTCTTCGAGCAGACCGAGGAGGTCGATGGTCTGGTGGGCGAGAGGGAGATCCAGGTCGGGCGCCTCCCCACTCGGGTGGGGCGCATCGCCGAGATGCATGAGAGCCGAGTGATTCAGAGAGAGGACGAATGTAGCGAAGTCGAGCGTAGGGAGAGCTTCCTCACCTGCCGGCGGTTTCCCGTCCTTGCTCTTGTCCGCGGACATCGCCTCTCAGCTCTCGCGGCCGCCGAGGGCGGGCTGAGGAAGAACGACGGCGTCGGCCTGGTCGGCGACATCGGGCAGCTGCGTTACGTGCTTCTCTACGTCCTTGGGAGTCAATGCTCCGCTCGCGAGGTTTCGCTCACGTACGCGGATATCCCACTCCCAGCTGTTGATGACTTTATTGCTCATGGTGGACCAGGGTTTAGGCCGACCCGAAGTGCGGCGCAAGGGGACTCGAGAAGGTTCCTTCCCCTGGGAGTCCAAAAAGTCCTAAGGGATCCCCGTTTGTTGCCGTTCCACAGACTGACATGATGCGCTGCGGAGTCTGTGGGGGAAGTATGCAAAATGGGGCTGTCTACCGGGCGCGGGAGGACGAAGGAGCAGAGCTCCACGACCTGCCCGCCCAAGAATGCGTCGATTGCGGAAGCATCTGCCCGGACGCGGAGAGGATCGACCAGGTCGACCCGAGCAAGGTCCCTTCTTCGGTCCGACTTCGCTGCGCGCGGATGCGAGCGTCCGGCTTCTGAACTGGCTGGGGGCCACCCCCTCGCGAGTCAACCGGTCTTGGCGCGCCATGCGTCTCCTGATCTCCTGAGCGGGATCCGCCCCCATGGGAATTCCCCCGACCTGGGACCTGGTTGGAGCAGGAGTAGTACGTGCGCGGCAGCGCCGACCTCATGCGCATTTGGCTTCGCGGGCTTCGTTCCGGGGGCCTTGGGGCGTCCCGCCGTCCCCCCGTCTCACTTCAATCGAGTTAACTTGTCCGACTCGACTTGAAGGCGTGCGTCCGCCCGCCCTCCACCTTTCGCGATACGCTCCTCGGCTCGATGGGCGTCCGGCGCGCTTTTCTGATCCTCGGGCTCTCGCTCTCGTCATGTGCTCCTCGCGTCGACGTCGAGCCCCTCGATACGGACGGACTGCCGCGCCCAAAGCCTGAGCTTCCCCACACGAGCGAAACAGTCATGCCGGCCGCGCCCGCTCCCTCTACCTCGACTGGAGCGCCGACCCCCGGCCGTTGTCCGTCCGGGATGGCGTTCTTGGAGGTGTCGTCGCCCAGCTCGACAACGCGCTCGATTTGCGATCTCTGGCGCGCGAGGCCGCGCTTTCGCCGTTCCACTTTCATCGTGTGTTCCGCGGGATGCTCGGCGAGACGCCGCTCGAGCTCCATCGTCGCTTACGAATGGAGCGCGCCGCGCATCTGCTGCTCGCGACCGACGCGAGCGTCACGACCGTCGCGTTCGGCGCCGGCTACGAGACGCACGAGTCGTTCACGCGCGCGTTTCACAAGGCATACGGCGTCGCTCCGTCGGCGTTCCAGCGGTGCTCGCGTGAGCGCGCTGAATCCACTCGCCGCCTTCGTTCGAGCTCGCCGCGCGCAGCGGCATCCATTTTAGCCCGGAGAGTTCCGAGCAAGTCGATATCCCATTCATTCGAGGAGAAGAGAGCATGAGGGCCGACATCGTCGATGTGAGCGCTATACGCATCGCCACTATTCGTCATCGCGGACCATACAACCGGATCTCGGAGGCCTTCGCAAAGCTCGGCGCGATCGCCGCGCCCGAGAATCTGCTCGTGCATCCCGAATCGAAAATGATCGCTGTCTACTACGACGACCCAGAGACTACTGCTGCGGAAAATCTGCGCTCCGATGCAGGCATCGCCATCCCCGCGGACCTCGCGCTTCCCGCCGGGCTCGGCGAAGTAAACATCCACGCCGGGCGTTATGCACGTCGGGACGTACGAAAAGCTCGGCGACACTTGGGCGCGCCTTATGGGTGAATGGTTGCCGAAGAGCGGCGAGCGCATCGGCGAAGGCGTGAGTTTCGAGGTCTATCGGAATACGCCGGAGACGGCGAAGGAAGCCGATCTGAAGACGGAGATATACGTTCCGTTGGCGTGATCGCAGCAGGGTCGAACGGTCGAGCCGTCGAGATGCTCAACATGGGCGACGTCGAGGGGGCACGCGCTCCGCAAGTACGTGGCGGCGCTCGGAGGTGAGCTTGAGATCGCCGCCGTCATCGGCGGGCGGCGCTTCCCGCTCCACGGCGCCTAAAGGTCAAAGTACAGCCCGCACCGTGAACACAGCGATGTACGACAAAGGCGAAAGAGAAGATCTAAGTGAATTCAAGCACACCGAATATTGGGAAGCGGTGCAGAACTTCCAGAAATTCATCGTCAACGAAGCACGCACCAACGGCCTACCCCCCGAGCGTCTGGGCGAAGCGGTCCACGTGGCACTCACCACGGCGAACCCAAAGGCACGCTACGCGGTCATTCCACAACGCTTCAAGAACTGGACTCTGCCCAGACTGCTTCCCGCGAGGATGGTCGACGCCACGCTCGCAAAGGCGCTCGGACTCACGCGTCGCCTCGTTTCTTCGAAACCTTCGGCCAAGTTGTCGATTCAAGGAGAACGCCAATGAACGTCGCAGCGACAGGCCCCACCACGCCCACCTCGCAAGCATCAACCACCACTACGCGAAGGTTAACGGCACCGACCTTCACTACGTAGCCGCCGGGAAGAGCGGCTCTCCGATCCTTCTGGTCCACGGCTTTCCCGCGACCTCGTGGACCTTTCAAAAGCTCATCCCGTTGCTCGCGTCGACTCACCGCGTCTTCGCCGTCGATCTGCGCGGCTTCGGCGACTCGGCGAACGCACCGTTCCCACGTCACCGAAAGCGCATGGAGTCGCTCCGAACACGCGGCGCACCTCGCGGGGTCCTTTCGGGATGGCCGCGAGCGCGTCGCGAGGCGCGGCGAACGAGGGGAGCGTCGCTCGCCTCGGGTGGCGATGCCCGACGGACGCGCGGCGCGTCGCGGGGAACGGGCGGTGCATCGCGAGGCGTGGGCGGGGCGCCCTGAGGAAGGCGCGATGCGTCGAGAGGAACGGGCAGCGCTTGTTTCCGCGCGCGTACCGTCGCTCTCGCTACGCGGAGCGATGCCCGACGCGCTCGCGGGAGCGCACTCGGCCTTCGTGGCGCGTCGGTCGTCCGCTTCCACCGCGCCGCTCCGATTGCGTCGGGCATCCCGACGAACAGGTCGGCGCGCGAGCGGCGGAGCGAGGAAGCCGCTCGGACCTCGAAGCGCAGGGCCGCGTCTGTCTCGGGGTGCCCGAGGTCTTCGGACAGCATCGCTAGGATTGGGCAGCAAGGCACGGCCCGCTCGGACCGACGCCCGACTCGCTCGGAACGATGCCCGACGCGAAGCGAGAGGCGCGTTCCGTAGTGTGTACCACTCTCCGACGCGTGGGCAGCAACACGCCCATCGAACGGCGGGATGCCCTCCGCCAAGCTCGGGATGCAGCACCCGTTCCTCGCGATGCACCGATCGAAACTCGCGACGCGGCGCTCGCTCCTCCCGATTCGCCGGCCGTTCGTCGCGATGCCCCGCCCATTTGCGGCGCTGCTCCACGCATTGGCGGCGACGCGGTCCGAAGGCGAAGACGCCGTTCACGAAGAGTCCTCCGGTCATCACGTACGTCACGGGGTGCCCGACCCCTACCGCGCGAGAGGGAGCGAGCGGGTCGGGAGTTCTTCGGAGCGCGCGACGACGCTTCCCGTACGCGTCGGGATGCGCAGAGAGCAGCTCGCGACGCCACATGAGGAGAGGACGATGCCCGCGGCGAAGCCAAGACGTCCGCGCGAACATCCACCGAGTCTCCTTTCGCGCCCAGAGGCCCGGTCGGTCTGAGGCGACGTCGTCTCGACATGGCGAGAGAGCCTCTCCATGCAGCGAGAGGACGTCTCGGTACTCGTGGAGGATCTCTTGCTGCACCGAGCTGACCTCTCGGTGCGGACCGATGACACCGCAACGTTGCGAAATTGCACCGATGCGCGAGGAAAGGACGTCGACGAACAGCCAGAGGACAGCTCGGTATGGGGAGAGGACGGCTCGGCCTTCGTAGAGAGCCTCTCGGCGTGCCGAGAGCGACTCTCGGCACAGGGAGAGAACCGCTCGGTGTTCGCAGAGGCCCTCTCGGAACTTGTCGGTGGCGTCTCGGCAGTCGTGGACGTCCTCCACGAACTCGGCCATGACCTGTCCGAAGAGCGAGAGGCACTGTCCTTGTGCCGAGCGGCTCTCTCGGTGCAGCGCGAGTGCCTCTCGGCCTGTGGAGGGAATGTGTCCCCATGGGCACAGGACCTCTCGGTACTCGGGGAGTACCTCTCGGAGGACCGAGAGTGACTCTACGAAGACGGAGAGGCACTCTCCGAAGAGCGAGAGGCACTCTCCGAAGAGCGAGAGGATCGATCGGTACTTGGGGGACGTCCTCTCCCCACACCGAGCGGTCGTCTCGGAATAGGGAGAGGTCCTCTCGGAAGGGCGAGAGGCACTGTCCCTGCACCGAGCGGCTCTCCACGAAGGCCGAGCCGTCCTCCAGCTCTACCGAGACGTCCTCTCCCTGTTGCGAGAGGGCCTCTCGCTGTTCCGAGACGACCGCTCGCATTTCGTCGAGGGCCTCTCGCTTCGCAGAGGCTCTCGAAGTGCTTTCTGGTTAACCAATCTCTCCCAGCTGCCGTCCTATTTTGGTGTCAGACTCCTCAGGGTGCTCTGGGACGTGCCGATCCAATAGAGGCTATTGCCGCTTACCGCGAGGCCATAGGGGTCCTCGTCGGCTTCTCCGGCTCTTGTCGCGAACGTGTAGAGCACCGTGGCGGACGCTTCCACTCCTGTCAGCGGCACCTCTTCGATTTGGCTGCCAGTCGACCAGTAGAAAGACGTCGTGTCGATCGCGACGTACGAAAATGTTTGTCCCGACGTAATGGTCACCAGCGTGCCGCCATCAAGGGGAACCCTGACCAGGGAGCCCTGCGTCGTCCAGTACAAGTTGTTAGCATCCGCGGCAAGGAAGTCGGGGGAGATCTGTCCTGATTCGAATGTTGTCGCGGCACCTCCTTCTCCTGCCG
>Ga0182024_10006966_pt1 | contig 24599 bp, 23 predicted proteins | sample P32metaG_FD_120480 | JGI IMG/M metagenome (GOLD analysis project Ga0182024, IMG submission 120480) | Permafrost microbial communities from Stordalen Mire, Sweden - P3-2 metaG (Illumina Assembly) | ecosystem: Environmental > Terrestrial > Soil > Wetlands > Permafrost | place: Sweden: Stordalen...
AGCTCGGGAGCCATTTTTGGCCAGAAAAAGTTCAAATCGAAAAATCTCAAAACCCCGGTTAACTTATCCACTCTCAGAGCTTTGGCGGGAATCCAAAACCCATCTCCCGGACAGCAGTGTTCTTAACTAACCCCACCGGCGACAAGATCGCCAGTGCTACCGGGTTTTGTGCGGGGTTGGTGGGCGGTTATTGGATGACTAAGGGGACGCGGGGGAAGGCGAACTTGCGGCCTACTTCGTCCACCACATTGATCTGGCAGACGTATTGGCCCGCTGCAAGATCCTTTAAGGGGACTTGGAACTGGACGGGTACGGCTTCCGGGCGCGTGTCCGCTATTCGCTTCGCATCGATTGGGCCGACCTCGAAGGCTTTTGCGCCCTTCTTATTGAAGAAGCTCATGCTCACGCGCACGCGGCGAGCTTTAGCATCTGCCGGGTCGGGCTGGGAATCGTAAACGTCGAAGTTCACGTAGAGGTTCTGGCTGCGACGGAAGACCTTCGTGATATTCGGAATCACTTTTTCATCGCCCACGATCAGAGGATTTGCGGTCATTTCCTTTTTGGTAAACTTCTCAGCCGTGCCCACTGCGGCGGTTACTTTCTCGCGCTGGCTGCTCCAGATGATCGTGCTCAGCTTCAACCCGGAAGTATCCGCGGCCAGATCGGGAACGGTGAATTTGGTCTCGAAGGTTCCCATCTTGCCCGTGATGTTCTCGCGTACTACGAACTTCATGTGATATTTGCCGGGCTCGAGTGTGAAGCCGGCATCATACTGGAAACTCTTGCGGCCCGCTTTGGCAGAACTGTCCTGATCCAACTGGATGCGAATGTTGTCGCGCACATTGCCAACCGTCGCGTGGCGTTCGTCCTGAATCTGTCCTACAAAGTCGAATTGTGTAACGCTTGCGCCGCCCTTCGCCGCAAGCGCCACGACCGATCCGGGGATCTTGATCGATACCGGCACAAAGTAAGCGGTCGGAGACACGCGGAAGTAATCGACCTGGAGGGCTAACGGCAACTCGGTCACGGGATCGCCAGCAGCCAGGGCTTCTTTCAACTGCTGGTCTTTATCCTGGGCGTTCAACTTACCCCAGACCTTATCGGCATAGTAGCCGGGGCGGGCCTCGATCTTCATGCCGGCGATCTTGCTATTCATCCGCACTGTGATGCGTCGATATTTACCATCCTTCGCGCTGTTGGTGCTGTAGTAGCCCAGCAGGTAGTAGCTGCCCATCCCTTCCTGCGCCTGGGTGATTCCGGCTTCTATGTCGTTACTGTCGAGAAACGCTTTGCCGCCGGTCTCTTCGGCCAGCGTGAATAAGGTCTCCTGCGAATCGTTGATCTGGGCGCGCTGTGAGTTGTATACGGAGCCGTTGAAAACTCCGCTGCCGCGCGATGCGGCCTTGTTGGCGCCGCCGCCGGGAGGGTCCGCCATCAACCCGCGGGCGTCGACCGGGTAGATCGCGAGGTTCGCCTTGACGGCCGCGTTGATGGAAGCTTCCAGTTGCGCCTGGTTATCGACGCCGGTCTTGTTCACGCCGGCGGAGAAATAAACGAGCGCCTTCTTTTCCGGGAATGATGCCAGCATCTTGGCGGCCTGTTCGATGGCGGCGAGCTTTTGGTCTGTGTTGAATATGTTGAACTCGGTCTCGTCGGCGACGAAGGCCGCGCTGGTGTCCTCGCTGTTGCAATCGCCGGTATCCGCGAGGCCGTTGAGGTCGGTGGCTTCGCCGATCGGGAGGCCTTTGATCACGGTCATCAGGACGTCACGGTCATCGGTGAAATCGCTCAGAACTACAGGCGCGCCCGTGCCTGTGAAGAGCATTGTCGCCACCATGTCGTCTTTGGTGATGCGATTTTTCAGGTAGTCGAGCGAGGCGTCCTGGGCGCGCAGTTGCTCGGGTATCCCCATTGATGAGAAATCGAAGAAGAAAACCAGAAGGCGCTTGTCGTGGAACTGGATGTGGCCGGGGGTCGAAGAGGTGATCGTGGTTTTAGGCGCGTCCGGGAGTTTGAGTTGATCGTCGAGTGAGAGCGCGGGAGGAGGTTCGGTGACCAGAGTAAGACGCTGGTATTCGAAGATGGAGATCTTTTGCGGCTTGCCGTCTTCGAGGACTATGAAGTCGTCTTGTTTCAGACCTTCGATCGGTTTGCCGGTTTTGTCTTTGATGGTGACATCGACGATTACCAGGTTGCTGTTGGCGCTGAACGTGGGGGTGGGTTGTTGTCCCGGTAAAGGCAACGCGATCAAGGCCACGAATGAACACGCATAAACACGAATAAGACTCGCGTATTTCATTCGTGTGAATTCGTGTTCATTCGTGGCTAACATAGATTTTTCGGCTAGAAGTTGTACCGGAGCATTACTGTTACGTTCCGGGTCGCCGATGCGGCTGTTGGGAGGCCATAGGTCTGCGAGTTCACCGTGGTTCCGATACTTGTTATGGTGACATGGTTCAGGGCGTTGGTCGCGCTGATCCGCAACTGGATTTGCCGTCTGGAGTCGCCGAATCGAAACGCTCTGTTCAGCGATGAGTTTACCGCCAGGTGGAATAAGCCTGGTATTGTGTCCCTACCCGCATCGCCGAACTCACCGGGCGCCGGCGTCGTGAAAGCGGCGGGATTGAAGTACAGATTATTACCGCCCTCGATCGGGAGTCCGGTGGCTTCGGCGCGGCTGGTGCCGAACGCGGCCAATCCGGCTGTGTTGGAAAGGTTACCGGCGACATAGGCCGTGAGCGGCGTTCCGGAGGTCGCGGAGAAAGTTCCGCTCAGAGTCCAGCCGGCCAGGGCTGCGGTTTTCCATCCGCCGTTCCGCATCATGCCGTGAATACCGACCGGCGAGGAAAAGAGAAACGTGGTCTGGAGGTTATGCCGCTGGTCGAAGGACGAAAGTCCGCGCTCGAGATGCAGGTCGCCGATGTACTGCACCAGCGTGCCGCCCGATCCTGTAAAGCTGGAGGCGTCGTCGAGCGACTTCGAGAACGTGTACAGCGCCGTGGCCGAGATGCCGCGCGTGAAGCGGCGCGTGATCCGGGTTTGCGCGGCGTTGAAGATTGAATTCGCGCCTGATGTCAGGTAGGTGAAGCCCGTCGAATTTGCGATCTGAAGGTTCTGGGTCGAGATGGGAGAGCCCGGCACGGCGCGGTTCGGCTGCTCGTTGATGGCGAGGTCCGTGCCCTTCGTTCCGATGTATTCCGTCTCGATGACCAAGCCGTGCGGCAGCGTGTTTTGAATGGTGAAATTCCATGTCTGCGCATACCCGAGCTTGTAAGCGGGATTGACGGCGAACGTGTTAGTAACCTGCGTTGGCGAAGTGGTGAAACCGTTCTCCAGCCTGAGTGGATCGGCAAGGCTGGTGGTTAGCGTTGACGTTGTTGCAAAAGGCGGCTGCGACGCCATCTGGGCTGCAATCGAGCCATATGGCGAACCGCTGTAGAAGATGCTGTAGCCAGTGCGGAAGATCAGAGTTTTTTTCGTCCACGGCCTCCACGCAATGCCGATGCGCGGCGAATAATTGTTCTTCTCGGATCGCACCAGACTGGTGGGGAAAGCGCCGGAATATGGGCCCACAGGCGCGCCGGGAGTGACCACCGCAACCGCGGTAAGGCTCGGGCTTAAGTCCAGGTTTGCCAGATGGCCGTGGAGCTCCGTATAGGGCGCGAAGTATTCGTAGCGGAGCCCCAGGTTTATGGTTAGTCCCGGCAGAATGCGCCAGTCGTCCTGCGCGAACCACGCGGTTGCCCAGCTTCGGAAGTAGTTGTTGGTGCTGCCGCGCAGAGAGCTCGATTGCGGCAGCCCGAGCAGAAAATCGGCGAAATCGTATCCGGTGCCCTGCACGGGCTGGCCACTTGCACTCAACTCACTCGTCTCCAGGCCGCTGAAGCTGAAAGAGCCGCGCGCGTTCTGATAACTCAAGCTGTTTTGCTGCAGCTTGCGGAAGAGGTACCCGAACGTCAGATTATGCCTTCTCCGGATCACCCAGGTAAAGTTGTCCGTGAAGTTCGTGGTTTGATTGCGGCCCAGCGACGCCGCGCCGTCGCTCAGGCTGGAGAAGTTGGTGAAAGAAAGCGTGGGAGGGCCATAGTTGATTGGGACCTGGGAGGTGCCTTCGATGCCGAGTTCGCCTGCAACATTCTGCGTGTAGGCAAAGTATGGGGTGGCTTGCGTGATATTGCGGCTGAACGTCAGATTGGCGCTGTTGTTGACGCGGGCCGCAAAGCTGTGGCTCCATCCGGCTGCCGCGCTGAGTCCATAGCCCGAGCTCAGGTCCGTGTATCCGAAGAGCTGCTTCGAATCCGAGCTTCGATCCTGATACTGGATATTGAAGTTGAGCCGGTCCTTGTTATTGATCGGCGCGCCCAGCCGTACCCCGATACTCTGGGTCCAGCTCGGAGCGGTAGTGATCAGCCGGTAATCCTGCACGACGCCGGTGTAGGTGGGTTGCGGAATGAACGGCAGCAAGCCCTCGGCAACGGGATTGATGCGCGAGGCGGGAATCGCGTTGTTGGGGAAAGGAGCGCCGGTTGTAGGGTCATAGATGGTCGACGGCAGCGCGGAGAAGTCGCCCATTCGCTCGGCCGGCGTGGGAACCGATCCGAGCTGATTCGATCCGTTGCGGTCGAGCGATCCCTGGTAACTGATGTTGAAGTTGGCGCGCTGCCAGTTCAGAAGCTTGGGGATAACCATCGGGCCGCCCACGGTTGCCGTGTAGTTGTTCTGCGAGGAGTAAGGCTTTTGCGAAGGGATTCCGTTGAGCGAGAATGGAGCGGCGTTGAGGGCGGAATTGTGCGCGGTCACCGATACGGAGCCCGTGTAGGTCGGGCGATTGCGCCGCCTGTTGCCGAAATTTGCGAATTGCCCGTTATAAGGACCGCGCCGGTTGCTTTGTGCGCCGCCGCGACCACGCCCGCCGCCCCGTCCTCCACCACCACCTCCACCTCCACCGCGCCCGCCGCCTCCACCACCAAAACCGCCGCCACCGCCACCTGGTCCACCGTTAAGGCTTGGGCCGCCGCCGCCGAAGCCGCCGTTGATGGCACTGGCGCCGAATCCGCCGAGTCCAAGACTGTCGCTGCCGTTCGGGTTCGTCATGCCGGTTGGAAGACCGAGGAGATTCGCGCCTCCCGGTCCGGTACCATCGGCGAATCCGCCGGCAAACAGCGTACCGCCGCGACCGCCGGCATTGGTTCGCTGACGGCGGGCTTCGTCGTCGCTAGCTGCCGCGAGTCCGCCGCTGGTGCTGCCGTTCACGAGAAATGCCTCGTCCGATTCAATGCCTTCGGGCGGCGTGGCCGCGAGATCGGAAGGTTCCGGAGCCGCCTGTGCAGCCTGGCCGTCCTGCGTGGGCCGAACTGCGGCGCTCTGGAAGCCAGGCTGGGCAGAACCGGGCTGTGGCGAAGCCGGCTGCGGTGATCCGCCTCGGCCCGGGCCAAACCCTCCGGCTCGTCCGGCACCACCGCCGCGCGCGCCACCATTCCGAAATCGCTGTCGGCCCGCTGGTTGCTGGGCTTGGGGTGTGACCGTTCCGGCTGGTTGGCCCAAGCGCGGCATTTCGAGCGTCCAGTCTTTTTGCACGGAACTGTCGGCGCCGATCACGACTTGGCCGGCCGCTGCCGTGAATTCGAACATCTCGACCCGGACATCCCAGACGCCGGGCGCGAGGTCCATGCTGTACCGGCCGTTTTCATCGGTAATCGCGGTGACTTTGGCCTCGTCCTTTTGGGCGGTGACGGTGGCGCCGGGTACGAACTGGTCGGCTGCGCGAACGGATCCCGCATATTGCGCGCCGTGGAGTGGCAGCGCGCTCAAAACCAGCGGTAACAGGCACGCACGAGAAGCCCGGCGCATTCGGGAAGAACCTGGAACTGAATTAAGCTATTGTCGCAGCACGGGCAAGAAGTTCCATCGGTTAAGTTTGTGGTCTAGCTACGGCAGGATTATGGTGGCCAGGGACGGAATCGAACCGCCGACGCCAGCCTTTTCAGGGATGTCAGATCAATGACTTACAGGTGCTCCTCTATGAAAACACAAAACTTGCGCGATAACGATTTGGACGCCATTTGGACGCCGGGGCTATTTTCGGGGCGTTTGGACTCCGCGTGGACTCCACACAGTAACTACCTCACAGCCCTCTGTTGGAACTGAACGTGCTCTTCACGCGCGGTCGAAATCGCCTGTTGATGTTCGCGCACGAGTGTGAGAAAAACTCGGTCCTATATAGGAGGGCACCATGGCTACCATGCGCGATCCTGTGTGGGGTTGGCTTGACCTTTGATTGCGTTCGGCCCAATCAAGATACCGCGGGGAGGTGCCGGGCTTGGTTCCTTGCCTCTGGCTGGCTTTACGGCCAATCATATTGGCAGCTCCTTCAGCAACTCCGCGAGGAAGTACGACACCTCCTCTCTTTCTGTCGCCAAGCTGATTTTTTGATCGTCCTAATCCTGGCCGAATACCGCTTTGGAAACTCTGCTCTTTGTTGGGGGCTTATCGCATCGCCAAACTTTCCGGTCAATAGCTCACCAGAATCGAGCCCCCCATTTCCATTCTGGACTTCACGCTAACCGCGAACGAAGCAGAATTTCTCTTGAAGGCCGGTCAAGCCGCCGCATTGCGTTTGATCCATCAGCGCAAACTTGACGGCGGACCGAGCGAAGCGGATGTTCGCCAAGCGCAGAGCGAGGCGGAGGCCCTGAGATCGACGGTTGTCGCCGCAAGACGAGCTTCGACCATACGGCGAAGGGTTGTTGCGATTCTCCTACTGCTGGTGGGCGCGGCTATCGTTCTCGTTTGGAAAGCGCATTGGGGGGGGCCGGGGACCTTCCGGAGGCCCGTCCTCGGATATCCTTAATCAATGCGGTGACCTTGCGGCGTTGAGCGCATTCCGGGAGGCGGAAACGCGCTCCGTGAGGGGAAATCTCGTGCGAAGATTCTAGCTGGAGGTTAAACCCATGAGTTCAGTACGGGCCAAGCGGCACATGCGAGAGAAGATCGTGGGCGCAATCTGCCTAGTCGTGACTGGGGCTGGAATCGGTTGGCTGATGGGACTTTCGATGTCTCCCGTACTGCACATAGTAGTTGCGGGCCTCTTGACCGCTATTGCTGGAGCGGTGGCTGCGCTGACTGGGCTGAACGGAACCGCCGGCCCCGAAGCCATGGAGGAATCTCCTCCCAAAAAGCCGGAAGATTCCGCGTCCTCCCCTCCGCCAGCGAAGTTACAGAGTCGCTTCGAGCCTCGTCCGGTAACGGCTGTTCCACTCGCCTGCCTTATTGTTGGCATCGTTTTAGGCTCAGCTCTCGGGATATACGGTCGAACTCAAGATTGGCTCGGGGCAGACCCAAAGGCACTGGTGACAAAGTGGCAGATCACCAAGCTTCCGGATGACCAGATAGCCAAACGGTTGTTTGATCAGCTCTATCCTCCCGTTGCTTTGTCAGGGGGCAAGAGCAAGGGTAGTGAGCAAGGCGATAAGAATGCCGAGGCCGCATCCAGTCCGCAGGTTGCTGCCCGCTTGGCAGGCGGGTTATTCGGATCGGTGGCGCCAGAAGAATACAAGGAATTTCGGTCAGCTCCTGACAAAGATCTTCGGCGCTTGATGCAGGCCTCCAAGAATGTTCGCGTCAGAAACTTTGCCGGACGCTGCGGCGATGCGCTGTGCCTGAGAGCTGCCGTGGAGGAATTACTATGGCCAGAACAGCCCTAGCGACGTTTCTACTCGCGGTAGTCAGCGCGTCCATCCCTCTCCATGCCGAGAGCAATGGTGCTTATGATCAGTACGTTTACCTCGTCAAGGCTAGCGACTGTCTACATGCTCCGAGGGACCGGGCCTTGACTGGCTTTCGTCTTCGTGGACTTACCGGCATCGTTACGGCTCTTCATGGCGTGGCGGATAGTGGAAACATCACTGTCACCAGCGTCGATGGCAAAGTTAGAAGCGCATCGGTTCGGATATCCAAGGTAGATTTGAAGAATGATGTCGCCTTGCTCACCTCGCCGGAATTCGACCGGGCACCAGCGGACGGCCTCGACGTAGCCGCAAATCCCAACGTGCTGCCTAACGCCAAGGCGTATGTGGTTGGTTATCCACTCGGAACCTACCTCGAACCCACAAAATTGCCTTTCACCGTCGGTGAGCCGCCCCGGTACGAACTTGGCCGAAAGCTCGATGTACAACTGCGTGAAGCGCTTCAGCAGCGGAAGAGTCCAGATCCCTCCATCAATGTACTGTTCTTGGTCGGGCCTATTCATCCGGGGCACTCGGGTGCACCGGTGCTTGACAGTAGTAGCCGAGTGATCGCCATCGCCAACGGCAGCATCCGGTTGGCGGCGGGTTATGGGTGGGCCATTCCCTTCCAGGCAATAACATGGAGAACGATTCAAGGCAATCCCGACTTTCAGACCCTCAAGTCGCGGGCACCGAACATTGCACTCTTCTCGTTCGATGAGAATCCGCACGTTGTACAGGAGCGGATCAGCCTATCACTGGACGCAATCAAAGAGGATACATCCAGAATTCTAAAGCTTCAGACTTTAGCGGCCAGTAAGGACCGACTTCAAATTCTCCGGGACTACGTTCCCAGAATTGGGGACAACACCGTAAGGTTCGGTGAACGAAGTATAGCCTTGGCGGAATGCATCAATGCAGGCGTGTTTCAAGGTTCCGCCGCCTTCGAGAAGGCTGCCGAATTGGTCAGCCAGTCGTACACCCTGGAGGAGCAGCGAATCGGCTTCCCACAGCTAGTCGCGTCGCTCGTCCCCCTTGCCCCCAAGTATTTGGACTTCATCACGCAAGAGTGCTGCGGGGAACTCTCCACTCCTGTGCCATCCCGAAGTATTCCAGCCGAGAGATCGCGTGCTTCGGAGTTTTGGTGGGCTGTGTTTCAGCAGACTCTCGCGGAATACCCGGAAGTCACTCTTGCTGCCATTTCGGAGACCCGCTTCGCTGCCAATCGGTATTCGCGCCTTGATAGGCTTTGCGCCAATATACCCGAAGCGACACTTGCGAGGATGGAAGGCTATCCCTCTCGAAGCGTTCGGGGGTTAGCCGCAATCCAAAGAGCGACCCGGTCGCGGGAACAGGAGCGCGACGCCATGCCCGTAATAAGGGAACTGGTCGATGCCGATGGTGACGAAGATCTGCATCTCGCAGCTGAGCTTCTAGGTCTGGCGAAGCGACACGCAATAATCGACCCGCCGCTCGCACAGAAGGCACTAACGATCCTAAAGACAGATGGCCCTGTGGTCTCCGAATCATTGGGCAGATCGATTGGCGAGCCAGATCGCGGACGCGGTAGAGAATTTCGCCTAAGCGCTGCTGAGGAATATCTCGTTTGGTCTGTGCAGCTTGAACAGATTTCACGAACCGTTGGGGACCCGCTCGCGAAGGTGGTTGAAGGCTATGAGGTAGCCCTCCAATCGTTTGAGTCGACGAAGCCTGATCGCGGGAACGGCGACCTGTACGCTCGCGCCTGTATCAGAGCGCTCATCTCACTTAACAAGGGCATGTATGGCGTCGGGACGCGTCTCGAAAAGAGGGTGTCCTTCGATGAATTTATTTTGCTGGGACGGGTCTTCTCGCATTCTCCGGAGATATTGGACGCAATTAATCTTGCACACTTGAAGACGAAATGGGACGCCGCAGTAGAAGGTGGTCAATATGATCCGTGATACCACTTGGAAGCGGGTACTCCAACGCGATGTGATCAATCTGGTTCCGCACCCGTACCATAGTCGCTTGCCAGTCGGTTGATCCGTCGGGACTCAGCGCGATTCGCGCTGCACCTTGGCTTCATCGCCAAGCCGACACGATTCCCGGCGAATCGAGAAACTCCCGGTAGCACGGCGCGCAGTGGATTACATGCTTCCACTCCTCATCCTCCTCGATGTCCTCGAACCGCGAGGATCGGGCCGCGAGGTCTCCCAGAACATCCGTGCCGGGGCAGCCATGCCGTTCTGGGTTGGGGCACGCGGCCTGCACCGCCGTTTGGTATTCGCGTTGCAAGCGTTGCCACTTCTGTTCCGGTGATTCGCCCTTCATGTTCGCCAGTCAGTGGGGGGGATATGTGAGCGTCGAACCGTTCCATCTTTTCCGTATCGGAACGACCAAACTTACCGGTACAATCGGAAGGAGCCGGACAAATAAATCGTTTCAACTTGGCGTGCTCTCAGATCGTAGGTGAACGCCTCACGTGGAATCAACTCACCGGAAAACGGCCGGACGCGCAAACGCGCGCTGACCGAAAAGGAGGCGGCGCGTCAGTAACGCGGTAACGGCAAACGAAAAAAGCGTAAAGACCGGATTCGCCGTCCGGTCTTTTCAATGATGTCGGTTTGGGTGCGCACTCAAATCATAGCACGGGAGTGTGCGCATGCGGTTTATTGGGGACTGGGGACGCGGGGACGACTGCACTTCAACTGAAGACGAGCTGTGTAGCAATTCTATGTCAGCGATAGTGCGGCTTTTCACGCCCGAAGGTTTTGTAGTGGCCAGCGATGGAAGAATGCTGGCGGCGGCAACCGATGAAATTGGCAGTGATGAAGTCCAGAAGATTTTTCCACTCAGATGTGTAGGCTCGTCGTCGAGCGTGATCGGCTCTATTGCCGGGATCGCTCAGCTCAGTCTGGACGACGGAACTCCGTTCGACTTCCGTACAGTGCTCTCTGTGGCGGCAATGGCAGTGGAACAGCGACCAGTTAACGATCTGCATTCTTATGCGGGCCTTATCGTTTCACAGATCGATCCGTTGATCGGGAATTTCAGAAGCATCAGCATCCCTGGTTCGAAGGATGCGGCGGGTACTTCAATTTTTTTAGACGGCCTGTTCCCGATGAAGATGCCAGCCCAGGAAACGATCACGATCACTTACGGCCTGACCGAAGTACGGATCAGTCATGAGTTTTCGCCGATCCAGACCAAAAGAGCTTACTGTTCTAAAAAGATTTGGGCGTTGCTGTTCGATGAGGACGTGAGCATTCCGGGATGGATTTCACACTACCGCAACGTATGTCATGGTCGGAAGATGTCCACGTTAGCAGATGCCATCGACGTGGCTGTAGCTCTCATCACGGCGCACTCCGAGCCAGAAGCTGTGGCTATAGACCCGGAGGGGTGCCGCACCATCGGGGGCAGGATTCAAATCGCAACACTCACGCTGACGCGCGGTTTTGAGTGGGTCTCGGGCTTCGAACCCAAGAATAATCACTGAAGTTGCAGCGTGGTCATTCCCTTGAAACAGTCGCGGCGAGTCGGTTCGTACTGGTCGGTTCGCGCAAAAGCTTCTTCGCATCCGCGTCGGTCACGGCGGGAAAGACAAGGCTGCCGTCATGGCATCCTGGAGCGTGGCGGGGCAGGTGCGGCAAGCGTCACTCCGAACCGGAAGAAATCCGCCATTCATGCGGAAGTACGCAAGCACGTTCAGGCCGGGTCTTCGCTTTACAGTGATGCGCTCGAATCGTAAAAGGGCCTGAATGGGTTTCAGCATGTGGTGGTGGACCATGCGGTCCAGTATGTTGACGGCAAGATTCACACCAACGGGCTGGAGAATGTTAGTCGCTTCTGAAGTGGGGATCAGCGACACTTACGTTTCGGTGGACCCCGTTCCATCTTTTCGCTACCTCTAACCTGATGGAGGCTTAACAGGCCGGTCTCGGGTGAAATAATCGATAAGTGCAGATTCGAATGGAGGATTGATCTCATAGTATGGCATGGCCTGATTGATGAGGCCAGCTATGATTGCTTTCCGGGAGGCTGTCTCGGCGACGGTGTCACCGAACTGCTCAACGAGTCGTATGTTGTGAGTCCTTCCGTGGTGGAGCACATAGCGAAGAGCCTCGATCTCCGGCCCTAAGAATGTCGCCAACTTCTCGGCAACCAAGTGTCGTTGTGCCTGTTCCATCTCGGAAATCTTTGGCTGGGCATTCAGTACCGATATGGTCTCGTTTAGTAATGCGATTGAGGCTTGCTGCTCTGCATGGATCTTGCCCGGCGCGAGACACAGCTGAGCCATGTAGGCCACACCCCATAGAGCCAGGAACCCAAGGATGGAGATGACCGCTATTTGCACGATTGGCCACCATCCACCCCAAGGCTTAAATACGGCCCACGCGATCCCCGCCACGACGGGTCCAGCGATCTGTAAAACGATCTTCGTTGGCGTCCAGAATTCCCGAGTGTCAGCAAACGCGCGGGCGCGCCATCGCGCGCCATAGGCAGGAAAGTCCATCGCGAGATTGTATCTGATTCCACGAGTAATTCTTCGCGACAAAACGGAATATGATGACGGGATGGTATCAGACGGCCATCCTTTGATCGATGCCTATCTCAAGGCCGAGTGGGCGAACGAACATTTGAATTCGCTGAAGGCGGCACTCGGCGGTTTTATCAACTCCAAGCCATGCACCGTGTCCGTTGAGCATGATACGGAACGGAAGTTGAGGCGCTACAGCGCCGTTCTCAAACAGCCTAACGTCTCGATCTACCTCATCGCGGGCGACGTGTTCCAATGCCTTAGAACTGCACTTGACCAAGCTGTTTGGGGTTTGGCCGCCATTAACTTCCCCGATCCGGATTGGACGCAGTTTCCCATCCTCGGAGAGGATAATACCGAGACGGAAAAGACCTTCCTCCGTTACACGAGAGGAATACCGGATGAAGCTGTCGCAGTCATCAAATCTCTTCAGCCGTATAGCCGAGACCAGGGAGAGCCAGTGTCCGCTAATAGCCTTTGGCAGTTGCATGAGATCAACAGAATCGACAAGCATCGAAGAATCTCGGTTCGCGCCACCGCCACCTACCTGACGCATCACAGGCTCGCAACCGTGACTGCTGTAAATAACAGCTACGAAGTAGCCGTGCCTTTCAACGCTGAACCTGCACTCGAACCAGAGTTCACCCCGTTTATAGTTTTCGGTGATCGCGCGGCTGGAATCAGCATCCCAATCGACGGCGTTGAAAGAATATACAACATCGTCAGAAACTTCATCTTGCCAAAACTGGCGGGCTGCATTGAATAGGTAAACAGACGGATCGTACAATTATGCCTTTCCGCCGGATCGTGGTACACTTCCGGCTAGGAAGGCGTCAGGCGCGTCGGCTGCCACCGTTGCGATTGACTAAGCCCCTAAGGTTATCCGGTTTTCTTCCCACGCTTCTGGTGCGTGGCTTCCTTCTCAGTTAATACTCGCTCGCCCGTTCGTCCGCAATTTTGCCGGTGAGTTGATCGAATGTCAATCGCGTTGCGCGCTACCAGGTACTCACGGCAGTTTTTCGGATCGGCGAAAAATACGATGGCTTCCTGGAGTGTTGGTCGGCTCGTTTCCTATGCCTTAATTATGAGACGAAACGCCCGGTTTGTCGCCTATATAATTACCCAATTTTAGGTGACCCTGCTTTTCACGCTGCTTCGACAATAGCGCTATCCGTCATGTCGGCGCTGTTCTGGTGCTTCTCTCGCGCCCTGGCGACCCGATCCTGGATGGCGCGCGTCAATTCTTCCTGACGCTTCAACTGCACAACAGTGTAGTCGCCGGTCATGCTGAGGGTCGCATGGCCGGCGATCTTGCTCGCTTCAATGGCGCTTCCGCCGACCTCCTGCCGCATCGTGATGTTGGCGCGCCTGAACGAATGCAGGCCGAAGCCGAGAAAATCGCAACCCACGTCCTGTGCGGCGATCTTGAGCGCCTTCCTCACTCCCGAGTCCCACATAGGCTTGCTCCGGTCCTCTGCCTGAAAGAAGATCCAATCGTTGGGGCGGGTGATTTTCTTCTCTTTGATCCATACCTCATACCGCTCCACCAGCGTGCCCAGCGCCAGCGTCCGCTTGCTGTGCCTCGTCTTGGGCTCGTCCACGTCACCCCGGCAATGGCGTTGCTCGATTCGGATGGTGCCCTTCTTCGGATCAAAGTGCCTGAGTTGCAGCCCGACTGCTTCGGAGATTCGCGTGCCGGTGTCCAGGCACGTCGCGCAAATCAGAAGTTGCGGATTTTCGAGGCGCGCGAAAACGGCGGCAGTCTCGTCATCATCGAGGATGCGCTCCGGCCGAACGATCCACTTCCTGCCGACCTTCACCCGGGACATCGGATTCGCGAATGTCTCTGGCAGGATCTCCCACTCCTGACCGCGCGTGAAGATCCCGCTCATGATGTTCCGCAGGTCGATCATCATGTGCCAGGACGAGCACTCGTGTTGGAGCCAGTCGAGGATCTCTTTCGTGCGGAACTCTCCGAGGCGCGTGTCCTTCCACCGGGGCAGAATGTGGTTGTCGAGTCGGGTCCGGTACTTCTCGCGGGTGGGCGTCGCGAGTCTCACTTTCGGATTGTCAACGTAATCCTTGCGCCAGAGCTCCGCGAGTTTTCCGAACAAGATTGCGGTGACTTCAACAGGCTGGCTGGCAACCACCGCCGCTTCGCACCGCGTGGGCGCGACGTTTAGTTCGGCGAGGAATGTGTCCCGCTTGATTTCCGCCTGCTTCCTGGGAATGGCGCTCTCTCCCCGGCTGGGGCCGATAGTGTGGAATTTGCGAGTGGTCTTAATCGATCCGTCAGGAAGCAGCTCATCATGCCGGTAGCGGACGAACCAATACTGGGTGCCACGATCTTTCCGCTCGTGAACCTTTGGATGCTGTACCCGCTGTTTCAACCTGACACCTCCCGTCAGCGTCAGCAGGGTACCTCTGTCCGCAACCATCATTCAAGTCCAGCCATGGCGATTAGATCGACAGTGCCGCCGCGCCTTCGGCGGAGCAGATGTACAGCGTTTCGCGGGCGCGCGTGACGCCGACGTAGAAGGTCCGAATCACCGAATCCCTCGGCGGGCCACACTGGCGATACTGCGCGTCTGCGGCCTTGCTGAGATCCGGGAAAAGATAGACGACATCCGCCTGACCGCCTTTGACGGAGTGGATCGTTCCCACCACCACGCTGGGATCATCGACGAGGCCATGAGCGCCCCGCTGGAGTGCGACCCCGGCGGGAAATGCCGTGCGAGCTTGAAATCCGGCGGCGAGATGCGACCGCCACCAGCGCAGCAGAGCAGGGTAGCCCTGCGCACAAGCCGCCAGCAGCGATTCGAGCGCATTGCTTTCGAACACCTCGGCAAGCAGCTCTATCGATGCTGGTGCCCGGAGATCAGACAACAGAAGATCGCGCCCGCCAGCCCGGAGAAGCTCGTGCGGAGCCAGCCACTCCGTCCACGACAGCAGTTCACGGCACTCCCAGCTTCGTTGCGTTACTGCCCAGCCCGGATGTGCGCCAAGCAGCGAGAGGATGCGGCGCGCCGCCGAGCCCGCGCTCCCCAGCCGCAGGGGATTCCAGAATCCGTTCGCCTTACGGTAAGGATTGTGAAAAGGGATGCCATTCTTCCGAAGCGCGGCCAGAAGCGGTCGCAGCATATAGGAACAGGAGGCCAGGAACATGATGCTCTTCCCCTGCGCGAGATGGTTCTCGGCGGTCTTCAGAATCCCGTATTCCGGCGAGCGATAACCACCCGAGGAGAGCCGGTGAACGCGACCGTCTTCCGGCCGGGACAGGTACGTCTTCTCCTGGCGGCGGCTCACTTGCCGGATGAGTCGCTCCGCGACGGCGTGAATGGCCCGCGGGACACGCTGGCTCTGTTTGAGAAAAATCTTGTGGTCAGCCGGAATATCCGGGTCGAGCATGGCGTCGGGCGACGCGCCCGCCCAGGAGTAGATCGTCTGATCGTCATCTCCGGCCAGAACAGAATGATCCGCGTGTCGCCCCCACTTCCGAAGCAGACTCAGTTGCATCGAGTTGAGATCCTGCGCTTCGTCGGCGATGATCACCGCCGGTTTGTTCGGCGCGAGCTCCGAGTCATGCAAAGCGGTGTCGATCAGATCCGAGAAATCCAGCAAATCGTTCGCGATCTTGTATCGATTCCATCGGGAGGTGAAGTCGCGGACGCCTACTGGCCAGTTCTCCAGCGGAAGCATCCTGCCTCGGCAGCAGTTGAGTTGCTGAAGCAGCCGGTCGCCCACCTTCTGCACCGGATCCTCGTAGGAATTCGAATCTTCCCCAGCCAGGCTGCGATCCCGCGAAACCGGCGTGATCCACAAACGCGGGTTTTCGCGATTCCATTCCCCGACGTTGGCCTCCGCGATCTGCGGTTTCCCCAGTGCTTGAAAGCAGAACGAGTGAAGTGTCCCGATTCGGTCGGGATCGATCAGGGCGTCTCTGCCGGTAAGCTCTATGGCCGCCGCGCGGGTGAAGCTCGTCGCCATCACCGAGTTGCTTCCCAAGCGGTCGACCGAGCGGTTGATGTGACAGGTGGCACTACGAGTCTTGCCGGTTCCGGGCGGGCCGAAGATCCGGTATTCGTTCGTCTGGGAGTGATCCCGCAGACCAATCGTTTCAGGCGCCCTTTCCGCTGGCTCACGCATGTTCCGTGAAACCTCCGGGCATGCTGGAAGCGTAATCGCTAGGGTCAAATTCATCGAGCGGCAACTTCCATCGGCTTTGTTCTTTGAAATTCCCGCGCACCCGCTTCACGTTCGCTCCGGCCGCTGACAGCATTGCGACTACTGTAGAAACGGAGATGGCTGGACGGGTTTTGCTTAGATAAAGCTGGAGATCGCTCGCGCAAGCTGCGATCTGATCGTCGAGCACCATCGGTTTTCGCAAGTCCTGCGGCATCTGGCCCGCGATGCCGGAAATGAAAGTCGTTTCCGCCAGGTACTGGCGGATAAACAGCCGAGCAGCGCCCTGGGACTCCAGTTCTTCACCGCCGTCCTCATCAATGCAGGCGTCCAGCATCATCTGGACCAGGTTCCTCCAGGCTGCGGGTTTAAAACTGGGGATCAACATGCCGGTCTTGCCGGCGATGGCGCTCTGCACCGCCGGTTTGCTGATCAATCTGTCTACGCTGGAAAACGAGATGCTTCCGGCGGCGAGGTCCATTCTGAACATCGGATTGTCGCCGGAGACCTTTACCATCCGCAGTACTTCGACACCCCCCAGTGCCGCCGATATGTTCTTGCAAATCTGGATCTTCTCTCGGTCCGATTTCCCGATGCCTGTCCGGGGCGGGTCCGCGCGGGGGGAGCCGGCGGTTTCGCTGCTGGGATATTCTGAAGCCCAGCCCGGCTTCAGTGTTCGAGTCGCTCGCGCCTTCGATATGGTGAGTTCGAAATAATCGGCTTTGGTCCGCTGCTGCTGCCGATGCACAGCTCTGTGACTGACGAGGAGATCGACGATCTCCTGATCGGAGAGGCCGACACTGACGCCAAAATCCGCGAGCGCCATATCGTACCCCGACTGCGACTGGTCCCTGAGATCGTGTCGCTGACGAAACCAGGTGGCGTTGAACCGCTCGTCTGCCTTCGACCATGCTTTGAGCCGGTCTTCATTTATGCGGGCGGAGTGATCGATCTTCAACGGGTTCTCCCGGAAGCAGTCGGAACAGTTCTTTCCCGTTTGGACCTCGGTGTCCTGATCAGCCACGCCAATGACATCGAGATGCTCGGTCAGTTCTGACGGGTTGTACCGATACTCCGAGTACGATTCGATGACGACCGGCTTCGGGTTCGAAGACTGCTTGCAGTTAGTGGTTCCGGGCACTCGCAGCAACCGCGCCAGGTCGGCCAGCCGATCACACGTGAATCCGCGTTGGCTCGCGTTATCCCGAAGCATCGACTGCCAGCGGTAGGCAAGTCTGGCCGCGGCACGGCGGTCATCTTCGCTTTCGAAGATCCACGGCTCGCGGAACAGCCACCATGCCTGAATTCCATTTCCCGTCAGAATCACGAACGTGGGGGGAAACTCGGGCGGCAGGATAGAGAGCGCCTGCTCAATGGTGGTGGGGAGATTCGGTTGCGGATGCGCCTCGGACTTGATGTCGATGTCGGCCCACATGCCGGGGATACCGGCGATTTCACCGGCGACGCAGCGCCTTGATGCACCGAAGTCCCGTGGAGAAAATCCAACCCCAACATATACGTCCTGCGTGGCGATCAACGCGGTGAATTGGATCGCTCCCTCAACGTCGCGAAACCAGCGCGAAGCCTTGTCACGGACCGTCCAGATCAGCAGGTGGAGATCGGCGGGTTTTCCGGTGCAGAGTGCATTTAAGAAAAGCCTCGTTTCAGCGTCCCCATGCCCGGATGCTACGCTCGCCTTCTTCAAGACGACACGCCGATTCCCAGTGCAACCGCGAGCGCCATGGAGACCACACGCGCTTTCGCTGAGCCCGAAGCTTTGCCCTTGCGACTTCCAACGCGAACCTCCGCGGTGAATCTCCCTTTGCCATCTGCGCTCAGCCGGTATTTCGCTCCGGCATGCTCAAGCAACTGAAAAGCGACCTCGATACGGTCCAGAGGCTTGAATCGCGACATCGGCGTCCAACTCTTCCCTGGTTTTAAGAATCTGCCGGACGTTGTCTTCCAGCCCATGCCGCGCACCGCCAATTCCGCGGTGAGTTGATGATCGGTCATATGCACCGGACCGGCTCCTTCTGCAACGCGCGCTTCCAGTCGCCCGCCCCACTCGTGTCAATCCCGCTCTGGATGCCGCACCCGTTGATAAGAATGCGACCACAGACGCGGGCCGGGGGAATCAGGGCCTTTGGTACAGGACGAGGAGCCGTACTCGGCGAGATGCCGAGCACGCTGGTGATCGTGGGAATAGCGGGTTTCAAGCTGGTCACAAGACCAACGATAAGGCGAGATTCCTCAAGAGTGAGCAGAAGCGAGTCGAAAGATTCGTCGAAAAATCCCAGCCTCCGATTAGGGGCGAAAAAAGTCGAAATTTTCGTCGAAAAATCAGTTCTTCCGTTTGGGGTGGGGAATACGGGGATAGAGTTGCTCAGGTTTACAACCGATAAAATCGGCGAGTTTCTCGTAGGTCGTCCGGTTGACCCACCTGGATTCAGCCATCACCGCGAACAGAGTATCTCTCCCAATCGCAGTAAACCGCTCGGTAAATCCACCGTGCCCGTCGAAAGACGGTATTTCGTGCCGCTGCATAAAGGACTCGATCAACAATTTCGGCGACGACTTGCTGTCCGCAACGGATTTGGCCAACTTCATACCTTCGGCCTTCCAATGCGAGACCCGGCCAGCTATGAGAATCTGCACGGCGTCCTCCCCGCCGACCGCAGGCGCCAGAGCGTCCCAGATAGGACCTTCTCGGTTCTTAAGGTAATCAACCAAATCAAGGTACGGCTTGGGATCTTCGAAGTCTTCGTATCTAAACAGGTAAAGGCGTGCAGCGATATCGATCCACTTCCCCACAAAATCCTTAACCAGCTTGAATTCCTTCTCCGGCTCTGCTTGCACCAACGCATCGGTAAGGGCCGCATGCGCCGTTTGGCGCTCTCGCTCAATGTCATCCTCGATCTTCGCTCGGAGTTTGACAAGAAGCTTCGCAGCGGCATCGCCATCGCTTTTCTGGGCGGTTCGGATTTCGCGCAGTTCCTTATGGTATGGATTTGGCTCCTTCATGGCCCCACCTGCCGTTGGTTGCGGATTTGCAACGATACCAGTGAAGATATCAAGCACACTTGAGCGTCTGCAAACGGGCGGCGAGGCGGCATCGCCATCAGGAATCGATAGGATCACCGGATGCAGGAATGTTCAGCAGAAAGGATTGAAGCTAAACGGATTACACGGCCGCCGACCGCTATGGCCTGTGATCACAAATGCCGCGCCGGGAGCCAGCGTCCGGGCTCCCTGGGGCAAGCGAACGGTGATGTAGGGATCTTTCCCAAACGGAAAAACAGCCGGAACCGGCATCCGAAGGTAATGCCACACACTCGCGAACAAGCCCTATGTTCGAGTACGGCACAGAGTTCGCGCGGTGTGTAATTCCAGAACTCTTTCTCGGAGATGCCGACATAACGGGCGGCTGCCACCAATTGGACCAAAAACTCTTCTTTGTCATGAAGGTCTGTTTGGACACCCAGCCGCCGAAGCAGGTCCTTCTGGTACTCACCGCTCCGCTCAATCGTCGTATGAATTGCGGCCTGCTGCTCGGTCGAAAAAAGTTCAACCCACGGGCGGCGAGCTGCATCTAGATGGTCGGCCCGCGCGCTCGGATCTGTTGTTAACCCTGTGGGTTGATCACTGGTGGACGCATCGTCGCTGCTGGGTTCATCGTCGGCGCTCGCGGCACCGCGTTTCGTTGGGTCTGCCATCGCTCGCTGTGAAATCCCCGGAGGTGTTGCCGCCAGCTGGTCAGGGAAACCGGCGATTCGCCCCGTCGAGCAAGGCGGCCAACTACGAGAGTAACCAAAAAATGCCGGGAACGGGCAGAAGGCGCGCGAAGTTCACAACGCTCAAATTCTAGATCCTCTAGGCGGAGGGTGAGGCAGGGCGGGTCTGTATCAAAAATCGGGAGATTTCTTCCTGAACGCGTAAAACAACTGGATCGAATGAAGCTGTTTGAATTCTCCATGTACCCACATCAGGGTGATCTCCGTCGTTGGGAATCGCCAGATAAACTCTTCGAGTCCAGCCGTTTTCATGGTGACGCTGGTAGGGTTTCCGTAGTTGTTGGTCAAGCCATTCAACAGGTCGTCCTTGGCCAAGCGAACGGCTTGTTCGTTCATTTCGGCCTTGATGTAAGCCTGCTGTGTCGCTGCCCATTCAGTGTCTTGAGCCGCCTTCTTTTTTGAAGTGCTTTGGGGAGCGGACGGGCAACTGTAGACGCCACCGCACTCCACCATCTCAAGCTCAGTGCCATCCGGCTTGACCAGTTTTTTCTTGAATATTATGTGGACGCCGCGAAGACCTTTTTCTTTGTCCAAAAAAAACGCGACTGCGTACAGGTGGTTTGCGATTATGTAGCGGGGTAGTCCGATCTGGTCCCTTCCTTCATCCTGTACTTGTCCAATCTGCGGAAACGCTGCCTTAAGATCGTCCTCCGTCATTCCCCATTTTGCTTTGGCCCATCCCCCCGGATCGTCCGCGCCTACCGGTAAAGGCGCCTGCGCGCAAATCGCCCAAGCCGTCAGTACCGTGACGGCCGCGAGTCGTAACACGAGGACTCGTCTCACTTTCATCGAGAAAACCTTTCGCATTTTCGAGGTCGTTCCTCCTGCGGTTGGCCGTTCTTCTTCCCATCCCACGCGGCATGGAGGGGCAACTGGTAGTGTTGCCGGAGCGGGTGCCACGGACGCCACAGGCACCGGGACAGGTGCCGGTTTCACCACGACTGCGACGGGAAGCACGGGTTCGATCATTATGTAATCAAGTGGTTTCATTGTGATGCTCGTCCGTAAATTTGCAGCACACGGCAGGCCTTTAAAAGTTCATCTTCCCTGACTGTGAGATCGCTTACTTTCTTGTTTTGCACCGCATTGTGGGCGGCGTTGCAAACCTGTGTATTTCGCGCCCGTTCCGCATCCGCGATCTTCTTATCCGCCGCAGCTTTCACTGCCCACGCAGCGTCCCGTTTCTTCTGTGCGGCATCCGCGGCGATTTTGGCGGCCACTCCCCTGGACCATGCGGCGTGAGCTTCGACAAGGAATGCATCAGAACCCAATCTTTCGGCTACCAGTTCGGCCTTGGTTTCTTCCCATCCACTACCGATGCTACCGGCATTTTCGGCGATCTGTTCGGCTAACTTAGCACTGGTCAGCGCCCATTCCTCATCCTGTTTAACCTTCTCAGCGGCCCGCTGAAACCCTTCTACATTTGCCGCGCGCTCAGCAACAGTATCGGGACACCTGACTACCCGATCTTTCAAGTGTGTTGGGGTGACTGAGCCGTCCGGACATTTACACATGGCTGTCTCGGCAAAGAAACACTTATCGATGTCCTGTGCGTTTGCGAATCCAGCGGCAAATAACAACGCCACCCCGAGTTTCATCATGACGCTTTTCCTTTCCGGGGAGTCAGAGCGGCACGCAGCGCCGACGCCACGATCACGTACATCTTAATTCCGGTTGCTTCCGAGTACTCTTTGGCGAGCAGGATAACTTCGGGGTCGATTCGAACTTTGCCCAATAACCGCGCGCCCCAGGGCATCGAAATCACCCCTATTTGAATCCTGTCGGGGATCGGGGGCGACTCGCAAGACTAATCTTTGGCATACAACCTTCGGGGAGGCTCTCTTGCTTTGAACTACACCACGATTTTGTGCCCACTTCGTGACATTCGCGCTCGTTCCAGCGCGCTTCGCGGGCGATGTTCTGGTTTGGGTGAAACGCAGCGCCCAGTTGCTCCGAAGTCGCTGAGCCCCGGCAAATACTCGGCCTGTGCGGGTCGAGGATCCAGCCTATTTCTTCGATGTCAGGAACGCTTGCCGCAGGCTATTCATGATCCGCGGCTCGCCAGTCTTCGGATCGCGGAACTGCCAGAAGGTCCAGCCATTCGTTTGAGGATCCGGCCGATCCGGTGGAGCACCGATCACCGTCTTGCGGGCCATTCAGGCCGCCGTGGACAGCGAGTCGTAGGAGTCACCTCCAAAGGAGACGGTTCCGTCCGCCCTGACCAACACGTAGGCTCATCGCCGCTGTTGCTCGATCCCGCTGCCCGGCCATGCCCTTACCGATGTTGTTGAAGAACCTCGTTGCGATTCGGGCCGGTTGTGCCACCGAAATCGACACCGAGGCTACGGGCAACCGGGGCCGTTACTACCCTCTGGCAAGGAAAATTAATTTTCATTCATAATTCATGATCGAAATGGGTTCTACATGGCTCCGCAGAGACCATAAGTATTTTTATCCCAATAACTTATAGCGCCTCTCGGTTCAGGTCTTGAAGCCATCGGTTTTCTGTATAACTCTTTGTCGCCGCCGGTGGGTGTCGAATAGCAGGCTGCGAGGTTCGCACACGAACTGGACGCCAAGTCGACCTCTATGACAGTTCGGAGAGTGGTAGTCATTTGATTGGGACAGGACTGACGGAATGAACGATCCGGGAATCCGGGCTGAAGGTCAATCGGGCTACCGTCGGGTAGTCCGTTTCTTGGGTCAAGGAGAGAATATTGCATGGGGTCCGGGGGGCAAGGGGTCCGGCCCGATCATGGGTCCGGCATTTTACTATAGGTCCGCCCTTCCATGGGTCGCCGCCTTCATGGGGCGCGCTTCGCATGGGGGTCGCGCCTCGCGCTCGCGTACCGTTCAACGACGGCCCGAGCCGTGTTGGACGGGAGGAGTGGCCGAAGGTTGTAGCCCGAAAGGGAATGTTGAGTGAACACGAACTTCGCAGGGAAAATGGGGAACGGGATTTCGATGCGAAAGATGACTGTGTGTCGAGTAGTAGGACGAGGAGGAAAAGCATGAAGATGTTCACGCCGACGATTATCCTGTCGCTCTGCTTCACTTGGACCGCAGCCGGGATTTGTCCGCCCGAACCGCCTGATCTCAAACCTCCGCTCCCCCCTCTCGGATACTCCGATACTGTTCATACGTGTGCGTGCGACTCGCTGGGCTCCAATTGCCACTGGGTTTGGTGAGACCGCTTAGTTATGTCGCCTCTATAAAAAGGAACCGCCCCCGCCATTTTCCTGGATCACGTCCGCCCGCCCTGATTCTTTAGACGACCAGCAGAATTCACTTGATGTTTCTCCGCACCAGAGCGATCACTGTGATGACCGCGCGGCCCAACCGCCCGGCAAGGAGAACATATGAAAGCATTTACCATCGACGCCGACAACAACATCACGTTCCACGCTTCAGCCAAAGCTGCCCCGAAAACGGAAGGGACTGAGGTTTTCACCAGCGAGAAGGCCCTCGGGGAACTCGCGGTCGCCTGGCCAGCTGGTCGCCTGATCGACATCTTCAACAGCCTGACGGGCGTGACGCCGGTCAAGAAGTTCACCGACCGCAAGAATGCCGTGGCCCGGATCTGGAAAGAACTTCAGAAGCTCGCCGGACCGGAAGGGGAAAACGCCGCCACGGACGTGCCAGCCGCGGAGCCCAAGCCAGCGCGCAAGGCCAAGGCCACGAAGCCCGCAAAGGCGACGAAAACGGCCAAGCCAGCGAAGACTCCGAAGGGGGCGGGTACCAGCAAGAAGGACACGATCCTCGCCCTGATTGGGCGGAAGAACGGAGCCACGCTGGAGGAGATCATGAAAGCGACCGGCTGGCAAAAACACAGCGTCCGGGGAGCCATCGCCACGATGGGCAAAACCACGAAGATCGAATCGTCCAAAAGCGAATCCGGCGCGCGGACGTACAAAGCCGGATAACTCCCCGCGCGCTTCGCCAGGCCGATCCCTCCGGGGTCGGCTTTTTCTCGTTGTGGGGCGTTCCCGCCCGACCTTCCCCGCGTTTCCTCCCGCGTCTGTTTCCGCCACTGTTGGCGCACGTGCGCCCCGTGTGCGCTTTCCGGCCTGGCGTTGGCGACATGCGCCACCCGGCCCGATGCGCCCCCACCGGCTGCCGGATAGCTTCGATGCGGATCGCGGATGGCCTCAACCTGGGTCTTCAAGTCCACTGACTCCGTGGTGCAAAAAAGCTCCCTGATCGAAGGTATCTGCGAGCCCGCACTGCACCGCAGAAGGCGAGCGCCACCCCCACCAGCTGCCTCATGTCGCTGCCGATCCGGGCACAAACCGGTCTCGGTAGCGCCTTCCGGGTACGGGTCGTCGACAGTCCAACCGGGAGTCCGATATCAGGCGCGAGGGTCACGGTGGCGAGTGAGCG
>Ga0182024_10006967_pt1 | contig 24593 bp, 22 predicted proteins | sample P32metaG_FD_120480 | JGI IMG/M metagenome (GOLD analysis project Ga0182024, IMG submission 120480) | Permafrost microbial communities from Stordalen Mire, Sweden - P3-2 metaG (Illumina Assembly) | ecosystem: Environmental > Terrestrial > Soil > Wetlands > Permafrost | place: Sweden: Stordalen...
ACAGAAAGTAGAAAGTAGAACGACAGAAAGTAGAAAGTAGAACAACAACCCAGATGCGCCGGCTAGAAGATGTGCACGTTGATGTAGCGCTTCGGGTTGTTCTTGAGATCCGCCGTGAGGGAGTCGAAGCGCGCGAGCAGCGCATGGACGTCATTGTAGATGGCGGGGTCGTTGATGATCTTGCCGGCGGTCCCTCCGCCGCTATCGACCTTCGCGAGCACGCTGTTCAATCGCGACGTCGTCTGCTTCAGATTGTCCGTGAGGTTCGCCATGTTGGCGCTGGAGGTCTTGAGATTCTGGATCGTCGAATCCAGGGCCGCCGAGTCGATGGCGCTCACCGCGCGATTGAGCGAGCGCATCGATGTGGAGAGCTGCTTCGATTCCTCCGCCGCGATGTCGGAGAGCTGCACGACCAGGTGGTTGGCATGCTGCAGCGTCTGGTGCAGGTCGGCGATGCCGCCACCCTGGACGAGCTCCACCTCGACCGTCTTGGCCACGTCGTTGAGCTTCCCGCTCGCTGTGTCGACACTCGCCAGGATATCGCCGATCGTGGGCGCGGGATGTCCGTTGGGGACGGTGTCCGATTCGGCGATGTACGCCGTGGTCGGATGGGCGGGCCGCAGCGCCACGTCGACATCGCCGAATATGCCATTCGGCTCGATGGTCGCCGTCGTGCCCTGTGGCACGTGGTACTGCTTGTCGATGCGCATCGTGATGATCAGCGTCCCGTCCTGCCGGAGATCGACGTCACCGACGTAGCCCACGTCCACGCCGGACAGCAATACCGACTGGCCCTGTTTGATCCCCGAACCCCAGGGAAAGCGCGCGAAGAGCGGATATCCGCTCTGCAGCCCGCCGCGCACGAGCCACACACTGCCGATCAGGAGAATGACGAAGCCGATGGTGACGACCACGCCGACCAGCACATCGTCGCGATGTTTCATGACTGAAGGTATTTGGCCAGGAGCCCGGCCGTGAGGGCATCGAGCACGAGGATCCACACCGACGCGATGACCACCGCCTTGGCGGTGGCCTTGCCCACGCCTTCCGCGCCCGCGCTGGCCGTGTACCCCTCGTAGGTGCACAGGAACGAGATCGCGCCGCCGAACATCACTGCCTTGAGCAGACTATAGAACAACTGGAACTGGCTGAACCCGAGCCGCAGACCGTCGCGAAAATCGAAATAGTGGATGTCGGTCGCGATGGTGGAGGTGAGGAACGCGGCCACGATCCCGATGGCGTCGGCGTAGACGGTGAGGACTGGCAGCATGATGAGTCCTGCGATCATGCGTGGCACGACCAGATACGCCATCGGGTCGTAGGCCAGCGTCTCGAGGGCATCGATCTGCTCGGTGACGCGCATCGTCCCGATCTCGGCGGTCATCTGCGCACCGACGCGACCTGCCAGCACGAGGCCCGTGAGGAGCGGCCCGAGCTCCAGGATGATCATCTGGCGCGAGATGAGACCAACGATCGACAACTGGACGCCGGGGAAGAGCTGATAGCGCGACTGCAGCGCGATCACGCTGCCGATAAACGCGGCGACGAGCGACGCGAGGGGCAGGGAATCGACCCCGATGGCGCGCATCTGCTTGAGCGTCTCCGGGAGATAGGTGCCCGGCTCGGCGAGGCCGCGCACGACATCGCGCAGGTAGTACACGCGGGCGCCGGCGCCCGCGAACGAGCTCACGATCGTCGTGTACACCCAGCTGCCCACCGCCTCCCGAAGCCGGCGGGACGTCGTGGGGATCGCCCATTCACCCGAGCCGCCCTCGCCCGGGCCGTGCCCGAACACGCTCGCGCTCACGTACGGACGCGCGCCAAGAGGTATATCCCCGCGACGGAGAAGATCGCATTCGGAATCCAGGCAGCCAGGTACGGCGGGATCAGCCCTTTGGCGCCCACCGCCTTGGTGAGCTGGATCATCATCAGGAACAGGACGGTCGTCGCCAGACTGATCGCGATCCCGTAGGCGGCGCCGCCGCGCTGCGTGCTGGTCGCCAGGGGCGCGCCAAAGAGGGCGATAATGATGCAGGTGACCGGGACGGCAATCTTCTGCGCCAGCTCCACCTTGAGCTCATCGGCATTGCCGCCGGAGCGCTGGAGGGCAGTCACGAAGCGCCGCAATTCCGCGAACCGCATGTCCTCGGGGTTCTTGGGCGTGGCCATCAGCTCCGCGGGTGCCTCGCGCAAATGGTTGTCGCGTCCGGAGTCGAACGACACGACGAAGTCCTGCACACTGTCGGGCAGAATGTGAATCGCGCCGGGTCCGAGTGACCACCCCCGGACCGGCTTCCAGTTCGCGCTCGCCGTCGTGAGAATGTACGTCGGATAGTCGAATCCGACACCGCGCCGCTCGATCTCGACGCTGTTCATTGCTCCGCGCAGGGCGTCCAGCGACCCGACCTTGTAGACCCGGCCCTCCTCGGCGGCATACGCGAAATTGAAGCGATCGTTGCCGCCTCGGAACTGCTGTTCCTCGAGGATGGCGTCGTGCTTGGCGTTTGTGACCGGCGCCAGCTCGCCGATGCCCAACCCAAGCAGGGCGGAGAGACAGGCCGCGAAGAAGATGGGGGCCGTCAGCCGGTAGAAGCTGATCCCCGACGCCTTGGCGGCCGTGATCTCGGAATACCGGGTCAGCGCGCCGATCGAGAACACCGTGGCAAACAGCACCGCGGCCGGGAGCACGAGAAACATCGAACCCGGAATCCAGTAGATGTAGCCGAGGGCGATCTGGGGAGCCGGGATATTGCGCTGCAGATACGTCTGCAGGTGGTCGGTGAGGTCGATGACGATCACCAGCACCGGGAAGCCGAGCGAGGTCGTCACGAAGATCTTGATCCACTCGAAGAACACGTACCAGTCGAGTGGGCCGACCTTGAAACCGGATGCGCGCGGGTCCTCGCTGAGCGTGCCGCGCCCGCGCGTCTCCGGTGCCCGTCCGCGCCCCGCGCGCCGGCCAGGCGGCGCGGCGTGCGGCATCACCCGGCCGGCGGCGCTCACGCCGTCGGTTCCGGCGGCACGACGGATGCGCGGAGTGGATGCCGGACGCGGGCGAACCAGGCGCGAATGGCGTCCTTGACCTCGCCCAGGTCGCCGCCACGGGCGGTACTACCGGCCCGGCCGACGCGAGAGAGCAGCACGCCTCCGACCACCAAGAATATCACGTTGGACGCCCACATGGCCCAGAACGGGGTGACCTTGCCCGCCTGCGCGAGTGGCTCGCCGGCGATGAGACCAACATAATAGAGGCCGAACACCCCGAAGCTGACACCGATGACGAGGCCGACGCCGCCGCGCGGGAACCGGAGCGCGATGGGCGCACCGAGCAGGACGAAGATGGCGCACGCGACCGCGATCGCGAACTTCTTCTGGATCTCGACGTCGTAGGTGTTGAAGGTGCGCTGGCCACCGTCGGTGCGCGCGCGGGCCGCTTCGAGCGTCGAGCTCATTCCCGTCAGGGTCACCGCGGCGGCGCTCGGCGCTACCTGGACCGTGCGGTTCCGCGGTATCACGATCGTGGGCGGAGTACGGACTGCCACCGGTGCGGGAACTGAAGCCGGGGGTTGGCTCGTGAGCTTGATCTGGCCCGCTGCGGCGCCAGCGGATGGCGGTGGCGGAGGCGGACTCGCGGGCCGTTGCGTCGCCGGCGTGGGAGTACTTCGGATTGCTGCACCACCACCCGCGACCGGACTACTAGCGGCAGCGCCACCTGCGGGAGCGGCACCTGCGGGAGTGGCACCTGCGGCGGCGCCACCTGCGACACTGTTACCTGCGGCTCCGCCACCGGCGGCACCGCCGCTCGAACCGGCTGCTGGACCGGCCGCTGCCCCGGTCGCCGCGGCCGCGTGCGTCCCGACCCGGCGGACCGCCCACGCGGTGAGATCGCAATATGCCCGGCCCAGACTCCAGTCCGCGCGGAACGGCGGTCCGCCGGGTGACCCCGGCGCGAGCGGAGCCGGACCGCTGGAACCGGTGGCGGCGATGCGGGCTCCGTTGACCAGGCTATGCTCGATCTCCGACGTGATGGCCGCCTGATCGCGCTCGGCCTCCGCCGCGACGTTCTGCATCTCGCAGATCGACATCTCACGCTCACTCTTGTACGTGTCGTTGGTCGATCGTGTGAGCGTGTTGCCGACGCCGTGAACGCGGATGTGATTCTCGATGTAGTACAGCCGCTGGAGCTCACCGGGATTCGTCTTCTGCACTTCTTCCATCACCCCGTCGAAGAGCGTCAGGGCGAGATCGCCGCTGGGGGTCAGTGCCATCGTGCCGCTGTCGGCAAATATGGTCCGGCGCCGGGTGGGGTCGCCCAGGTCGTAGATCACGACTTCGCGCATCTTGTCCGTGGCTTCGTCCAGCCGGCCCGCCCGAAGGTACAGTTTACCGGGCGACACGGCGTTGATCACCTGTGCGTGAAGGGAGAACGTCGGCTTCTTGCGCGCGATGTCCTCCATCAGACTTCGCAGCTGATGATTGGAGCGCGGCAGCACCTGGTCGTTGAAGGCGATCATGCCGAGGGAGATGGCGGAGGCGCCGAGGAGCACCGGGATCAGCAGCCGCGAGAGCCCGACGCCGCTGGCCTTCAGCGCGGTGATCTCGTTCTCGGCGGCCAGGCGGCTGAACGCGTAGAGTACGGCGACCAGGACCGCCATCGGCATTGTCATGGCCACCGTGAACGGCACCGACAGGCCGACGAACTCGGCGATCACGGACCAGGGTAACCCCTTGCCGACGAGGTTCCCGATATTCTTGGCGATGTAATTCAGCAGCAGGAGCGACGTGAGCGCGCCCATGGCGAAGCACAGCGGCCCCACGTGCTCCTGCAACGCATACTTGTTGAGTATCTTCACTGTCTGAAATTCCGCCCCGTCGCGAGTCAAATGCAAGGCCGCTGGCCTCTTGCGGGCATCCGGCGATTCCGCGCCGGTGCTTACGCGGTGCGTGCCGGGGGCCCGAAGGGCGCGGCAACCGCCCGCCCACCGATCCGCGGCCATCTATCATACCCCGCATCCGCGTGTCTTCTGCCTGTCGTGTCGTGAAAGTGCCAACACTCCTCTGCGCGCTCGTATCGCTCGCCGGATGCCACGGTGGCGCCGTCACCCCCAAGACGGCGTTCAACGGCCAGGCGGCGTACGGGTACGTCCAGGCGCAGCTCGCCTTCGGGACCCGCGTTCCGGGCACGCCGGGCGCGCAGCAGTGCGGCGACTGGATCATAGCCGAGATGCGCCAGCGCGCCGACACCGTGATCGTGCAGAGCTGGTCGCACACCACGGCCGGCGGAACGGTCCTTCCTCTCCGGAACATCATCGCCCGCTTCCGGCCGACGGCCACGGATCGTGTGCTGTACGTGACCCACTGGGACACGCGGCCGACATCGGATGAAGCGCCGACGCCCGAGCAGCGGCGCCTCCCGATGCCCGGCGCCAACGACGGCGCGTCCGGCGTCGCGTTGCTGGTGGCGCTCGGCGACGTGCTCAAAAAGACGCCGCCATCGGTCGGCGTCGATCTGGTATTCGTCGACGGCGAGGACTACGGCGATTTCACGAAGAGCCAGGACGTTCTGATCGGTTCGGCGTATTTCGCTTCGCATCTGCCGTCGCCGGACTACCGTCCGATCTTTGGCGTGCTGTGGGACATGATCGGCGACAAGGATCTCGACATCTATGAGGAGCCGAACTCGGTCGAGGGCGCGCCCGAAGTCGTCACCCGCGTGTGGCGCGAGGCCGCCGACCTGGGGTACGACCAGTACTTCATCCCGCAGGCGATGAATTTCCGGATCACCGACGATCACGTACCGCTGTTAAAGGCGGGCTTGCGGGTGATCGACGTCATCGACTACAGCTACCCGGCGCACCACACCCCGCAGGATACGATCGGCCAGATCTCGGTGCAGTCGTTACAGATCGTCGGAGACGTCGCAACGGCGCTCGTGCAGTAGCGAGCGACTGCCGGTATGAATCGCCGGCCGGCAGGCCCGGCATTCAGTCTGGCGTTCAGTCTATAGTTGCCGGTCGCGGGCGGACGGGGCCCGAACACACCCCGTAACGCCAGGCCACCGGCGGTGACGTTTGCGGCGGCGGCCGCGTCCTCCACACGTGCCGCCCCTCGCACTGCGCCGTTCTCCGCGCTTCTCGTCCCTGCAACTCCCGACCAGCGTCCGATGCCTGCTGCGGCTCCGCCCCTAGCGGTCGCGGTCCCGTACGAGCGCATCGGCGACGTGCTGGTGCGCGAGGGGCAGGTCACCCGCGAACAGCTCGCCAACGCTCAGCGCGAGCAGAAGCAGAGCGGGACGGGCGTCGTCTACAATCTGGTCAAGCTCGGGTACATCCCCGAAATCGAGCTGACCAAGATGCTGGCCCGGCAGTACCGGATGCCGGCGGTCGACCTCACGAAGTTCGAAGTCGATCCCAAGATCGCCAAGCTGATCCCCAACGAGCTGGCCACGAAGAACCTCGTGCTGCCGCTCAAGCGGGATGGCCGGACGTTGACCGTGGCGGTCGCGGACCCGACCAACCTCGGGATCATCGAGGACCTCAAGTTCATCACGCGGTACGACATCTTCCCGGTCATTGCGGGCGAGTTCACCCTCCGCAATACGATCGAGAAGTACTACGAGTCGTCCGACACGGCGATGCAGTCGCTCCTCGACGAGATGACGGAGGAGGGCGAGCTCGAGGTCCTGGAGTCCGAGTCCGACGATGCGCCGAACGCCGCCGCGCTGGCCGCCGCCGTCGACGACGCGCCGGTCGTCAAGCTCCTCAACGCCATCATGACCGACGCGGTGAAGCGCGGCGCGTCGGACATTCATTTCGAGTGCTTCGAGCACGAGCTGCGCGTGCGGTACCGGATCGACGGCGCGCTGCAGGAAGTGATGAAGCCGCCGCTCAAGATGAAGGCGGCGCTCATCTCGCGCTTCAAGATCATGTCGTCGCTCAACATCGCCGAGCGCCGTGTGCCGCAGGATGGCCGCATCAAGCTCAAGATGGGCAAGAAGGTGATCGACTACCGTGTATCGACGCTGCCCACGCTGTTCGGCGAGAAAGTCGTGCTCCGAATCCTCGACAAGGGCAATCTGACCCTGGATCTCGAGAAATTCGGGATCGAGCCGCGCGCCGAGGAAGAGCTGATGGAAGCGATCTCCAATCCCTACGGCATGGTGCTGGTGACCGGGCCGACGGGATCGGGCAAGACGACGACGCTCTATTCCGCGCTTTCCAAGGTCAACAACATCGACGTCAACATCATGACGGCGGAAGACCCCGTCGAGTACAACCTCTACGGGATCAACCAGGTACTGGTGCGGGCCGACATCGGGATGACGTTCGCCGCGGCGCTGAAGGCGTTTCTCCGGCAGGACCCGAACATCATCATGGTCGGTGAGATCCGAGACCTCGAGACGGGCGGCATCGCCATCAAGGCGGCGCTCACGGGCCACCTCGTGCTGTCCACGCTGCACACCAACTCGGCCGCCGAGACCGTGACGCGTCTGCTGGACATGGGCCTCGAGCCGTTCAACGTTGCGAGCGCGCTCAACCTGGTACTGGCGCAGCGGCTGGTCCGGAAGATCTGCAAAGCGTGCAAGGAAAAATACGAGCCGGACGACGCCGAGCTCGCAGGCGCGAAGGTCAAGCGGGATATGACCTTCCGTGAGTTGCGTTTCACGGAGGAAGCCCTTCGCAACGCGAAGTCGCGGGCGACGCCCGAGGCGGCACCGTTCCTTGAGAATCTCTCGCTCGATACGAAGATCGGGGATGTCCCGTTCTTCCGCGGGCGCGGGTGTGCGGAATGCAGCACGACGGGCCTCAAGGGCCGGCAAGGCCTCTATGAGGTCATGTTCATGAACCCCCACCTGCGCAAGCTGGTCCTCCAGAACGTCGGCGCAGCGGAGATCCGCGACGCGGCGATCGAGGACGGGATGCTGACGCTGCGCATGGACGGCTGGCTCAAGGTGTTGAAAGGCATCACGACGATCGAACAGGTCGTCCGCGAGACCAGCGTCTGACCCCGCGCCTGACCCCGTGCCTCACCCCGGGCATGACTAGAACCGCAGTCGGTCGTCGGTTGACGGACGGGGTTTCCGGCGCACCGGCATCCGAGCTACCGCCATTTGGCGCACCGGCATCCGACACCCGACTCTTCCACACCGGCCTGGCCCATGACCGCTTCTGATGTCCTTTCGGGCTCGACCACTCCCGCCTCGGGAGTGAACCTGCGCGTACTGCTCGAGGAAATGATCGAGCGCGACGCTTCGGACCTGCACATCTCGGCTGGCGAGCGGCCCAAGATGCGCATCGACGGCGAGATCACGAATTCGGGCAACGATACCGTGATGACGCCCAAGGACACGCTGACTCTAGCGTACTCGGTTCTCACGGAGAACCAGAAGAAGCGGTTCGAGACCGAGGATGAGCTGGATTTCTCCTTCGGCATCCAGAACCTCGCGCGGTTCCGCGGTAACTGCTTCAAGCAGCGCGGATGCGTGTCGATGGTGATCCGGCAGATTCCATTCTCGATCAAGACCTTCCAGGACCTGGGGCTCCCGCCCGTGATCGCGAAGTTCGCGGAGAAGCCGCGTGGCCTCGTGCTGGTCACCGGTCCGACGGGGTCGGGCAAGTCCACGACGCTGGCGGCCTTGATCGACAAGATCAATCGCGAGCGCCGCGGGCACATCATCACCGTGGAAGACCCGATCGAGTTCATCCATCGCCATCAGAACTGCATCGTCAACCAGCGTGAAGTCGGCACCGACACCAAGAGCTTCCAGAGCGCCCTCAAATACGCGTTGCGCGAAGACCCCGACACGATCCTGATCGGTGAAATGCGGGACTTGGAGACCATCCAGGCCGCGCTGACGATCGCCGAGACGGGCCACCTCGCGTTCGCGACACTGCACACCAACTCGGCGGCGGAAGCGGTCAACCGCATGATCGACGTGTTCCCGTCGCACCAGCAGTCGCAGGTGCGGGCGCAGCTCGCGTTCGTGCTCGAAGGCATCATCACGCAGACCCTGCTGGCGAAAGCCAAAGGGCGTGGCCGGGCGATGGCGGCGGAGATCCTGGTGGTCACGCCGGCGATCCGGGCGCTGATCCGCGACGACAAGATCCACCAGATCTACTCGTCGATGCAGTCGGGGAAGAAATACGGGATGCAGACACTCAACGACGCGCTGTACAACCTCTATATGAGCCGCGAAGTGGCGTTGGACGAATGCCTGCGGGTGTCGGGCGACCCCAACGAGTTCCTGCGCATGGTGGGACAGCCGCCGCTGGACGATGGCGGTGACACGAAGGCGGCGGGGTCGCCGAAACTGGCGGGATCCGGCGGACGCCGGTAAGCGGCGTTTTCGGAGAGGCAGGGCCTGCGGGGCCACCACGGGTCCATGAGACCGGGGGGGCGGCTGGATCGTCAGGGGCAGTAGTTGGGGCATGGGCGCGAGCTCATTCATCATTCGGGATCATCAACATGGCCAGTTTCTCGTATACAGCGCGAGCGCTGAACGGCGAGCTCAAGACCGCGACGATCGATGCAGCGACCCGCGAAGATGCGGTGGCGCAGCTGCGGCGCCAGCGGCTGACGGTCGTCAAAGTCGACGAAGAGTCGAAGCGCCAGAAGCCGGGCGGCGGCAAGATCAAGATGCGGGACATCGTGATCTTCACCCGCCAGTTCTCGACCATGATCAACTCGGGCCTGCCGCTGGTGCAAGCGCTCGACATCCTGGCGAAGCAGAGCGAGAACAAGACCCTGCAGGAAGTGACACGGGCGGTGGTGTTCGACGTCGAGTCAGGCCACACAGTCGCGGATGCACTCCGCAAACACCCCAAGGCGTTCAACGACCTGTACGTCAACATGGTCGCCGCGGGTGAGGCGGGCGGTATCCTCGACACGATTCTGATGCGGCTCGCCGTATTCATGGAGAAGAACGACGTCCTGATCCGCAAAGTGAAGGGCGCGATGATCTATCCGGCGGTCATCATGTCGGTCGCCGGGATCGCGATCACCGTCCTCCTGATCTTCGTCATTCCCGTCTTCGAGAACATGTTCGGTTCAGTGGGGTTGGCGCTGCCACTCCCGACCCGCATCGTCATCGGCGTATCGAAGTTCCTTCGCGGATGGGGCGGTCTCGCATCGGTACTGGGGATCATCGGCGGCTTCTTCGCGATCAAGAACTACTACAAGACGGCCGACGGCAAGCTGGTGATCGACCGCGCGCTGCTGAAGTTCCCGATCCTGGGCGACGTGCTCCGCAAGTCAGCGGTGTCGCGGTTCACCCGTACGCTGGGCACGCTCATCAGCTCCGGTGTGAGCATCCTCGACGGCCTCGAGATCACGGCCAAGACCGCGGGCAACCGTGTGATCCAGGACGCCATCATGGCGTCGCGGTCGAGCATCGCGGGTGGTGACACGATCGCCGCACCGCTGGCCAAGTCGCAGGTGTTCCCGCCCATGGTGATCTCGATGATCGCCGTCGGCGAATCGACCGGTGGTCTGGACGAGATGCTGAGCAAGATCGCGGACTTCTACGACGAAGAGGTGGACGCCGCGGTATCCGGCCTCCTCTCCCTCCTCGAGCCGGTGATGATCGTGTTCCTCGGCGTCGTGGTCGGTGGCATGGTCATCGCCATGTACCTGCCGATCTTCGACATGATCAACGCGGTGCAGTAGCGCGCCGCCTGTTTCTTGCGGGGTGAAAGCGCCGGGTCGCTCTGACCCGGCGCTTTTCATTTAGATATGATTGGTAGCAGCGATCGATCGATATAACATGTCTAATATGATCGATTAAATAGCCATCTTCTAGTTGCGGTATATGATCGTATACGATATATTGTATCGATGCTGAGGCTATAATGCACCAAATACGATCTGTTGACACAACCGGTGAGATCCTCCGGGAGCTTGGTGCCAGGCTGCGGGGGTACCGGCTCCAACAGAACGTCACGACTGCCGAGCTGGCGCTTCGGGCTGGAATCGGCATCGCGACTGCGGCTCGCGCGGAGACCGGACGCAATACCAGCGTCGAGACGCTCGTGAAGATCCTTCGCGCGCTGGGGCGACTGGATGCGCTCGACGCGATTCTTCCGCCGCCGCTGGTCTCGCCGATTCAGTTGGCGGCGCGCCAGGGGCACCAGCGGCGGCGCGCACGGGCGCGCCGGGTGCTGCCAACCGCGCCTCCTACGCAGGTGAGCCAACCGGCGTCCGTCCCACTGCGCGGGGGGCCCGGCCATCGCTGAACCACCACTCGCGACGCCCCGCGTTCGGGTGCCCGCGCCGGACTTCATCGTCGCCGGCGTCCGGTTGTGGGGCCGGGAAGTGGGGGCCGTCGCCGAGGCACCCGATGGGCGCATCGCCTTCGAATACGATGACGCGTTCCGGTCATCGGGGCTCGAGGTCTCGCCGATCCATCTTCCCCTCAGCCGCTCGGGCCCGCAGGAGTTTCCCGAATTGAGCCGGCTCGCGGCGTTTGCAGGTCTTCCCGGTCTGCTGGCCGACTCGCTGCCGGACGCGTTTGGCAACGCGGTCATCAAGCGCTACTTCGAGCAGCGGGGTACCCCCGATGCATCGTTGAGCCCCGTGCAGAAGCTTCTCTATATCGGGAGCCGCGCGCTTGGCGCACTCGAATACCATCCGCCGCTCCGTGGTCCGGGAACCCGCGCGAGTGACGAGGCGCTCGAGGTCGCACGTCTCGTCGAAGAGGCGCGCCGGGTGGTCGAGGGTGACACCAGCGTTGCGATTCCGGAGATGATGCAGGTCGGCGCGTCCGCGGGCGGAGCACGCGCCAAGGCGCTCATCCTCTGGGACCGGGCGGCGAATCGCGTGCGGTCCGCGTTCGCCCCGCCCCGGGATGGCGACGAATACTGGCTGATCAAGTTCGACGGCGTCACGGCGGGGACGGGCGGACCTCGCGTCCAGGAGGATCTGCGAGCTGGTCCCTTCGGCCGTATCGAATATGCGTACGCGCGGATGGCACAGGCGGCCGGCATCGCCATGACGGAGACGCATCTCCTGCACGAGCGCGACTATGCGCATTTCATGACGCAGCGGTTCGACCGCGACCGCGCGCTCCGGCTGCACATGCACAGCCTGGGCGGCCTCCAGCACGTGGACTACAACGTGCGCGGCGTGATGTCGTACGAAGAGTATCTCCGCACGATTCGGGTGCTCGGGATGGCGCAACCGGCGGTGAACGAGGGGTACCGGCGCGCGGTCTTCAACGTCATCGCGGCCAATCAGGACGACCACGTCAAGAATCTGGCGTTTCTCATGGCGCCGGATGGCCAATGGCGGCTGTCGCCGGCGTTCGACGTGACGTATGCGAAGGGCAATCAGTGGACGCGCACCCACCAGATGACGATCGGCGGTAAGGACACCGGCATCACCCGGCGTGATCTCCTCGCGCTTGGCGCCCTGATGGACGTGCCGCGCGATGGCGCCGATATCATCGCCAAGGCCGATGCGGCGCTGGATCTTTGGGATGCCGAGGCCCGGGCTGTCGGCGTGCCTCGCGAGTGGATCGCCCGCATCGCCAATGACTTTCAGCGGCTTGCGTAGTCCGTCGCGGCGGCCACCCGGCTCTGATTTCCGTTAAGGCAGAGGTCGCTACCACGATGTCACCACCCGCCTGCGCCCGGATTTCTGTGCAACGTCCCGAATGGCGGGACGTTGCACGAATGCATCATACCGGCTGGTGACACTCGGTACGCGCTGCTCACACCAACGGGGCTGGCGCGAGCGGCACAATGTAGACAGCATAAGAGGATCAATGTCGGGATAGGAGATGACGTACATGCGTATCGTGCTCTTCGGCGCTGCCGGCAACATCGCGCGGCGCATTGCCCGGGAGGCACTTGGGCGCGGGCACCAGATCACCGCGGTGGTGCGCGATCCCTCATTTTTTCAGCCCTATGACGACCGCCTAACGGTGGTCAAAGGCGATGCCACCGATCCGGCGAGCGTGGCCGCCGTATCGGCTGGCGCGGATGCGATCGTGAGCGCGCTCTCGTCGCGTCCCGGCGGAAACAATCGGCCCCCTTCATCGCTCACCGCGGCAGCGCACGCGCTCATCGCTGGTGCGAGGCTTGCCGGCGTCCACCGCCTGGTGATCGTGGGCGGAGCGGGCAGCCTCGAGGTGCTCCCCGGGCGCCAACTCCTCGACTCGCCGGATTTTCCCGTGGGGCACCGCGAGGAAGCGGTCGGACAGCGGGACGCGCTGGAGGTGTATCGCCGGGAGGCCGACGATCTCGATTGGACCTACATCAGCCCCGCGGGCGAAGTCGAACCGGGCAAGCGCACCGGCCGCTTCCGGACAGGCAGCAATCAGCTCCTGGTCGACGACAAGGGCCACAGCCGCATCTCGTACGAGGACTACGCCGCCGCGCTCGTGGATGAGCTGGACACGCCCACGCACGTCGGCCGGCGCATGACAGTCGCGTACTGACCGCTACTTCGGGTGCGGCGCGAGCAGAAACGTTCGCATCGCGCTCGCCACAGAGTCGGCGCGGCCGAGGAAGACGTAGTGCGATGCGCCCGGGAGGCTGATCACCGTCGCCTGGGGCACCGCGCGCGAGAAGCTCTCCCGCTGGATACGCCACCATCCCTGTGCCGAGTCGAACCAGGCGGCACGCGATGTATCGCCCGGAGCGACCCAGGGCAGGAGCTGCTGCACCGTCACCGGATAGTTGAAGATCGCGAGCACCGGCCCATGCACGCGCACGTACGGCGGCGCCGTGGCATTCGCCGATTGGACGACTGAGTCGGCGATGGCCGGTGGTGTCGCCCCGCCGAGATGCCGCCCCGCCGGGCTGAATCGTTCGGTAGCGCGGAAATCTCCCTCGGTGATCGCCGCGCCGGTCATCCGCCGGGTGTACGCGAGGGCGGTGATTAGGGACGCGGAATCCGCACCCGACGGCGCGGGCGGATCAGGGAACGCCACCGGAAATGGGTGGGTATGGTAGTCGAAACCGGCGTCGAGATATACCAGCCGGTCGACGCGAGCCGGATACTCGACCGCCAACCATGTCAACTCCTGGCCGGCAATGGAATGCCCCACGAAGTCGGCTCGCGCGATGTGCAAGGTGTCGAGGACCGCGTGGACGTCAGCGACCAACGCGGGGATCGAATACCCGCTGGGCGCATGCCCCGACGCGCCCCAGCCGCGCCTCGTCAACGCCAGGACGTGGAACTTGTCGGTGAATCGCGGGGCGAAATCATCGAAGATGTGACCCGTGTTTTCGAGGCCATTCAGAAAGACCAGCGGCTCGCCTGTCCCGCCCCAATCCAGCACTTCGATCCGGACACCGTCCGAAACGGTCACGAACTTGACCGCATGAGGGGAGGGATCGTGCCACAACACCGCCGCGGCTGCCGGCACAGCGGGTGCCGCCTCGATCGGCTTGCCGCCGCCGCACGCGGCCGCGAGCCACACGAGTCCGAAACCCGCCAGTCCCAAGCACGATGCACGGAGGTTCTCCTGGAGGTTCCGCTGAAGGTTCTCCCGGAGGTTCTCCGCGATCAGGCCGGCGCCGCGACGGGAGCGCGCGTGGCAGTACATAGGCTGTCTCATCTCTCAATCCGTACCGTTTGGTGACATCCGATGGTGATGGCCGCGCCTATATAACTTTGAGATCCGTCCTCGCACCCGAGCCCGTGCATGGTAATCGTCTGTTCTCGATCCCGCTGGTGGCCGATCGTCGCGGCTGGACTCCTCCTGAGCACGGCGTGCGACCGCCCCGGCGCCGGCGACGTCATCGCGGTGCCGCATGGACCGAACGCCGCGGCGCAGATGGCGAAGCCGTACGTGGTGCTCGTGTCGCTGGACGGATTCCGATATGACTACGCGCAGCGATATGGCGCGACGCACCTCCTATCGATCGCGGCGCGCGGAGCCAGCGCACCCGATGGGATGGTGCCGTCCTACCCGACGGTCACCTTTCCGAATCACTGGACGCTGGTGACGGGACTCTATCCCGAGCATCACGGCATCGTCGGCAACAGTTTTTACGACCCCGTACGCGGACAGACGTACAGTCTGCGCGACTCGGCGACCTTTCGCGACGGGAGCTGGTACGGCGGCACGCCACTCTGGGCGCTGGCCGAGCGGCAGGGCATGCGGTCGGCGTGCCTGTTCTGGGTCGGGTGCGAAGCGGAGGTGCAGGGGGTGCGGCCCAGTTTCTATCTGCGATACGATCCCCATTTCCCGAACGCACAGCGCGTCCAACTGATCATGCACTGGCTGGCGCTGCCCGAGGCGGAGCGGCCGCACCTGCTGACGCTCTACTTCTCCGACGTGGATGAAGCGGGTCATCAGTTCGGGCCGGACAGCCCGCAAATGGCCGCCGCCGTGCGAGCGCTCGATCAACTCGTCGGCACGCTCGACTCGAGTCTCGCGACTACGCATCTGCCGGTGGATCTGATCGTCGTCTCCGATCACGGCATGGCCAACGTCGCGGGCGGTTACATCTACCTGGACACATTCGCGCCGGACCTGTCGTCGCACCTCGTCCGGGCAGTGGACCGCGGGCTCTATGCCAAGTCGGACAGTGATGCCGCCCACATTTTCGCGCAGCTGCAGCACGCGAGCGACAAGTTCGTCGTCTACCGCCGCGCCGCGGTTCCCGAGGCGCTGCACTTCTCCACGAATGCGCGGTCGGGCGATCCCGTCGTGGTGGCCACCGGACCCTACGCGATTCGTTCGCTGGGCTCTCCGGCCGGCATCAGCAAACCGGAGGTCGGCTCGCACGGCTGGGATCCGGCAGTTGTTCCCGAGGTGAAGGCGACGTTCATTGCTGCGGGCCCGGACATCAGGGCGGGGGTCCAGCTCCCATCATTCGAGAACGTGGACCTCTACCCACTCGTGGCTACGATCCTCGGCCTCGACATCTCGCATCTCGCGTCCGGCCCGATCGACGGGCATATCGAGCCCGTGGAGGCCGCGCTGGCCGCCCGGCCCGCGACGATCAGCCGCTAGAGAATGCCCACTCCGCGCGCCAGCAGAACGGCGACGGTCGTGAACGAGATGGCCGCCTGCACCATGCTGAGCAGCTTGGCCCATCGTGAGAGCACGGGCGTATCGGTCGGCGAGAACGCCGCGCTGGTATTGAACGCAACGAACAGGTAGTCCACGAACCCGGGCCGCCACGAGCGGTCCGGCGACTCCGCCGTCATCTGAGGGAAGAGAAACGCCCCCTGCGCGTGCGCGGTTCGCTGCTCGCGCGCGTTGGGGCCGCCGGCATCCAGCCGCCAGTACCAGGATGCAAACACGAGCACGTTCGTGACCCACAGGATCGCGCCCGAGCGCAGGAGCTCGGCGGGGCTCTCCGCGTGTGATGGCAGCGCGGCCAGGAGTGCACTGAGGGTCACGACGAGATCGCAGGTGATCACCGCCGAGATCACGAAGCCGAGCATCTTATTGGCACGGCCGTATCCGCGGCGCCGGGCGATCACCGTCGGGATCAAGAGGCCTCCAGCCACCACGAGCAGCAGCCATTGCGGGCCCAGCGTCAGGGTTCGCGGGAGCGCGAGACGCAGACCCCCGATCGCGAAGACCGCGAGTATGGCCTGCCATCGCGGCTCGGAATACGGCGTTGTGCGCGAAGGGCGCTGGCGCGAGGGAGATGGCGCCGCGGGAGAGGGCGCCGCGTCGGGCGTCGTGGGCGAAACAGCCATGTTGGTCGTCCCGGCTACCGAGTACGGTCCCGCTCCAACTCGCGCATGGCGTTCGCGACGCCGGCGTCGGAATGCTGATCCCGTGTCTCGAGCGCATCGATGACGCCCTGCCGATCGGCCGCGGATCGATTCTGATTGAGCTTCCACTTGCCGTCGAGGCGCCGGATCGGCAGTTCGACCCCCACAATCGCTTTGAGCTCGAGATCGATGTACCGCGGCGGCGCATCGGTCACATGCCACGGCTGCGCTGATGCCGCCTCGTGTGCATCGGTCAGCCGCGTGACGATCCCGCGGAGTCGCTCGGCGTCATCGAAGAACTCCGCTCGCCCGTACGCGTGCACCGCGATGTAGTTCCAGGTGGGGACGACCTTGCCGGTCTCACGCTTGGACGCGTACCACGAGGGAGAGATGTAGGACTCGGGGCCGAGGAAGATGGCCAGCGCATCGGCGTCCGCGACGCTGTCGCGCCACTGGAAGTTGGCGCGGGCGACGTGGCCAACGAGCGTGCCGTTCGGGCCGCGATCCGGATCGAGGAGCAGGGGGAGATGCGTAGCAACGAGGCCATCCTGTGTCATCGTGACGAGCGTCGCGAGCCGCGTGGCCCGGATCGCCTCGTGCAGGACGGGGAGCCGTGATTCGTCGAACTGATGCGGTACGTACATCGGCACCAAAACCAGGAGAGAACGACCGGGACCGCGGCCGCGGGAAAGCTACAGCGCCAAAGCTACCAGCGAACCACGCTCGCGACGACGCCCGCGCCGGACAGCGTCCGAGAGCCGGCTACCTCGGCCTGAAGCGGTCGAGCGCGCGCCGGTCCTTCTTGGTCGGACGGCCCGTTTCGAATCTCGTGTTCGGCAATGCGCGCAACTGGGTCGCCAGCGCTTCACGGGCCGCCCGGCTCGCCTCAGTCTCCTCGTAGAGCAGCCCGGCGTCGGCGCTTCGTCCGCGGCGCTCGCTGAGGGCGCGGACGACGAGATGCGTCTCGAACGGGGGCCGGCGGATGCGGACCGCGTCGCCCACCTGGAGCGGCTTCGCGCGCTTGGCCCGCTCGCTGTTGACGTCCACCTTGCCGCCCGCAATCGCCTCGGCCGCGAGCGTCCGGGTCTTGAAGAAGCGCGCGGCCCAGAGCCACTTGTCGAGGCGAACTCGTCCGGTGGGGGCAGATTCGACCATCTTCCGTGTAAAATACCATCGGCCGCCAACGATACTGGCGCCTCCCGCAGAACAACACCGTACCTCAACCGCTCGCAATGACCGCGACTGGCGTGTCTTCGTTAGAACAAGCGCTGTTTCCCGCGTCCGACTCTCCGGCCGGCTTCGACCTTGCCGCGTCGGTCCTGCCCGAAAAACGGCGTGGCGCGGCGGAACTCGGCGTACTCGACATCACCAAGTGGTTTGGCGAGACCAGCGGGGGCGTTCGCACCTACCTGTTACAGAAGGCGCGGTACGTAGAAGCGCGCCCATCACTGCGGCACGTGCTGGTGATTCCGGGAGTTCGGGACGGCATCACCGCCGGGAACGGCGTCCGGTGTTACCGGCTGCGCGGGCCACGGATCCCGACGCAGCGCCCGTACCGGTTCATGTTGGCGACGCGCTCCATTCGCCGCATCATCGAGCACGAGCAGCCCAACGTGATCGAAGTGGGTAGCCCGTTCCTGGTCCCGTGGATCACGAAACGCGCGGCGCGGCGCATCGACGTGCCGCTCGTGGGCTTCTTCCACAGCAATTTTCCGCGGGCTATCTGCTCGTTCCCGGATCGCACGCGTGGCCTCCGCCGGCAGGTGCACGACGCGGCGTGGCGGTACGTGCGTCGGCTCAATCAGGAGTTCGAAGTCACGATCGTCGCGTCGCGGTTCATGGTGAACGACCTCCAGGAGCACGGCGCCAAACGGGTGGAGCGTGTACCGCTCGGCGTCGACCTCGATCATTTCCATCCCCGGCGCCGCGCCGCGGCGCAGGCCGTACGCGCGGCCCGCGGCCTCCCGGCGGAGACGCCGGTCGTCGCGTTCATCGGCCGGTTCTCGCGCGAGAAGGAAGTCGATGTCCTCCTGCGGGCGTGGCCGGCGATCGAGCGCGAGACGGATGCGACACTCGTGCTGATGGGCGACGGCCCGTCGCGCCGGCGCCTGCAGGCGGGGAGTCGCGGCTCGCGGATCGTCTGGCTGCCATACGAGAACGACCGCGAGCTCCTTGCCGACTTGCTCGCGTCGGTGGACCTGGTCGTCTCTCCCGGCTCGATCGAAACATTCGGTCTGTCGGCGCTGGAAGCGGCGGCGTCCGGCACTGCGGTGCTGTCGGCCGATCGCGGCGGCGTGCCGGAGCAAATCATGGCATCCGGTGCCGGCGCCACATTCGTCGCGGGCGACAGCGGTTCGCTCGCGGACGAGGCCGTGCGACTCCTTCGCGCGCGTGATGATCTTGGCCGCCTCGGTGCACTTGGCCGGGCGTACGCCGAACGCGAGCACTCCTGGAGCAGCGTGTTCGATCGCATCTTCGAGATCTATCGGCGCGTGGCGTAGCGCGGTGCGCGGTACTGCGCACGTCCGCATCACTCTCCCCTCGGCTCTTCCACTCTCCTGTCTCGCGCGCCGGGCGTACTCCTCGTCTCGATCCACGACGTCACGCCCGCTCTGAATGAGCGGGTGCGAACGCTCTGGGCGATGTGCCGCGATCATGGCGTGACGCCCGCACTGCTCGTGGTCCCCAACTGGCACGGCGAATGGCCGCTCGACCAATCGCCCGCGTTCGTACAGTGGGTGCGCGAGTGCGCCGCGGCGGGCGCTGATGTCCTGCTGCACGGCGAGCGCCACGACGAGACCGGCACGCGGCGGAGGTGGCGAGATGCGGCGCGGGCCTGGGGGAAGACGGCGCGCGAAGGGGAGTTCCTCACGCTCGACGAGGCTGCGGCACGCGAGCGCATCGATCGCGGGCTGGCGATGTTCGCGCGGCTGGGGCTCAGTGCCGCTGGGTTCGTACCGCCCGCCTGGCTGGCGCGCGAAGGGTGCGTACGAGCGGTGGCGGCCGCGGGGCTCCGGGTCAGCGAAGATGACCACGCGATCCATGTCCACGACTCAAGCGGGCGGCGGCGGATTGCGTCCCCGGTCGTTCGGTGGAGTTCCCGCACGCCAGTGAGAGCCTACGGGTCGGCAGCCGTCGCCGCGGCGCGCTGGCGCGTGCAGCGCCACGCCCGGCATGTGCGCCTCGCGTTCCACCCGGCGGACCTCGACCATCCTGCAACGGCACGATCGGCGGCGACCGCGCTGGACCAATGGCTGGCGGCCCGCCCGGCCGTGCGGTACACGGATCTGTGACGCTCGCCACCGAGGTGGCGGCCGCCGAGGTGGCGGCCACCGTGATCGCCAGTGGGCCGCGCGGGACACCCCGGCGAGATCCTGATCCCCGGTCTGCGGAGCCGATCCGGCTCGCGCTATTCAGCGACACCTACACCCCCCAGCTCAACGGCGTCACGAGGACCCTCGAGCGATTGGTGGCGGCGATTCGCGAGCGCGGCGGCGCGGTGCGGGTGTACACGACCACCGATCCCGGTACACCGGACCCTGCCGGCATTACCGGGAGCATCTGGCGCCGGCCGAGCGTGCCGTTCTGGGCGTATCCACAGCTGCGCATTGCGGCGCCCGTCCTCGGTGAGGCGTACAAGGATCTCCGGGCGTGGCGACCAACGATCATTCACACCGCGACGCCGTTCGGTATGGGTCTCGCCGGCCGCGCCTGCGCGCGGGCGCTACGCGTGCCGCTCGTGTCGTCGTACCACACCAGCTTCAATGAGTACGCGAAGTTCTATCACATGGGCGCACTGAGCGGTCCCGGGTGGACCTACGTGCGCTGGTTCCACAACAGCGGCGTCCGGACGTTCGTTCCGACGCGTGCAGTATTGAACGAGTTGGCCCAACTCCAGTTCAAGCGGCTCGCCGTCTGGGGTCGCGGTGTCGATGGCGCGCGGTTTAGCCCTGCCTTCCGGTCGCACGCGGTCCGTGCAAATCTGGGTGCGGACGACGACACAATTGTGGTGGCGTATGTCGGACGGCTGGCCGCGGAGAAGGGACTCGACGTTGCCCTCGGTGCGATCCGCGAGCTGTCGGCGCCACCCGGCCCCGCCGCGGCGGGTTCGCATCCGCGAATCCTGTTCGCAATCGCCGGAGATGGGCCGTACGCCGAGCATTGCCGGAAGTCGGTGCCGGACGGCGCGGCCGTGCGCTTCGTGGGGCCGCTCGAAGGCCGTGCGCTGAGCGAGTTCTATGCGTCGGCGGATCTCTTCATCTTCCCATCCGCGACCGACACCTTCGGCAACGTTCTCCTCGAAGCGATGGCGTCCGGCCTTCCGGTGATCGGCGCCGCGTCAGGCCCGACGCGCGAATTGCTGTCCGCTGGCGGCGGCATCACATTCACACCCGGTGACGCGCACGCGCTTGCCGCCGCCATCCTGAGTCTGGCTGGTGATGCGGCGCGCCGCGAGTCGATTGCCGGCGACGGCTCACGGTATGCCGCGACGTGTTCGTGGGGCTGCATTTTCGATGACCTGGTTGGCGCGTATTGCGACGTGATCGCTGGCGCGGGGGCGATCAGGCCGTAGCCCGTGGTGGGTCGTTCATCCGCGGGTTCTACCGGGCCGGTCATGACCGGCCCCTACCAGGGACGAATTCGAGTGCCTTCGGCCGACAGTGGCCCGGGGCCATTGTGCTGTGATCCGGGCGCCGGTCCGGCGTCCGCGATTCGGTTATTCCGCGTCGGCGGCGCTCACATCGACATCCGCGGTTCCGTCACGCCGGTACTGGACCAGCACGTTCCACGGCTGGCAGCAGACCTGGCAATCCTCTACGTACTCCTGTCGCCGGCCGCCTGACGGATCGAGCACGATCTCGTTGGGGGCGCCGCAATACGGGCAGGCGATGGTTGCGCCCTCTTCGGCACGGCCTATCTCGTCATCGCCGGCATCATCCATGCTGCCAGGATCGGGCGATTCGTTGTCGTCGCCGTCTCGGGTTGATCCTCGTCGCGCCATCATTCTCCTGGCTCTCTCCGGCGCTGGCGCTTGGTATCCGCGCGGCGGCGCTTGGTATCGAGGCGCTGGCGCACCGAGGCGGCGGTCGGACGCGTCGGACGGCGCCGCTCCGGAACGACGAGGGCACGTGCGATAAGCGCCACGAGCCGGGACTCGGCCGCCGCGCGATTCTGGCGCTGGCTGCGAGAGTCCGCGGCGACGACCCGGAGGTCCCCATCGGCATCGACACGGGTGGCCAGCCGGGACAGAACGAGACGGCACTGCTCCGCATCGAGCGCGCGCGTCCGGGCGACGTTCCAGACGACCTCGATGCGGGTGGACGAAGTGTTGACGTGCTGGCCGCCCGGCCCGCCCGCGCGGGTCGCGCGGATCACCAGCTCGTCGCGGGGGATGATGATCCCGCCGCGCACGACGAGATCGTCAGACATCGCCTACCGCCAACCGTGCCCGCACCGCGTCGTGAACCGGGCCGGCAGCGGCCCGTGCGTCCGTCACGCCGGGACGGGCGATGCTGGGCGCGGAGAGCGTGCCGAGCGAGCACGATGCACGCGTAGCGCGGCGACGCGCCGTCCATCGATCGCAACTATCTCCAGCTCTCCTCCGGGGAACGACACGCGGTCCCCGATGCGTGGTGCCCGGCCCAGCATCGCGAACGCGAAGCCACCGAGTGTCGTCCAGTCGCCTTCCGGGATATCGAGCTGATAGTCTGCGCGCACGTCGATCAGCGACAGCGTGCCGGCCAGCTCGAGTACGCCGTCGGCTTCCAGCGAGGTGCGAGTCGTGGGATCATATTCGTCGGCGATCTCGCCAATGACCTGCTCGACGAGGTCCTCCATCGTCACGAGACCGGCGGTCCCGCCGTATTCGTCGAGGACGATCGCCATGTGGGCGCGGGTCCGGCGCAGGTCGTCGAGGACCAGCTCCGCGCGCCGCGTCGCCGGGACGTACATGGCCTCGCGAGTGTACTGCTCCAGCGAGAATGGCGTCCCGCGCTCGTGCAGCAGGAGGTCCTTGGCGAGGAACACGCCGAGGATGTCGTCGAGACTCTCGCGGTAGACGGGATACCGCGAGTACCGCTCGGCGATCATGACGGCGAGGACGACCGCCTCGGACGAGTCCACGGGTAGCGCGACGACGTCGGTTCGCGGGCGCATGACGTCGTGAGCCCGTTTGTCGTGGAACTCGAGGACGCTGGTGAGCATGGCCGAGTCCCGGGCGTCGAGCGTGCCGCCCCAGCGAGCCTGCAACACGAGCTCTCGCAACTCGTCCAGTGAGAGGCCGCGAACCCATCGGCCGGCCAGATATACGCCCAGCGGGCGAACGAGCCGGCGGATGGTGGCGCTCACGAGCCCGCGCACGGTCGCGAACGCCGCGACTGCCAGGGCCAGCCATCGCGAGGTGCCGCGGCCCGCAATCGCCTGGGGCGTCTGGGGTTGAGACGTACGCATAGTGGTAGCGCGCGGAAACCGTTTCGCGCGCGACTCGTCATGAAGATAAACCATAATGGCCGACGGCGCGCCCCTTTTGCCCCCCCCGACGTCGCCCCTCCCGCGCCTGGCGGTAGGTGCGACCGCTTCCGCGCAGCGCCGGCGACTCCAGCAGGCGATGCTCGACCCCCGGCGCATGATTCGCTGGGTCTACCTGGGGCGGTTCTCAGTTGCGACGTCCATCTTCCTGGCCGCGCAACTCGTGTGGAGCAGCGCGGCCACATCTGACACGCGAATCGCATCGCTCATCTTCGCGGTCACGATGGTGTTCACCGTGGCGTCGGCGGCCTATACCGAGGTCTACGGTACTCGTCGCGGCATGGCCAGGCTCGGCAGAAACTTCCTGTACGGACAGTGCGCCTTCGACCTGATGCTGGTGACGGCCGTGGTGCACGTCACGGGCGGCGGCGCATCACAATTCGCGTTGTTCTACATCCTCGTGATCGCCAGTGCAGCGCTACTGCTCCCCGTGGGCGGCGGGCTGCTCGTCGCCTTGATGGGGATCGTTTGCTACTTCGTCGAAGTGCTGTGGCTGAGCGGGACGTCCCCCGACATCGGCGTCTGGCTGCAACTCGTGGTATTCGGCACCGTTGCGCTCGCCAGTGGCTACATCAGCGCACGATTGCAGGAAGCCGGACAGGGGACCGCGGCCGAACTCGTCTTCGTCCGGCTTCAGGCTGACGACATCCTGCGGAACATCCGGAGCGGTATCGTGACGGTGGACGCGCAAGGGACGCTCCTGTTCGCCAATCCTGCGGCCGGCACGTTGCTCGGCGTCCCCTTCGGCGACCTCATCGGTACCCCTGTGCTCGACCGCATCGCTCATGTGTCACCGACCGTGGCCCGGGCCCTCGCCCGAGCAGCGGTCGACGGTCTCCGGACCACACGCGCCGAGGATGTCATCCGGTTTGCGGATCACGCGTTTCCGATCGGGCTGACCACGACGTTCAGCGACGGTGACGGCGCGACCGTCGGCCGGACCGCGACCGCGATCTTCCAGGACATCTCCGGGCAGAAGCGACTCGAAAGCCTCCACGTCCGCGCCGGCCGCCTGGAAGCGATCGCGGAGCTGAGTGCATCGCTCGCCCATGAGATCCGGAACCCTCTCGCGTCGATCCGCAGCGCGGTCGAGCAACTCACCGGCATGCTGTCTCGGGCACAGGGCGTATCGAGCGGCACGCGTGGGAACGCCATCTCGGGGAACGGCGCCAACGGCCATCGGAATGCCCATGGAAACGGCAATGGCAGCACCAACGGCAATGGTCAGCGCAACGGCCAGCACGCCGGCCCCCCGAACGGTGACCCGGTGGGCCACTCGCCGGCCGGGGCGCCAAGCCGCCGGAGCGGCGGCCACGGCGTCGCACCCGACGGGACGGCCAGCACGGATGAGGACGATGCGCGCACGCTCGGCGCGCTCATCGTCC
>Ga0182024_10006968_pt1 | contig 24593 bp, 26 predicted proteins | sample P32metaG_FD_120480 | JGI IMG/M metagenome (GOLD analysis project Ga0182024, IMG submission 120480) | Permafrost microbial communities from Stordalen Mire, Sweden - P3-2 metaG (Illumina Assembly) | ecosystem: Environmental > Terrestrial > Soil > Wetlands > Permafrost | place: Sweden: Stordalen...
ATGCGTCTCATCCGATACAATTCACCGCGATCATGGCATAGCGCCGGCATCGCCGCCGGCTCAAGGAACGCATGTCGCAGCCAATCGAGGTCTCCCGCATCAGCGAGCTCAAAGCAGTGGTGGCCAGCGCGCTCGATGAGGCGCGCGCCAGCGGCGCCAGCCATGCAGAGGCCGATGCAAGTCTGCAGCGCGGCCTGACCGTCACGGTGCGTCTCGGCGAAGTCGAGACCATCGAGTACCACCGCGACCGGGGTCTGTCGCTGACGGTCTACTTCGGACATGCCAAGGGTTCGGCCAGCAGCGCCGACCTGCGACCCGCAGCGGTGCGCGAGATCGTGCACAAGGCCGCCGCGATCGCGCGCCACACGGCCGCCGATGAATGCTCGGGTCTCGCCGATCCGGAGAATCTGGCGCGCGAGCCGCAGGACCTGGATCTGTATCACCCGTGGGATCTGGCGCCGGAACAGGCGGTGACACTGGCGCGCGAGTGCGAGGCGGCAGGCCTGGCCTGCGACCCGCGCCTGACCAATTCGGAAGGCGCCACGGTCACCAGCCACAGCGGCGTACGCGTCTACGGCAACAGCCATGGATTTCTGCACGGCGTGCCGAGCACCAGCCACAGCGTGAGTTGTGCCCTGATTGCGCAGGCGGACGACGAGATGCAGCGCGACTACTGGTACTCGGTGGCGCGCCGCGCGCAGGCGCTGGAGGATCCGGCGGTGATCGGCCGCCAGGCAGCCCAGCGGGCATTGCGTCGGCTCGGTGCGCGCCAATTGCCGACGCGGCGCGCACCGGTGCTGTTCGCGCCCGAGCTGGCGCGCGGTCTGATCGGTCATTTCGTCGGCGCGATCCGCGGGCCGAGCCAGTACCGCCGCACCTCGTTCCTGCTCGAAGCCGCCGGCACCCAGATTTTCCCGTCCTTCCTGCACATCGCCGAGCGGCCGCACCTGCCGCAGGGTCTTGCCAGCGGTGCATTCGATGCCGAAGGCGTGGCGACCCGTGATCGTGAGCTGGTACGGGGCGGGGTGCTGCAGGGTTATGTGCTCGGCAGCTACTCGGCGCGCAAGCTAGGACTTAAGACCACCGGCAATGCCGGCGGCATTCACAATCTGCTGGTGACGGCCGACGACGCGGACGGTGCCGGCAATAGCGGCAGCTTCGAGCAGCTGCTGCAGCGGATGGGAGACGGGTTGTACGTCACCGAGCTCATGGGACCCGGCGTCAATGGCGTGACCGGCGATTACTCGCGCGGCGCCAGCGGTTTCTGGGTCGAACGCGGCGAGCTCAGCTTCCCGGTGCACGAAGTCACGATCGCCGGCAACCTGCGCGAGATGCTGCGCGGAGTGGTCGCGCTGGGCACCGATGTCGATTCGCAGGGCGCCATCCGCACCGGCTCGTTACTGCTCGAAACCATGACTATCGCCGGCGGGTGATGGTTGCAGCAGATCGCCGAGGCTCATGGCGCTGAAGCGTTGATCGCAGCCGGCATCGAAGGCGCTGCAGATCGCTTCGACCGCCGCGGGCGTGGCAGCAGCGCTGCGCACCAGGCCGCTGCGCTGGCTGCGGGCCGTGCGCAGGATCTCGAGCACCCGCAACTGTGCGGCCGCGCGCGGCAGTTGCAAGCTCTGCCCCTCGCAGCTCAGCAGGCCCGCTGCCATCAGGCCGGCGCAGGTGCGCGCCACGGCGCCGCCCGGGAATTCGAGCCGCAACGACAGACTCGAGATGGTGTGCGCGGCGCCGTCGTCGCGGGCGGCCTCGGCCAGCAGGTACATGATGCCGAGTGCCAGCCGCTCGACCTCGGCGCTCGAGAGCCGCGGCTCGCGCAGGCCGCCGCGCAGGTAGCCGGGATTCTGCGCGTAGAACGACAATTGCGCGCCGAGCAGCAGGATGATCCAGCCGAAATAGGTCCACAGCAGGGCCGCGATCATGATCGCGAAGCCGGCATACACCAGCGTCAGGCGCGCCGAATACAGCACGAACAGCGTGAACAGGCGGCCCACCGCAGTCCAGAGGATGCCGGCTGCGAATCCGCCGTACAGCGCCGGCCGCAGGCGCACGCGGGTATTGGGCACCACCAGGTAGATCGCGGTCATGAGAACGCCCGCCAGCAGGTACGGGGCGAGTCGCAACGACCAGGCCTGTAACCGATCGAGCAGCGGCACTTCCACCACCAGGCGCTGGGTGCTGTCGACCGCCAGGCGCGCGAAGCCGGTGATCGCGGCCAGCAGCAGCGGCGCGGTCAGCAGCAGCATGAGGTATTCGGCGCTGCGGCGCGCGAAGCTCCGCGGCACATCGACGTGCCAGACGAAGTTGAAGCCGTCCTCGACCTTGCGCATGGTGCCCATCAGCGTCCACAGCAGGACGCCGAAGCCGAGCGAGCCGACCAGTCCGCCATGCACACGGCTGGCGAAGGTCATGACATGGTCGGTGAACTGGTCGGCCGAGCGTCCCATGGGGCTGAAGAACTCATGCACCAGCGGCCGCAGCACATCCTCGGCATCGAATGCCTTGAGAATGCCAAAGCTCAGGGCCACCAGCGGGATAATCGACAGCAGACTCGCGTACACCAGTCCCATGGCATGCAGGTTGAGCTGGCCGCCGGCCAGATCGCGCAGCAGTGCGTACGGATAGCGCGCCAGGCGCAGCAGGCGAGCGCTGGCGCCGGCGTGCTGCGAGGCGGGCCCGAACAGGCAGCGATCTGGCAGCGTTCGCAGCCAGCGCCAGACGCTGCGCACGCGCCGGTAGAGCGGCGAGCGCCGCCACGGCTGCCGCAGTGATGGCGGCAGCGAGGCGCTCAAGGCCGGCCGCGGGCTGAGGCGACGCCGTCCTCCGCCGTCAAACGCCGCAGCGCCTCGCGGTATTTCTCGCTGGTACGGGCGATCACGTCGGCCGGCAGGTGCGGCGCCGGCGCGCGCTTGTTCCAGTGGAGCGTTTCCAGATAATCGCGCACGAACTGCTTGTCGAACGACGGCGGGCTCGAGCCCACGCGCCAGGTGTCGGCCGGCCAGAAGCGCGAGGAATCGGGCGTCAGCACCTCATCAATCAACGTCAGGCGGCTGTTGGCGTCGACGCCGAATTCGAACTTGGTGTCGGCGATGATGATGCCGCGGGCGCGCGCGTGCTGAGCCGCAAAGCGATACAGGGCCAGCGCGGCGCTGCGCACCGCATCAGCAAGCGCTGCGCCGATGCGTTGCGCGACCTCATCGAACGAGATGTTCTGATCGTGCGCGCCAGGCGCGGCCTTGGTGGCCGGCGTGAAGATCGGCTCGGGTAGCTCCTGCGCCTGCTTCAGGCCGGCGGGCAGAGCGATACCGCAGACACTGCCGCTGCGCTGATAATCCTTCCAGCCCGAGCCGGTCAGATAACCGCGTACCACCGCTTCGAGCGGCAGCGCGTGCAACCGATGCACGATCACGGCCCGGCCCTGCAGCAGTGCCAGATCGCCCGCATCGCGCACGGCACTCTCGAGCAGCTCGCCGGTCAAATGGTTCGGAATGATCGCGCGGGTGCGCGCGAACCAGAAGCGCGAGATCTCATCGAGCACCTGACCCTTGCCGGGGATCGGATCGGGCAGCACCACGTCGAACGCCGACAGCCGGTCGGTGGTCACGATCAGCAGCCGGCGGGCGTCAAGCGCGTAGAGGTCGCGCACCTTGCCGCGATTGATTCGTTGCAGGCCCTTCAGGTCGGTCTCGAAGACGGTGCGCCCGTTGGGCGTAGCAGGTTTCGTGGCCAAGGCTTGCTACCATACCTGGCGCGTTGAAAGGGCGCGCATCTTGCCGCTCCGGCTGCTCCAGGGTCAAGCAGAAGCAACATTTCATCCATGAATTGGGCCGGAAAAGTCATCGGTGGGGTACTGGGCCTCGCGACCATGGGACCGTGGGGCGCGGTGCTGGGCGCGCTGATCGGACACCAGTTCGACGCTGGCGCCGCTGGCGGCGGCGGCGTCGGTGCGCTGTTCAGCGGCGGTGCCGACCCGGCCCAGGTCAACGCGCTGTTCTTTCCAACCACTTTCCGTGTCATGGGACACATCGCCAAGGCCGACGGGCGCGTGTCCGAACAGGAGATCGCCTCAGCGCGCGCGGTCATGCACGCGCTGCATCTGAATCAGACCCAGATGCTCTCGGCTATGGGCTATTTCAATGAAGGCAAGCAGCCGGATTTTTCGCTCGACCCGGCGCTGCAGCAGCTGCGGACTGCGATCGCCCCGTATCCGGATCTGGCGAGTTTCTTCGTCGAGATTCAACTGCAGGCGGCGCTCGCCGGCGACGGCCTGTCGGAGCTGCCGCGCGCGCGTCTGCGACGCGTGGCGCAGCTGCTGGGGCTCGGTCCGGCGCAGTTCGCGCGGCTCGAGAGCATCCTGCGCTGGAGCCAGGGCGGGGCCGGTGGCCGCGCTGGCAGCGGCGGCAGCGCCGGAATGGCGGACGGCGCCGTCAACGGCGCGGAACGGCTGGCACAGGCCTACAGCATGCTCGAGGCCACGCCGGCCATGACCGATGAGCAGCTGGTCAAGGCCTACCGGCGTCAGATGAGCCGCCATCACCCCGACAAGCTCAAGGCCAACGGTTTGCCGGAGTCCATGCTCGAGCGCGCCAAGGAACGCACACAACAGATCCAGGCCGCCTACGAGGCGATTCGCGCTCGCCGCGGCATGCGCTAGACTGATTTGCATGCAGTGGATTGCGCCTTCGATTCTGTCAGCCGATTTTGCGCGCCTCGGCGCCGAGGTCGAAGCGGTGATCGACGCCGGCGCCGATGTGGTGCATTTCGATGTCATGGACAACCACTACGTACCCAATCTCACCATCGGGCCGGTGGTGTGCGAGGCGCTGCGAAACTATGGCGTCACGGCGCCGATCGATGTGCACCTGATGGTGCGCCCGGTCGATCGGATCGTGCCGGATTTTGCCGCCGCCGGCGCCACCTACATCAGCTTTCATCCCGAGGCCAGCGAGCACATCGACCGCACCATCGCGCTGATCCGCGAGCATGGCTGCAAGCCGGGGCTGGTGTTCAATCCCGCAACGCCGCTCGACTGGCTCGACTACACGCTCGAGCAGCTCGACCTGGTGCTGCTGATGTCGGTGAACCCGGGCTTCGGCGGACAGAAGTTCATCCCGGGAGTGTTGGCCAAGATCGGCGAAGTGCGCCGGCGGGTCGAGGCCAGCGGGCGCGAGGTGCGGGTGGAAGTCGACGGCGGCATCAAGGTGGACAACATTGCCGCCGCCGCCAGGGCCGGTGCCGACATGTTCGTGGCCGGCTCCGCGATCTTCGGCAGCAGGGATTACCCCGCCACCATCCGGGCGATGCGCGCGGCGCTGGCCGCCGCGGAATGCTAGCTCTCGTCGTCCTCGTCGTCGTCAACCGGCGCGGCGGCACGCGGCCGTTCGACCGGACGATTGTGGGTTGGTTTGGCCGGCACGATCACCGGGCGAGTCTTCATCTTCGGGCGCGCGTTGAATACCACGATGGTTTTGCCGGTGGCGCGCAACAGTCCCTGGTCTTCGAGCACCTTGAGCACGCGGCCGGCCATTTCGCGCGAGCAGCCGACCAGTCGCGACAGCTCCTGGCGCGAGACCTTGATCTGCATGCCTTCCGGATGCGTCATTGCGTCGGGTTCTTCGCACAGGCCGGTGATGGCATGCGCGACACGCCCGGTAACATCGACGAACGCAAGATCGCCGAGTTTGCGGTTGGTGCGATCGAGCCTGGTGGCGAGCTGCGTGGCGAGCTCGAAGATCAGCCCCGGGCTTTCGGTGGCAACCTGGCGGAAGCGCGGGTAGGTCATCTCCGCGAGCTCACAGGCGTTGCGAGTGCGCACCCAGGCGCTGCGGGTCGGCTGTTCGTAGAACAGCCCCATCTCGCCGAAGAATTGCCCTTTGTTCAGGTAGGCGAGCACCATCTCGTTGCCTTCCTCATCCTCGATCATCACCTCGACCGAGCCGCTGATGATGTAGTAGAGGACGTCGGGCAGATCGCCGGCATGAATCAGCACGGTTTTCGAGGGCACCGTGCGTATCCGGCAGTAGCTCAAGAAGCGATTGATAGCGGGAATGTCGCTTAACGGTCTGACATTCTCTTCCATGATTGGCTGGCCTTCATTCGTAGTGTATGCGAGGGCGCTTGCGGCCTTTTATTACACATTTTGTGTCGGCCGCAAGTGACAAGTTTGTTCGATGTGCCGGCTCAAAGCCAGTAGGCCGTACCGGTCATGATGCGCGCAGCCGCGCGCATCAGGCTGGGAATCGGCCCCGGCAGCTCGGCCGCGCCACGTGCGCGCGCCGCCTCGCCATGTCCGGTTTCCTCGCTCTTCATGATCTCGACGATCCTGCGGCTGCGTCGATCCGCGGCCGGCAACCGATCCAGATGAGTAGCCAGATGGCCCTCGACCTGGTTCTCGGTCTCGGTGACGAAGCCGAGGCTGACGGCATCGCCGAGCATGGCGGCGGCCGCGCCGAGGCCGAACGAGCCGAGGTACCAGAGCGCATTGAGGCGACTCGGGCGCGCTCCGAGCTCACGCAGGCGCGACTCGCACCAGGCCAGATGATCGGCCTCTTCGCTGGCGGCGCGCTGCAGGAATTCGCGCGTCGCGGGCTGGCGTGAGCAGGCCGCCTGGCCGCGGTACAGCCCCTGGGCGGCGATCTCGCCGGCATGATTCACCCGCATCAGTCCGGCGGCATGGCGCTTTTCGCCGGCGGTCAGTCTGTCGTCATCGGCGGGCAGATCGGGCCAGCGCGAGCTGCGGGCCGGCGCAAACAGCGTCCGCAGGGTCTGATCCGCGGCGGACAGCATTGAATCGAGCGCGTTTTCCGTGAGCATTGCGCCGATTATATGTCAACCGCCGGCGCCTTCATCCCGCCCGGGCCCAGAGGGGGGGGCCGGCGGCGGTGGGTATAACGGCATCGCTTTTGCAATGCGCCGCCCCCTTGAGTAAACTCTCGCGCCCTTCAGGCGGATCGGCCGCGGGGAGGGTCCTGAGGATCGATCAGATGAAGACTGAATTCGCCAAGCCGGCGACCGTTCGCGGCGATTGGTATGTCATTGACGCCAGTGGCAAAACGCTGGGCCGGCTGGCCTCGCGCATTGCGCTGCGGCTCAAGGGTAAGCACAAGGCTGACTACAGCCCGCATGTCGACATGGGCGATCACATCGTGGTGCTGCATGCTGACAAGATCGCGGTCACGGGCCACAAGCTCGATGACAAGATGTATCACCATCACACCGGCCGCATGGGCGGCCTGAAATCGATTGCGCTGGGCAAGCTGCTCAAGGAACACCCTGAGCGGGTCATCCAGTTCGCCGTCAAAGGCATGCTGCCCAAGACCACCCTGGGCCGAAGCATGTTTCGCAAGCTGCACGTATTCGCGGGTGACAAGCACCCCCATGGCGCGCAGCAACCCAAACCGCTTGAACTTTGATTCGAGCCTTACAAATTCAGAGCACACCCGCAATGGCATCCACGAATTACGGTACCGGCCGGCGCAAGAGCGCCACCGCGCGCGTTCACATGCAGCCCGGCAAGGGCAACATCACCATCAACCAGCGGCCGATCGATGAGTTCTTCGGTCGCGAGACCGGGCGCATGATCGTGCGGCAACCGCTGGAGCTGGTACAGCTCGCCTCGGCATTCGATATCACGGTCCAGGTCGATGGCGGCGGCATCACCGGCCAGGCCGGCGCCATCCGTCACGGCATCGCGCGCGCGCTGATCACTTATGACGAGGCACTGCGCAAGCCGCTGCGGCAGGCCGGCTTCGTGACGCGCGATGCGCGCGAGGTGGAGCGCAAGAAGGTCGGTCGCCGCAAGGCCCGCCGCGGTACGCAGTACTCGAAGCGTTGACGCGGACGTCGCGCTCGAACCGTTCGGTCGCAATACTGCTGGGGGATCGTCTAGTGGTAGGACTGCGGACTCTGACTCCGCCAACCTAGGTTCGAATCCTAGTCCCCCAGCCAACCCGCGCCGGCAGCTGACCTCGAGCGGCCGCGGTTCAGATCCGCTCTATGCCCTGCGCGGTGCCGACGATCAGCAGATCGGCCGGCCGCCGCGCGAACAGCCCCACCGTGACCACCCCCGCGATCGCATCGATCGCGGCTTCCGTGGCGCAGGGATCCTCGATGGCGAGGCCATGCACATCGAGAATGTGGTTGCCATTGTCGGTGATCACGTCCCGGCGCCAGACCGGCCGGCCGCCGAGCCGCTCGATGCGTCCGGCGATGTAATTGCGCGCCATGGGAATCACTTCCACCGGCAGCGGAAAGCTACCCAGGGTGGTGACCAGCTTGCTGTCATCGACGATGCAGACGAAACGTTGCGCGGCGGCGGCCAGGATCTTCTCGCGCGTCAGCGCCGCGCCGCCGCCCTTGATCAGCGCGCGCGCGCGCGTGGCCTGGTCGGCGCCATCGATGTACAGGGGCAGCTCGCCGCTGTCGTTCAGATCGAGCACCGGGATACCGTGCGAGCGCAGACGCGCGCTGCTTGCCTCGGAGCTGGAGACTGTGCCACGCAGCTTCAGGCGGCCGGCCTCGCCGGCGAGCAGATCGATCAGCACGTTGACGGTCGAGCCGGTGCCGACGCCGAGAATGCTCTGCTCGCGCACCTGTTCGAGCGCTGCCTGCGCAGCGCGGAGCTTGCGCTGCTGCGCGGCGTTGGTGGCGGAATTCGGCGGGATATTCATGATGCCGGATACGACAGTGCCCGCGTAAGCGGGCACTGTTTGAAGCTTTGAAGTGCGGCGAGCGAGGATGTTATCCAAGCCCGCCGCTTCTGAAGGCCTACTTCTTTTTCGAAGCTTTTTTCTTTGCCTTCTTCTTTGCTTTCGCCATGACTAGCTCTCCATGTCAGGTTAGTCCGGGGACCGAGTATATACACGCGTTGCAAAATTACAAGCAAGCGAGTATGCGAGCTCGCATCTGTGATCTCGCTCACACCGCTCATGAGTACATCACGCGAGCACGATTGCGACGTATGGCCGCACGTGTGGCGCACTCCACTGCACGCCACGGGCTCATTCGAGCGCAAGAATGAATCGCCAATGTGCTGCTTCCACCGGTGTTATCGACAGGCGATTGCCTGCGCGCAGCACCAGCATACCGGCAAGCGCGCCGCCGGCGTGCGCACGCAGCTCATCGAGGCCGATCACGCGTTTCAAGCGCCGCACCAGCTGCACATCGAAGGTATACCAGCGCGGCTCATCGGCGCTGCTCGCCGGATCGTAGTGATCATCGCGCCGGTCGAGGGCGCTGCGGTCGGGGTAGGCCGCTCGCAGCACGCGCACGATGCCGGCAATGCCGGGCACTTCGCAGCTCGAATGATAGAGAAAGGCCTGATCGCCCTTCCTGATCTGGTCGCGTATCAGATTGCGTGCCTGGTAATTGCGCACGCCTTCCCAGCTGGTGGTTCTGGCTGGCGCGGCCGCGAGCTGCTCGATGCCGAACACCGTAGGTTCGGTCTTGATCAGCCAGTGTTTCAAAAGTACTCCACGCCGTCCTCGGTCACGACCGCATCGAGCGGCACGTCATGCGCGCCGCGCTCGATATGATCGACCCGCTGGCAGGCAAAGGCGAGCCCGATCAGCAGCGGTCGGTGCCAGCTGTGGCGCCGGCGGCGAAAGGCGAAGGCGCGATCGTAATAACCGGCGCCGGAGCCGAGCCGCGTGCCACTGGCATCGAATCCGAGCAGCGGCAGAAATACCACGGAGAGGTTGCGCGCCGGCACGGTCTCTGCGACCGGCGGTTCGGGAATGCCGTGACGATTGAGCAGCGACAGATCATCGCGATCGCGCGCGAAGCGCATGGCGCGTTGTCGGTAGTCGCTGATGCGCGGCAGGTAAACCGGGCAGCGGCGGCTGCGCGCCAGGCGGCGCAGCGCCTCGGTATCGACCTCGAGTCCGACCGAGACGTACAGACCGATCGGCCGTGCGCCGTGCAGCCAGCGCGCGGCCGCGACTTGCCGGGTGATGATGCGTGCCGCCTGCGCGCGCTGTGCGGCGTCGAAGGCGCGCCGGCGGGAACGCAGCAGTTGTCGCAGTGCATCGCGACTCGGCGCAGCGGTCGCGCCGGCGCTGCCAGGGGAATTCAAGGGGCGCCACCCGCAAATGCCGGTGCGGACCGTTGCTCTCGACCGGAGCAACAAGTGGGATCACCTGCGACAGGTAAGGCTTTCTGCTGCAAGGCAGACCTGCACAATGCTGTCGGCAAGGCTATCGATCCCTGGGTGTTTCAATTAGGGTCGAGAGGTAACCCAGTCCACTTATCGAACACCGCAGGCGACGCTTGAGTTCACTCTACACCAAAGGGCGGGGTGCTGTCGTAGGACGCAGCTCACGGTACGCGGCAACGGTGCTTACAGTTCCAGCTGCTGTCCCTGTTGCAGAGTAGATTCGACGCGCTCGCGCATCGTCTTGAGGCGATGGCCGACTTCCTGTTCCGCGCCGGTGTCGCGCGCACGTAACGTAATGAGTTCGTGCGCCAGATTCAGTGCCGCCATGACTGCGATCCGATCGAGACCGACGATCTTGCCGCTGTCGCGAATCTCGCGCATGCGGCCATTGAGATACTCGGCGCTGTCGAGCAGCTCGCTGCGCTCTTCGGGAGCGCAGGCGACCATGTAGTCTTTCTCGAGGATGCGAACACTCAGCGGGCGCGCCTCGCGCTCGCTCACGCGCTGTGCTCCATCGACTTGAGCCGGCCGATCATGGCCTCGACGCGGGTGCGGACCTGCTCGCTACGGTGCAGCAGCGAGGTCTTCTCCGAGGAGAGCATTTCCTGGCGCGCGCGTAGCGCCCGGTTCTCCTCCTTGAGCAGATGCATGGTGGCGAGCAACTCGTCGATGCGCTTCTCGAGGCGCTTTAGTTCCAGGTCGACGGCGGAGGAGCGGCTGGCTTCTGTCATGGCGAAAACTATAGTGCGCCCCCGACTGGCAGGTCAATGTAAACCTGATACCACTTTATGGTGATCGGCCATCACGACTATTCGAGCATTCAAAGCACGCTGGCGGCCTCGCACGCGCTGGCGGATGCCGCCGAAGCCCACGGTACTCTGGCCGGAGCACTGTGCGCGCTGGTGCCCTACCGGCTCGAGGACTGGCTGGCCGAGATCCTGCCCGAGGGGGTCGGCGGGGGCAGCGCCGCTCCGGCGCTGCAGACGCTGTACGAAGCCACGGTAACGGCACTCTCGAACCGCCAGATGGACTTCGAACTGCTGATCCCCGACGACGATCGCCCGATCGAAGAGCGCACCCAGGCTCTGACGGCCTGGTGCAGCGGTTTCCTCTATGGCCTGGGCAGCAACGGCGCCGCCGATCCGCAGCGCTTGCCGGGCGATCTGGGCGAGATCGTGCGGGATCTGACCGAAATCACTCGCGCTGATGTCGATGCCAGCGACAGCGCCGAGGCGAACGAGTCGGCGCTGGCGGAACTGGTGGAATTCGTCAGGGTCGGCGTGCAGCTGGTATTCGATGAGCTCGAGCCGCTGCGTGAGCGCCACACTGTCTCCCGGCCGGTGCTGCATTGATGCGGCCGGGCGGGTGGTATTTACCTTAAGCTGACCGCACGCAATCGAGGCAGCCATGGCCGATGCATCCAGGGTCGAATTCGCGCGTCGCCGCCGGGCACTGATGCGCCTGATGGGCCGCGGCGCCATCGCCATCGTGCCCTCAGCGCCGGTGCGCCAGCGTAACAACGATGTCGAGTACAACTATCGCCAGGACAGCGATTTCTACTACCTGACCGGCTTCAGCGAGCCCGAGGCGGTGGCAGTGCTGATTCCGGGTCGCGAGGCGGCCGAGTACGTGCTGTTCGTGCGCGAGCGCAACAAGCAACGCGAGATCTGGGACGGCAAGCGCGCCGGACCGGATGGTGCGGTCGAGCAATACGGCGCCGATGACGCCTTCCCGATCACCGATATCGACGAGATCCTGCCCGGGATGCTCGAGAGCCGCGAGCGCGTCTTCTACACCATGGGACTGAATCAGGAATTCGATCAGCGCGTGGTCGGCTGGGTCAATAGCCTGCGGGCGCAGGCCCGCAGCGGCATGCATCCGCCGCAGGAATTCGTGACGCTCGATCATGCGTTGCATGACATGCGTCTGTTCAAGAGCCGCGGTGAGATCGGCCTGATGCGCCGCGCCGGCCAGATCGCCGCCGATGCCCACGTGCGCGGCATGCGCTTCTGTCGCCCGGGCCGCATGGAGTTCGAGGTCATGGCAGAACTGTTGCACGAGTTCAACCGCCATGGCGCCGACATTTCCTATCACCCGATCGTCGGTGGCGGCGCGAATTCGTGCGTGCTGCACTATCGCGACAACAACGCGCGCCTCAACGATGGTGACCTGCTGCTGGTCGATGCCGGCTGCGAGTACGGCTATTACGCCTCCGATATCACCCGCACCTATCCGGTCAATGGCCGCTTCAGCAGCGAGCAGCGCGCCGTCTACGAAGTGGTGCTCGAGGCGCAGAAGGCTGCCATCGCCAAGGTCAAGCCCGGCAATCACTGGAATGAGCCGCATGATGCCGCGGTGCGCGCCATCACCCAGGGGTTGGTGCGCATCGGTCTGCTGCGCGGCTCAGTGGCGAGCCTGATCCGCAGCGGCGCCTACCGGCGCTTCTTCATGCACCGCACCGGTCATTGGCTCGGCATGGACGTGCACGATGTCGGCGATTATAAGGTCGGCGACGAGTGGCGGGTGTTCGAGCCCGGCATGGTGCTGACGGTCGAACCCGGCATCTATATTGCCGCCGGCACGCGCGGCGTCTCGCGCCGCTTCTGGAACGTCGGCGTGCGCATCGAGGATGACGTGGCGGTGACGCGCAGCGGCTGCGAGGTGCTCAGCGACGGCGTGCCCAAGGGTGTCGACGAGATCGAAGCGCTGATGGCAGCCGCATGAGCGCCAGCGCCGCGCGCTACGATGTCGCAATCGTCGGCGCGGGCATGGTCGGTGCGAGCCTGGCGCTGGCGCTGCAGGACACGCCGCTCAAGGTACTGGCGATCGAGGCACACCCACCCGACAGCGCGCAGCAGCCGAGTTTCGACGATCGCACCACGGCACTCGGCAACGGTGCGCGCCGCATCCTCGATACCCTGGGCGTCTGGCGCGAAATCGCCGCCGACGCGGGCGCCATCCGCAGCATCCATGTGTCGGACGCGGGCCACTTCGGCTTCGCACGGCTGCAAGCCGCCGAGCACGGTCTCGAGGCCTTCGGCTACACCGTCAGCAACCGCCAGATCGGCGCCGTTTTGTGGCGCATCCTGCGCGCGCGCGGCCGTATCGAGCTGGCCTGTCCGGCGCGGCTGCGCGCCGTGCAGCTCGAGCCCGACGCCGCGCAGCTGCGCATTGCGGATGCCGCGGGCGCTGAGCGCGTAGTACATGCAGCACTGGTGGTGGCGGCCGATGGTGCGCACTCGCTGGTGCGGCAGGCGGCCGGCATCGGCTCCAGCGACGGCGATTACGGACAGGTGGCCGTGGTGGCCAATATCCGCACCGATCGTGCGGCGAGCGGCCTCGCCTACGAGCGCTTCGCCGAGTCCGGGCCGATGGCGCTGCTGCCGTTGCGCCAAGGGCACTACACGGCGGTGTGGGCACTCGAGCCGGTGCGCGCCGCAGCCATGCAGAGCTGCGACGCGCGGCAGTTCTGCGAGCAGTTGCAACACGCCTTCGGCTGGCGTGCAGGGCGGATTCTCGAAGTCGGACGTCGCGCCGGTTATCGGCTCGAACTGCTGCGGGCACTCGAGCAGTCGGCGCCGCGCGTGGCATTGATCGGCAACGCCGCCCAGGCGCTGCACCCGGTGGCAGCCCAGGGCTTCAATCTCGGACTGCGCGATGCCGCGGTGCTGGCCGAGCTGCTGGCCGCCGCTGCCGATCCGGGCGCGCCGCAGTTGCTGGCAGAGTTCGCAGCGCGACGTGCCACCGATCGGCGCGGCATGATCGGCTTCACCGATAATCTCGTGAAACTGTTCGGCAGCCGCCGCGCCACCACCATCGGGCTGCGCAATCTCGGTCTGCTGCTGTTCGATCTGAGCCCACCCGCCAAGCGCGCGCTGGCACGCCTGAGCTTCGGCTTTGGCGGCGCCCTGCCGCGGCTGTCGCGCGGGCTGCCTCTGCCGCAGCCACCGCGGCCCGCGTGAGCGAGTCATTCGAGGTCATCGTGGTGGGCGCCGGACTCGCCGGCGCCTGCACCGCGGCGCTGCTCGCGCGTCAGACGCGGCTGGATCCGGCCCGGATTGCGCTGCTCGCTTCCGAGCTGCCCAACGCGCCGCGGCTGGCGGCGCCGCCGGAGCTGCGGGTGGCCGCTATCTCGCGCGCCAGTGAGCGCGTGCTGCGCGCCGCCGGCGCCTGGCAGCGGCTCGATGCCGCGCGCCTGACGCCCTACGAGCGCATGCGTGTCTGGCACCATTCGGAGGCGCCCGACGGTGCCGCTGCGCTGCGCTTCGATGCCGCGGATCTCGGCGAGCCCAATCTGGGCACCATCGCCGAAATGAGCGCGCTGACGCAGGCCTGCATCGCGAGCTTTTGCGACAGCGGCGGCGCGCTGCTATCGGGCGCACTGCAACGGCTGTCGATCGATCCGCAGGTCGCGCAGCTGCTGGTGAACCAACGCGTTCTGGAGGCGCGACTGGTGGTCGGCGCCGATGGCGCGCAGAGCGTGGTGCGCGAAAGCAGCGGCTTGCGGGTGCGCACGCGCGATTACCGGCAGCTTGCCATCGTCGCCACGGTCAGCAGCGAGCGGCCGCACGCCTTCACGGCCTGGCAGCGCTTCCTGGACACCGGCCCGCTGGCGCTGCTGCCGTTATTCGACGGCAGCAGTTCGATCGTCTGGTCGCTCGATACGGCGGCGGCGCAGGAACTGCTCGCCTGCGAGCCGCACGAATTCGAACGGCGGCTCGATGCCGCATCGGCGCTGGCGCTCGGTGCCACGCGCCTGTCGAGCGCACGCGCCGGCTTCCCGCTGCGCAGCCTGGCGGCGCATTCGTATGTCGCCTCGCGGTGCGCGCTGATCGGCGATGCCGCGCATGTCATTCACCCGTTGGCCGGACAGGGCGCCAATCTGGGTCTGCTCGATGCGGCGGCGCTGTGCGAGGCGGTCGCGGCGGCGCCGGCGCTGCGCGAGGATCCGGGCGCGTTGCGGCTGCTGCGACGCTACGAGCAGCAGCGCCGCACCCATAACTTAGGTATGGATGCCGCCATGAGCCTGTTCGAAAGCGGCTTCGCGCAGGCGCGCGGACCGCTGGCCTGGCTGGTGAATCGCGGCCTGTCCGCGGTCAATCGCAGCGTTGCACTCAAACGCGCCTTCGCGCGCCAGGCGCTTGGGCTCAGCGGCGAGTTACCGAAACTGGCGCGCCAGCAGGCGGCCTGAGCGGTCGCTACTTGGTGAGAATCTGATCGATTTTGGCGGCGCAGATCAGATCGTTCTCACTCAAGCCGCCGATGGCATGGGTGGAGTAACGCACGCGGCAGTAGTTGTAGCCGACCTGCAGATCGGGATGATGATCTTCGAGGTTGGCAATGTGGGCGAGCGCATTGACAAAGCTCATGGTGCGATAAAAATCCCGAAACACGAACTCGCGCCAGATGGCCTTGCCATCCTCGATCAGCCGCCACTCACCGGACAGCTGCTGCAGCGTGCGCTGTGCCTCCTGCGAGGTCAGTGCCGGCACGCCGCCCTCGCACGGCCGGCAGCGGCGATTGCTGAGCGGATCGCCCGCAGCGGATTGATTCATGTGTGCACCCGGCGCGCATAGGTGCGCGCAATGTATTGCTCGACCAGTTGCTGGAATTCTTCCGCGATGCGCTCGCCCTTGAGCGTGACGGTCTTGGCCCCGTCTTCGTAGACCGGCGCGACCGGGCGTTCGCCGGTGCCGGGCAGGCTGATGCCGATGTTGGCGTGCTTGCTTTCGCCCGGTCCGTTGACCACGCAGCCCATCACCGCGACCGTCATGGTCTCGACCCCGTGGTAGGCGTCGCGCCATTCCGGCATGCGCTCGCGCAGGTGCCGCTGAATGCTGTCCGCGAGGGTCTGGAAATAGGTGCTGGTGGTGCGGCCGCAGCCCGGACAGGCGGTGACCAGCGGAGTGAACGAACGCAGCCCCATGGTCTGCAGCAACTCCTGCGCGACGATCACTTCGCGGCTGCGGTCGCCGCCCGGCTCGGGCGTCAGCGAGACGCGGATGGTATCGCCGATGCCCTGCTGCAGCAGAATGCCCATGGCAGCCGAGGAGGCGACGATGCCTTTCGAGCCCATGCCGGCCTCGGTCAGGCCCAGGTGCAGCGCGAATTCGCTGCGCGAGGCGAGTTCGGTATAAACCGCGATCAGATCCTGAACCGCACTCACCTTGGCCGACAGCACGATGCGCTCGCGCGCTAGCCCCAACTCGACCGCGCGCCCGGCGCTGTCGATGGCCGAGCGGACGATGGCCTCGCGCATGACCTCCTGGGCGGACTTGGGCTGGGCGGCGCGGCTGTTATCGTCCATGAGCCGTACCAGCAGATCCTGATCGAGGCTGCCCCAGTTCACGCCGATGCGCACCGGTTTGTCGTTGGCACAGGCAATTTCGATCATCTCGGCGAACTGCGTGTCGCGCTTGGAGCCGCGGCCCACATTGCCCGGGTTGATACGGTACTTGGAGAGTGCCGCGGCGCAGGCGGGATGCTCCTGCAGCAGCTTGTGGCCGTTGAAGTGAAAATCGCCGATCAACGGCACGCTGCAGCCGAGCGCATCGAGCCGGGCGCGGATGTGCGGCACGGCGGCGGCGGCCTCGGCGGTATTGACCGTGATTCGAACCAATTCCGAGCCGGCGGCGGCCAGCTGTGCGCACTGGCTGGTGGTGGCCGAAATGTCGGCGGTGTCGGTGTTGGTCATCGATTGCACCACGATCGGGGCGCTGCCGCCGATGGTGATGCGGCCGACCTGTACGGCGCGGCTGAAATGTCGCTTTACTTCCATGGGGCTATTGTAGAGCAGGGTTCGCGGTGTGGGAAAAGGCCGCGCACTGCTATCATTCGCGCCCCGGTTCGCGCCCCGGCCGGGGTACTTGCGGGCACTGACGTGGCAGCAATCTACCAACCGGAGAGCTGGTGGGCAGGCACACCTGTTTATTTGATCTGCACGTGGCGCAGGGCGCGCGGCTGATTGACTTCGGCGGCTGGGACATGCCGGTCGCCTACGGCTCGCAGATCGAGGAGCATCATGCGGTGAGACGCGCCGCGGGTGTGTTCGACGTCTCGCACATGGGGATTGTCGATCTGCGCGGAGCGCGCTGCCGCGAGCTGCTGCGCGGGCTGCTTGCCAACGATGTCGGCCGGCTGAATCTGCCGGGCAAGGCGCTCTACAGCTGCATGCTCAACCCGCAGGGCGGCGTCATCGACGATCTGATCGTCTACTACCTCGACGATGATTTCTTCCGGATGGTGGTCAACGCCGGCACCCGGGACAAGGACCTCGCCTGGATCGGCGGGCGAGCGGCGGCCTTCGAGGTCAAGCTGCAGCTGCGCCCGGACCTGGCGATGCTCGCGATCCAGGGGCCGCAGGCGCGCGAGCGCAGCGCGGCGCTGTTGACGGCCGAAGCTGCCTGGTCGGTACTGGAGCTGCAGCCGTTCTTCGGCACCCAGATCGGCGAATGGTTCGTGGCGCGAACTGGCTATACGGGTGAGGACGGCTTCGAGATCATGCTGCCGGGCGAACAGGCGGCCTCGGTCTGGCAGCGGCTGAATGCCGCCGGCGTGCAATCGTGCGGCTTGGGAGCACGCGATACGCTGCGACTCGAAGCCGGCATGAACCTGTACGGCAACGACATGGACGAGCAGACTAACCCGCTGGAATCTGGCCTGGCATGGACCGTCGCGTTCGATCCGGCGGGGCGCGAGTTCATCGGTCGACCGGCGCTCGAGGCGGTCCGGGCGCATGGCCCGGAGCGCAAGCTGGTGGGGCTGGTGCTCGATGAGCGCGCCGTGCTGCGCAGTCACCAGCGGGTGCTGGTGCCCGGTGTGGGCGAGGGTGAGGTCACGAGCGGCACGTTTTCGCCGACGCTGGAGCGCTCGATCGGACTGGCGCGGGTGCCGGTTGCCACCGGTCTTGCTGTGCAGGTCGAGGTTCGCGGCCGGCCATTGCCGGCTCGAGTGGTGCGGGTGCCATTCGTACGTCATGGCAAGCCATTGATTTCGTTGGTTTCAGGCTAAGCAACGGCGACACGAAGGGGCGACGATGAGCAATATCCCGGTAGATCTCCAATTCACACGCAGCCATGAGTGGGTCAGGCGGTCCGGTGATGGCACCGCGGAGATCGGCATCAGCGACCACGCCCAGCAGGCACTCGGGGATCTGGTATTCGTCGAGTTGCCCGAGGTCGGCCGCGTGCTGGGTGCGGGTGAATCCTGCGCCGTGGTGGAGTCCGTCAAAGCGGCCTCCGACGTCTATGCGCCGCTCGCTGGCACCGTGCTCGCGGTCAACGATCAATTGCGTCATACGCCCGAGCTGATCAATCGCGATCCCTACGGCGGCGGCTGGTTGCTGCGGCTGCGCCTGCAGCCATCCGACACCGACACCGGGCTGCTGTCGGCAGCCGACTACGGCGCGCTCGCGGCCGAGGGCTGAGAGCGTATGCCGTTCATCCCGCATACCGCAGAGGACGTGCGCGAAATGCTGGCGGTGATCGGCGCGCCGAGCATCGAGGCGCTGTTCGATGAAATTCCGGCCAACCTGCGGGTGTCCTCGCTGGCCGAGGTACCGACCGGCCTGAACGAGCTGGAAGTCATGCAGCTCATGCAGTCGCGCGCCCGCCAGGATGGCAGGCCGCTGTGTTTCATCGGTGCCGGCGCGTACGAACACCACATTCCGGCGGCCGTCTGGTCCACGGTGACGCGCGGCGAGTTCTACAGCGCCTATACGCCTTATCAGGCAGAAGCCAGCCAGGGCACGCTGCAGAGCATCTACGAGTATCAGAGCATGCTCGCGAGTCTCACCGGCATGGAAGTCTGCAACGCATCGATGTACGACGGCGCGACCGCGCTTGCCGAAGCGGTGTTGATGGCCGTGCGCGCCAATCGACGCTCGAGGAGTGCCCGCATCCTGATGCCGCGCAGCCTGCATCCGCATTATCGCGCGGTAGCGGTCGCGACCGCCGGCAACCAGGGCGTGCACTTCGAGGAGCTGCCATACCAGCCGGCGCTCGGCCACACCACGATCGAAAGCCTGGCGCCGTTCGCAGGCCAGGACATTACTGCGCTGGTGATCGCGCAGCCGAATTTCTTCGGCGTATTCGAAGAAGTCGACGCACTGACCGACTTTGCGCATGCGCAGGGTGCGTTGGTGATCGCGGTGGTCAATCCGACCTCGCTGGCAGTGCTGAAACCGCCCGGCGCCTGGGGTGACAAGGGCGCCAACATTGCCGTCGGCGAGGGACAGCCGCTCGGCTGCCCGCTGTCCTCCGGGGGTCCCTATTTCGGCTTCATGAGCACTCGCATGGAGCATGTGCGGCAGATGCCGGGGCGGCTGGTCGGGCGGACGCTCGATCTCGACGGCCGGCCGGGGTTCACGCTGACCTTGCAGGCGCGCGAGCAGCATATTCGTCGCGCCAAGGCCACCTCCAACATCTGCACCAACCAGGGTCTGCTGATGCTCGCCGGCACGATCTACCTGGCGCTGCTCGGTGCCGAGGGGCTCGAGCGCGTGGCGGCGCTGTCGATGCAGCGCACCGAGCAGTTGACGCGTGCCTTGACCGCGATACCCGGTGTACGCCGGCTGTTCGGACGGCCGGGCTTTCACGAGATCGTGCTGGCGTTCGACAGGCCGGTGGCACCAGTCCTGGCTGCGCTGAGCGCGCGCGGCATCGAGGCAGGGCTCGACCTGAGTGAACATTATCCGGAGCTTGGGTACGCGCTGCTCGCCTGCGCCACCGAGACCAAGAGCACCGAGGATATCGAAACCTACGCGCGGCACCTGACCGAAGTGCTGTGCCCGGCACGCGCGGCCTGAACATGAGTCTGCCGCTGCGCGAGAAACTGATCTTTCAGTATTCACGACCCGGTCGCGGTGCGCGTGCGCAATGGCCGGCCGCCACGGCCGCCACGGCCGCCGCGGCCGCCAGTGTCCCGGCGCAGCTGCGACGCACGCAGCGGCCATTGTTGCCGGAAGTCAGCGAGCTGGATGTAGTGCGCCACTACACGCGACTCTCGCAACTCAACTTCTCGATCGACACGCATTTCTATCCGCTCGGCTCCTGCACCATGAAGTACAACCCCAAGGCCTGTAACGCCGCCGCCCTGCTGCCCGAGTTCGCGGGCCGTCATCCGCTGTCGAGCGTCGCCGCGGGGCAGGGCTTCATGGCCTGCATGTACGAGCTGCAGGAGATGCTCAAGGCCGTGACCGGCATGTGCGCGGTCGCGCTGAGCCCGCTGGCCGGGGCGCACGGTGAATTCGCCGGCGTCGCGATGATTCGCGCCTATCACCGCGCACGCGGCGAATCGGAGCGCAATGAAGTGATCGTGCCGCAGGCTGCGCACGGCACCAATCCGGCCACCGCCAGCATGTGTGGTTGCGTGGCACGTGAAGTGGCGGTAGGTCCCGACGGCGATGTGGATCTGGCAGCGCTGCGCGCGGCGGTCGGCCCCAGGACCGCGGGCATCATGCTCACCAATCCTTCGACGCTCGGGGTGTTCGAGCGTCGCATCGAGGAGGTCGCGCGCATCGTGCACGAGTGCGGCGGTCTGCTCTACTACGATGGCGCCAACCTCAACGCGATTCTAGGCAAGGTGCGGCCGGGCGACATGGCGTTCGATGCCATTCACATGAATCTGCACAAGACCTTCTCGACACCGCACGGCGGCGGTGGTCCCGGGGCCGGCGCGGTGGGCGTGTCGGCGCGGCTGCTGCCGTTCCTGCCGCTGCCGATCGTGGCGCGCGAGGCCGGCCTAACCGGTGGCGATGTCGGCGGCGATGCCTGCGGCGATGCGTCCGCGCCGGCGAGCTATCGCTGGCTGACGGAGCGCGACCTGCCGCAGTCGATCGGGCGCCTCACGACCTTCGCCGGTAACGCCGGTGTGCTGCTGCGCGCCTACGTGTACATGCGCATGCTTGGACGTGAAGGCATGCGGCGCGTCGGCGAGTACGCCACGCTCAACGCCAACTACCTGGAGAAGCGCCTCACCCAGCTCGGCTTCGATGCCGCCTATCCGCAACGCCGCGCGAGCCACGAGTTCATCCTGACCCTCAGGCGACAGGCCCAGGAGAATGGCGTGACCGCCATGGACGTCGCCAAGCGGCTGCTCGACCTGGGCTTTCATGCGCCGACCACTTATTTCCCGCAACTGGTCAGCGAATGTCTGCTGATCGAGCCGACCGAGACGGAAAGCAAGGAGACACTCGACGCATTCGTGGCAGCAATGGCGCAGATTCTGCGCGAAGCCAGCGAGGAGCCGGAACGGCTGCGGCGCGCCCCGCACACGCTGCCGGTGCGGCGCCTGGACGATGTGCGTGCCGCCCGCTTGCCTGACTTGATTTTCAAGAGCGACGCCGCCTGATGCAGCGCGAGAAGATGCTCGGGGTCGGCCGCATGCTGCGGGCGTTCCATTCGAGCGCCAAGGGCTTTGCCGGCGCTTTTCGCGAAGAGCAGGCCTTTCGCCAGGAACTGCTGTTCGCCTGCGTGGCGCTGCCGCTGGCACTGTGGCTGGGCCGCGATGGGGTCGAGCGCGCGCTGCTGGCCGGTCCGGTGCTGCTGATCCTGATCGTCGAGTTGCTCAATAGCGCCATAGAAGCCACCGTCGATCGGATCGGCACCGAGCGGCACGTGCTGGCGGGGCTTGCCAAGGACATCGGCTCGGCGGCAGTGATGTCGTCCTTCATCCTGCTCGGGGTGTTGTGGCTGCTGGTACTCGCCGGCCGATGACAGCCATCACGGCGCCGGCCGCCGCACGCGCGGGCGGCCATTCACACACGCACTGGAGGATGAGCTTGCGATGACGGCACTTATCTGCGGTTCGATGGCCTACGACACGGTGTTGATGTTCGAGGGACGGTTTCGCGACCATATCCTGCCCGACAAGCTGCACGTGCTGAACGTGGCGTTCCTGACGCCGGCGATGCGGCGCAATTTTGGCGGTTGCGCCGGCAACATCGCCTACAACCTCAGGCTGCTCGGCGGCGAGGGACTGATCATGGCAACCGTCGGCCACGACTTCGGGCCCTACGCCGAGCGGCTCGACCGCTGCGGACTGCCGCGCACGCATGTGCGTGTGGTGCCCGAGGAATTCACGGCACAGGCGTATATCACCACCGATCTCGACAACAACCAGATCACCGCCTTCCACCCGGGCGCAATGAACTATTCGCACCTCAATCGGGTCAGTGACAGCACCGGGGCAAAGCTCGGCATCGTGGCACCGGACGGGCGCGAGGGCATGCTCGAGCATGCGACGCAGTTCGCTGCCGCGGGCCTGCCCTTCATCTTCGATCCGGGCCAGGGCCTGCCCATGTTCGGCGGCGAGGAACTGCGCGGCTTCATCGAACGGTCGGCCTGGGTGGCGGTCAACGACTACGAGGCCAGTCTGCTTTCGGAGCGCACCGGCTGGTCGCTGCCGGAGATTGCCGCCAAGGTACGAGCCCTGATCGTGACCCGCGGGGCCGCCGGCTCCTGGATCTTCGCGGGCGGCGAGCGACTCGAAATTCCGGTGGCGGCCGCGGGGCGCGTGGCTGATCCGACCGGCTGCGGCGATGCCTATCGCGCCGGACTGCTGTATGGCCTCGAGCGTGGCCTGGACTGGTCCAGCACCGGCCGCGTGGCGGCGCTGCTGGCTTCGATCAAGATCGAGCACCACGGCACGCAACAGCATCGGCTGGCCGCGGGAGAATTTCCACAGCGCTTTAAGAAGGAGTTCGGGCACGCCTTATGATTTCGAGCACTGCAAATACCCGTGTCGTCTCGCTGGCGTGTCTGGCGGGCGCGTTGCTGTGCTCGAGAGCGCTGCTGGCATCATCGCCAGCCACCGCGCCAGTCACCGCGCCAGTCACCGCGCCAGTCACCGCGCCGGTGCCTGTGGCGGTAGCGATTCCGGCGGGCGAGGAGGCTTCGGCGGCCGATTGGGCGGTGACACTCCAGCACATCGCCAGCAGCGTAGTGGCGATTCAGATCGACCAGGCGCGCTCCTTCGATACCGAGCGCAACGTGTCGGCCCAGGCCACAGGTTTCGTGGTGGATGCCGAACGCGGCCTGATCCTCACCAACCGCCACGTCGTGACTCCCGGACCGGTAACCGCCGAGGCCACTTTTCTGAACCACGAGGAAGTGCAGCTCTACCCGATCTATCGGGATCCAGTGCACGACTTCGGTTTCTATCGTTACGACCCGGGCAAGCTGCGCTTCATCGCTCCGCACGCGCTGCCCCTGGCGCCGCAGGCGGCGCAGGTTGGGCGCGAGATCCGCGTGATCGGCAACAACGCCGGCGAGCAGCTCTCGATCCTGGCCGGCACGCTGGCGCGTCTGGACCGCGAGGCGCCCGAATACGGCCTGGGGCGCTATAACGATTTCAATACTTTCTACATTCAGGCCGCTTCAGGCACTTCGGGTGGATCGTCGGGTTCCCCGGTCGTCGACATCCGCGGTCGGGTGCTGGCGCTCAACGCCGGCGGCGCCAACGGCGCTGCCTCGAGCTTCTACCTGCCGCTCGACCGGGTGCGGCGCGCGCTGCAGCTGATCCAGCAAGGCAAGCCGGTCATGCGCGGCACGCTGCAGACGGAATTCCGCTACCGGCCCTACGATGAGCTGCGGCGGCTGGGGCTGCAGGCCGCCACCGAGGCGGAAGTGCGCAAGACGCAACCGGACGGCACCGGCATGCTGGTGGTCTCCGACGTGCAGCCGGGCTCGGGCAGCGACGGCGTCATGCTGCCGGGCGACGTGCTGGTGCGCGTCAATGGCGCGCTGGTCACGCGCTTCGAGCCACTCGAGGCGGTACTCGACGATTCCGTCAACGCCAACGTCGAACTGCAGCTGCAACGCGGCGGCAAGCTCTATACGGCGAAGCTCAAGGTCGACGACCTCGATGCGATTACACCGGCCTCCTATCTGGAGTTTGGCGATACGGTCGTGCACACGCTCTCCTACCAGGAAGCGCGCGCGTTTCATCGCCCGGTGCGTGGCGTGTTCGTCGCCGCCACCGGCTACATGTTCGATGGCGCCGGCGTGCCGCGCGGTGCCGTCATTACCGAGTTGAACGCCAGCAAGGTCGACGACCTGGCGGACTTTGCGGCCGCGGTCGCAGGTCTCGGCGACGGCGCGCAGGTGGCTGTGCGCTACACCACCATCGATGACACCAACGGCAGCCAGTTACGCTCGGTGCGCATCGATCGGCGCTGGTTCCCAGCGCGACAGTGCCAGCGGGACGATCACGCCGGCTACTGGCAGTGCAGCGAGCTGCCGGCCCCGCCCGAAGTTGCAGCGCCGGCCCCGGCCTCCACGCAATTACCGCGCATCGATGACAAGCGCGCCGCCGACATCGCGCCGTCGCTGGTGTTTGTGACTTTCGACATGCCGTATTCGATCTCGGGAGTGACCGAGCGCAACTACCATGGCACCGGGCTCATCATCGATGCCGAACGCGGGCTGCTGATCAC
>Ga0182024_10006969_pt1 | contig 24592 bp, 23 predicted proteins | sample P32metaG_FD_120480 | JGI IMG/M metagenome (GOLD analysis project Ga0182024, IMG submission 120480) | Permafrost microbial communities from Stordalen Mire, Sweden - P3-2 metaG (Illumina Assembly) | ecosystem: Environmental > Terrestrial > Soil > Wetlands > Permafrost | place: Sweden: Stordalen...
ACTGTACGTTTAGTTTGAACTAAATGAAAAATTCAACGAATCCCGCCATCGCCGACGTGCGGACCGAACTGCTCCTCAGCCTCAGTCGGATTAGTCAGTTCTGGGGGTTCCCGCGCGGCATGGGAGCGATCTACGGAGCGCTCTATCTAGCGCAAGAACCGCTTACGTTGGATGAACTCGCCGATCAGGCCGGGATCACCAAAGGGGCCGTTTCCACAAACGTACGTGCCTTGGATCAATTGGGGATGGTGCACAAGCACCTGCGAGTAGGCGAACGCAAAGACTATTATTCCGCGGAGACCGACTTCTGGAAGATGGCAAAAACATTGTTGGAACAACGCCGTAAAGCAGAGTTTGACGGCGCCTTGAGGACGGTTGGAGCGTTGCTTGACAAAGTGACGTCGACGCCATGGAAGGACGCGGACGCGGCAACCGCTTCATTCTATCGCGGGCGACTACAAACCATGGTAACCGCCTTCCGCAGTTTGGATTCGCTCGTCGGAACGCTACTCCAGCTCGATAAATTTCGCCTCGGCGCCTTCAAGGCCGGCGGCGCATCAAAGAAAGAGAGTTAATATGACGATATCATCAGGGTTCTCGGTCGTTACCGGAGCCTACGGTTATACCGGGAAGTACATCGCGCGCCTGTTGCTTGCTCGCGGGGAACGCACGGCGACATTGACGGCGCATCCCAATCGCCCGAACGAATTCGGCAGTCTCCTGCCGGCTCTTCCGATGTGTTTTGACGATATATCGGCGCTCACGGACTCGCTGCGCGGCGCCCATACCCTCTACAATACCTACTGGGTGCGTTTCGATCACGGTACGCGGACGTACGAACGCGCAATTGTGAATACGCGCGCCTTGTTCGCGGCCGCGCGAAACGCAGGCGTGCAACGAATCGTTCACGTAAGCATCACCAATCCTTCGCTTGATTCGCCATTGCCGTACTTTCGCGGAAAGGCTCTTCTTGAAGATGAGATTCAACAATCCGGCTTGAGTTACGCGATCCTCCGCCCCGCTGTCATCTTCGGCGCCGAGGATATTCTCATCAATAACATCGCGTATTTCTTACGAAGACTCCCCCTCTTTCTTATCCCCGGCTCAGGTAGATATCGCTTGCAGCCGATCTTCGCGGAAGATTTGGCGCACCTTGCGGTGCAAGCCGGGCAATCCGATACGAACCTCGTTCTCGACGCAGTCGGACCCGAGATATTTTCGTTCAACGACCTCGTATCGGTCATTGCGGCAACGGTGAAAAGTAGAGCGAAGATCGTTCATTGTCCGGCATCGCCGGCGTTTACGCTCATCCGCCTCCTCTCCGTCGTGCTCGGCGACGTCGTCCTCACGCTCGATGAGCTGAAGGGTTTGAGAGCGGACCTGCTTGTTTCGCACGCCGCGCCGACCGGAACGACAAGGCTTTCGAAATGGCTCGAAGAGAACGCCGATAGCGTCGGCAGCAGCTATGCGAGCGAACTCAAGAAACACTACCGTGGTTGATCGAGCCGCTCTCCTTCGAATAACTCTCTCTTGTATAAAACTTAGCTTACTCGGTTTTAGCGCGGGAGCGATAGCCGGCGGAATCGGGTTGGTTTTCAGCGTTCTTTTACTTATTGAACCAATTAGGCCGAGCGATTTGGGCGGCATAGAAGCCGTAGCCGGCGCGGGAGCTTTCTTCGGCGGGATATTGGGCACGCTCCCTTTTCTTCTCGCACGAGCCGCGGCGGATAGCAAAATTTCACTTGTACTCTTCTTTCGGTCGACGATAATCGTCGCTGCGGGAACGCTCATCCTTCTTTGTATTATTTCCGTGCGCTTTTCATTCCCATTCATATTTATGATTCTCTGGCCGTCGCTACTAGTCGTCATAAACGGCGTGAGATTACGATATTACGGGCCGTTACGAATGCGCAACGTGGATTTATTGTAGAGGTAAAAACCGGCGTGCTCGACAGTCGTCCAATTGTAATTCTAGAATTTACGGAACAACCGCCGTAACATAACGCTCGAATCCCGAGTAATCCTCGCCGATCTCCACATGCGCGCGCGGGAAGCTTCTCTCGACAAGCGCAAGCAGCGAAGGGATCGTATCCGGCGCGGCTTCAAAAAAAAGACTCGCTTCCGATGCAAGAAGCGCGGGTATCTGCTTCACGAGACGCCGATACAGATTGAGCCCGTCTTTCCCTCCGTCAAGCGCGATCAGCGGTTCATACTGTACCGGATGGGGACGCTGGGGCACTTGTGCGCTTTTAATGTACGGCAGATTCGCGATGATGCACGTAAACGGAGCAAACGGCGCCAAGGGAGCCGCGAGATCCCCCTCGAGCAAACGCACCCGTTCGGCGATACCGAAACGCTGCGCATTTTCTCGCGCAACTACGAGCGCCGCCGCCGCAATATCCGTCGCATACACGTCAAGAGCAGGCATTTCACATGCCAAGGTGAGCGCGATCGCGCCGCTCCCGGTTCCGATATCGGCAATCCGAACGGATGCGTCGCCGCGTCGCGCACGCATGTCTTCTAACACGGCTTCGATCAAATGCTCTGTTTCCGGACGCGGCGTCAGCACATCCGGCGTTACGCAAAATTGCCGACCATAGAATCCGGCCTCCCCGAGAATATACGCCGTAGGCTCGCCCGCCGCGCGTCGTCGTACCAACGCAAGAAATCGCGCGTGCGCCGCTTCATCCACGACGTCGTCGCCGTGCGATAAGAAACGATTCCGATCTTGACCTATTTCATGCGAGAGGAGCAATTGCGCGTCGAGAAGGGGCGTTTTACTCGTCTTACGCAATGTCGCCTCGCAAACGCGTAAAAGCTCATCGATCGTCGGCAACGTTATCCCTCCGCGAGCAATCGCTCTTTTTCGTCATGCTGCAATCGCACGACGATTTTTCCCAAATCGCCCTCTAATATCTCCCGAATATTCCCGAAATTCTCATTGATCCGGTGATCGGTGATCCGATCCTGCGGGAAGTTATACGTGCGGATCTTCTCCGAACGATCGCCGGCGCCGACCTGACTCTTTCGCAAACTTGCTTTTGCTTCTTCCGCCTCGCGACGCTGACGGTCCACGATAATGCTGCGCAACATCCCCATTGCCCGTTCGCGATTCTGCATTTGCGAACGCTCCTCGCTGCACGAAACCACCGTGCCCGTGGGCTTGTGGGTAATGCGAATCGCGGATTCCGTCTTGTTGACGTGCTGGCCGCCCGCCCCCGATGCTTTGAACGTGTCGATTTCCAAGTCTTTCGCATTGATCTCGATCTCCGCATCTTCCGCTTCCGGCAACACCGCCACCGTCGCCGTGCTGGTATGCACGCGGCCTTGCGACTCGGTAAGCGGCACGCGTTGCACGCGATGCACGCCGCTTTCATACTTGAAGAACCGATACGGCTGCCCGCTCTTAATCGCCATTACGATCTCTTTAAAACCGCCTGCCTCGCTTTCGCTACGCGAAAGCACCTCCGCTTTCATCTTCAACGATTCAGCGTAACGAGCATACATGCGCGCCAATTCCGCGGCGAACAAACTTGCCTCGTCTCCGCCGGCGCCGGCGCGAATCTCCACGAAAACATCTTTTTCGTCGTCCGGATCGCGCGGCAACGTCAACTCGGCAAGATTTTCCTCAAGCATCCTGCGACGCTCGCGCAAAGCCTTGGCTTCCTCTTCGGCAAGCTCGCGCATTTCCGGATCGCTCCGATCGTTTGCAAGCGCTTCGTTAGCCGCGACGTCGGCCAAAAGCTTGCGATACGCACGGTACGTTTCAACGGTTTGAGCAAGTTGCGAGCGTTCCTTGGACAACGCCGTGAAACGCGCCTGATCAAACGTAGGCCCGGGATCGGCAAGCCGCATCTCGATCTCGTCGTAACGCTTGGAAAGTGCGTCCAGTCTGTCTTGATTAACCATGCTTCAATACAGCACTTTCTCGAAAGCCATGACCGCCCAAGCGTCGCCCCTCATGTACCATCGTACGCTTCGGTCCGCGGCTTGGGCGGTCATGACTTCCGATAAAGCGCTGTAAGGCCGCGATTTCACGTGCGGAATAAGCTTTCTCAGAAGGACCGCGTTCTTACGTGCTTGCCGCCGCGGCTTCTTGCTCCTTGCGGCGACGACGTTCCGCCGCTTCCGCCTGCTTCTTCTCCGCGAGGGCGGCGCGCTGGTTGAATTTATCAACGCGGCCCGCCGTATCGATCAACTTCTGCTGCCCCGTGAACAACGGATGGCACGCCGAGCAAATCTCGATGTTGATGACTTTGAGGGTGGAGCCCGTCGTGAATGCGTTGCCGCAAGCACAGTGAATACGCGCTTCCGGATACCAAGTCGGGTGAATCTTCTCTTTCACAGCCGCTATAGTATAACACCCCCGAGCAAGAGAGGAAGAGACGCCTAGAGAACGATGTTGAGTCTTGAACGCCATACGCCTTCGCCTCCCCGTCCTCGCGCTCGCCTGCGCTGCCGCCTTCTTGATCATCGCATTCAGTCCGCCGCGTCGAATCGCCGAGGCGCGACGACAAGCGGCCCCGACGCCCGCTCCGACGACTTCCTCGGCCCTCTCGCCCGCGCCCGCGCCCGCGTCCGCGGCCCCGACGCCCGCTCCGACGATCTCCTCGGCGCTCTCGCCCGCATCTGCGGCCCCGACGCCCGCTCCCGCGATCTCCTCGGCGCTCTCGCCCGCATCTGCGGCCCCGACGCCCGCTCCCGCGATCTCCTCGGCGCTCCCGCCCGCGTCCCCGGCCCCGACGCCCGCTCCGGCGATCTCCTCGGCGCTCTCGCCCGAATCTGCGGCGCAGCCGTCGCCCCAAGCAAGCGATCCACTCTCCGCCTCCGATTCCGCCTCGCCGAGCGCCTTGGCCGATGGACGCCGTCGGCACGGTCGCTCCTCGTCCTCTCCTGCGCCCTCGCCCTCGCCCACGCCCACCTCTCCCGCCTTCTCCAGCTTGGACGGGTACTGGGAAGTCGTAGTTCAGACGCCGTCGGACAACTTTTACTCACGCTTCGACCTTCACCAGAGCGCGGACGCCCTAACCGGGGTTTGGACCCGCGACGGCAAGAAGCTGCCGATGGAGGGAACGTTCGGCGGCCGGCAATTCAAGCTCGTCGCTAAAAACGACGAACAAACCCTTACCTTGACCGGGTACGTTGAAAATTCAAGCGACATGGTTGGGATCGTGGACGACGAAACCAAGAAAACCCGCACGGCCTTCACCGCGTCGCACCACGCCGCGTATCGCACCAACAACTTCCTCCCCAAGCGCGGCGAAAAAAGAGGATCATAGGCGGGTGGACGCATGCGACCGCGCCTTCGGCTTTCGCACGCGCGCGCTGCACGCGGGCACGCCGCCCGACCCGGCAACCGGCGCGCGCGCGTTGCCGATTCACCTCTCCTCCAGTTTCGTCTTCGACTCCGCCGAGCACGCAGCCGAGCTTTTCGCTCTGCGCAGCTACGGCAATATCTATAGCCGCATCGGCAACCCCACCGTTTCCGCTTTTGAAGAACGCATAGCCGATCTCGAAGGCGGGCTAGGCGCCGTTGCCGCCGCCAGCGGTTTGGCCGCGCAGCTTTGCGCGATACTCTGCGTAGCGCAAGCCGGAGATCATCTCGTCGCCTCGGCGAGTTTGTACGGCGGCACCGTCACGCAGTTCACCGTCGCCCTCAAGCGCATGGGCATCGACTGCACGCTCGCGAACGGCTCCGACCCGCAAGCATTCGCTGCGGCCCTTCGTCCAAACACCCGCTTAGTATTCACGGAAACCATCGGCAATCCGAAAGGCGACATTGCCGATCTCGAAGCGATCGCCGCGGTCGCGCACGCGCACGGCGTGCCGCTGGTCGTAGACAACACCTTAGCTTCCCCGCTTTTGTGCCGTCCCATTGAATGGGGCGCGGATATCGTGGTGCACTCCGCGACGAAGTTTCTCTGCGGGCACGGCACGGTACTGGGCGGCGCGGTCGTTGAATCCGGAACATTCCCGTGGGGCGCGGGCAAACACCCGTTGCTCTCGCAGCCCAGCCCCGGATATCACGACATGAACTTCGCCGAAACGTTCGGCGAATATGCGTTTTTGATGCGCGCGCGCGCGGAAGTTCTGCGCGACGTCGGCGCGTGCTTGTCCCCGATGAACGCATGGCAGATATTGCAAGGCATGGAAACCTTGCCGTTGCGTATGCGCGCCCACGTGGAAAATGCGCGCATCGTCGCGGAGTTTCTCTCCCGACGCGAAGAAGTCGCTTGGGTGAACTATGCCGATCTCGAGGGCTCGCCGTACCGCGCGCTCGCGAAGAAGTACCTTCCGCTCGGCGCGGGCGCGGTGTTCACGTTCGGTTTGCGCGGGGGACGCGCGGCCGGTCGCGCTTTCATCGACCGCTTGGAGTTATGGAGCCATCTCGCCAATGTCGGCGATGCGAAAAGTTTGGTTATCCACCCGGCGAGCACCACGCACCAACAACTTAACGACGAAGAGTTGCGCGCTTGCGGCGTGACGCAGGACACCGTGCGCCTCTCGGTAGGTTTGGAAGATCCCGAGGATTTATTATGGGATTTGGATCGCGCATTGAAGCATTCGATTGCCGCGCATGAAGAGCCGCCGGCGCGCGCATGCGCGATCTCGTGATTCTCAATACCGTTTCAGCGCGCCGCAATCTGCTCGCCCGCTCAAAAACCGTCGCCGTAGTCGGCGCATCGGCAAACGAAGTCCGGCCAAGTTACTTCGTCTTCTCGTACTTGCGAACCAAAGGTCGCCTCGACGCGACGCCGATTAATCCCGCGCTCCAAGCAATCGACGGCGTGAAAGCCTATCCGTCTTTAGCGGCGTACGCCGCGCAACGCGGGGCGCCCGACATCGTGAACGTTTTTCGCAAACCCGCCGACGCGCTGCAAGTAACGCGCGAAGCGATAGAGGTCGGCGCCGCGGCAATATGGTTTCAATACGGCGTCGTCAACCAAGAAGCCGTCGCGCTCGCCGACGCCGCCGGCTTGGACGTGGTCGTCGATCGTTGCATAAAAGCGGAATCCGCCCGTTTCGACGGCGGATTAAGCATCGGCGGCATGAGGAGCGGCCTCATCTCGTCCAAACGACCACGCGCAGTGCAATGACCCAAGCGCGAGAACTTGACGCGGCATTCCTCGCCGGCGTGCGCGCGTGGGCGCACGGGTCCGCGCTCGGGTTCGCCGACGAAGCGATCTTCGACCGGCACGCTCGCGCCCTCTTCGCCTATCAAATCGACCATAACGAGCCGTACGCGAAGTTCGCCGCCGCACGCGGATTCAATCGCGCGCGTCTTCCCGCGTCTTGGACGGAGATTCCGGCGGTTCCGGCGGCCGCGTTCAAAGACGCGACGCTCGCGACGTTCGACGTGCGCGAGGCCGAGTTGGAATTTCATACCAGCGGCACTACCGCCGCACAATCAGGAAAGCACTACATCGAACGCGCGGCGCTTTACGACGCCGCGCTGCTGGCGGCCTTGGACCGCTTCATGCTCGCCGATCGCATGAACCTTCGTTTTCTCAACCTGGTTCCCAATCCGCGTTTAAAGACGCATTCCTCGCTCGGCTACATGATGGGGCATGCGAGCGTCCTGCGCGGCGACGGAAAAGCAGCATGGTTCCTCGACGACGAGCGCTTGGACGTCGACGGTTTCGCCCGGGCGCTGCGCGCAGCGATCGCCGACGCGCAACCCGTGTTCATTGCCGGAACGGCGTTCGCGTTCGTCGCTCTGCTTGACGCGCTTGACGAACGTCGCGCCGCCTTGCCCGCGCCCGCCGGATCGCGCATCATGGAGACGGGCGGCTTCAAGGGGCGATCGCGCGCGACGAGCCGCGATGAGCTCTATGCGCGGCTGGAAACGCGCTTGGGCATCCCGGAAAACGCGATCGTCGCCGAATACGGGATGACCGAGTTAACGTCGCAATATTACGATGCGCCGACTTCACGCGAACATTTACATCGCGTGAAGAGCGCCCCGCCGTGGCTACGGACGCTAGTCGTCGCCGGGGACGGACGACAAATGCGCGACGGCGAAACGGGCTTTCTTCGCCATTTCGATCTAGGCAATCGTTCTTCGATCCTCGCGATCGACACGGAAGATCGCGGATACGCCGTCGCCGGCGGAATCGTATTGCTTGGGAGAGAGGCGGATGCGTATCCGCGCGGATGTTCGCTCACGGCCGAGGATCTGAGCGCGTGATGACCGAGCAACGCATTGATGCGATAGCCCGAACTTGCGCGCGCTGGCGCACAGCGGATTTTCCGCCGCGCCGACGCGCGGCGCGCGCGATCGCGCAACGACTGCAGTATACCGCACCCGTCGTCGATCTCGCGTTGGACCGCCTCTTCGGCTCGATCACCCAAGCGGCGATCGAAGCGACGATCGTCGACGAACTGGGATCTCTCCAAGCCCTCGACGGGTTCGTAGCGCGCGCGGGCCGTCCGTGCGCCTTCGCGCGCGGCGTCGACAACGTCTTGATCATTTCCAGCGACGCCGGCATCGGCGTCGCGATCCCGCCGATGGTCTTCGCGCTCTGCGCCAAGGCGCATGTGCTCGTCAAAGATCGTTCCGATCAGCTGATCGCCGCCTTCGCGAAAACCCTCATCGAAGAGGCGCCCGAGTTTGCTACCCTGTTGCGCGTGCAAACATGGGAGAACCATGAAGCATCGCATGAGGCGATCGCGCGAGCAGACGTCGTCGTCGCCTTCGGCCGCGACGAAACGATGCACGCAATTCGTACGCATTGCGCAGCGAACGCGCGCTTCATCCCGTTTGGACATCGCACGAGCGTCTGCTATATCCCGCGCGAAGCCCTCGCGCACGCATCCGAGGCGTACGATTCGGCGCGCGCAACGGCCTTGGACGCGTTACTCTACGACGGCGACGGCTGCCTTTCTCCGCACGCGATCTTCGCGCAGCGCGGCGGCGCTCTTTCCCCTGAATCCTTCGCCGCGTCCTTCGCTCGCGCTTGCGATGAGATTTCCGCCGCATTTCCTGCCGCCGCGAACGACCTTGACGCCCGCGTCGCGACGTACCGCGATCGCATGCGGTTCCGCGCGGACGCCCTCGGCGTAGGCGCCGTCCATCCGGGAACCAACGGCCCCCATCTCGTCGTTTTTGACCCGCCCCGCGAGGAACCGCCGCCGTTGCTGCCGCGCACGATAGGCGTGTATCCGATCGACTCTCCGGAAGAAATGCTCGCATATATTCGGCGTCGGCGCCTCCCGCTCGAAGCGATCGGCACGACGCCGCAGCCCAGCGCCGACCTGCTCAACGTCTTTCTCGCCTCCGGCGCATCGCGCATCGCTGCGCTCGGTCGTCTACAAGACCCGCCTCTCGCCGGAAATCACGGCGGATACAAGCGCATCGCGCCGTTCACGACTATTGCATACCGCGATGCCTGAGTACGAACGCCTCGTCGCTCCCGTCCCCGGGCCGCGTTCGCGCGCATTTGCCGATCGACTACGCGCGGCCGAATCGCGCGGCGTCGCCTACCTGGCCGACGATTTCCCCGTCTTCTGGCATTCCGGCAGCGGCGCAACCGTCACCGACGCGGACGATAACCGCTACCTCGACTTGACCGCCGCCTTTGGAGTCGCCGCCGTCGGGCACGGCAATCTCGCCGTCGCGCAAGCTATCGGTAATCAGGCGCGGCGCTTGGCGCACGGCATGGGCGACGTGCATCCCGGTGAGGTACGCACGGAACTCGTCGAACGCCTCGCCGCGCTTGCGCCCGTGGAGCAAGGACGCGTCTTCTTGTGTTCAACCGGCTCCGAAGCCGTTGAATTCGCATTGAAAACCGCGCTGCTCGCAACCGGAAAACCGGATGCGATCGCATTCGAAGGCGCCTATCACGGACTTTCCTACGGCGCGCTGGAAGTATCCGGCAACCCGGTATTCCGCGATCCCTGGCGCACGCAACTGCGCGACGCGACGACCTTTCTCGCGTTTCCCGCCGAGCACGAAGGCGCCCGCCTGGAAGACGCTTTCGAACGGATTGAGAACGCCTTTCGCGCGAATCGTGCCGTCGGCGCGCTCATCCTCGAACCCATTCAAGGCCGCGCGGGCGTCGTTATTCCGCCGGACGGATTCCTTTCCGGCCTGCGCACGCTCTGCGATCGCCATGACGCCCTCTTGATCCTCGACGAAATCTACACGGGCTTCGGCCGAACCGGCGACCTCTTCGCCGCGCAACGCGAAGGGTGCCGGCCGGACCTTCTATGCATGGGCAAAGCATTGGGCGGAGGCTTTCCGATCTCCGCCGTCGTTGCTCCCGCCAAGATCATGGACGCATGGAAACCCTCCGAGGGGGAAGCGTTGCATACCTCGACATACTTGGGAAATCCGATGGGATGCGCCGCCGCTCTTGCCGTATTGGGTGAAATCGAGCGTCTGCGGATCGTCGAACGAGCGCGCGGCATCGGCGCGATCATCGCGCAGCGTGCGGAAGGCCTTGCAAAGCTTCCCGGGGTACGCAACGTACGCGGCCGCGGAGCGCTTTGGGCGCTTGAGATGAGCAGCGGCGACGCCGCGCATCGCATCGTCGTCAACACGCTGGCGCGCGGACTCATTCTCTTGCAATCAGGTCGTCGCGGCCAAACGATCCAACTCTGCCCGCCGCTTATCATGGAACGCGATCAGCTCGAACGCGCGCTAGACATCCTCTCCTCCGTCGTCAACGAAACGATATCGGCATGAAGCACAAAATACGCGTCGGCGTCGTAGGCTCAGGTTTCGGCGCGCTCGTCCATGCGCCGGCTTTTCGCGCGCACGAACGCTATGAACTCGTCGCGATCGCATCTCCCTCGCACGCACGCGACGAAGCGAAAAAACAAGGCATTCCCCATGCCTTTGATTCATGCGAGGAGATGCTCGACGGCGTCGCATTGGATCTGGTTTCCATAGCATCGCCGCCGTTCATGCATCATCGCGATGCGTCGGCCGCGCTGACAGCCGGCAAACATATCCTCTGCGAGAAACCGTTCACGCTCAATCTCGCGCAAGCGCAAGAGCTTGCGGCTCGCGCGCAATCCGCCGGCACGGTATGCGCGATCGCCTTTGAGTTTCGGTACGCAACCTCGGTCCTGGCAATGCGCGAACTCAATGCGAACAAACACCTGGGAGCGCCGCGTCAAATTGAGATCGCGCATTTCGGATCGACGTTGCGCGCATCCGGCGATAGGCAAAATTCCTGGTGGTTTGATCGAAGCCGAGGCGGCGGCGTCGGCAACGCCTACATGCCGCATCTTTTCGACCTCGCCTTGTACGTGGCAGGACTCGCGCCTCAAAAGACGCTCGGCTTTATGCGCATCGCAAATCCGCGGCGACGATCCAAAGAAGAAGCCTTTATCAGCACGGTTGCCGACGGAGCCTTCGCGTTGCTCGATTTCGGCGAGGGTTTAGCCGCGACGATAACGAGCGACTTAACGCACGCCGTCAATTCGGTACTGGTCGCCGTTCACGGGGAGCATCGCACCGCCGTCTCAAGCGGAAAAGCCCTCCACGAAACGACGACGTTCCTCGTCGACGAGGAAGAAACGGCGGAACTTGATCTGCGCGCGAACCCTCACGCGAAATTCGCGATCGCGCACCCGAGCATACCGCTCTTCCTCTCCCTCCTCGACGATCTCGCGCAAGCGATAGATGGAAATGCGAGTACCGTGCCGACATTCGCGGACGGGCTCGCGGTGCAACAATGCTTGGAAGCGATAGGCTACAGCGCCGCGACCGCCGCAGACCCGACCTTACCTTAGTTCAACGCAAACCCGGACGTAACGGGCATTACCACGATCCCCGCGGCCGCGTTGCACGGCGCAGTTGCTACGCACGTGGAAGCCGTCGCGCCGAACCAATCTCCCGCATCCACCACGCCGTTTCCGTTGGCGTCATACCACACGCCGATCTTATACCCCGAGGCGCCGACCGGAATGTCGGCGACGCGGAACGATCCGCTCGACGAAACCGGAACGCCTTGGGGATAGGTCGCGTTGATGATCGCCGGCTTGTTCGTGCCGTTCGGCGTATACGCGATCGCGACGAAGTTCGCGTTCGTCGGCGCGGACGGCGCCGTATCGCCGACTACCGAGGCGAGAGCTCGATACAGATTTAAGCGACCGTGTCCCTGACGCGCATCGCCGATATTGTCGGCCGTCGACTCCAAAATTTGCGCGATCTGCGCAGGCGACAGGCTCGCGGTATGCGCAAGCATCAATGCCGCCGCGCCGGAAACGTGCGGCGTAGCCTGCGAAGTACCGGCAATCTGCGCGTCGCACGGATTGCCGCTGCATTGTTGACTCGGATCAGTCACCGCCGTGGAATAGGTGTTCGTGATCCAATGCAAGAGATCGCCGTCGTTCGCGCTGCTCGGATCGCCGCCCGGCGCGACGACGCTCAAGCCCGGCCCGTAATTGGAGTAACTGGCGACCGTGTCGGGCAATGAGGACGTATATGACGGCGTGACGTTCGGATTCGTGTTATTGTCGTTCAAACCGGTTGCGCCGACGGAGATCACGCCTTGGTAAGCCGCCGGAAAATCCAACACGCCGGCCGCCTCATTCCCAGCCGCCGCGACCACGACGACCCCTTGAGAGATCGCGTACTCGACAGCCGTATATTCGGTCTGGTCAAAACCGACATTGCCCTGCGCATCCAACGGAGGGGCGCCTAAACTTAAGTTGATGACCTTGGCCCCGTTTTTCACCGCGTCATAGATCGCTTGCGCCTCATCGGCGGTGTTCGTCCCATAGTTCGGGTCCGAGGTATACAACGGAGAGATCGGCGTGGGGAAAATGCGATACGCCTGCAGGCTCGTATTGAACCCGGTACCCGCGAATCCGATCGCATTATTCGTAGCGGCCGCAGCGATGCCGGAGACATTGGTTCCATGACCGTCCTGGTCTTGCGCGGCCGCCGTGCCGACGGTCGCGACGCCGTTGAGCACTTCCTCCGCATACGTTACCTTCGATCCCCCGAAATCGCCTTGCGTGACGTCCAAGCCGGTGTCGATAATCGCGATATTGATCGACGCGGAACCTTCCGTGTACCCCCATGCGTTCGGCGCGCTAATCCGATACATGTCCCACTGCTCCGTGGGGAAAAGCGGATCGTTCGGCGTAACCGGCGTCGATGCTAACGCGTACCGCCTATGCGGCTGAGCAACAGCAACGACCGCGTTGTTCTGCTGCAACGTCGCCATAAGCGCCGCAGCGGTTTGCCCTGACGGAACGCTCTCTAAGCGCGTGATCGCGCCGTTCTGGAGCGGCCCGATTGAGACGGCTTGCGTCACGCCGGCTCTCTTCTCGGAGTCGAGGATAGTCGTCTCAGAACTCGGGAGCGCCGAGGTCCGATACGTTACAAGCACATGCTCCTGGTCGTACATCGGGCGATGCGCCGCTCCAATAGCCGGACGACGTACGCGCGAAACCTTAGCGGCGGTCGCCGCGGAACTCACGCGAACCGCTTGGCTTAATGTTGAAATGGAGCCGATCGAGCCCGTCGTATCGGCGCTTTGATTGTAAAAAATCGTACGATTGCCGTTATCGACTTGCTCGAAAGCGTACGGGAACGCCGCTGCGGCATTGCCCGGCGTGATGCTAAAGTTGTTCACGACCGTCGAGAAGTCCGGCTTGGAGGTCACCGGCGTGACGCCGATAGTCGTACCGTTTAACTTTACCGCGAGCCCCTGCGGGTTGGACGAAAACGTCAAGACGCTGCATGTGATGCTTGCCGAAATCGCGCATTTTGTCGCAGCCGGCCCCGGCGTGGGAGAGACCCCCCCTCCGCCGCCGCTTCCCCCGCCGCCGCACCCCGTCGGCGCCGCGCAGAGCAAAGCGAAGCCGATCATCCGGAGAGAGGTGCTCACGGGATTGTTCATAGTAACCTCCACTGTACGCTCGAACGCCTGAGATTGATCTGTGACGCCGAACGAAACGCTATTCCGGGCATGCTTGGACCCCTTGCCGCAAGAAAAGCAATCCGCGACGCACGGCCGCACGACGAACCTCGTTACGATCTCCGGGAAACGTCATACAGTAGGTATCGACCGCTCCGGTCGGCAATGCTAGAGCGAACCACCCCAAGCCTGTCTGCTTCTCCGCCGTCGCCCCCGTTGGGCCGGCGATGCCCGTGGTCGCAAGAGCGAAATCCGCTCCCAGACGCTCCCGCGCCCCGCGAGCCATCGCGGCGGCGACTTGCGCGCTTACGGCGCCGTGAGCGCGCAGAAGTTGCGGGTCCACTCCTAAGAGCTCCGTCTTCAAAGCGTCGTCATACGCCGTCACGCCGCCGCGAAAACAGCGCGAAGCTCCCGGGACGCTCACCAGAGCGTCCGCGATCCCGCCGCCGGTAAAGGACTCCGCCGTCACGACGGTGCGCCCGCGCTCCGTAAGCGCTTGCACGAGTAGCGACTCGGCCGTTCTTCCTTGTTCAAACCATGCCGGATAGCGCAGCGCGACGTCGACCTCGAACCCGTCGGCCGCGGCGATCATGGCGGCACGACGATCGCTTGACTGCTCGAAGAGCTCACGATTACGTTCGCGTTGCGAATGCACGCAATCGATGAATCGCGTGAACGTCTCGTCGAAGGCGCGCTGAAGCGCTTCTTTCAATATTCTCCCGACCCGCGGCGCGACGCCGCCGGTAGATATCGCAACGCGCACGGGACCGGCTTTGGCCGTCGCCTGCATGGCCACAAACCCAAACGTCGGCTGATCGATGCAACAGAGAAGAAAACGATGCGCATCGGCCAACGCCCGCAAACGTGCGGACAACGCGGCATCTTGCGATGCGCAGATCACCAAAAACGCATCGACGACTTGTTCGTCGCGCACGCGCGAAGCATTCTCGAGTCGCAGGACGTCGGCCCCGACCTCGCGCAAGCTCTCCGCTTTTTCAAGAGCCTCGCGGTCATCGCCGATCACGACGCAACGGCGACCTTGAAGATTCAAGCCGACGGGAAAAAACACGAACGGGTATTCGGTAACGTCGCGCATTAATAATCGGCCGGCCTCAAGTAGAATTCATTGATCGCCGTGCCCGAAAGCATCGCCGTCGTCGGTAAATGCCGCTTCCAATGCGTTGAATCGACGCGAGCGCGCACCAAACGCGCTTCGCTTTCCGCGAAACCGAACGCGATGATGCGCTCGTCGTCGTATCCAAGCAACATCAAGGACAAAATCGCATCGGCCTTCGCATACGTTATGCCCAAATCGCCTTCATCCGTTTGATTTTCTTCAAGATCGGCGCTGGGAGCTTTCTCAATGAGGGATTGAGGCACGCCTAGCTCTCGCGCCAACTCCCATACTTGCGTTTTGAAGAGATCGCCGAGCGGGTTGAGCGGCGGCGCGTCGTCGGCATGCCAGGTGAAATACCCTAAAAGGCGCTCGGTTTTGTTTCCCGTTCCGATCGGCAAGGCGTCGAACTTTTGCGACTGATCGAAGAGCGCGAGCATACGCACCCGCGCCATGACGTTGCCGCGCCGACGGGCGTCCGCCTGCGGTTCCAACGCGAGATATCCGTCCGCTGCGCCGCTGATGTCCAAGGTCCGCTCATGACACCCCAGCGCCGCGACGACGGATCGCGCGTCCGACAAGCTGCTCGGATGCGAGGCGCGATACGGCAGTCTCACCGCCCACACGTGATCGGGTCCCAGCGCGCGCGCGCATAAGAACGCCGTTACGGCGGAATCGACTCCCCCGGAGAGCCCCACGACCGCATTCCGAATGCCGCGTCGTTCGGTCAATTCGTCGCGTAAAAACGCCTCCAACCACGTTGCCGCAAGCGCCGCGTCGATCGCCAGGCCCGCCCGCGGATCGTACGCAGCCGCTTGGATGACGGGCCAAGGATTAGACGACATGGGCGAGATCCGGCAAAACGGCGCACAATCCGCCCAATAACGGCAAACGCGCGCGCGCGCGGTCGATCTCGCTCAAATCGATCTCGGCACGAATGATATGCGTGCCGAGCAGAGGAGCGCTCGCTATGAATTCGCCGCGCGGATTCACCACGCACGACGAACCGCTCATCCCCTTTCCGCCCTCAAAACCGGCCAGTCCCGCATAGACTACGAAGACCCCGTGTTCGATCGCGTGCATCCGCAAGACGGCGCGCCAATGTTCCACGCTTTCCACTTCTCCGGCGCCGGCGAAACCGCGACCGGGAGAAGCGCTTGGGATGATGATCAGCCGCGCTCCCTTGATCGCGGCAATCGTCGGCACGATCGCATGCCAGGCATCTTCGCAAATCAACATCGCCGCTCGGCCGCACCGCGTCTCGAACGCTTCCATCGAACGACCGCGTGAGAGAAAACGCGCCTCGTCGAAGACCCCGTACGTCGGCAAGAACAACTTACGATGGAGGTGGACGATCCTATGCGCGCCGCGCTCGACGCGCAAATACATGGCGGAGTTGTAATATGTTCCGCCCGCATTCTCGTAAAACCCGAACGCAAGCTCCGTCGGCGCGTCGCCCGCCGCGTCGCGCCAGGTCTGGGCCATACGCTCCGCAATACGGTCCGCGGGCAACGCCGCGTCGAACACGCCGCCCTCCAAGAAGTAGCCGGTCAACGCCGCTTCGGGCAACACCGCAACCTCCGGCGCCCCGTTACGCTCATCGGCGGCAAGTTGCGCGAACGCCTCGCCCAGCGAGGCAAGATTGCGCTCGAACTCCCCTTTGCGCGGCTTGGTTTGCACGATCGCAAGTTTCATGACGGCGCCTTTCTGATTTCACAGGTTCGCCGGCGGGGCATGACCTCATGTCGTTGGAACAAGGGGCCTGATATGCCCGCACAAGCGATCCTAACGCACTCGGAACCGCGGTTTTTGAAAACCGCGGTCGCCTGCGGCCCCTTGGCCGTCATCCTCGTCGCGCTCGGGGGGCTCTCCCTGGGCTTCCTCATTTGGTACGAGGCGGTAGCCCGAATCGCCGGTATAGATCGCCTGCTTGACGTCGGATTCACGGCGGCGCTCGCCTTGGGGATCATCGCCGCGTTCGCAGGCTGGTATTTCTACGGCGCCTACTTTGCCCTCCGTTGCGACATCCCAGTGAATCGCGCGATGCGTTGGGACGCCGTCGCCTGGGCGATTTTCATCCTCCTCCCGTTGGGCGTCATGCAACCGTTTCTCGCGATTCCCATGGGGCGTCTTGCCGCCGCAACCGCAGGACTCTGGGCGCTCGCGAAATTGATCGTCGCCGCGCGTTTCAATCAAACCGTACGCGAAGTATGCGTCGCCTTTCTCGTGACGCGTCTGCCGATCATCGCCATCGCGGAGTTGGCCTACGTCATCATCGGCCAACGCGCCGGTACGCACGTTTCCGAATCGAACAATCCGTTGTTGGCCGTTTGGGGACGTTGGGACGCGGTGCATTACATCGATATCGCGCAAACCGGCTACTACGGAACGGACATGGCGTTTTTCCCGCTCTTCCCCGTACTCATCCATATACTCTCCTGGTTCGTGGGCAACTCTTTGATCGCGGGGCTGCTGATTTCGAATATAGCCTTCTTTTTCGGGTTGCTCTACTTTTATAAATTAGTTGAACATCAATACAATCGCGGCGTCGCCTACCGCGCGGTTTTTTACATCTCGATCTTCCCCACATCGGTCTTCTTCTCGGCCGTTTACACCGAGTCGCTTTTTTTCGCGCTGACCGTCGCCTCATTTTATTACATTCGCGAGCATCGTTGGATAACGGCCGGCGCTATCGGCGCTCTCGCCGCGCTCACGCGCGCGGAAGGCATCCTATTGATCGCTCCGTACGGTATCGAGCTGCTCAGCGCATCGGGACCTGCGGCATGGTATCGCTCCGTCCGAGGCGCGATATCCGTAAGCATCGGAGGCTTTTTGATGCCGCTGGGCCTTTCTCTTTATATGGCTTGGCTGTGGGTCTTGCGCGGCGACCCGCTATATTTTTCGCACATCCAATCGCACTGGGATCGGCATCTCGCCTGGCCGTGGGTAAGCGTGTTGCATTCCTTCAAAACCATACAGGACGGCGATCCGGCAACCGTCGCGACTCAGTCTTTGGAACTTGCGTTCACGGCGCTCATGCTCACGGTGCTCTTCGCAGGCATCAAACGCTTGCGTTTCTCCTATTGGAGTTATATGGCGCTGTCGATTCTGGCCCCGATGTCTACCTCCAGCCTCATGAGCATGCCGCGCTTCGCTCTTGTGCTCTTTCCGATGTTTGTGGTACTCGGATTATGGGGCGAACGCCCTTCGATCAATAGCGGCGTGGTGGCAATCTCCTTGCCTTTACTCGGCTTGTTTACCGTCTTGTTCGCGAATTGGTATTGGGTAGCATGAGCGGATCAAAGCGCTTCGTCGAAGAGGTCGCCGGTCACCGCGGCCTTCGGCAGTTCGTCAAATTCGGCATCGTCGGCATATCCGGTTTCGCGGTGAATCTGATCGTGTTCACGCTCTTGCAGCATTATACGCCCAAATCCGAGCGCGCAGCCCGCTACTCCATGCTCTTCTCCGTCTCGTTTCTTTCCGGCGGGGTTTCGAATTATTTCCTCAATCGCATATGGACGTTCCGCGCAACAGGCCACGCCGTGGTGCAGGGCGCTCAGTTCCTCACCGTGTCGGCGATCGCGCTAGTCGTGGGCCTCGTCGTCTCGCATTTCACGGAACCGTATATAGGAACAGGCCATCGCACCTGGCTGCTTGCCACGGTATCGGGCATCGTCGTCAATTTTTTCGTCAATAAATATTGGACGTTCAGGACGGAATAACAGGAACCATTCGTGCATCAACGCATTCGGATTTGTCTTCTCGCCGCCATCCTCTTTCTAGCGCTCGCGTTGCGACTGGCGGGCATTCATAATCCGCTGCTCGATCACCCCGGATGGCGTCAAGGCGACACCGCCGCAATCGCGCGCAATTTCGCGACGCTCGATTACAATCCGTTCCATCCGCAAGTCGATTACAACGGACCGCCGCCTAACTACGTGGAGCTGGAGTTGCAGATCGTTCCCTTTCTCGCAGCGACGTTGTACAAGGTTTTCGGCATTCATGAGATATTCGGAAGGCTGATCAGCCTTGCGTTCAGCCTGGGAACCGTCGCCGTACTCGCCGGTTTCGGGCGCCGGCTAGCGAGGGAAAGCGGTACGCCGCCTCAGGTCGCAGGGCTAGCGGGAGCATTTCTTTTCGCGATCTACCCCGGCAGCACGTATTACGGCCGCACCTTCATGCCGGATACGACGATGATCTTTTTTTTCACCGCGGCCCTCTACGCGAGCACGCGTTGGATATTCGACGACCAGGAAGCCTGGGGCAAACACTTTTGGGCAGCGGCATCTCTCACGGCGCTCGCCCTGCTCGCCAAGCCCGTTGCCGTCGTCGCTCTGCTTCCGATATTCACGGCCATGTGCGCACGATGGGGCATGCCGCTCATGCTCCGGCGACCTCAAACATACGCGTTCCTCGGACTCGCGCTCGCGCCGCTCGCGGCTTACGACCGCTATGTTTCCTCTATCGCCGAATGGCATTGGGCGAGCGGGATCACGCGGCTGCATGTCCTGCCGGCCTTGATCGCCTCGTTTCATTCATGGGATGCGATGCATCTCAAACTACGCATATACCGAGAGGTGCTTGCCGTGCTTCCCGGCACGATGCTTGGAGCCTGGTGCACGGCCCTCTTCGCGCTCGCCGTCCTTGTCACGCCGCTGCGCGCTCCGGCGAACGCGTTATTGCCGGCGTGGCTAGCGGGAAGCTTGGCGTACGCATTCGTCGTCATGACCTACGAACGCGCGGACTATTATTTCTACATGATCTTGCCGCTCGCCGCGCTCTGGAGCGGCACGCTGCTTGAACGCGCGGCGGCATTCGCAACGAGGAAAGGCATTCCCAAGGCGGCGACATGCGCCGTAACGACAATCGCGGCTATCGCGCTCGTCATCGTCAATCGCGGGCCGGTGCGCGCATATTACCGCTATAACCCCGCCGTCTTCCGCGCGGCCAAAGCGCTTGATGCGACGCTGGCGCCGAACTCTCTGGCGGTAATGGGACACTACGATCCATCGATTCTGTATTACATCAACCGCAAAGGTTGGGAAGAAGACCCCTATATTTGGACGCCGTTCGACGAGCAAAGCGCTATCCGCAAAGGCGCGCGATACTATATTGATATCGAACACGGCAGGTTGAAGCGAAATGTCGAGCTTTACGCATGGCTCCAACGTTTTCCGATCGTGAATCCGCAGGCGAAGTGGCCCGTATACGAAACGGACTACGCGAAAGTGCTGCCTGGAGCGGAAGAACGCTGGAAAGCGTTTCGCGTGCGAGAAAAAGCGAACGCAAGCGTACGCTCAAAGAAGGCGCTGCCGTGACGGAACTTCTCCCCGCTTACGTTGCTGTTTCGAGCAAGGAAACAGCGTCGCCAATAGGTCTTTTTAGTAACGCAAGCTCAATGACGGAATGACTTATGAAACCGACCTAGCAAATCGTAAAAATTATGGTTGTCGGACCCGAGATGCCGTCTGTCCTAACTCCGCGGATGAAAGGAAACGCACGGCGATCTACGGTCGCAGATACGTGCAGCGAGATCAATGGGAACGGCCCCCTGGAAAATCCCAACAACAACCCGATCATCGCGAATGCCGATCGTACTGCGCTATTTTTAGGTGATTGGTCTGCCCCGGCGCTACAGACGATACAAGATGTATTCTGGAACAACTTCATGCCGCAATGGGTGAATAGCGCCGCTCAGAAGGTCTTGGAGCAATACGGCATCTATAAAGGAACGATAAATTCGGCGCCGGTGTCATTACCGCTAGTCGGAGGGCCTGATTCTTCAACGATACTTGATAGCACGATATCTCGTATAATCGACGAGCGCGTCGCAAACGGTACGCTCCCTACGGATAACCTATTTTCAGTTTATCTTCCGCCCGGAATATCGTTTATAGAAGATATGCCCGGAGGCCAAAACGTGACTTCTTGCCAAAATTTGGAGGACGGCAAAATCTGGGGTTACCATTACCATACTCCAAGCACCAATACCCCATATACTGTCGTTGCTTTTTCGTGTTCTTTAACAAATAAAAATCCTTACGATTTCACCGAAAACGATATTAAATATGCTATAAACGACATGACGAAGAGCGGGGTGCACGAAGAGATGGAAGCGCGTGCAAATCGCAATGCGAATTTGACGGACATTTCAAACAATGCATGGGTGACGCCCATTCCCCCGGGAACCGTTAACGGGACCTCTCAAGAAGGAGCTGACCTTTGTGAAGGCAGCTGCGACATATCTACTTTGCATACGCCGCACGGCGACTTTGAGATCCAAGGTTTCTATTCCAATGCTGCAAACGCCTGCGAGCCGGCGCCGAATTCTTGTATCTCCGGAGATACGGTCGCGAATTGTCCCGCCAATAGCTCGAGCGCGAAAGGGGGCATTGCAGGCGGCATCCTAGGCGTCGGAGTCCTGGCGACGCTGATTATAAGCGCCGCAAGATATACGCAAAAACATCCTGAATCTTTAGCAAATCGCGTGGTGCGCAATAACCCCGTCAGCAAACTTATTAAAGGGTTTGGCGGGAATTCCCAAGTCGAGAACTTAGAGTCCGGATCGCACTCGACGCCGGGCGCTATTATGCTAACGCCGACCGCAGAACAGAATGAAACGGCGCCGGAGCACTCGCAGGAGACAAACATATCAAATAACGCAATAACCGCAGCTCCCCTTTCGTCTCGAACAAGCCGCATGGGCGATCGTACTTCGGGCATCGCTCAAGCAGGAAACAACACTATTTCCGCTACCAAACTCCATGATATTATCGAGCACGCCGGACCTATAACGCCTCATGTAACGCTTCAAGGATACGGGCGCGGCGCCCGGTTGTGAACCGCCATTGGCGAGCCTATTCAATTCCGCGTGGGGCGATTACGCGTCGACAGGAACGTCTTCGGCAGCCAGATTTTTCTGCATGATTTGGATATCGACCGATTGCCCAAATTTGAAGCCCACGTCTACAAGCGTGCCGACACGGCAAAAACCAAGACGTCTATGAAGATGAATAGATGGTATGTTGTCGTTACCTGCGATCATCGCGATCATTTGACGTATTGCTTTTTTTCGGCAGGCAGAAAGTAACGCGGATAACAAGGCACGACCGATTCCGCGTCCGCTCAAGCCCTCTTGAACGTAGACGGAATTTTCCACCGTGAATCGATACGCGGAGCGCGAGCGGTAAGGAGTCGCGTACGTATAGCCGACCACGGCCCCATCCATTTCAGCCGCGAGGTAAGGCAACCCGCGATTCAACACTTCAGCTCGACGGCGGATGATTTCGGCGATTGACGGAGGCTCCTCTTCCATTGAGATCAAGCTATGCAAGACGTAATATTCATATATCCGCTGAACAATCGGCATATCTTCCTCTACGGAGTCTCGTACGGCAATGCTCATTTGGGAAAGCTTAGTATATCCTGGTGCGGAAAGTTCATTGTGTGACGAGGCTCCTGTGCAGTCCGGGCGCATAGGCGAATAAGGCCGGCAGGCCGCCTGTATGAACGAAGACTGTCGTGCAACGCTGCGGCAGGCTTCCGTCGCGCACGCGCTCGAAGAGGCCGGCCATCGCACGGCCAGTGTAAACCGGATCTGTTATGAGACCGTCCAGACGGGCGCAAATCCGAATCGCGTCGGAAACCGCCTCGCTCATCACCCCGTAACCGGGTGCAAGGACATCGTCCGAGAGTCGAATATCGTCCCGTTTTACCGGGTTCTCGACGTCGAGCATCTCGGCGATGCGCTCGCAATGATCTTCAATGCGCTGATGCTGGAGCGCAGCGCTGCGGCGAACGCAGATGCCGTGCACAGTTCCCGTCCAACCCAACGACCGGAGCCCGAAAAGTAGACCGGCATGCGTGTACCCGCTGCCTGAGGCCAGCACCACGTGCTCCGGCGGCTCGATTTGACTCAAGAGCTCCGCGGCGGCCCTGATGTATCCGAGAGAGCCCAACGGCAGATTCCTTCCGCTTAACGGGATCACGAACGGTCGACGCCCCTGCTGGGAAAGCTCCTCGGCGAGTTCCGTGAGGCGGCGGTCGGCGCCCTCTTCGTCCTCGCCTGATGGATAGGAATGGATTGTCGCGCCGAGCAGTTCGCTCAGGAGAACATTACCGGATGTGCGGTATATCTCGTCGACGTTGGAGACGCGTTCTTCTAGCTGGATGCAGCACTCCATGCCGAGCCGGGCTGCACAAGCAGCGGCCGTTCGAACGTAGTTGGACTGAACCGCGCCGGTGATCAGAACGGTATCGGCTCCCTCAGCGAGAGCTTTTCCAAAATATATCTCAAGTTGTCGGACCTTGTTGCCGCCGAATGCCAAGCCGGTCAGATCGTCCCGCTTTACGTGCAACTCGATGCCGAGTTTTCGACTTAGATTGGGTTGGCGCTCGACGGGCGTCTTCCAGGACAGGAACTCAAACCGCGGAAAGCGGTCGACCGCCATGAGAATCGGGGACCTTAACGCGTCGTTCATAACGCCTTCCATAAACTGCTGCTAAAAAGTGATATGCCGGAAGCGGTGATGAGCAAGCCGATCGCAAAACGAAGCGCTCTCGCCGAAAACCGATCTCCGAAACGGATACCCGCTGCGGCGCCGAGGAGACATATCGGAACCATCAGGCCCGTCGCTCGAATATCGAGATTGGATAGCGAACGAGAAAACGCGAATGCGATCAGAACCGTCACGTAGGCCGGAACGAAATAGACGGCGAGCGTGCTCCGAATGCTCTTGGCGGGAAGCGCGGTTCGCGACAGTCCCCAGGCTGCGGCAGGACCAGGGGCCGCGAACAGGAGGGCGCCTGCCCCGGCGAGGACTCCAGAGAACGCCAAACCCAACCAAATATCGCCGCCGCGTCTGATCGGCTCAGGCCTCGTGATGCACTCGCGGCTGTCGAAAAGCGCGAGGACGCCGAGGATGCCGAGCACGCAACCAAAAAGCGCGACGATCGCGGTCTTTGGAAGCACGGACAACGTTACGAGACCCGCAACTACCCCGATCGGCAGCGTTGCGGTAAGCAAAACGACGGCGCGCGCCTCGGTGAAGCGGAACAGACGCGCCGCGCCGATTAGCGCTATGACTAGACTGAAAACCGCCGTTTCCGCGATCGCCAGATCGTAGCCGTAGGCGAGCAGTAGGAACGGGCCGGCGATCACGCCGAACCCGAGCCCAGTTACGGACTGAGCGAAAGCGCCCACGAACACGATCAACGCGAGGATTAGAAGAGACATAACCATCGGGCCTGATGATTAGGCGGGATCAGCGGCGCCGAGAAGGCCCGGCGCAATTCCGCCTCTATTGCCGATTTCTATACTACGGAACCGCGACGCAAATATTGCCGGCAGCGGGCGATCTCCCGGTACGGCAAGCCATAAGCGGAGCAGGCGCCGCTTTTCGGCATTATCAGGCCAGTCCTCAAAGGCGGTACGGTCATGCAAAAGCGCGTGATTATAAACAAATTGCATATCTCCAGGCTCAAGTTTCATTGAAAAATTCAGTTGTGGAGAATCGGCAAGTTCATCAAACATATTCAGTGCTTCAACGTGCTGTACGGTCAATCTCGGCGCCTCAGGAAAACGCTGTGCCGAGTCGAT